>OHAC01000041.1_pt1 | contig 127616 bp, 136 predicted proteins | sample 1577051 | NCBI WGS metagenome assembly OHAC01 (sample SAMEA3541499, study PRJEB24748) | human gut metagenome | biome: human gut; feature: human-associated habitat; material: faeces | place: China | collected 2012 | reverse complement strand
GTTTCATTGTCACTTCTGTTTGTTCCTAAGTGACAACCTTTTTCAGGGAAGTACATCCAATCGTATCGAACGCATGTTTGGACGTGGAATGATGATTGCATTGACGGGCCAGAGGCGTGTCGGCAAGAGTTGTGTGATGCGGCGAATTTATAATCACATCGCTGAGAATGAAGAAAATCACGTTATCTATATAGATAAGGAGAAAACCTCATTTGATATGATAGCCAACTATCAGGATCTGGAGGCTTATGTAGCAGCCAACATCGTTGAGGGTAAGGAAAACTATCTGTTTATTGATGAGGTGCAGGAGATTTCTGATTTCGAGAAAGCACTCCTCAGTATCCAATCGGATGATACCTGCCAGATTATGATTACCGGCAGCAACGCCAAGATGCTTTCGGGCGAACTGGCAACTCGCCTGAGAGGCAGATATATTGCTTATCGCATTAGAGGACTCTGCTATGAAGAGTTCCTGACGTTCCATGAACTGAAGGATGATGATGCTTCCTTGAACCTGTATCTGCAGTATGGCGGGCTCCCTCAGTTGCGCAGTTTAGGATTGGAAAATACGGATTTGGTAGAAGATTATCTTGACAATGTGTATAATACGATAGTACTTCGTGATATCATAGAGCGAGAAAACATCAGAAACATACCATTGTTGCGAACGCTGCTGAAGTTTGTGAGCGATAATATCGGTAAACAATTCTCAGCAACGAGTATTGTAAAATTTCTGAAAAGCCAGAACACCGAAACGTCTGCCAAGATGATTCTCACGTATTTGGAGTATTTAAGCAATGCTTTTATTATCGATCGAGTTAACAGATACGACATTCACGGCAAGCGACTTTTCGAGTTAGGCGACAAGTTCTATTTCGAAGACCTGGGAATCAGGAATCATATTATAGGTGGCAACAGGCGTTTTGATATAGAAAAGGTGATGGAGAACGCTGTATATATCCATTTGTGCAGGATGGGGTATAAAGTATATGTTGGTCAGATGTATAAGGCAGAGATTGATTTTGTTGCCGAGAAAGCGGATAGTGTGGCGTATGTGCAAGTTACCTATCTGCTGGCTTCTGAGGAAACGGTAGAGCGTGAATTCGGCAATTTGAAATTGATAAAAGACAGTCATCCCAAATACGTGATTTCTATGGATAGGCTTTACAGTCAAACCAATATTGATGGCATTAAGCACATTCATCTGCGAGATTTTCTGAAAATGACTACTTTGGTTTGATGCCAGGTAGATTACAAATGTCACCATATAATCAAGGGTCTATACACCACCTTTTCATCGTGGCATATAGACCCTTGTCGTTTCCCGTGAGGTGCGGGGGATATGTTTACTGGGCATCTTATACTCCTGCCCAGCTTAGGAGTTAAACAATCTGTATTTATTAAGGAACTGGATAGCCACATGTAATAGACTGGAAGTCATAATCGAGGAATACTCTTCCATTATGTTCGTCGCTACCACTATAATCTTTAGTAATATCAGCAGTCCAACAATACCCACCTTCGGTTTCGCCACCATTCATAACTTTCTGGTCTTTTGACAAAACCAAGTCGATGTCTTTGGTTCTGCAACCATCAAAGATACCATTCTTTCCGACATTACCATATACTTTTGTAAGATTGCCTAAAACTACTTTTTGAAGCCCTGAACAATTTGAAAAAGCATTTTCCCCGATTTCTGTAACATCTGGGAGGACTATGGATTTCAGTATGTCAAAATGCAAAAATCCTCTTGAAGGAATCTTCTTACATCCTATCAAAGTAAGGTTTATACTCCCATCCCTTGCATCTCCTTCTAGAAGTCCGATATGTATTGCTTCCAATGTTTCTTCATCCACATCGGGAGCAAGAATGAGATTGATGTAAGTCTTGCCCGCATCCAATTCCTTCTTGACGTCTTCCACAATTTGATCGCGAGTGATACCTTCGTCAGTCAGCGAAACAACAGTAGCATCCAGAGCATAACTCTTAGCACTCTCTGTTGCTTGCGAGAATGTATGAGTTGTCAAAGCTGCTTCTCTATATTTCACTGTTACTTCGGAATTATTTTCAAAAGTACCATATAAATAGGCATTGCCCTTTTCATCCGAAGTAAGTGTATAATTTCCTTCCTGTTCCATATCGCTGCTGCCCGCAGGAGTGAAATATTCGGTATCAACTGTTATTTGCTCATTGGGTAGAGTTGCAATACGCAAACGTGAATATTTGCGTGTTGCCTCGGCAAAAGAAACGGGTATAGTCTCACCATTACCAGTGATTCTAGCATTTCCCTCGATATATTCATCTGTTCCAGGATCCTTACCTTCTTTCAAAACTAATTTGCCGGCTTCCCATTTGTAATTAGGGGCGTAATATACATGGGATATATATGCAGGGTCTCCTTCCAGATAAACCAATTCACCACTTGTCAATTTCCAGCTACTGCCATTATATGTAAAAGTTGCATTATGTCTTCCATAAGAGGTGTTGTCTATCTCCAGAAGCAACTCATCTCCTTCAGCCCATGAAGTCTTGCCCGGATCAGGTGTACCTATAGCACGAGTCTGTGAATCTCCGAATGCCGGAAATTCACCAACAACCAACTGTATGTTGTTTTTGCCTGTTGTTGCGGTTGTTTCTTCTATATCACTTGTGCATGACGCCATTACTATAGTAACGACAGCCAGCATGATGTATTGAAATATCTTTTTCATATTCTTTCCTCCAATTATTTGAGTTCATCTTCGTTTGTCCATCCAGTCATATTATCTATGCTGATTCTGGTCAGTTCCACTTTGTCTTTTCCGACATCGAGTTTGTAGGTGTAGCGATGGCCCTCTTGAAACTCCGTATTTGACTTCATTTTTGCATGGAAGTTTTTGTCGCCTATCTTGAATTTCACGAAAATCTCGTCAGTTTTGTATGAACCAGGGATAACGATTGCAGAAAACATACCATCGTCATGCTTACAGGCTTGTACCCAAGCAGGATTGCCAGAAGGTGTATTCATTACAAATTTCCCCTGGTCTTGGTCTTTACTAAAATTAACGCTGGTGTTTTTAGAATACACTTGTGGTTCACTAATATCCATATTAGGATAATCCGCAGTACCAACATGATATACTATCGTGACCAGTGACATGCAATGCTTCATAGGAATATCTACATAATCTTTAGGGACATCGTACCAATATCCGTTTATTAAATCTGCAGCTTTCAACTTTGTCTCATCACTTTGGTCTGTATGCAAATTATAGATAGAAGGATTGGCTATATCAGAAGGATACCAAGCAATCAATTCGCATCTTTCCTCTTTTTCCCAGCGAAGTCTTTTGATAGGTTCCCAACGGTATAACCCATTTTCTTCCACATATTTATATTCACCAGTTTTAGTAGTTTCATCACCGAAAATTTGCAGTACACTTATTAGGTCCTCATTCTCCCAACTGTTACCGTGTCCCAATGTATTGACACGAGTCTGCATACCTCCAACAGAGAAAGTGGCATTGATTTCCTGCCCTTTCAGCGTAGGAGCCATATCTTCATTTTGCGTACATGCTGTAAAGCCCATAGCCATAAGGCCCATTACCGCATAGGAAATTCTTTGTTTTATCGTCTTCATAATCTTCAGTTTTTTATTGTTAGTGAGTTAGTGAGCGGCCAAGCTCACTAACCCTGTATTCCCTATTTTCAGTACCTTATTTATCAGAATTATTCTATTTCTGCATCGAGAGGTTCATTGTCTGCGCCAATACCCCAACCCGTTATGTTTGCATTTCCTATTACTATACTATTATTTCTAACAGTGATAGTATAAGTATATTTTTTACCACCTTCGAATCCATTTGGTAGGGGTATCTTTGTTGTATAATTGTTAATAGTATTTTCGTTATACAACACACTACAACTAATGGTCAATTCTTTGTTTTCGAACTGTTGCGGGAAGAGTATGAACTTGCAGACCCTGAGATCGGTCAAAAGACCTGTTACTGGTAAGGTTTTTAGGGAAGAAGTCCCTGTGACTTCTGTCGCACCTGTTTTTACATTTATCTTACCCTGTGTCTTTATCTTGTCCAATGTTATACTTTGAAGATTACTCTTGCTGCTCTCAATACCTTCTCCTGCACAGACCGTAAATTCTATCATACTCATCTTGTGCTTAAAGCGATGGTCTTTCTCTGGCAAGGATTCACCCACATTATTCAAGTCAGTGAAATTAACCATTGGAGATGCTTTGCTGGCTGTTGCTCCCGAGGCAAAGAGAAAATCGTTTGCTAATAAGGTGTTACTTGGATTGCTGTAATCAATAGTCCAATCATTTTTTAACCAACCATCTTCATCGAATTTGTCATTATTGGGGTCATCAATGTATGGATAATACGCACTGAATGTCTGTTCCGCGTTATCTCTAAAATAAATAGGATTTGCCGAAACGAATTCACCATATCTGTCATATTCATACTTAACATTTGTTCCTTTTGTGTTTCCTGCGGAAGTGACATACACACCGATAGCGTCGCCAGTTGTCCATCTGTCGTTGTCTGCAGTTCCACGGGTTTTGATATTGTTGGAAATATCCGCCTTTACTGTGGCTGCAACAGGACCATTGTTGCCGATACCGTCTTCTTCGTTAGCGCAAGCTGCAAACAGCAATGCTGCGGCAGCAATGTATAAGAATCTAAATTTCTTCATATATCTTGTTATTTAAGAGTTGTTATTGTGCTATATGTTCATTATTGTCTCCTGCCTCTGTCCAAGGCTTAATGCTTCCAGAAATATCTACGGCAGAACGACTCAATTTTACTACTGTATAGTGGTATCTTTTGCCACCCTCAAGTTTTACAGGCATTGTCCATACAAAAGGAGCGTCGTAACCATTCTTGAGGTCAAACTCTATCACTCGGCTTGCTTCTTCTGTAGGGAGCAGGATTGCCTCATACAGCTTGCCAGCTTCGGTAGTTTTCATCGTGATGTCCGCAGGAGTTTCTTCACCAGAGATAGTTCCATCCACAAGATTGAAAGTGGCTTTGGTATTCTGACCTTTCACTGTCACAGTCATTTTCTTAAGGTCTTCTTGCGTGAGACCGTTACCTGGTTGAACATCCAAAATAAGATTGCTTAACTTATGAAAGAACGTCAAGTCAACCTGTGGCGTAGCTTTGTTGCAACCTTCCGTCTTGGCATACATGAAGTCGATAGCTTCTTGTTTCCCTTGGTCTGTTACATCAAGTGCTACCTTGTAGTCATTGACAGTGGTCTGTGGATAGTAAGAATAGAAGTCCACATCTCCATCTATCGGGAAGAAAACAGTCTTACCACCAGAAACAGGTGAAAAGGCTATACTTCCATTTGACTGATAGCAAACATTGTCAACACCCTCTTTGATTACATCCGCAGAGAGTGTCTTGCCTGCTTCTGTCATGAAGATACCGATCCTGTCACCATCAGCCCAAGCTACACCAGCAGCACGGGTGTTTACGCTGATACCACCAGTAAACTGCACGGCTACCTTATCGTTCTGGGTAGAAGGTGCGGTGTCTTCTGTACTGCATGAAACCATTGCACCTGCCAAGAGTGCAAGGGCGAAAAACTTAGTCATCTTTTTCATATTATAAATATTTTAAAAGTTATTATTATTTTATTTCTACTTCATTGTTGAGGTTCGTCCAACCGTTGATGGTAGCTTCCAGATACATCTTTGGCTGCATTTGGTTGTAGTTGAGTCGCAACTCATACTTTCCTCCAACCTTCATCGCAGGGGCGGTGATGTCATACTCCTGCAAGGTCCCGTTAGGCAGCAAGAGGCGGAGATAAACATGAGAGGCGGGGCTTCCCTGTATGGTCGGCATCAGTCGGATGACTTCCGATTTCAGGGTCGACTCAGTAGCCAGGATAGTAGGTATTTCCACTTCCGTTGGCTTTATGCTCGGCAAACCGTAGTCTCCATCACTGTTCTTCAGTGTAGGGAACAGACACCAGGCACAATCCAAAGCCTTGCCACTCATCTCTGTGCCTTTCGGCACATTCTCAATGATGACGGTCAGTTCCGAAAGCACGCTCTTCATAGGGTTTTGCACCACATAGCTGCCTTCCTTGTTATCTATCTTCACATCGGCAACTCCGAAATAGGCATTGTTCCTTACATCCTTGGGATTGGTCAAGCCTATCTGGATATTGTTCCAGTTAGTCAAAGCCCTGGTCTGGTCAGTGGTGAAGAATGGCTCTATAAGATTGGTAATAGCCAATATCTGATAATGCCCTTCAGGAAGAGCGAAGCGTTGGCTTGCTACCTCCTGTGCACTACCACCATGTTTTTCCTCTACAAGCGAGCCGTCATCGGCATTGAATATCCAGAGCTTCACGTCTTTCACTTCCGTACCTTGGTCAGCTTCATCTGCCCAAGTGAGCGATACCGACAAGCCACCTTCTTCCTCATCAGAATGAACATCATGGTCGCAACTTGCCAACAGGCATGGGACGCATAACAGCACCCATAACCAAATATTAAATCTTCTTTTTGCTTTCATTTTCTATCTTGTTTTATGGGTTACTGTTGATGATTGTTGAAAGGTAAGCTGAATCCCAACCTTACTCCACTTTCCCAAACAAAGTTGTTCTTATGCAGATGCTCCGGCATTCCATCCACACGTTTGCCAGTAAGACGGGTCAAACCGGAATAGATGCCAAGTTTTAAGCATGAGTTCAGTTGATAGCCAACCTGCAAGTCTGCACCATAACCCAAATGCCAGTTTGTAGAACCTTTCATCACCTTGGCATCATCGGCTATAGTACGGATGTCAGCCTTGGTCGTTACTGCATATATATGAGGTGAAACAGCCAAATCCCATCGGCTGTCAGCTGTTTGAGGGAACAACCCAAGGAGATTGATATTCACTCTTGCCCCATATTGTCCCATTCTGACATGGCTTTTCAGATTGGCATATTCCCAACTGTCCATGCCTAAGACACCTGCCTTGTAAAGCACGCCGTCGCTACCCAACCAATAGTTACGTTCTACGCAGCAGTCTTGTGCAGACAAGTTCATCTCTCCATACTTGGCAGATAACTCAGCCGAGAAGATGGAGTTGAAACGATAGCCCCCATATAAGCCAGCAGCCCAACCGAGGTGCGTCTTGTCATGTCCGAAGCTTGAGAAGGTAGAGAAGCCGAAAGGCATTCCACCCTCTACTCCTATATACCAGCCTTGCTGCCCCGTCTTTCCATCTTCTCTTGCTTCTGCTTTCGCGAAAGAAAATGGAAGAATAAATGCAAGCATTGCGACCAGTAATCGTTCTTTTCCAGTTAAGTAATTTCTCATATTAATCTTTTTTTTATAGAAAATATACTGTCTTTTTCCAAAGAGCAACATACTTTTTTCTTAGTTAAAACTTTCTTCATATCTATTATGTTTTGATTATAATTTACAATATTTTAAATCCTTCATGATACAGATTGTAAAAATCCTGGTGCAAAGTTAAGGATTTTATATGAAAGTGGGGGGGGTAATATTTGTTTTTTCAGGTATGAATTTTTGGTTTTTGGTGTCTCATTCGTGAGCAATGCGACACCTTGTTAGTATTTTTTAACGTTTTCAGGCTCTATTCAAGCCTAGAATCTGTGCAAATCTTTAGCTGGTGTCCGTTGGTTCAAGGCGTGTGGAGCCTGCATGCGAAAGTTCTGTACAAAAGAAAAAAGAGGGTGTGTCATAAGCCACATCCCACACGCCCTGAAAGGGCAGAAGCTCCTAGCCCAGGGAGGGCACTGAAAAAGGTACCCAATTTTAAGTTGCATAGCTTGTTTTTGAACTTTAATTCTTGTCCAAGAAGCATTTCATCTTTTAAAAGTGAAATACTTTTTTGGACAGGAATATAGTCTCAAACAGCTTTCTATAGCGTTTCTGGCGTTTAATTCGGCAATATATAGAGAAATCTACTTCCCCCCTTATGCATTTTGCATCAATTTGATGATTCTCTTCACATTTGCAGCGAAAATAGTCAAAGCTCCCTGCATTTCCATGCACGACAAACCGTATGACAGGGCTCTGTCATATCCTAAGACATTCTTAAGTTCGGAGTTTTTGGCTTCTATCTTGTATCGTTTCCTCTGAAGATTTATAAACTCTTCTGTTTTTTGATATTCGATTTGCTCCAACTGTTCATCCGATTTGATGGTAATCGCATATGTTTTTGTCTTGGCTCCTTCCTTGTAGCAACCTTCACGTAATGGACAGACCTTGCATTTGTCCACATCAAAATAATAGGTAATGCTGGAGTTTCTGTGACGCTTGTCATTTTTGCGATTATTCATCTCTTTCCATTTCGCCAGATGCCCTGCTGGGCAGACGTACAGATTTGCATCCTTGTTGTATTCAAAAGGGAGTTTGTTTGTTCGATTACCGTCAATTACAGAGCTTAAACGAGCAGAGAGGCGCATATTGTTTTCCTTTGCCATTTTGAGATTCTCCTTGCTGGAATATGCCTTATCTGCTACTATGGAATCAACTTCCATTCCTGCTTCCTCTGTCTTTTTTATCAATTCTGGCAATTGCTGTCCATCACCCTTCTCGCCGGAGGTGACGGTAGCTGCGGTGATAATTCTCTCATCGCTCATAGCTATATGCGTCTTATAGCCAAAGAATGAAGAATGCGCTGTTTTATGTCCTGTACGGGCATCTGCATCTTTTGATATTACGCCTCGGGTCTCTGCATCGGAAATGGTTTCTTTCAGCATGTTAAGACGTTCCTTGACTGCAGGCATATTGGCAGTTGCAGCGTCAGCTTCTACTGTTGCAACTATCGTTTTGGCTGCAGTCATGATAGAAGAATACTTCTTTTCTTTTGGAAGCTCAGGCAATTCCATGCTGTCATCTACAGAATTAACGACCTTGATTACGGCCTTGCAATAATACTCCAAACTCTTTGCTGCACTGATAGGGTTGGAACGAGAATGCGTATGGGTTGCATCAACAATGATGGTTCTAGACTTGAGGACACCTGTTTCTATAGCAATAGAAACAGTCTTCTTGATAAGAAGATCCAACAGGTCCATATCCTTCAGGCGAAGTCGACGGAATTTGGTCAAGGAACTAGGATTAATCAGATTAGTCTCCTCAGGAGTTAATCCCAAGAAGTACTTAAACGACATATCATAGCGAGTACGTTCAACAACATCAACATCCGATATGTTATAGATTACCTTTAAAAGAAGATACTTAAACATACGGATAGGACTCTCTGCTGTACGACCATTGTCATGACAATACTTGTCCTGTAATTCCTGGTATACGAAACTAAAGTCCACCAGGTCAGTAATCTGGCGGAGCAGGTTGTCTTTTGGGATAATCAAGTCATACAAACTTGAATAATCACTGAATGATATGGTCTGTTGTTGCTCTAGCATAATCCTTGTATTTTTCTACAAAGATACAAAAAATATTGCACATATGCAACTTTTGGGTACACTATTTCAAAGATCGAATGTTAAACTAACATAACCCATGAAGGGACTTTTTCAGTGCCCTCCCAGGGCATCGCCCTGGGTATAATAGCAATCAGCAAGACGCCCTGTAAGGGCAAAAGCTTTATGTATTATCTGTGAGTTTTTTAAAGCTTTTGCCCTTACAGGGCGACAGGTTTGCATCCGTAATAACCCAGGGCGATGCCCTGGGCTAGGAGCTTCTGCCCTTTCAGGGCGTGTGGGTAATTTCAACCGTACAGGTCGAAGAAGTTTACCCATTTATCAACTATATTCTTATAGTACTTCTTCACAAACTGCGTTCATCAGAAAGTTGATGTAAAGATTCTGTACTACTACCAAGAGCGATAAATGTAAGATTGAAGAACCGCTTTATACCCCATCTTCTTCCTCTTCTTCCTCTTCAGCAGAAGCGTTGGTATCCAGCTTCTCATCCTTTGATATAGAAATACTACCCATTCGGGAAATCTTAAGTACCAGAGGTACATATTCATCACTGGTAACATCAGGCGACCCTACACTTGCTGCAAAGTAAAGATAATCACCTTCTGCTTTCACATACACAATACCGAGCAAAGCACCCATGTCCTGTGTATGTTTGTCAATATAGGATATGAAATCTTTCTTTGTGAAAGTACGGCTAAAGAATTCTGTGCCATCACTTCTCAATACCTTAACCGAAATTCTGTTATCATAATACTTGGTATTTTCGTCCAACTGGAGAACCGGAAGTTCCTTGTCAGAACTACGTTTCACCACCACTTTATAATGGGAACCAACCCAGTCAGCCTCTCTGGTCTGCTCATAATCACTCATTTTCTGAGTAGCTTTATTCACAACCTTAGCCACCGGTTTAGGAGCAATAATGATATTACTCTTCTTCTTTTCTGTACAAGCCGTCAAGCTTGAAATAGCCAAAAGACCTATTAATATATAATCAATTCGTTTCATTCCGTTATTTTTTATTACTGCAAAAGTACATTTTTCTTTTGAAATAGCCAAAGAAAAGAACCGAAATCTACATTCTTCCACAAAATCAGATGCAAAAAAGGCGTCTACTTTCACAAGCAGGCGCCCTACATACCTAAATACTAACTAATAAATTTCCTATTGAATCTTACACGATATAATAAAAGTTCAGTTTATGAATTCTAATCGTAACTTTGACGTAAAGAAAATGAAAAGGTTTAATCAAGATATAAAAAAAAGTGCTTTTTCTGCTTTTTTTTTCATTTCTTAGCAAAAGAACATCAAAAAACATGATTTTGTTTTGTTTTTCGAACAATTTGCCGTACCTTTGCAGCATAATAAAGACATTTAGTATGAAAAAGAGGTTAATATTTATCCTTTCTGTATTTTTTGCCTTCATTTCATGTTCGCATCAGCAAACAGAAAAGAAGGAGCAAGTCATCGACACAATACCTGTGATGGTGATGCAGATACAGAAATGCAATCGCTTATATACAGCAGAAGCTCATGTTCATAAGATTATAACACATGATGACCAGCTCAATCTGAAGGGCTCACTGTTCAAGAAAGACTTTAATATTCATGTTCCCGGCTCCAACCGCAAGGTGGCCATTCCGATGGATGCGACATTAAAAGCTTATGTAGACTTTTCAGGATTCTCTGCCAAGAACGTTAACCGACAAGGTGACAAGATAGAAATCATCTTGCCAGACCCAAAAGTGATGCTCACCAGCAGTAAAATCAATCACGAAGGTGTAAGACAATTCGTTTCACTCACCAGAAAGAACTACAGTGATGCAGAACTGTCACAATTCGAACAACAAGGCAGGGAAAGTATCATTCGCGATATCCCGAACCTAGATATTCTAGAACAGGCACGCCAAAGTGCAGCAAATACCCTGATTCCGATGCTACAGGACATGGGATTCGCTGAAGAGAATATCAAAATCAGTTTCAGGAAGAAATTCACTTTCAACGATCTGAAGACTCTTCTGGATAAGACAACCATCGAAAAGAATCACTAAGCGAGGAGAACAATGATATGAAAAGAATACAAATCATCGTACTATTAGCACTGATCCTTATTCTGGGTGGAGCCTTCTATTGGCTCACCAAAGACAACGAGGTCAGCGTGGTACAGGAAGATAAAACAACCCTCTCACCCACTCAGGTAGAAAGCATCGAGAATATCGGTCAATGGGAATTTCTATCTGTAAGTGATGAAGAACTGATAGATACTATACGCCGTGGCTTTTTTGGCGATGACCAACTGGTACGTATCTATTACGGAACGTTGCGCTTGGGTATCGATATGAAGGATGTAAAAAAAGGATGGCTACAAGCCAGCCAGGACAGCATCGTTTGCACTTTACCTCCTATCAAACTGCTGGACCATAACTTCATAGACGAAGCGAAGACCAAGAGTTTCTTTGAAGAAGGCAAATGGACAGGCAGCGACAGACAGGCTATGTATGAGCGTGCTTATCAAGCCATGAAGAAACGTTGCTTAAACTGCACCAATATCTATACTGCACAGGCGAATGCCAAGACTCAGTTTAGAGAGATGCTGAAAGCAATGGGATTCAAAAACGTGAAGATAGAATTTGAGAAATAACAAGGTTATAACACATAAGTAACTGCGTTATCAGGTATAAAAAATATAGATATAAGATAAACATAAAATTTTTAAGAGATGGATGCAATAAACGATTTTTTCACCGCATTTAGTTCATTCCTTTGGGGATGGCCTATGATTATCCTGCTGTTGGGAACCCACATCTTTCTGACCATCCGCTTGCGCTTTCCACAACGCAAGATTTTCAAGGCAATCAAACTGTCTGTAAAGAAAGACAAGAATGCCACAGGAGATGTTTCACAGTTCGGAGCACTGGCAACAGCACTGGCAGCTACAATTGGTACCGGTAACATCATCGGTGTGGCTACAGCTATCGCTCTTGGCGGACCAGGAGCCGTACTCTGGTGCTGGTTAACCGGTGTCTTTGGTATTTCTACCAAATATGCCGAAGGATTACTCGCCGTAAAATATCGCGTAAAGACCAAGCGAGGCACGATGTTGGGTGGTCCTATGTATGCCCTGGAAAAAGGATTGGGCTGGAAATGGCTTGCAGTTCTGTTCGCCCTCTTTGCCGCATTGGCATCATTCGGAATCGGTAGCACGGTACAGGCAAATGCCATCTCTACCCTGGTAGAAAACCAATACGGCATTTCTCCATACATTACTGGAGCCATCGTTACGGCTTTAGGAGCAGCTGTGATTCTTGGAGGCGTGAACAGTATCGCCAAGGTTTGCGGCATGCTGGTACCTTTCATGGCACTCTTTTATGTATTAGGCTGCATCTACATTCTCTGTGTAAATCATGCTTATTTATTGCCTGCCATCCACGTAATCTTAGACTCTGCATTCACGACTAAGGCTGCAGGTGGCGGCTTCGCTGGAAGTACCATGATGATTGCAGCCCGCTATGGTATAGCCCGCGGATTGTTCTCTAACGAAAGTGGTCTGGGTTCGGCACCCATCGTTGCTGCAGCAGCCCAAACCCGTAACCCTGTGCGTCAGGCATTGGTTTCATCTACCGGTACCTTTTGGGATACTGTCATCATCTGTGCCCTTACAGGTCTCGTCATCACCTCAAGTATCATAGCATACCCAGACATTGACTACCATAACGGAGCAGCACTCACCAAGGCCGCCTTCAGTAAGATTCCATATATCGGAGCTCCGATATTGACCATCGGACTGGCAACATTTGCATTCAGTACGACATTGGGATGGAGTTATTATGGAGAACGGTGTGTAGAATATCTGAAAGGCAAAAAGTGGATGCTCTGTTTCCGCATAGTCTATATTGCTACTATCTTCCTGGGTAGTGTCATCAGTCTGGGACTGGTTTGGAACATTGCCGACTGCATGAATGCTTTAATGGCGATACCAAACCTTATCTCCTTGCTCTGCCTGAGTGGTATCATAGTGCATGAAACCAGAAAGTATCTATGGAGAGACCAGTTAGATAAAGACATGGACGAAAAAGAAATAGAGGAATTAGAATAAAAGACACAGAAAGAAAATACCCTGAAAGGGAGTAAAAATACAAAAGCTCGGCATTGCATCACTGCAGACCGAGCTTTTATTATTAAATCAACAAAAACTAATAAAATATCTTTTCTAAAAACCAAAAAACCTATTCGTTATGAACTTATGGTGCAAAGATACTACCGTTTGAGCAATAAACAGCACATTTTCTGTTGATTTCTATACTTTTTATTGGGCAAACGTTTGCACAGTTTGCCCTATCAGATTACAATTTATACTGCAGATGTTTCATTGCATGACCACCCCAAGTGGTATCATTGACATATTGGAAACCAACCTTCGTATAGAGACGCTCCGCTTTCGGATTGCCTTTATCACAAAGCAAACCTACAGCAGGAAGTCCTAATTCTCTTGCGCGAGAGATAGCAGCATCCAACAGTTTAGATGCAATACCTTTTCCACGGTATTGGTTAGAAACTGCCAAACTATCCAAATAGAACTCACCTTCCTCTGTTTCAAGCTCCATAGCCGAATAGTCTATTCCAAAAGCCACGATTGCAGCCTCAATAAAGCGCTTACGTAATCTTTTGACGTCAGCACCATCGTATGCAACCAAGATGCCAACAAGAATGCCATCAGTAGACATAGCAACCAATGTATTCTTATAACTATACTGACTGTCCTCCATCTCTACAAGTTTAGTCATCATACGGTGAAAATCAACCAATGTATGCTGAGGACCAGCAAAATTTTGGCAACACTGCGCATTCATCGCCTCCATGATAAGCGATGCGATATGCGAAGCCTTGTCAGGCGTAGCCTGTTCTATTTGAATTTTCATTATTCTATTTTTTGTTTATTGTTTTATTATTGTTATTTCTTTCATGCTCCAGCATCGTGAGGAAATTCTACAATTACTTTTTTCATGATTGCAGATTGGGTTTGATGCCTTATCGTTTACAAAGTTACGTATATTTTTTGATAAGAGCAAGTTTTTTATATTTTTTATTCGAAAAAGTTTTTTTATTCGAAAAAAAGATGTATCTTTGCCGCAGGTTTTGAAGCTAAATTTCTATTACTAGCATAATAGAGATACCCAAATCCCTTGGGTCCCAATGCTTCAAAACCTTTTTCGTTTTTAAGAGCGAAAAAGGTATACACCGAAAGAGTGTATCCTTCTTCGCAATATAAATCCTTAAGGTTTTGATTTTCAGAATATTACTATAATCACAAAGCTACAGAAGCATCCTTTAAGTCTACTGCCTGTGCCTTGAGGATTCCCTTTCCTTTTATCACAACGATACATTTTCCGAAGAATGCCTTGCGATGTGAATCGGTGAAACGCTCCAAAGAAGTCTGACATCCATTATCTGTTCCCAGAATCTTTGGCTTTTTCAGGAAACCATGACCACTTGCCTCCTGTTCTCCTGAAACAGAGAAGAAAATCTGGTTATCTGCGTTCGGACAGAGATTGCCGTCTTTGTCTACCACATTCACCTCGACAAAGGTAGTCGGATCTGAAGTGCCATAGGCCTGACAGCCCTGATAAGTCTTCTTCAACACAAGATGATGAGGAGCTCCTGCAGTCTTTATGACCTGCTCTCTAAGAACTTTACCATTCTTTCTGGCTACAACCTTTACTTCTCCCGGTTCAAAGTTTACTCGCCACATCACATGATATTCAGTACTCTTTCTGAAAGCATCGCCTTCGTTCTTTGCACCGTAGACTGTCTTCTTACGGATGCCCTGACTCTTGCCATTGATAAAGAGTTCTACCTCATCGGCATGATTATAATAACACCACATGTCGATGGTCTGTCCCGGCAGCCAGTTCCAATGAGGGAAGAGATGAAGCACATCTTTCTGAGTCCACTCACTCTGATACATATAATAGCTGTCTTTTGGAAGACCCGCCAAATCGATAATGCCAAAATAACTGCTACGGGCAGGATAAGCATAAGGAGTAGGTTCACCGATATAATCGAAACCGGTCCAGATAAACTGTCCGCCCACAAAGTCGTTGTGCTTCACCACATCCCAGGTTTCTTCGTGGGTACTACTCCATGAGGCATGGAAATTATCATAAGCCGAACACATAAACGAAGGATCGGTATAAGGTAACCACCATTCCTTTGGCGCAGTATAAATGCTGTCACTAGGCATCATATAGTAGCCACGAGTCTGCAAGGCAGAAACACTCTCCGACAGGATGAAAGGCTTGCCAGGGAAATTCTTTGGCACATCCTTCACCCACTGATGGTGATAATTGAAACCTATAACATCAATAGCCCCACTCTTAAAGAGATGATTCTTCGGGTCGGGCTCATTGCAGCCAGCAGTAACAGGGCGTGTGCTCCAAGGATCATACTCCTTCACGATTTTTGCCAGATGCTGGGTAAGAAGCGAATTGACACTCAGTTCATCGCTATGTGCCAAAGTTGAAGCATCATGACCGGCATTCAGAATCAGGTTAGCCTGCTCCAGACTGAGCGTATCAGCAGCCGCATCCGACCATTGTTCGAGAACCTCATTACCGATACTCCACATGATGATACTTGGATGATTACGGTCGCGCTTGATGAGATCAGACAGATCTTTTTTATGCCATTCATCGAAGAAACGGGCATAATCGCCATTCGATTTCTTGCGGCGCCACATGTCGAAACTCTCGTCCATCACGAGGATGCCCATCGAATCGCACATGTTCAGGAGTTCTGGTGCCGGAGGATTATGACTGCTTCGGATAGCGTTCACGCCCATATCGCGAAGGATGGTAAGTTTGCGATGCATCGCATCTTCATTGACAGCAGCACCCAGGCAACCGAAATCATGATGCTCACAGACACCATTAATCTTGAGATTCTTGCCATTGAGGAAGAAGCCCTTCTTTGCATCAAACTTCACATCGCGGAAACCGGCAGTTGTCGTAGCAGCATCCACTACCTTCCCATTTACTAACAGCTCGCTCTTGACAGTATAGAGATATCCCTTTCCGATGTCCCAGAGATGCGGATTCTGTACCTTGAGTTTCTGTTCCTGAACACCCTGACTCTTGGCTACGATCTTTCCTACAGCATCATAGATGGTGTTACGGACAGAGAGTTTCATCTTTTTACCGGAAGCAGCGAAATCCACCTTCACCCTGACATCACCCTGTGGAGAAGTTGCTACATACTGTCCCCATTGAGGAATATAAGCAGATTTCATGGTTTTGGTGAGCCAAACATGGCGGTAAATACCGCAACCGGAATACCAGCGACTGTTAGGCTGGTCGCTGTTGTCTACCTTCACCGCAATGACATTATCACCCTTCTTATTAATATAAGGTGTAAGATCATACTCGAATGTACTGTATCCATAAGGGCGGGTTCCGAGTTTATGACCATTGATATACACGGTAGAATTCATATATACTCCATCAAAGGTGATGGTAAACCGGTCATACTTTTCCTTTGGATTCACCGAGAAGTGCTTACGGTACCATCCGATGCCGCCCGGCAGTGCACCACCACTGGCTCCCGAAGGATTCGAAGGAGAGAAATCGCCCTCTATCGCCCAATCGTGAGGAAGATTCAAACTTCGCCAATGTCGGTCTGAATAATCAGACTTTGACATTCCGGCACTATCTGCTAAAGTGAAAAGCCAGCCTTTATCAAAAGACTGGCGTTCACGGGCGCTCAACGACTGAGCGCCCAATAGAAAGATTGCTAAAGCAAATATCTTCTTCATATTACTTCAGTTTTACAGTAACTGCCTTACCAGCATACTTCACCATCTTGCCCTTAGGCGCCTTGGCGAGGCTGATGCCCTGCTGGTTGTTATCACTAACAAGTACGATATTGAAGCGACGCTTCTGGAGCATACCATCGAAAGCACCCTTACGGGCAGCGATAGTAACAGTCTTCTGAGCATCATTATATTTGAAGTCGATCATAGCATACTTACCCTTCTCGTAGTTGTAGTTGGTTCCCTCATCCTCATAGAGAGTATAAGAACCGTCCTTGCCAGCATAGACATAGAGATCGATGAGCTCAGCCTTCTTCTGATCGCTCCACTCCATCTCTGGACCCACAGGAAGAATAGAACCCTCTGGAACAAAGACTGGAATCTTATCGAAAGGCGCATCGGCAACGATTGTCTGTCCACCGGCATAGTGCTTACCGGTATAGAAATCATACCAGCCCTTCTGCTTAGGAAGATAAACATTGCGGCTGTACTTCTGATACTCGCCTACAGGACAAGCCATGAGAGCAGGACCGAACATCCACTGATCCTTGATGTCGTAAACATTATCATCGCCGTTGAAGTCCATTACCAATCCACGCATCATGGTATAGTCATTGAAGTGAACCATACCCGCCATACTATAGAGGTAAGGCATCAGGCGGTAACGGAGTTTATCGTATGCAACGATGGTTTTATAAGCAGGATGATCTGCCGGAGCAATGTTCCATACCTCACGGGTAGGCCACTGGCCATGAGTACGATAAAGAGGTACGAAGCAACCGAACTGGTTCCAACGCGCCTGCAACTCGCGCCATTCCTTCAAGTCAGCATTTTCCTTACCGGTCTTATCGAACTCCTGCTGGGCAGCCACATAACGGTTCTCTACACAGAAACCGCCCTGGTCCATTCCCCAGAAAGGCAGACCTGCCATAGAATAGTTCAAACCTGCAGTCATCTGGGCACGCATATCTTCCCAACGGGTAGCAATGTCACCAGACCAGGTAGCCGTACTGTAGCGCTGTTCACCGGCAAAACCGGAACGGGTCAGGAGGAAAACACGCTGGTTAGGGTTCACACTGCGCTGTCCGTTATAGATAGCATCAGCATTCACGATGCTGTAAGCATTGAAATATTCGGTAGATGTACCGAGGGCTGTAGGACCGGAAAGAGCCTTGCGGTACCACATCGGAGTACAGTCGCGAACGTTTGGTTCTGATGCATCCATCCACCAGGCATCGATTCCGAACTTATACTTGGTATAAAGATTCTCGTCCATCTGGCGCCAGAACATCTTGCGGGCGCCATCAGAATATGCATCATAGAATGAACCGCGGAAGCCGAGCCAGTCGTGAATATCATCCTTGATAGCCTGATGATACATCCAGCCCTTGCTGTCGAGTTCCTTATAGTTCTTGACAGTATCATAGAACTTAGGCCATACGGAAATCATGAATCTTCCGTTCAAGGCGTGTACGCTGTCGAGCATCGCCTGTGGGTTTGGATAGCGGGCAGTTTCAAACTCATGGCTTCCCCATGAATCCAGTTTCCAGTAGTTCCAGTCCTGAACGATATTGTCTACAGGAATATGCAGGTCGCGGAACTTCTTCATGTTGTCCTCGATGTCCTTGCTGCTCTGATAGCGCTCACGGCTCTGCCAGAAACCGAGGGTCCACTTAGGATAAAGCGAAGCCTTGCCGGTAAGCGTACGGTAACCGGAAATCACCTCGTCGAGATTCTGACCGGCAATGAAATAATAGTCCATATCCGGCGACATCTCACTCCAGATGCTCAACTGGTTCTTCTCTGCCTCAGAACGAGGAGCTGCTACGCGAAGTCCGCAGTAGGAAACATCACCATCTGGCTGCCACTCGATGCGGATAGGAGTCTTTACACCCTTCTTGATAGGAGTTTCAAACTTATAAGAGTTCGGATTCCATGCTGTACGCCAGCGCTCAGGAACTACCAGTTTGCCGTCGATATAAATCTTCATATAGCCGGCATAATAGAGGATAAACTGATAGAAGCTGTTGGTTGGAGATTCCACATAACCCTCGTAAACCACCTTGGAGCCATTCAGCGCGAAACCCTTTGGCAGGTTCTGAATACCGCCCTTGTCGGTCTGGTTGCAAACCTCAGAAGTCTCAGGCATTGCATACTCAAAGTAAATGCTATCTTCGCCTCGAACAATCTTCAGACCATTCTTATCCACATAAGTACCTGTCAGCTGACCTTCCTTACCATCCTTATCATAGAGTTTGAAGGCACGGTTGAGCTGGAGATAATCTTCCGGATTACCCCAACGGCAATAAGAATAAGAATCCCAGAGGATGCCGTAGTTTTTATTAGAGATGACGAAAGGTACACTCACCTTGGTATTATACTGGAAGAGGTCTTCGTTCTTACCCTTCATGTTGAGTTCCTCACTCTGATGCTGACCGAGACCATAGAACGCCTCGTTATCAGGAGAGTTGAAGAGCGCACGCCATGACCATCCGTGCTTCTGTGCTTCAGGAACCTTGGCAATATCTACACCGATTTCACGATCAGGCACAGTGAACGGCTTGAAAGTTTTTCCGCCCTGTGCAACCTCATTGAGAAGGACATTGTCTTTCAGGTCATAGAAGGTAATCTGACCCGTAGCCTCATTCATGACAGCACGCATAGCTGCAGTGGTAATGATGAGATTGTCTCCCTGCTCTTCCACCTTATAATTTGCCTTGCTGTTTTGAGGCACAATAATCAGACTCTGTTTATTACGGAAACTCTGTTCGGCTGTAGCCTGAACACGGATAATCTTATCGCTCACCACTTGGAGGCGAATCTGACTAGGACCAAAATTCTGGTGTTGCTTCAACTGAACAGTGAGATAATTACCATTCTGGTTGAAACCGGCTGCCTGCATGCCTGTGGCACTCATCAGCAGCACTGCTGAAATCAATAATGTTTTAGTTAGTCTCATTTTATACGTTTAAAGGAAAGTTTAAAAATCTGCGGCAAAGATACGAGAAAATTCCCGTATCTTTGTGCGCAAATGTTATCTGTATGTGTATAAAATGTTAACTAGAAGCGTAAACTACTCTGATTCTGACAGATTCTTACGATATTGAGACGGCGTAACGCCATACGCGTCTTGGAAGTATTTAGTGAAATAACGTGGATTATTGAATCCCACCTTATAGGCTATTTCACTGATGTTCAAGTCGCCCGAACGCAGCAGATGCTCTGCAAATTTGATACGCTTGGTTCTGAGATACTCAGAAGGTGTAATACCCGTCAGCGAAATCATGCGTTTATATAATTGTACGCGTGAAATGCTAAGATGAGTACTGAGAGATTCTACCGATGTTTCAGGATTGCTCATATTGTCGCGGATATAAGCATTTACCTCATCAATAAATTTGCGGTCGGCCTCTGTTATTACATATTCTGTGCTCACATTCTTGCGTTTCTTCAAGAGGTTCAGAATACAGAGATTCAACATATCAATATCGAATGGTTTGGCAATATACTCGTCAGCACCACACTTCAGACTTTCCTTACGTTGCTCATCTCCCATACGGGCCGAGAGCATGATGAAAGGTATGGCTGTTGTTTCGTCATTGTCCTTACACATCCGGCAGAGTTCGTTACCATCCATCACAGGCATCATCACATCGCTCAGGATGATGTCTGGACGACGGTCGATGATCTTGTTCCAGGCATCCTGACCATTGACAGCCTCAACAACCGTATAGTCTGTCAATACTTCGTTCATAAACTCACGGAAGTCCTCACTGTCGTCAACGAGGAGCACTACCGGCTTCTTGATCATCGATTCTCCAGGCTGATGCGCATGTTTACTCATTCCGTAGAGAACATTCTTACCTGCATCCGGATCCTCATCAGTAGCCTGATGCACCGTGGTTATGATAGGTGCTGCTCGCAAGGAACCGAGATGTGCCGTAGAATTGGAGGTGGTACTGCTCTCTATCGGAAGGTCTACCATAAAGATGGTTCCTCCGCTTGGATTATCTGTTACATCTACTTTACCGCCATGCAGTTCGGCAAACTTCTTTACCAGGTTCAAACCTATTCCGCTACCGCCCTGTGGCTGCATTTCAGTACCATTGACCTGATAGAAACGCTCGAATACATGTTCCTTCTCCTTATCGCTGATGCCCTTGCCAGTATCAGATACAGAGATGCGGAGCATATCCGAATCCTTGTCTCTTACACGCTGGCGGAGTGCAACACTCAGAGAAACGGTAATAAATCCTCCATCTGGCGTAAACTTATAGGCATTGCTCAGGAGGTTGTTCACGATCTTTCCTACCTTATCAGCATCAAACGACATCTGCAGACTAGGCACCGTAGAATCGAAGGCAAGCGTTACTTTGCTGTTTGCCAAAGTACGGAACGAAGTACAGATATTGTCAACGAAGCTCACAATGTCGATATGCGAAAGGTTAAGTTTTTCCTTATTCTGGTCTATCTTGCGGAAGTCGAGAATCTGGTTTACCAGATTGAGCAAACGGGTAGCATTGCGATGAATCATCTCCAGCTTTCTGCGTTTACTTTCATCTCTTTCTTCTCTGATCATACTAACCAGCGGCGAGATAATCAGGGTGAGCGGAGTACGGAGTTCATGACTCACATTGGTGAAGAAGTTGAGCTTCAGTTCGTTCAACTCCTTGGTCTTCTTGATACTGTCTTCCTTACTCTGGAGTTCGAATTTAACACGCTGCTTTTCGAGCATGCGTTTACGGTAGAGATAGAAAGCTACACCTATTAATATAATATATACGATGAACGCCCATAGAGAGAGATAGAAAGGCGGGTGAATATGAATCTTGAGCGTGCTCACCTCATCGCTCACACTACCATCAGCATTCACCACCTTTGCCTCCAGGACATAACTGCCTGAAGAGAGATTGGTAAAGGTAGCCTCCGGACGTCCCTCCGGTGTCAGCATCCATTTGTCATCAAGTCCCTTCATACGATAGAGGAAACGGCAGCGGGCAGGAATACTTACCTGGTCGGAAGCCAGTTGTATGGTAAACGCCTTATCCTTGTAGCTGAGATCCAGTTCCGGGTTTGTATCAAGCGATTTAGCCAGAGGCACTCTTCCTTCAAACTCCTCACCTGCCTTGAGCGGATGATCGAAGAGTACGAGACTGCTAAACAAGACTTTTGCATGTTTCTGGGCAGGAAGGATCTTGGCAGGATTGATGATATTAATACCATCCTGACCACCGATGGCGATGGCTCCATTTCTCATCAGACAAGCAGAACGCTGGTTAAACTGGCGGCTCTGCAAGCCATCGAGCGAATTGAAACTAATCATCGTAATGTCCCATTTGCCCTGATTGTTCTTAGCCAAAGTAACACGGGTAACGATAAATTCAGAAACCAGCCAGATGTTATGCTGCTTATCTTCGAGCACCATACAGCCTACCGTACCCTGCGTACCATTGAGGTCATTGATTGACTCCAACTGTCCTGAAGCCTCATCATACATGGTGACACCCGCAGGCGAAGCCATCCACAAGATGCCGCGGCTATCCTTCATCATGTAATTCAGGGAAGGACTAGGGAAAAGCTGTCCGTCCTTGGTTGTATTCACATTGGTTACCTTTCGGGTTCCGAAATTAAAGATAGAATAGTTCTGCGAATGACCTATCAGAATTTCATCTTTATTCGGCAGGAAGAGCGAGTTGATAAAATCGCTGGTAATACCCGAATTCTGAATATTGTAGGTTGTAAACTTACCACTTTCAGGATTATAAATCTGGAAGCCTGAGCCCAAGGTTCCGATAATCAGGCGATGATACGGATCTTCAGCAAGACACCAGACGCTGTTATTGGCAAGTCCTCCTGAAGCTGCCTGAAAACTCTTCCATCTGCCGTTTTTATATTGGGCAAGTCCACCATTGAAGGTTCCGAAATACATCGTACCATCAGCCATGGTTACGCTGCTGACGATAATATCCGAAGTCAGACCAGTTTCAGCCTGTCCGAATCGCCAACTCTGTCCGGTAAGCGGACTGTAGCATACAATACCGCTATCATTGGTTCCGCACCAGAGATTACCATTCAGATCCTGCGTGATTGTACACACATCACCAAGCGGAATCGTTGTGAATTTCTGAGCGGCAGGCGAATAATAAGCCACGCCGTTCTTGTAACTACCTACCCAGATAGCTCCCTCATCATCCACATAAACCTTCTGCAGGGAATTGTCAACGATACTTCCCTTTGCTTCGGAATGAACATATTGACGGCAGATTTTGCGTTTGAAATCAACGAAGAAGAGACCGTTATGGTCGGAAGCCACCCAGAGATTGCCTGCCTTATCGCGGGCAATATCACGCATCAGAATACGGGTTGGGCAAGGAATAGCAATGCCCATGTTTGTAAGATAAGAACGGGCATCGGTCCATTTCCCGGTCTTAGACTGATACACATAATTGGCATTGCTTACTGAAACCCAGAAACCTCCTATACCATCATAGAAAGTATAGGCACCATTATCACCGGCAGCTTTATGGTTAGCAAGGAAGGAATTATACCAGAGAACCTTCTGTTTCTGTCCGTTGACACGGCAGATTGTACCATCAGCATAGGTAATGAGTGCATCGCCGTCAACCTCGGTTATTTTACTGATATTTCCCTCTTTCAGACAGCCCGGCTGAGCCTTTTTGGTAAATTTAAAAAGGTAGGTATTCTTGGTTTTGGCATTATGATAGTAGAGTCCCTGTCCGTAGACAGCTATCCACATGTTCTTATCCTTATCTATCAGGAGTTTATAAGGAGGTCCCTGCACATGGATGTTTTTAAGCCATTCTTCCGGTTTGCGGTCAAACTGCTCTTCATCATATTTATAGATGCTGTAGCCCACAGAGGTATGCACCCAGATATTTCCATCATAGTCTTGCTGAAGTTCATCTACCGAATTGTTAGGCAGCGACTTATCATCAGTGTTGCTATAATAGAAAGTTTTCATACGGAAGCCGTCAAAGCGGCACAGTCCCGACTGGGTACCGAACCAGATGTAGCCTCTGGTGTCCTTGAGGATGGCACCCACCTGACTGTTCGTAAGTCCATCATGATTGGTGAGGCTGCTGAATTCTACGTTCTCATAGGCAGCCCATGCCCTACCCGGCTGCATGAGCAGCAAGAGCAGAAATAGCACGATGGCATGTTTCAAGTAGTTTTGTTTTTTAATCATCATAATCGTAGGTTTAATTTACAGTTCTATGAAAATAGGAATTATTTCACGTCGTTTTTTTCAGAACTTTCGCGTATTTTCAGAATCATCGGTACCACTTTCTTGTAGATTTTTTCATCACCATTGATACTTCTCATGAGTAGATCACAGGCTGTGGTTCCCTGTTCGTGCGCCTTGTCCATGATAGCAGAGAGTTTCGGCGTAACGAAGGCAGCAGTATCACCATCGGTAAAACCGATAATAGCAACATCCTCTGGTATGCGGAGCCTTTTTTCCTTGATAGCATCGAAGGCGGCATAAGTGATAATATCGTTAAAGGCGAGGATGGCATCAGGTCTGTCCTCCTTTTCGAGGAGACGGAGGGTAGCGTTTCGTGCCACATCGAAATCGATTTTGTCGCAAACCACGAGGTCACGGTCGATAGGGATGCGGTTCTCTCTCAGAGCCTCCAGATAACCGTGTTTTCTGCGGCGCACCATATCAAGATGGTTTGGACCACCGATGAAGGCGATGCGGCGCGAACCGGTATCTATCATATGCTGGGTAGCCTCCTGGGCGGCTACATCACCATTGCCTACTACCTGGGAGAACTTATCTTCTAAGCAACAACGGGCAAAGAACACCAGTGGAACGCCCATCTTATGCAACTGCTCGAAGTGAGAATAGTCGACCGTATCCTGTGCCAGACAGGCGATGATGCCTTCCACATGCATATTCAGGAAGTTTTCTACCGCTCTCTTCTCGTGTTCTGTATTCTCGTGGCTATTGGCGCTGATCACCGAATAACCATTCCTTACGGCATAATCTTCTATACCATCCAGCACGGCAGCATAATAATGAGTCACCAGGTTTGGCACAATTACGCCAATCACCCTAGGTGCTTCTTTTCTGAGGCTCTGTGCAAAGGGGTTTGGTCGATAATTGAGCTCCTTGGCAAGGCTTTTCACCTTTTGAGTCATCTCCTCACCCACTTCATGGCTGTTTCGCAAGGCTCTAGATACAGTTGCTATGCTGACGCCAAGTCGGTCGGCGAGGTCTTTCAAAGATGTTCTTCGTTGTTTCATATTCAGTTTATGCTTATTATCGATATACATTTTGTATTCACATATTCTGCATATTTTGTCTTTCCGACAGCAAAGTTAGTGAATTCTCTGCAAAGATAACAATTTCTTTCGAAAACGCAAACGTTTACGTTATTATTTTTCTGAAAAAATATATTTTATAAGAAAAAACTCGTAATTTTGCAACCTGAAAAGTAATGAATAGTTGATAATAAGTTAGTTAGAAACAAACGTGGGTTTGGAATGTCGGGAGACAATCCAAACTCTTTTTTTATGTCCCGATGTCAACAGATTACCTGATAGGATACAAAAAACAGGATACAAAAAAAGATGAGGGCACATACTGAATACTGCCCCCATCTGATATGGTTATTACTGCTTAAAAACAAATTTCTTCTGTCCGGGATAGTTGACGAATATCGCTACCAGCAGAGATACAATACTCTTCGGAATCATATAATGCAGCTGAATATGTTCGTGCGCATTCAGAAATTCGGTCAGGGCGATGGTGCCGCCCGAATTGAGCATCCAGCTGATGCCCCAGATGATAAAATAGCGCCAGGCTACACTCTTTTTCTTGCTCTTGGAATCGCCGAACACATAACGGTAATTCAGTATGCAGTTGGTAATGCCGCCACTTATCACTCCCAGCGCATTGGCAAGTCCGTAATAAATGCCGATGATATCTGAGAGGAAGAATGCCAGTCCGAAGTCTATCACTGAGGCGCAGGAGGCGGTCAGTTCCGCCTTGCCGAAGGTTACGAGTTCTTCTTTAATCTTGCCCATATTCTCTTGGATTCCATTAGCAGTACGCCTACTATCGTAGTAAGAATACCCAACATGACATCGATGATATAATGATGACCGGAATAGACTGCCGTCCACCAGATTCCCAGACAGATGCAGGCGAAGAGCACCACCGTATACCAGCGTTTACGGCTCATCACAGCATAAATCGTGGTGAGGAACATATAGGCAGCATGCAGACTAGGCACGGCAGCAAAGACATTGGCATTCTTGCCATAGAGTCCGTGGAACACGTGCAGTCCGGTCATTTCGTCCCATCTGCCCAGACCAGCCACATTGCCCGGTGTATTGAGCACAGCCTCGAAGCCATAGTTCATCGCATACCAGGGCGGAGCAGCCGGATAGATGTAATAGCCGATGAAGCCGATGACATTCACCAGCAGGAAAGCCCAGGAGAAACGCTTAAACCAGTTAAGCTGTTTCGTAAGATACAGATAAAGGGCAAAGGCGATAGGCACCGGAACCCAGCAGAGATAGAAGATGCCTGCCCAGAAATCGGCAAAACCGCAATGGTGAACCTTGAAGTATTCGCCCGGAATCATCAGCTGGCTATGGTCGGCTACAGCCTGCAGTTCTGCGCTGGATGAAGCTGCAATGCCGAAGAGCGACTTTTCTGCATGATAGAGATTCGCCACGTCAATATCGTTCACCATATAGTTAGGATAAAGGCGCATCGAATCGTAGATGATTCCAAAGAGGAACCAAGGCAGAAAATAGAAGGCAAAACGGCGTGTCTTCTTCCAGGCTGCGAGTACCGCCAGGAGGATAATCAGATAGATACTAAACACTTTTTTCTATTTTTTTATTGATAGAACTTGAGTTTATTATTTATGAGCGTTCATCACAACATAACAATGCCAGATGCGCCAGAAAGCGGTGATGTTTGCCAGAACGGCAATCAGAATCATTCCGCCAGCCAGCCACCAGATATTGCCTGTAAAGCCGGTAATCATCGCAGTAACGGCGGTAACCACAACGCGCTCAGGACGCTGCATGAAACCCACCTTGCACTCAATATCCAAACCCTCGGCACGGGCACGGACATAACTTACCATCACAGAACCAATCATTGCTGCAAAGGTTACTACGCTCATCCAGAACCAGATCATATCGCCCTGCATACGTACGAAGATGAGGCAGATGCCAAAGAGACTTACCAGTTCGCTGTAGCGGTCGAGTGTAGAATCCCAGAGTGCACCGAAGAGACTGCTCTTGCCGCTCATACGTGCCAATCGGCCATCCATCATATCGAAGAGACCGGCTGCGAGGATGATGAATCCACCCCATCCTACAGTAACCATGCAAGATGCATAATCAGCCTGCTCAGTTCCGAGCATCCATGCAGCATCGAGGAAGAAACCGGCTGCCACGATATTGCCCAGGAATCCTACGAAGGTGACAATGTTAGGAGTAATACCTACTGCTATCATCGCCTTGATAAGTGGATTGATGATGGCATAGATAACTTTTTGTAAGAAATCTCTATAATTCATATTTTAATCTATTTTTTATTGCCTGTTTAAGAAATGTCTGCTTAAGAAATGTCTGTTTAAGAATTTGTTTCTTTAAGAAATGCCAGACTAGATGATTCCAGCCGAAACCAGTATGATTTTGATGATGATTAAAGAAACGGCTGCATAGAAGCCGCCCAGCAGATCATCAGCCATCACATAGAAGGCGCCCTGCCTGTTATCCAGTTTCTTGATGCCCAGCGGTTTCACCATATCAAAGAAGCGGAAGAGAACAAGTGCCACCAATGCCCACCACCAGGCATCTTTCACTTCGCCCTGAGCGGTAAGCGGGGTTAGCAACGACAGGGGAATCCACACGCCAGCCATCTCGTCGATGACCACACGACTGGGATCCTCACCCCAGTAAGGCTGCAACTGCGCTGTTGCCCAAGTGCCCAGAATAGTGGAAACAATGACGAGAAAGAAGGTGATACTCTGCAGACTCTCGCCCGTAATACCGAGTCCGTAAGCCAGGGCTGCCCAGATGAGGGTTGCCAATACAGAGCCAGCCGTTCCCGGTCCCCAAGGCCAGAAGCCACTGCCGAAACCGGTGCCTATGATGACGGGCAGCAAAGGGGGCCGCTCGTCGGTAAGATTTCCCTTGTTATTCATTCTCTTAATGTTTAATCAGCCCGCAGAAGGGCGTTTCTTCTTTAAATTTCAGTGTGCAAAATTACGCTAAAAAATTAAATTAACCAAATAGTTTTCTTATATTTTTCGGAATTTCATCATATATTGACAGATAAACAGGTGAAATAGAGCAATATGAAGGGGTTTTATACCACTCAGGCTCGCACGGCGAAGAGCAAGAACAGGCAGCAGAAGGAACTGCATGGAAGCCTTTTTCTGAAAATCTCATAAAAAACTGAAATAATGAATAGGTTTTTGCGTCTATTTACGAATAATGTTATAACTTTGCATCCTGAAAAGATTAAATCATGGGCGGAGAGCCCCTATATATAATAAGGTATAAAAAATGAAAGGTATTAAAAAGTTGTATTTTACAGTCATCCTTCTGATGATTTCTACACTTCAGATGATGGCTCAGCAGAAGATAACAGGTCGTGTCATTGATGACGACGGTTTTGCCGTACCGTATGCAAGCGTGCAATACAAAGGACATAAAATTGCGGTTTCCAGCAACGGAGAAGGTAAGTTTACCATTGACAAGAAGCCGGGACTCATGCTCACCGTAAGCGCACTGAGCTACAAGAGTACATCGGTAAAGGTAGACGAGAAGACCAACTTCCTGGAAATCAAACTGAAAGACGATACTCACAAACTTACCGAAGTGGTGGTAAAATCGAAAAAAGGCCGCTACAAGCGTAAGGATAATCCTGCCGTAGAACTGATGCGGCGCGTGATTGCTGCCAAGAAAAAGAGCGATTTGAGCAATCATGACTATGTGCAATATGATAAGTATCAGAAGATTACGCTCGCGCTCAACGACCTGAAGAAAGAACAGCTCGAAAGCAAGTTCTTCCAGCGCCGCCAGTATCTCCTCGACCAGGTAGAAACCTCTCCATACAACGGAAAGCTCACCCTGCCTGTCAGCATCGACGAGACGGTTTCACAGCATATTTACCGCAAAGATCCGAAGACCGAAAAGGACATCATCAAGGGTCAGCAGAGCAATGGAATCGGACAGGTAATCCAGACCGGAGAGATTCTCAACACCGCCCTGAAAGAGGTGTTCACCGATGTGGACATCTACGATGATTACGTGCGCCTGCTGCAGTATCCCTTCCCATCTCCTATCGGCAGAACAGCCATCAGCTTCTACCATTATTACATCGAAGATACGGTGTATGTGGAAAGAGATCTGTGCTACCATCTGCAGTTTATCCCAGCCAACAGCCAGGACTTCGGATTCCGAGGCGAGCTCTATGTGCTTGCCGACAGCAGCCTGCACGTGAAGAAATGTAACCTCTACATGCCTCACAACAGCGATGTAAACTGGGTTACTGACATGAAGATTGAACAGGAGTACACCAAGCTCGACAACGGCGAGTGGGTGCTCTCTAAAGACGATATGATAGCCGAACTGCACGTCAACAAGCTCCTTCAGGACCTGCTGGTGGTGCGAAACACGCGAATCACCGATTATGCCTTCGATGCCTTGCCGAAGCAGCTCTTCAAGGGCAAGGCGAAGATCAGGCACGATATGGATGCGATGAACCGCGATGAGGCTTACTGGAACAAATACCGACAGGTGGACCTCACGAAGAGTGAATCATCAATGGACAGTTTTATCCACCGCATGGAGAACTCCAAGGGATTCAAATACATCATCTTCGGTGTGAGAGCCCTGATGGAGAACTATGTGGAAGTGGCTCATACCAAGGGCAAGAAGGTAACGGTGAAAGACAGTCTGGGTATTGAAAGAGACAGCATCATCAACGACCGCCGCAGCCTCTTCGACCTGGGACCTATCAACACGTTCCTCTCCAACAACTACGTAGACGGTGTGCGCCTGCGTCTGGCGGGCAGAACGATGGCAGCCCTCAACCCCCACTTCTTCTGGGATGGTTACGGCGCCTACGGTCTGAAGAGCAACAAGTGGTATTACGGCCATGTGCTCACCTATTCGTTCAACAAGAAGAAGAACAGTCCGTTCGAATTCCCGATGCGCAAGCTTACCTTCGAGCTGGGGCATGATATTACATCTCCATCCGATGATAACCTGCTGCACAACAAGGACAACTTCTTCATGACCCTCCGTGCCACCACGCAGGACCAGATGTATCAGTATCACCGCCAGAAGGTGACCTTCACCTACGAAACCGACTGGGGATTCCGCTTCGACACCAGCCTCCGCTGGCAGAGCAACCGCACCGTGGGCAATCTCCACTACTACAGGGTGAGCAACGGTGAGGAAATACGCAAGATACGCACCACAGAGGCAAGTGTAGGCTTAGATTACAACCCGGGTGTCACCTATGTCAACACCAAGCAGCAGCGCCTGCCTATCAACCTCGACAGTCCTGAAATCTCGCTTCGCCACACCATGGGCTTAGACGGATTCATGGGCGGCCAGTATCAGAGCAACCTCACCACGCTGGGCATTTACAAGCGCCAGTGGCTGGGAAGCTTCGGCTATATGGATTTCAATATCGTGGGCAAGGCGCAGTGGAGCAAAGTGCCTTTCACCATGCTCATCCAGCCACCGGTCAACCTCTCTCTCTTCGAGCAGGAGGCAACCATCAGCATGATGAAGGACTGGGAGTTCCTGAGCGACCGCCAGCTGTTCTGGTCAGTAGCCTGGGATATGAACGGCAAGTTGCTCAACCGCATTCCGCTCATCAAGAAGCTGAAGTGGCGTGAATATGTAGCCATCAAGGGTGTTTGGGGCGATTTGACCAGCAAGAACGACCCGAGCAAGAACCTCAATGATGAGAAGCTCTTCAAGTTCCCTACCAACTCCTATACCTTTGGCAAGACGCCATACTGGGAGTTTGTAGCCGGCGTGCACAACATCTTCAAGTTCTTCGGAATCGATTATGTTCGCCGCCTCAACTATAATGACCATGCAAACATTTCAAAATGGGGTATCCGTATGGGCTTCCTCATGTCATTCTAATAAGAAAAAAAGATGCCTTGATGCTGTATTTTTACTGCATCAAGGCATCTGCGTACATATATAAACAACATATAAGAGAGTAAATACAATGAAGATTCTATTAGCAGACAAACAGGATATTACAAGAGCCGGATTGAGCTATGTGATCAGTAAGATGGAGGGGTTGGAAACCCGGACCATCGAAGACAAGGCAGACCTGATGCTTGCCTTAAAGGAGAATGAGGATACGGTTGTAATACTCGATTACACCCTTTTCGACATCAATGATGCTGACGAGTTACTTATTTTAAACCAGCGTTTCCCATACACGCGCTGGCTACTGTTCAGTGAGGATCTGAGTGCCGATTTCGTGAAGATTCTCATCGCCAGCAGTACGCAGTTCAGCGTATTGCTGAAGGAGTGTTCGCTAATGGAAATCAAGGAGGCGATACGTTTTTGTGTGGCAAGCAACCGTTTTGTCTGCCAGCGCATGATGGAGGTACTTCTGGCTCCGAAACAGGAGGAGCAGGAGAAAATCAACCTCACCAAGACCGAGACAGAGATTCTGAAAGACATTGCGCTGGGAATGACGACGAAAGAAATAGCCGAGAAGCGCTTTTCCAGCTTCCATACGGTCAATACCCACCGCAAGAACATATTCCGCAAGCTGGGCGTAAACAACGTTCACGAGGCTACGAAATATGCGCTGAGAGCCGGTTTGGTTGATTCGGCAGAATACTATATTTAAGTTTATAGTTGATAGTTGATAGTTTATAGTTGATAGTTTATAGTTTAAAGCAATCTTGCAAACGCCTAAGCCCTATTAACTATCAACTATAAACTATCAACTTTTTCATTGGGGGTTAACAGTTAACAGCTGTTTTTTGCATGGTCCACCTCGCGTACCTTATTATATAATAATATATATATACTTATTTTTATATAAGTGTGTGGATGGAAGTATGCATTTTTGGGGTGTTAACTGTTAACCTGTTAACCCCCATCTTAATTTTCTCTTTCCAGAGCGCATCTTTTTATCTTGATGAGTGCCTTATATTAAGACGGATAAGTGCCTTATATTAAGACCGATAAGAGACTTAAATGATGACCAGCGGGAGGCTTCAATGATGCCTCACGAGGGGGCAATTAATGCGTCGCGACGGAAGAATTGGTGCGTCGCGACGCAAAAAATAATGCATCGCGATGGAAAAAACAGCCATTTTACAGCCATTTTTCATCCTATCGCGATGCATTCTTAATTTTCTCAACCGGAAAGCTATGAGTTGAGAACCACAAAACTATGAGTTAGTTTTATTAACTTTTTAGCCCATTTTCTATCTTTTTTACGCCTAAACGGCTCAAAACAGGGACTTTTAAATCTTCTTCTTATAGCAGCGATGACGGCGATGCTGTTCGCTCTCCAGATACTGCCACTGGCTCTGAACACCGGTATTGGTCTCCATCTGCGGCATTGCCTCAGCCCATTTAAAGCCATAACGGCGATACTGCTCTATCAGATCGGCAAAAATAAGCGCGTTGGCTCCCTTCTTGCGATATTCCGGAAGAACACCTATCAAGAGCAAATCTACCGTATCCGTCTTGTGCCACTTCAGAACCTTCAGCACCTTCAGCCAACCCGTAGGGAAAAGCTTGCCATCGCCTATCTCGCACAGCGCATCGGTAAACGAAGGGAAGGAAACACCAAAGGCTACCAGTTGGTTGCCAGCGTTGCCATCCACCACACCCGTTACCAGGTTCAAGTCAGCCTTCTTGATATAAGTATTTACATATTCATCTATCTGCTTCTCCGTAAGCTGCTGGAAATCATAGAGATTCTTGTAAGTTTCGTTCACGATTTCGAACACCTTCCTGCCCATTCCTCCCGAGGTCAGTTCCCGGCGGGTGAACTTATGCACATGCAGATTATATCGGCTCTCTATCATCTGGGCAGTCTTGGCAAACTTAGCCGGCGTCACTTCCGGAATCCTGATGCGGTACTCCAACCAGTCGTTATCCTTCTCATAGAGCGGATAAATCTCCAGATGCGTCTTGTAATAAGGATAATTGTAATTGATATACATCGTAGACTTCCGGTCGAAGCCCTCGATGAGCAAGCCTTCACGGTCCATATCCGTAAATCCGAGCGGACCTACGCATTCGTTCATTCCCCTGCTCTTGCCCCAGTTTTCTACCGTGCGCAACAAGGCACAGGAAACCGCTACATTATCCACGAAATCGAACCAGCCGAAGCGAACCTGATTCTTGTTCCACTGTTCATTGGCACGATGGTTGATAATGGCAGCAATTCTACCTACGATACGAGCCTCGCTGTCAACCGCCAGGAAGTATTGAGCCTCGCAGAATTCGAAGGCAGGATTCTTCTTTGGGTCCAGCGTATTCATCTCGTCGAAACGCAAAAAAGGAATGGCAAACTTATGGCCTCTGTAGAGATCATAATGAAACTGAATGAAGGTTTTCAGCCCTTTTTTTGTCGTTATCGGTATGATTCTTATCTCATCATTCATTAGTAATTCGTTTTTATGTATATATATTCAATTGCGGTGCAAAAATACGATAATTTTATGAATAATGCAACTCTTTTCTTATAAATTTATAAAAGTTGGTTCATAATTGTCCAACTTTGTGGATATTTATGTACCTTTGCAGGTTGAAATGCCCCAAAAGAGCATCATAAAGTTATGAAGAAAGAGAAAAGAGACAACTATACGTTCCTCACTCATGCCCCTGTGCATCATGTGATTTTCACGATGGCCATACCAACGATTATCAGTATGCTGTCGACGAGCATGTACAATCTCGCCGACACCTATTTCGTGGGCAGCATCAACACGCAGAGTGTGGCAGCGGTAGGCGTTTCCTTTGCAGCAATGGCTGTTATCCAGGCGATTGGTTTTTTGTTTGGCCATGGTGCAGGCAATTATGTTTCGCGACAGTTGGGCGCCAAACATACGGAACAGGCACAGAAGATGGCAGCCACGGGCTTTGTGCTGAGTTTTCTTACCGGTCTCCTCATCGCCATTCTGGGTCATGTGTTCCTCACTCCGCTCTGCCTTCTGATGGGTTCTACGCCCACCATTCTTCCTTATACAGAGCGTTATCTGGGCATTATTCTGCTGGGTGCTCCCTTTATGACCACCTCGCTTACGCTGAATAACCTGATGCGCTTCCAGGGCAATGCGATGTATGCGATGAAAGGCATCATGTCGGGTGTGCTGCTCAATCTGATTCTGGCTCCTCTGCTCATTCTCTACTTCCAGCTGGGCATTACCGGAGCCGCCGTAGCCACCCTCATCAGCCAGTGTTTCGGCTGCGCCATGCTGTTCTGGATGACGCATAAAGGCGAGAACATCCGCATCCGTCTCAGCAATTTCACCCCTACCCGCGCCTTTGCCAAGGAGATTATCTTCGGCGGAACCCCTTCGCTGTCAAGACAGGGACTGGGAAGTATAGCTACGCTGATGCTCAATGTGGCAGCAGGTGCGTTTGGCGATGCAGCCATTGCGGGCATGAGCATCGTTACCCGCATCTCCTTCTTCACCTATGCGATGGTCATCGGTCTGGGTCAGGGATTCCAGCCGCTCTGCGGATTCTGCTACGGCGCCAAACTCTACGACCGCGTAAAGGAAGCCTACTTTTTCTGCATCAGATGCGGCACGGTTTTCCTCAGCGTCTGTGCCCTTCTCGGCTTCATCTTCTCAACTTCCATCATCAGTATTTTCCGCGATGATGCAGCGGTTGTAGCCGTAGGTTCGGTGGCTTTGCGATGGCAGGTGCTCAGTTTTCCGCTCATAGCCAGCATCGTGCTCACCAACATGCTGATGCAGACCATCCGTAAACCGGTGAGAGCCAACATCGTAGCGGCAGCACGAAGCGGACTTTTCTTCATTCCGCTCATCTTCATCCTGCCCTATTTCTTCGGACTGCTGGGCGTGGAGATGTGTCAGATGTGGGCAGATTGCTGCTCGTTTGCCGTAGCGGTTCCGATTGCCTGGAGCGCTTTCAGGGATATGAGAAGAGAGCAGATGGAACTTGGGAAAAGCCACTAGAAGATAAGAGAAAATACTTGAGATAAGAGAAATGGAGAAAACTTATTACATAGGATTGGACGTTGGCTCTACGACAGCCAAAATAGCCGTTATCGACAGCGATAACCGGGTAATTTACTCAAAATACGAACGCCACAACGCTCGTGTCAACGAACTTGTGTCGCAATATTTCGATGAGATTTTAGCCCTTGTGGGCGATGCAGAGGCAAGAATCTGCGTAACGGGAAGCGTAGGAATGGCTACTGCCGAACAGCTCCAGGCGGAGTTTGTACAGGAGGTGGTGGCTGCATCGGTCTATGCCCGTACTGCCCATCCTGAGGCGAAGGCGCTCATCGATATTGGTGGCGAGGATGCGAAGGTTATCTTCTTCAAGGAAAACGGAAATATGGAACTACGCATGAACGGCAACTGTGCCGGTGGAACGGGTGCTTTCATCGACCAGATGAGTGTGCTGATGGGCGTAGAGAACCAGAAGATGAGCGAGTTGGCGATGAAGGCAGAGCACGTTTATCCGATGGCTGCCCGCTGCGGCGTGTTTGCCAAGACCGACATCCAGAACCTGATGGCGCGCAATCTGCCCGAAGCCGATATTGCAGCCAGCATCTTCCATTCCATCGCCGTACAGACGGTGGTAACGCTTTCTCACGGCATCAGCTTCGAGGCTCCTATCCTGCTCTGCGGCGGTCCGCTGACCTTTCTTCCGGCTCTCCGCAAGGCTTTCTGCGATTATCTCCATCTCTCTCCAAACGACTTCATCGTATACGGAAACAGCAATCTCATTCCGGCTCTGGGCTGTGCTTACCGGGCTAAATCGGCAGATTCTGCAGCCTCAGTTTCTGTCCTCAGAAGCCGGATGAATAAAGAAATACAAACGGAATGGACCAGCAGTCTGCTGCCTCTGTTCAAGAATGAGAAAGAGCACCAGGAATGGCTCAAATCTAAGGCTAAATTCGCTACGGAAACCAAACCGCTGAATAAAGGAAAACAGCAGGTTGTGATTGGTATTGACTCGGGCTCTACTACGACGAAGATTGTTGCAGTAAGGGTGAATGCGGAGACGCCTACGGGAGATATTGTCTTTACCAATTACCGCCTGAATCTGGGAAATCCGATCAAGGCAGTAGCGGATGGACTGAACGCCCTGAAGCAGGAAGCAGCATTGCGAGGCGCTGAACTGGAAATCGTAGGCTCCTGCTCTACAGGTTACGGCGAAGAACTTATCAAGGCGGCTTTCGGCCTCGACAGCGGCATTATCGAAACAATGGCGCACGAAAGAGCGGCTGCCTCACTCATGCCCGACGTGAGTTTTATCCTGGACATCGGCGGACAGGACATGAAGGCTATCTTCGTGGAGAAAGGGGCTGTGGTGCGCATGGAACTCAACGAGGCGTGCAGTTCGGGCTGCGGAACATTTATCCAGACCTTTGCCAACAACATGGGTTATTCTGTAGGCGATTTTGCCCAACTCGCCTGCCAGTCGAAGGCTCCCTGCGACCTGGGAACCCGCTGCACCGTCTTCATGAACTCGAAGGTGAAACAGGTGCTCAGAGAGGGCGCATCTGTAGCTGATATTTCTGCCGGAATCTCTTATTCTGTCATCAAGAACTGTCTTTATAAGGTATTGAAACTCCATGGTAATGAGAACCTTGGAGGCAAAATCGTTGTACAGGGTGGTACGATGAGAAACGATGCGGTGGTAAGAGCATTTGAGTTGCTCACCCATACAGAAGTGGCACGAAGCAACATGCCTGAACTGATGGGCGCCTACGGCTGTGCCCTTCATGCAGCGGCAGATTACAAACATCGCACATCTGCAGAAGATACGCACGCCTCATCAAGATCCATCGATGATCTCCAGAATCTGGCTCATTATGAAACCAAACAGCTGCAATGCAAAGGCTGCGAAAACCATTGTTATGTTTCCCGCTACACCTTTGCCGGCGGCAACCGATTCTACTCCGGAAACAAGTGTGAGCGTGTGTTCAACAACAAGGGAACAAACGGGATAAAAGGCAAAAACATCTACGAATACAAATATAGTTTACTCTTTGATAGAGAGATGGTTAACCCACTTGACGTTGTAAAACACAACGTCAAAGTAGGCATTCCTCGCATCCTCAACATGTACGAGGAATATCCGTTCTGGAATGCGCTGCTCCGGGCAGCAGGATTGGGCGTGATTCTCTCTTCCGATTCCACTTTCAGCCAGTACGAAGGAGCCTTGAATACGGTGATGAGCGACAATATCTGCTTCCCGGCTAAACTGGCTCACAGCCATCTGAAGGAACTCAACGAGAACCCGAAGGTAGACCGCATCCTCATGCCATACGTGGTTTATGAGCATAATGACGACCCGAAGAATACGCTGAACAGCTTCAACTGTCCGGTCGTTTCGGGCTACAGCGATGTCATCAAGTCGGTCATCAATCTGAAGAAACCAATCGATACGCCCGTCATCAACTTTGCCCAGCCTAAGGCGCTGGAAAAACAGATTACCGATTATCTCAAGCAACTGGGAGTAAGCAAGAAGACTGCCCGTAAAGCGCTGAGAGAGGCCCTCTATGCTCAGGCAGTATATGCAGCTGAGATTAAGAAACAAGGCTGGGAGATTCTGAAAAATGAAGAAACAGAGGCTCAGAAAACGAACGGAGACAAGATTCAGAAGTCAAACAAGGGACTTACGATTCTGCTGGCGGGCCGTCCTTATCATACAGACCCGCTGATTCAGCACAAGCTGAGCGAGATGATAGCCAATCTGGGAGTCAACGTCATCAGCGAAGACATCGCCCGGGGTAATCTCTTTGCAGATTTCAAAGACTTCAATCTGGAGAATCTGGCGGCAGAAAGAAATGAGGCTGCATTAGCCAGCCAAGACAACAACGAAGCATACAACTGTCAGCCAGAGACTTATCTCGTGAAGCAATGGGCGTATATGAACCGCATTCTGAAGGCAGCACAATGGGCAGCCGAACAGGGCGATGAGGTTCATTTCGTCCAGATGACCAGCTTCGGCTGCGGTCCTGACAGTTTTATTCAGGACGAGATTCGCGACATCATGAAGCGTCACAACAAGCCGTTCACGCTGCTGAAGATAGATGATGTGAGCAATATCGGTTCATTGAAACTCCGTGTCCGCTCGCTGATAGAAAGCCTGAAGGGAGTAAAGGAAGTGAAGAGTGAAGAACGAAGAGTGAAAAATTCAACAGCTGAAGAAATTCAACATTCAACACTCAACATTCAACATTTACAACAGACCAAGGTATTCACCAAGCAGGATATTCATCGCAAGATTCTCGCTCCTTTCATGACCGAATACCTCACCCCTATCATTCCGCCTATCCTGAAACTGATAGGCTATGATGTAGAGGTACTTCCGATGAGCAATGAGGTAAGCGCCGAACTCGGCTTGAAGTTTGCCAACAACGAAGTCTGTTATCCGGCAACCCTTATCGTCGGCGACATCATCAAAGCCTTGAAATCAGGCAGATACGACCTGAATAATACGGCGGTAGTGATGAGTCAGACAGGCGGTCAGTGTCGCGCAACCAACTACGCCGGTCTCATCAAACGTGCGATGATTTCAAATGGATTCCAGGATATTCCGCTGCTCACGCTCGGTGTAACAGCCTCAACAGGCGAAGCATCAGGCTCAACAGACGACAAGCAAGACTATAACGAGCAGGACGGCTTCAATGTGCCTTGGCTGAAATACAGTCAGATTATCGTTACCGCCATTTTCTATGGCGATGCAATCAACGAAATGTACAACGCCTGCATCGTAAGAGAGCGTAAACCGGGCATTGCCAGAGAGTTGCGCGATAAATACATGCAGCTGATAGACGGACCTATCGCCCAGAATTCAGCCAAAGGACTTATCCGACTCCTGGAACAGGCAGCCGAAGAATTCAACCAGATGACCCTCGACAGAGAACTGCCGAAGGTAGGAATCGTAGGCGAAATCTTCCTGAAGTTCAATCCTTTCGCCCACCAGTTCCTGGAGCAGAACATCATCTCGCGCGGCATAGAGGTAGTTCCGCCTCTGCTTGCCCCTTTCTTCCTGCAGGAATTTGTGAACGTGGAGATACAGAAACACATGCGGCTGAGTTGCACCAAAGTGCCCGATTTCATCATCAAGGGCGCTTATCAGGCGCTGATAGGCAGAAGATTGCGCCAGGTAAACAAGGCTGCCGGCAAGTTCCGCTACTTCCGTCCGTTCACCAATATCTATGATGATGCGAAGGACGTACAGGGACTGGTTTCGCTCGCAGCCCAGTTTGGCGAAGGCTGGCTTCTGCCTGCTGACATCGTAGGTTACATCCGTGATGGTGTAAACAACATCATCTCGCTCCAGCCTTTCGGTTGCATCGCTAACCACGTGATTTCCAAGGGCATCGAGAAACGTCTCCACGACCGTTTCCCTACACTCAACCTCGTATCGCTCGACTTCGATTCCGGTGTTTCAGAGGTAAACGTCACCAACCGACTGCTCCTCTTCCTGGACAGCATCGCAAAATAAGACAAGCCAGACCCATGTACGGTAAAACACCGTATATGGGTCTTTCCATTTTTCATCCCCCAAAAAATCACTCTAAAAAATATAAAAAACCGGAGCTATTTCTTTGTCATTCAAGAAAATAATCGTATCTTTGCACTCAAATTTTATTGAGACATTAAGAAAATGAGTAAAGATACATTAACTCATCAGCTGACAGAGACCATCGAGGAGCTTTCGAGCGCCGAATCTTTGAAGGGTCTCTTCCATCAGCATCGAGACGGGAATCCACTTCCTTCGGGCAAGGCGCTCGAAGAAATCATCAGTTTGTCCCGTTCTATCCTCTTTCCTGGATATTTCGGCAATTCTTCTGTAAATATCTCAACCATCAAATATCATATTGGAGTAAGAGTAGAGAAACTCTATGAGATGCTGTCAGAGCAGATTCTCGCCGGTCTCTGCTTCGCCAACGACTGCGAAACGGAAACCCAGGCTGAACTGCAGCACCAGCGTGCCAAGGCAGGCGTGATTGCAGCCAAGGCAATCATGGAATTCCCGAGACTGCGCAAGATTCTGGCTACCGATGTAGAGGCTGCCTACGAGGGCGACCCGGCTGCCATGAGCCACGGAGAAATCATCTCCTGCTACCCGGTCATCAAGGCGATTACCAACTACCGCATCGCTCACGTGCTGCACGAACTGGGAGTGCCGCTCATTCCGAGAATGATGACCGAACTGGCGCATTCGGAAACCGGTATTGATATTAACCCGGAGGCTACCATCGGCAAGCACTTCACCATCGACCACGGTACGGGTGTGGTGATTGGAGCTACCTGCATCATCGGCGATAATGTGAAACTCTACCAGGGTGTAACCCTCGGAGCCAAGAGTTTCCCTCTCGATAAGGACGGCAACCCTATCAAGGGAATCCCTCGCCACCCTATCCTCGAAAATGATGTCATCGTCTACGCCAATGCCACCATCCTCGGTCGCATCACCATCGGAGAAGGCTGCGTAGTGGGAGCCAACGTATGGGTTACCAAGGATATGAAACCGAAAACAAAGAAATATAAAAAAGAAAAACAAAGTTTATTAGATATAGAATTCAATAATGGAACAGGAATTTGAACTCATTGCCAAGACCTTCATGGGCCTCGAGCCTGTCTTGGCTGAAGAGCTCACCCAGTTGGGTGCCAATAATGTACAGATCGGTCGCCGCATGGTGTCTTTCACAGGCGACAAGGAAATGATGTATCGTGCTAACTTCCAGTTGCACACAGCCATCCGTATCTTAAAGCCTATCAAGCACTTCAAGGCGAGAAGCGCTGAAGAGGTGTATGATCAGATTCAGAAGATCAAGTGGGATGACATCTTAGACGTGAAGAAGACTTTCTCTGTTGACTCAGTAGTCTACTCAGAGGAGTTCCGCAACTCACGCTTCGTAACCTACAAGGTAAAGGATGCGATTGTTGACTGGTTCCGCGAGAAGCAGGGTACACGTCCAAATATCAGCGTATCTAACCCGGATATCCGCCTCAACATCCACATTGCAGAAGACAATGCCACCTTGAGTCTCGATTCGAGTGGTGAGAGTCTGCACCGCCGTGGCTACCGCCAGGAGCAGGTAGAGGCTCCTCTGAACGAGGTTCTCGCTGCAGGTATGATTCTGATGACCGGCTGGAAGGGCGAATGCGATTTCATCGACCCGATGTGTGGTTCAGGTACCATCGCCATCGAAGCTGCCCTCATCGCCCGCAACATCTCTCCAGGTGTATTCCGCAAGGAGTTTGCCTTCGAGAAATGGAACGATTTCGACCAGGATCTCTTCGATACGATTTATAACGACGACTCTCAGGAGCGCGAGTTCGAGCACCATATCTATGGTTACGATGTTGACATGAAGGCTGTCAATACTGCTAATCTCAACGTACGTGCTGCCGGACTGAGCAAGGATATCACCATCGCCCAGCAGGACTTCAAGGACTTCACCCAGCCTGCCGAGAAGAGCATCATCGTGATGAACCCTCCATACGGTGAGCGCATCTCTACCCCTAACCTCCTGAACACCTACAAGATGATTGGTGAGCGTTTCAAGAAGGCTTTTGCCGGCAACGAGGCTTGGGTATTGAGTTACCGCGAGGAGTGCTTCGAGCAGATTGGTCTGAAACCATCTATCAAGATTCCTGTATTCAACGGAAGCTTGGAGTGCGAATTCCGCAAGTACGTGATGTTCGACGGCAAGATGAAGGACTTCCGTTCTGAAGGCGGTATTGTGAAGACTGAGCGCGAGAAGAGCGAGATGGCTCAGAAGCACCGTTTCAAGAAGGAGCGTGAATTCAAGAAGCGTGTTAGCGAGGAGACAGAAAACGAGGAGGACGATATCCGTTCTTTCAAGTTCCATACTCACCGTCTGGAAGACTTCGAGAAGAAGCGTGCTGAGTTCCATAAGGGCGGCCGTTCACGTATCAGCGGCGGTCGACGCAATGATGACGACGATGACAAGCGTGGAAGCCGCAGCTTTAAGGGCGACCGCAAGGGTGGTCGTGACTTCGGTGGCAAGCGCGACGGAAAGCGTTTCGAGAAAGGCGACAAGCGTGGTGGCTTCAAGGGCGACAAGCGTGGTGGCCGTGATTTCGGAGGCAAGCGCGGAGGCAAGAAGAACTTCAGCGTTGACTTCGACGACGAGGATTAAAAAGACATACTACCCATACGTCGTGTTTCACGACGCATGGGTGGTAAACCCGATAAAGTAAAGAATATAATGAATCTGAAGAATTCAATTTATAAATTATCTTTTGCTGCTATGATCATGATGGCTATGAATGCAACCGACTTACAGGCTCAGGGCGTGGTTCCTGCTCAGAAAGGCGAGAAAACCTTTACATTGGAAGACCTGAACTTCGGCGGCAACAACTATCGTAACATGGTAGCTAAGAACCGCTGGTGCACCTGGTGGGGCAATGAACTCGTTCGCCAGGATGTGGATGCCTGCTATCTCGTCAACAAGACGACAGGCAAGGAGACCAGACTCTTCGGCATCAATGACATCAACCAGTGGATTGCTCCTACCAAAGACATCAAGGTAAGAGCCCTCTACAATGCTCTCTTCCCTTTTGCAGGCAAGAACATCGTGATGGTAAGCAACGGCAGCAAGACTTATACCGTAGACTTCAAGAAGCATAAGCTGCTGAGCGAGATGGATTTTGCTGACGGCGAGAACCTCCTGGAGGCCAACGCCCAGCAGAACGCCTTCGCCTATCTGAAGGGCAGCAACCTCTATGTGCGTACCTTCGATGTAACCAGCAACACCCTGACAAAAGAGAAGAAATCTCACGATTTCCAGCTCTCAAAGGACGGAAGCCGCGAAATTGTTTATGGACAGAGTGTTCACCGCGATGAGTTCGGTATCAGCAAGGGAACCTTCTGGAGTCCGAACGGCGAACTGCTCGCCTTCTATCGCATGGACCAGAGTATGGTAACCGACTATCCACAGGTCGACATCCCGGAAATCGGTTTCAATCATCCTGAGACACAGAGTTGCATTGCTACTCCTGCACCAGACAAGTATCCGATGACAGGCGAGACATCACACAAGGTAACCGTAGGCGTGTTCGACTGCATGACCGGCAAGACCGTCTATCTGAAGGCTGGCGATCCAACCGACCGCTACTTCACCAACATCGCATGGAGTCCGGACAGCAAGACCATCTATATGTTCGAACTGAACCGCGACCAGAACGACTGCCGTCTGACTGCCTACAATGCAGAAACCGGCGAGAAGACAGGCGAGCTCTATCGCGAGACCGATGAGAAATATGTAGAGCCTTGTCATCCTATCCAGTTCCTGCCTTGGGACAGCAGCAGCTTTATCATGCAGAGCCGCAAGGATGGCTACAACCACCTCTATCTCTGTGAAGTGAAGAACACTCTTCACTCTTCCCTTTCAATCCGGCAGTTGACTTCCGGCAAATGGGAAGTGATGGAAGTGCTCGGTTTCAACAGCAAGCGCAAGAGTATCATCATCGCATCCAACGAGAAGTCGCCTATCCAGAGAAACATCTTTGCCGTAGATACAAAAACCGGCAAGCGTACGCTGGTAGATGATTGCGGCAAGGGATGGCACAGCGCCACTTTGAGCGAGAACGGACAGTATGTCTTCGACAACTACTCTACTCCTACCGTGCCTCGCAAGATTGCCCTTGTGAATACCGAGAACGGCAAGCGCACCGCTTACTTCACTGCCGAGAACCCTTGGAAGGGCTACAATGTGCCTGAGTACAGCTGCGGTTCCATCAAGGCAGCCGATGGCGAAACAGACCTCTACTGGAGAATGGTGAAGCCGGTAAACTTCGATCCAAACAAGAAGTATCCTACCATTATATATGTATATGGTGGACCTCATGCCCACAACGTAGATGCCCGCTGGAACTACTCTAGCCGTGGTTGGGAAACCTACATGGCAGAAAAGGGCTATCTGCTCTTCATCCTCGACAACCGTGGAAGCGAGAACCGTGGCAAGGCTTTCGAGCAGGCTACCTTCCGCCAGCTCGGACAGATTGAGATGCAAGACCAGATGAAGGGCGTGGAATATCTGAAGACGCTTCCTTACGTAGATGCTGACAAGATTGGCGTTCACGGCTGGAGCTTCGGCGGATTCATGACCATCTCGCTGATGACCAACCACCCTGATGTGTTCAAGGTAGGCGTAGCAGGCGGTCCGGTTATCGACTGGCACTGGTACGAGGTGATGTATGGCGAGCGCTATATGGACACCCCACAGACCAACCCAGAGGGTTACAGGAAGACCTCTCTGCTCTATCAGGCAAAGAACCTGAAGGGCAAGTTGCAGATTATCCAGGGCTTGAACGATGTGACTGTAGTGCCACAGCACTGCCTCACCTTCCTCAAGGCTTGCATCGCAGCAGGCACCCAGCCAGACTTCTTCGTCTATCCTGGCGAGCCTCACAACATGAGAGGTCATCAGAGCACTCATCTGCATGAGCGCATCAGCAATTATTTCTTCGATTATCTCAAGTAAATATCTAGGAGTAAACATCCCCCGAAAAAGGGGAGTTTACTCCTACATCAAATAACAAACAATAACTTACAGCAAATGAAAATTTTATTGTTAGGAGGCGGTGGCCGCGAGCACGCCTTAGCATGGAAAATCGCTCAGAGCGAGAAGTGTGAGAAACTCTTCATCGCTCCTGGTAATGCCGGTACACAGAATGTCGGCGAGAACGTAGATATCAAGGCAGACGACTTTGAGGCGCTCAAGAACTTCACAGTAGAAAATGGCGTTGATATGGTGGTAGTTGGTCCGGAAGACCCATTGGTAAAGGGTGTTTACGATGACTTCAAGAACGATCCTCGCACCCAGAACATCCCTGTCATCGGTCCATCAAAGGCTGGCGCCGTACTGGAAGGCAGCAAGGACTTCGCCAAGAAGTTCATGAAGCGCCACAACATCCCTACTGCCCAGTATGAGACTTTCGACGGCGAGCACGTAGAGGAAGGCTTGAAGTTCCTGGAGACACTGAAGGCGCCTTATGTATTGAAGGCTGACGGTTTGTGCGCCGGTAAGGGCGTTCTCATCCTCCCTACCCTGGAAGAGGCCAAGAAAGAGTTCAAGGAGATGCTCGGCGGTATGTTCGGCAACGCTTCTGCACGCGTAGTCATCGAGGAATTCCTCAGCGGCATTGAGTGCTCTGTATTCGTATTGACCGACGGCAAGAACTACAAGATTCTGCCTGAGGCTAAGGATTACAAGCGCATCGGCGAGCACGATACCGGTCTGAACACCGGCGGTATGGGTAGCGTTACCCCTGTACCATTCGCTACCAAGGAGTGGATGCAGAAGGTTGACGAGCGCATCATCCGTCCTACAGTAGAAGGACTTGCTGAGGAGAACATCGACTATAAGGGATTCATCTTCTTCGGATTGATTAATGTAGAAGGCGAGCCTATGGTCATCGAGTACAACTGCCGTATGGGTGACCCAGAGACAGAGAGCGTGATGCTCCGTCTGAAGAGCGACATCGTGGATCTCTTCGAAGGTGTAGCAGCAGGCGATTTGGACAAGCGCAGCATCGAGTTTGACGAGCGTGCTGCAGTCTGCGTAATGCTCGTAAGCGGCGGTTATCCAGAGGCTTACAAGAAGGGTTATCCTATCCAGGGCATCGACGATGTAGAAGGTTCGGTAGTATTCCACTCCGGTACAGCCATGAAGGATGGTCAGGTAGTAACCAACGGTGGTCGTGTCATCTGCGTAAGCAGCTACGGCAAGGACAAGGAAGAAGCCTTGAAGAAGAGCTTTGCCGAGGCACAGAAGATCCAGTTCACCGACAAGTACTTCCGTTCTGATATCGGACAGGACCTTTAAGATGAGTTAATAGTTAATAGTTTATAATTAATAGACATTCATGCATTCTTCGATTATTCATTGATTATTATTAGGTATGCAAGTCCATTTTATAACGGCGCAAGCCTCTATAAACTATTAACTATAAACTATAAACTAAATATAGATGTTAAGAAAGAAAACTTTTCAAAATAAAGTAGCGGCTAGCCGCTACTCTTTACCTATTACTGCAACCCTTGCCACACTGGTTTGGGTTGCAGTAGGTTTATTGGTATCCAATATTTGGGTAGAATTTGCTTTCACAGCCATGTCTACCCTGCTGATGGTGGAACTGAACAACCGTAATGCCCTGATGCGTACCTACAGCCGAATGGTATCTTGCAGTTTTCTGGCATTAATGACGATGGCAGGACTCCCCCAACTCTCTTTAAAAAGCAGTATTGTGACGATGTGTTTCATCGCCTTTTATCTCATTATCTGGAATTGCTATCAGGATAAACGCTCTACAGGCTGGACTTTCTACGCCTTTGCCTGCATCGGTCTGGCATCGATGGTTTTCGTACAGATAGGCTATTTCATGCCTATACTGTGGATCATGATGATGGTGTTTACCCTCTCGTTTAGCGTAAAGACATTCTTTGCATCCCTGGTAGGTCTCATCGTGCCCTATTGGTTTGCAGCCGGTTATTTCTTCTATACCGACAACATACAGGGGTTGGCAGACCACTTCTGCGAATTCATCAACTACAGCGAACTCTTTGATTATTCGCAGGTTACCGACCATCAGGTACTGAACCTGAGTTTCGTTATCCTGCTCACCATCATCGGTTCCATCCACTTCATACGCACCAGCTACGGCGATAAGATACGAACCCGCATGATCTACGAAACGTTTATCATGATATCGGTTGCCTGCATCATCTTCATCGTCCTCCAGCCTCGACATATACAGGAACTGGGCGGCATCCTGATTGTGAATACAGCGCCGCTTATCGCCCATTTCATCACATTCACCAGAGGTAAGTTTACCAACATCTCCTTCATCCTGCTGCTTATCATGCTGGTACTTATCATGGCTTACAACATACTCGTACCAGAGAGCATATTATTATGAGTTGGATTATCAGTTTCTTAATCGACTGGGGCTATTGGGGCATGCTTGCTGCAGCTTTTCTGGCAGGTTCTTTCTTCCCATTCAGCAGCGAGGCAGTAATGGCAGGCTTGCAGGCAGCTGGACTAGAGCCTCTCCCCCTCGTTATCTACGGTAGCATCGGCAATGTGCTTGGTTCCATGTTCAACTACGGTGTGGGCAGAATGGGTAAGATGGAATGGATAGAGAAATATCTGCATGTAAAGAAAGAGAGTCTTGACAAGGCAGAGCGATTCATGGCAGGCAGAGGAGCCTGGATGGGATTCTTCGCCTTTCTCCCACTATTGGGAAGTGCCATCACCATCGTTTTAGGCTTGACAAGAGCCAATATTCCGATTTCGATACTCAGTATCACCATCGGAAAAGTACTAAGATATGTTTTATTGGTCTATGGACTGAGTTTTATCGTTTAATTATGAAGAGATTTTTATACCTTATTATAATATGCGCCCTAATGGTTGGCTGCAAAAGCAACCAGCAAAAGGCTGGCATGGCTGAAAGTAATGACAAGCCTACTGTAACCGTTACCATCCCTCCCTACCAATATTTCGTAGATAAGATTGCCGGAGACAAGGTAGATGTCAACGTAATGGTATCGAATGGTAACAATCCAGAGACTTACGAGCCTTATGCCCAGCAGATGATGGAACTCTCCAGGAGTGCCCTCTATCTGAAAGTGGGCAGCATCGGTTTCGAACAGACCTGGATGAAGAAGCTGCAGGACAACGCTCCGGATATGAAAGTGATAGATACTTCCGTGGGCATCAAGCCTGCCAAGACTCCGGGTGGCAACATCGACCCACACGTATGGATGAGTTGCAGCAACGCCCGCATCATAGCCAGCAACATCCTCAAGGCGCTCTGCGAACTGGAGCCGAAGAACAAGGCGTTCTTCGAGAAGAACTATCAGTCGCTGCTGAAGATCATCGACAAGCGAGACAGCACCATCAGAGAGGGTTTCAAGAATCATCCCGAGATGGTTCGCAAGTTCGTCATCTACCACCCTATCCTCACCTACTTTGCCCGTGACTACCAGCTTGAGCAACTTGCCATAGAGGAAGAAGGCAGGGAGCCGAGTGCTGCCCAACTGAAAAGCCTCATCGAGAGAGCAAGAAAAGAAAAGATCAAGTTCTGCCTGATACAGGCAGAATTTGCCAACCGCAACACCACAACCTTCATCAAGGAGAGCCACACCAAGCCAATGAATATCAATCCATTGCAGGGCGACTGGAACTGGGCGATGCAGGAAGCGGCAGCAGCGGTACAAGGCAAGAAAATCGTTGTTGGGAAGTAAGCTCCAGACGCCCTGAAAGGGCAGAAGCTCCTAGCCCAGGGCAACGCCCTGGGTATAATAGCAGTTAACAAGGCGCCCTGTAAGGGCAAAAGCTTTGTTAAAACAACAACTAATCATAAAGTTCAATGTTCAAAGTTCAAAGTTCAAAGTTAATAGAGATAGAGCATCTTTCTGCAGGCTATGAAGGCAAGGAGGTGCTCCACGATATCAACCTCACCGTCTGTAAAGACGATTATCTTGGCATCATCGGTCCCAACGGTGGTGGCAAGACAACCCTCATGCGCCTCATCCTGGGACTGATGAAACCCACAGACGGCAACATCCGTTTTTATAAAGACGGGGAGGAAGTAAGGGAAATCAGTATGGGATATCTGCCCCAATACAATCATCTCGACAAACAGTTCCCTATCTCCGTTTATGAAGTGGTACTCTCAGGACTCAGCAAGACCAAAAGTCTCTTTTCGAGATACACACAGGCACAGCACCAGCAGGTACTCGACTGTCTGGAACAGATGCAGCTCACGGAATTCAAAGACCGCCATATCGCAGCCTTGAGCGGCGGACAGCTGCAGCGAGTACTCCTCGCCCGCGCCATTGTTTCGAAACCCGATGTAGTGATACTGGATGAGCCCAACACCTACATCGACCGCCGTTTCCAGAAGCAGATGTACGAGATGCTGGAACAGATCAACCGGGAGTGCGCCATCATCATCGTAAGCCATGATGTAGCCGAAGTGCTCAATAACGTAAAGCACATCGCCTGCGTAAATCATCATCTCCACTACCACGATACGGCAGATATGCCGAGAGAGAAACTGGAAGAGCATTTCTTAAATGTATAGGCTTATTATATAATAATGCCTAAAAAACAGGTGCAAAAATCCATATTATCTCATCTTTTTATTATCTTTGCAACTGGAATGTGCCTTCCTTGAAAGGCACAGAGAAAGCATTCAGAAACAGAGAAAGCATTCAGAAAGAAATATAATACATTAAAGTTTAAACAATAATGAAACAGTACAGATTAGTGGACAATATCTTCGGATGGGTCGCATTCATCATTGCGGCGTTCACTTATTGTTCCACAATTGAACCGACAGCCAGCTTCTGGGACTGTCCTGAGTTTATTACGACTGCTTACAAGCAGGAGATCGGTCACCCACCTGGGGCACCATTCTTCATGCTTTTAGGCAATTTCTTCACACATTTCGCCAGCGACACTACCCAGGTAGCCAAGATGGTAAATACGATGAGCGCCCTGCTGAGCGCCGTCTGTATCATGTTCCTCTTCTGGACTATCACCCACCTGGCTCGCCGACTCGTCATCAGCGACTGGAAAGAACTGACCACCAGCAAGCTGATTGCCATCGAGGCATCCGGTATGGTGGGCGCACTCATCTACACCTTCAGCGATACCTTCTGGTTCTCAGCTGTCGAGGGTGAGGTTTATGCGTTCTCTTCTGCCTTTACCGCTGTGGTATTCTGGCTCATTCTGAAGTGGGAAGACCATGCTGACGAGCCTCATAGCGACCGTTGGCTTGTGCTCATCGCCTATATGACCGGTTTGAGTATCGGTGTCCACCTGCTCAACCTGCTCTGTATCCCAGCCATCGTATTGGTTTATTACTACAAGAAGGTGCCACATGCCAACCTCAAGGGCTCGCTCCTGGCGCTGTTCCTTTCATTCCTCGTAGTGGTAGCCGTACTGTATGGTGTAGTTCCAGGTATCATCACCGTAGGCGGCTGGTTCGAGTTGTTCTTTGTCAACACCCTCGGCTGTCCGTTCAATACCGGTGAAATCGTATACATCATCTGTCTTGTAGCCTCTGTCATCTGGGGCATCTACGAAACCTGTAATGCATCAGAGAAGAACGAGAAGAAGCAGAATATCGCCTTTGTTCTCGGTTTCGGCATGCTCGGCATCCCATTCTACGGATATGGCTGGACTGCTGCCATTACCGGTATCATCGTGCTGGTTATCCTCTGGTTTGTACTCGGCTACAAGCGCAAGCAGGAAGTAGTAACAGGCGTTGACGAATCTACAGGCATCGCCAAAAAGAAGATGCAGCTCCTGCCGCTCATCTCAGCACGTGTCAAGAATACAGCCTTGCTCTGCATGCTGATGCTGATGATTGGTTATTCCAGCTACGCACTCATCGTGATCCGTTCTTCTGCCAACCCTCCTATGGACCAGAACTCTCCTGAGGACATCTTTACCCTGGGAAGTTATCTGAGCCGCGACCAGTATGGCGACCGCCCTCTGTTCTATGGCCAGGCTTATACATCACAGGTAGCCCTCGAAGTAGACGGCAACATGTGCAAGCCTGTTATGAAGGAAGGCGCACCGGTTTACCAGCGCAAGGAGAAAGCTTCGGCTGATGAGAAGGACTCTTACTTCGTAGTAAGTCACAAGAATAAGTATATCTATGCCCAGAACATGCTCTTCCCTCGTATGTACAGTTCGGCTCATGCCCAGGCATACGAAGACTGGATGGGCGGTGTTGAAGGCACAGAGATTCCTTACGACCGCTGCGGAGAGAGTATGATGGTGAAGATGCCGTCACAGTTCGACAACATCCGCTTCTTCCTCTCTTACCAGTGCAACTTCATGTACTGGCGCTACTTCATGTGGAACTTTGCCGGCCGTCAGAACGACATCCAGGGCAATGGTGAGCCAGAGCACGGCAACTGGATTACCGGTTTCTCATTCATTGATGATTCACTCTATGGCGACCAGAGCAAATTGCCAGACGACCTGAAGGAGAACAAGGGACACAATGTATTCTATTGCATGCCGCTGATTCTCGGTCTCATCGGACTTTTCTGGCAGGCTTGGTATACCCGCAAGAAGAAGGTAATGAAGAACGGCAAGGAAGAGGAAGTGCTCCTCCCTATCGGTATCCAGCAGTTCTGGATTGTATTCTTCCTGTTCTTCATGACAGGTCTTGCCATCGTCATCTACCTGAATCAGACACCGATGCAGCCACGTGAGCGTGACTATGCTTATGCCGGTTCATTCTATGCATACGCTATCTGGTGCGGTCTCGGCGTACTCGCCATCATCGACATCCTGAAGCGCAAGATGAAGCTCAGCGGTACTGCCGTAACAGCCATCGTAGCAGTCATCACACTTCTCGTACCTATCCAGATGGCATCACAGACCTGGGATGATCACGACCGCTCAAACCGTTACACCTGCCGTGACTTCGGTCAGAACTACCTGATGTCACTCCAGGAGAAGGGCAACCCTATCATCTTTACCAATGGTGATAATGATACCTTCCCACTCTGGTACAACCAGGAGGTAGAAGGCGTTGGAACAGATGCCCGCGTATGTAACCTGAGCTACCTGCAGACCGACTGGTATATAGACCAGATGATGCGTCCTGCATACAACTCACCATCTGTGCCAATCACCTGGCCACGTCTCGACTTCTGTTCAGGTACCAACGAATATGTATCTGTTGAGCCTGAGGCAAAGAAGCAGATTCTCGACTTCTACAAGCAGGATCCAGAGAATGCCAAGAAGCAGTTTGGTGCCGAACCGTTCGAGCTCAAGAACATCCTGAAGAACTGGGTACGCAGCAAGAACCCTGACATGCACTTCATCCCTACAGATACCCTCTATGTCACCATCGACAAGGAGGCTGTAAAGAAGAGCGGCATGATGATGGCATCAGATTCTATTCCAGACAAGATGGTCATCTCTCTTGCCGGCAAGAGCGCACTCTACAAGGGCGATCTCATGATGCTCGAAATGCTGGCACAGTGTAACTGGACCCGTCCGCTCTACGTAGCACTCACCGTAGGCGAAGAAAACTATATGAACCTCGGTGACAACTTCGTACAGGAGGGACTTGTGAACCGTATCACTCCGTTCACCACCAACAAGCCAGGTGCCAAGAACTTCGATACAGAGAAGGCTTATCACAACATCATGACCCGATTCAAGTTCGGCAACCTGAAGCAGAAGGGACTCTACATCGACGAGACAACCATGCGTATGTGTTATACACACCGTCGCCTGCTCGCCCAGACAGCCCTCCAGCTCATCGCCGAAGGCAAGAAGCAGAAGGCTATCAACATCCTGAAGAAGGCTGATACCGAGATTCCTGCCTATAATGTTACGCTCGACTACATGAGCGGTGGCTTGGATATGGCTCGCGGCTGGCTGATGACCGGTCAGAAAGCCAAGGGTAAGGAATATATAGAAGCGGTATGGAAGAATGCCTCACAATACCTCAACTACTATCTCTCGCTGCCAAACGACCGTTTCCTCCAGGCAGAGCACGACTGCATCCGTCAGATCATGATCATGCAGAGCATCTGCGAGGCTGCCGGAATGGTGAGTCCACAGTTGGAGCAGAAGTATGAGAAGCAGCTCAACAACCTCTACCGTCTCTATCATGGCAGAGGTGGCAGAATGCCGGAAGGCAATCAGTAAAAAAATAGAAAAAAGTTTGGTGTCGCGAAACACGACACCAAACTTTTCATTATTCATATAAACCTGTTTTATCCATGTTCATAGAGCAACCAGCCAAATGGCTCAGATGGTTATATCCAAAGGCCATCTGGAGAATGGACAAGAAAGACCATTCTGTCTATCTTACATTTGATGACGGTCCAATTCCAGAGTCAACTCCATTCATCTTAGAGACCCTGAGAAAGTACAATATCAAGGCTACTTTCTTTATGGTAGGCGAGAATGTATTGCGCCATCATGACCTCTACAACCAGATTGTGGCAGAGGGTCATCAGGTAGGTAACCATACATTCAATCATATCGGTGCCTTCAAGCACCGTGTCATCTCCTACGTGCTCAACACCAATAAGGCGAACGACATCATCCATGCCCATCTCTTCCGTCCACCTCACGGCTGGATGCGACCAAGTGAGTATTGGTGGCTGCACCGCACTTACAAGGTCATCATGTGGGATGTGGTGACGCGCGACTATTCCAAATGGATGACGGCAGAAGATGTGGTGAACAATGTGAAGCGGTATGCCCGCAATGGCAGCATCATCACCTTCCACGACTCGCTGAAGAGCATTGAAAAGCTGAAGACAGCGCTCCCTCAGGCCATAGAATGGCTCATAGAACAGGGGTATGAATTTAAGACTTTTGAATAAGAAGCTGTTATTTCCAAACAGGAACAGCCCAATAAACACAGACAAGAAATGAGCAAAAGAATCAACAGTTATCAGGCAGTAGCTGCATTTGTAAGAGGTTTCTTCGAAGCTTACGCACGTGGCATCATCGATGCTACCATCGAAGGCAATGACTTCAGTAAGAAGAACGACCCGAAACAGATCAAGCAGATGATGCTGGAGCACTATGGCGAGGTAAACCAATACTTCTTCGACATCATGTTCTCTACCCTCGTACGCCTCAACTACAAGACTGCCGAGGAAGCCAACGAGCGCATGAAGAAGAACTTCGACAGCATGAAACAGGCTGACCCGACCTTTGAGCCAACCATGCTCGACTACTTGCGCATAGCCTGCAAATCGAACCAGCTTTACAAGGCGATGGAGTCTGAATACAAGCGTAACTTCACCTGGCTTCTTCAAGGCAAGTTTACCACTCTTGAAGAGCATGTACGCGATTATACCCACGGCATTCTCATCAGTCTTGCCGACGAGCCGATGGCCATCCATCTCCTGGTCCGCATCATCGTGAAGGCATACGCCGCAGGCTTGAAGTGTGGCAGCAAGGAGGGCGAACAGCACCAGCTCCACATGCCTACCCTTCACGGCATGTTGCTGAACAATGTCAACATCCTGCTCAACGAGACTCCGCTCAAGAGCAGCACCGAAGATCCTGTTGCCCTCTTCAAGGAGGCATGCAAGAATGAAGAAGAAAACATCAACGTTCTTTTCAACACATTAAACGATGCGATGAAAGAACTGGCAGAAGAATAAGAGAAAAGCATCATTGATGACGAGCACAGCACCAGATTCGAGAACCATCCGACTCCATATAGCGTAGAATCTCGTTATTCACTTCTTGGCGAATGGAGAGCATGGATTCTCGGTCGCAATCCACAGTAAAGTCAAGGTCTATATCTACCGAGAGTCTTGGCAGTTGGAAAACGGTGAGATTGATGGCTATACCACCTTTCAGCACAAGAGATTTAGACAGCAAAGGACTGTCATGGAAATAGTTCTGTCATTGTTTCTAATTTTGCACAAAAATATAAAATTTAAATTGTCTATGAGAAAAATCAGAAACTTTTTATGCTGTTTTTATATGTTCTTTCCATCTTAATTGTCCGACTACGGAGGAACAAATCACCGACAGGCAAGTTCTTTTGGGAGTAACCCAAAAGGTTTTCGAGTAACTCGAAACATAACTTGCTGTGTCTTTGTGGACACAATGTTTTGAAAAGGCAAAGAAACTGCGTTCTATAATAAGGACATTCAGTTGGGAATAACAAAGTGACAATGATTAAGATTACAAAAGATTTAGATATATAACAAAGCGACAATGATTAAGATTATTAAAGATTTAGATATAACGGCTTCGGGTGTTAGTGTATTTAACCGCAAGTGGCAACCTGTCCATTTACAACAAGGAGAAATGGATGGGGCTTGTGCCGTATATTCCATGATGATGAACCTGCTCATACTAAAGGTTCTTACTCGTAATCAAGTTGTCAACTTGAAAACAACATTTAAGGGAAATACCGCAAAAGGGAGACTCTTCAAAGAGTTCTTTGTGACAGAAGGACTGTGCCGTGATGGATTTTATTTTTCCGAAATAAAAGAAAAGCTATCCCATTCTTTTGCTAAAGAGGTTACATCTTCGCCTCTTCAATATACAGCATCTTTATCAGACCAAACTTCTTTTGTAGAAGAACTTAGGACTGCAATAGATAGCGACACGCCTTTGATTACCGCTCTGTCTTTTAAAGGTGGCGCTCATGCTGTACTTGCTATTGGGTATGAAGAACAAAAAGACGGTGTCAAGAAAATATTCTGTTTAGACCCAAGCTATGCCATAAGTCCGACATCCTTTTGGAATGGTGTAATAATCCTAAATGAGGGAAAAGGAAAGTACAGCCATCAGTATATAACAGATAAAGACGAAAAATATATCAATGTCAGTGAATCATTGAATATAAAAAAGAAATAACGATATGAGCGAAGAATTACAACAGAAATTTCTTGACAAACTTTGAGAAGTTGCAAACAAACTACGTGGCAATCAAGGACCTGGAGGCCAAACGTGCTGACCTTGACAAGGAGATTGAGGGCTATCTGAAAGAGTTGGGATTGTTAGAGTAAACTTTCCACAAGTTGTGGCAGAGTTCCCAGATATGAAAGGGCTTTCATACAGAAACTGGAAGTATATCAGACAATGGTATCAGTTTTATAATGAGCAACTTACAATTTGACAACAAGCTGTTTCCAAATTAGACGAAGTAAATGTGCAATAACTTGTTGCACAATTACAAGAAGGATGTCTAAGCTCATGCCTGAAAACATACAGAGCCAGTTGCCTACAATAGAAGACATTGAAGCAACACTTTCTGATATAAAGGAAACTAAGGATTTCAAAAAAGGTAATGATATGAAAAATAAAGATAATATACCGCAGTTCGTGAATAGCGACTCCTTCATGGCAGACAAGAACTATGTGAAGTGATTGTCTGACCTGAAGAAACGTTTCCGCATGGCACAACTTAAAGCTGCTGTCAAAGTGAATACGGAAATGCTCAAATTCTACTGGAGTTTGGGCGAGGACATTTGCGAGAAGCAGAAACAATACAAGTGGGGTGCAAAGGTTGTAGTTAGGCTTAGCCTTGATATGCGTTCGGAAATTCCTCAGAGTGAGGGATTTTCAAGACCTTTACCATGTAAAACGCTGGTTTGCGTTCTATTCAAGTCAAATTGAAAGAGGATGTGTCATAAGTTTATGATTCACCCTCTTCTATTTGTTGAAAGAGATAGAATATGTTGCTTGAAGAGATAGGATATGTTGTTGGAAGAGACAGAATAAGTTGTTGGAAGAGATAAGATATGTTGTTGAGACAGTCAGTATCTTCGGTCGCACAACAGCTGTTGTGCGCTTGCATAACAGCTGATATGCGCATGCACAACAGCTGTTGTGCATGCGGTAGTCAACTGTTATACACCAACTATTATCCAGACTTATGACACACCCTCTTACAGGAAGTGGATAATGCAACAACCCCAATGCCAATGAACGAACATTGCTTGAAATAAAACAGGAAGCCTTTTGTCGTATCTTTGTCGATAGTTACCAAATGGTGAACAGCGGGGTGAACACTTGCCCCAAGCATTCACCTTTTCGGCTCTGGGGTGAACCCTAGTAAAAAGAACTTTGTATATACAGCGCATGCTAGAAATATAAGAATCTCTATTATAATGGGTTATGGGGTATTTTTAACACATTATTAACGCTAAAGGTTGGCATCGAGGTTCACCCTTCACCGACTTCATCGCCAAGAGCAGAGGATGACTATTCGCAGCAGGATACCGCCCCCGACCTGCCCTTCTACGGGTGGGTAGGGTAAGTAAGGGGAGAGTACTTTCTAAGAGTTTCCTTATGTAAAGGTTCGTTTACTATAGGAAAGATATAGTATATATATAGACTCCCAGAAAAAGCGATTTCCTACTCACCCTAGTTACCCCCCGGCCGTAAACAAGATAGTTACGATGCCTAAGTATCATATTTACGGATGGTATTTAAGTCGCACACGGATCTCACAGATCTCACGGATCTTCTTCGTTGCAAGCAACGGTACTCACTAAGCCTCACAGCCAAAACTCCGAAGGAGCCAAAATCCGTGAGATCCGTGAGATCCGTGCGCGAAAATTCAACTTTCTTCTACAATTTCCAACAAGTTTCTGCTTATCGTAAATCAATCCTCGCTGAGGAGTTTCTTGATTTCCTCATCGGTCTTGGTGAGTTTGTCTTTACAGAGTTTCACCAAGGTTTTGGCACGTTTCAACTGCTCGGAGAGCTGATCAATATCGAGTTCATCATTCTCCATTCTTTCTACGATTTCTTCAAGCTCTCTTACGGCTTGTTCGTATTTCATTTCTTCTTTTTCCATATTTTTATTTTGTTTTGGGGTAACAGAGTTAATAGTGGATATTTTAAAGCTTTTGCCCTTACAGGGCGACAAGATTGCGTCCTTTATTACCCAGGGCGATGCCCTGGGCTAGGAGCTTCTGCCCTTTCAGGGCGTGTGAAGTTCAACGTTCAGGGCGTCTGGAGCTAGATTGCTATAAACTATTAACTATAAATTATAAACTATTATTCAACTTTTGCCTTCACGCTGCCCTCAGCCAACCTCATTTCGATGATGTCGCCAGACTTCAGTTGCGAGGCAGAACGGATACTTTTGCCATCTTTCAGCGTGATGCTGTAGCCACGTTTCAGCAACAATTCGGGGTCTTGTGCCTGGATGCGCTGGGAAAGAAGCTGCAGACGATGACTCTCGTTGAGCATCTTCCTTTCCAATATCGGCTGAATATTCTGAGAAAGAATCTCGAAATGGCGCTGGGCTTCCGATAGTTTCGACTGGACATTTGTGCTTAAACGGCTCATCAGACGGTCGAGATAGGCTCCCTGCTTCGTCTTCACCAGCGAAAACTGGACAGGAATCGTGTTGCTCAGTCTGTCTAGCCTCATCTTCTCCACCTGCAGACGGTGCTTCACATTCTGCACGATAGCCTCTTGCGCATTCACCACACGGGCATAAACCTCAGTAAGATGATTAACGAGGAAGGCGGCAGCGGCAGTCGGTGTCTTTACACGTTGGAAGGAAATCATATCCAGCACACTCTCGTCCCTTTCATGTCCTATTCCCGTGATGATAGGCAGCGGGAAGTTTGCCACATTCTCGGCAAGCGCCAGGGTGTCGAAACCCGAGAGATCGCTCGTTGCACCACCGCCTCGGATGATGACTACGCAGTCAAACTGCTCCCATTCGGCATTGATACTGTCAAGGGCAGCTATCACACTCAGCTCTACCCCCTCGCCCTGCATCGTAGCCGGAAAGAGGCGGGTTTGAAACTGCAGACCATAATCGTTATCGGCAAGCTGGTTGCAGAAATCACCATAACCTGCTGCCGTAGCACTGGAAATGACGGCGATGCGCTGGCAGAACATCGGGAGCACCAACTCCTTCTGCAGTTCAAAGACGCCCTCTGCTTTCAGCGTATTGATGATTTCCAGCCGCTTGCGCGCCATATCGCCCATCGTATAGTTAGGATCAATATCGTCTACTATCCAGGAGAAGCCATAGTTTTCATGAAACTGCGCGTGTACCTTGAGCAGCACTTTCATTCCGGCATGAATGCGCTGTCCGGTGATGCGCTCGAAATTCGGTTTGATGAACATCCATCGGTTTCGCCAGCAGGAGGCATGCGCCTTGGCAATGGGCGTATTAGACCGCTCATCCTTCTCGATGAGTTCCAGATAGCAGTGCCCGCCGTAGCCCTCGCGAGCCTCGGAGAGTTCCGCTTCCACCCAATAGCTGTCGGGCAAGGACATCGAAATGACCTCACGGACTATGGAGTTTAATTCAAAAAGGGACAATCGAAGTCGTTCCATGCTGTTTACTGTTTAAAGTTTACAGTTTATAGTTGAAAGTTTACTGTTTAAAGTTAATAGTTGAAAGTTAATAGTTTATAGGGCTTAGCCGTTTGCAAGATTGCTGTAAACTATAAACTTTCAACTGTTAACTAATAACTATTAACTACTTAATCGCTTTCCCCGTCTGATAGGCCTTCCAGAAATCAGGCACACCATATCCGAATACATTATCGGGGTGTTGCTGATTATCGCCAGCCAATCTCACGAGTTTCATAATCTGCTTAGCCGTCTTCTGAGGCAAAGCCTGCCAGAGACACGCTACCATTCCGGCGATGAGCGGAGAAGAGAAAGACGTTCCGTTATCATTGATGATATTTCCACGGCCCGTAATCACACAGGTAGGACTTCCGTAAGCCATCACATCAGGCTTGATTCTGCCGTCAGCAGTAGGTCCCACGGCACTGAAAGCCGCATTCTCGCCCATTTCGTTTACGCTGCCCACGGTAAGGATATTGCGTGCATCGGCAGGGAAATTGATTTTCTTCCAGCTTCCCATTCCGTCGTTTCCTGCAGAATTGACACAGATGATTCCCTTGTCAGCACACATCGAAGCGGTGCGGGAGATGAGGGTAGAATTACCGTCCTGCTCATAATAATGATGGTTGGTAGACGCATCATCGAAGCCATGATAACCCAGCGAGGAATTGATGACATCCACGCCGCAACTATCAGCATATTCAGCCGCAAAAGCCCAGTAATCCTCTTCTGCCAGACTCTCTGTGCGCTCATCTTCACAGCGCACCAGCAGATATTGAGCCTCAGGCGCCACCCCCACGAATCTTTCGGGTTCGTTGGCAGCCATCGTAGAAAGCACCATCGTTCCATGCTCCATCTCGGCGAAAACATTCTTGGATTGAGGAACCACGAAGTCCTTCACACCCGCCAGCTTTATATCATGCAGCGCCGGAATCTTATCCACATTCATGAATCCGCCGTCGAAGACAGCAATCATCATTCCCTTGCCCAGATGTCCGGCAGCATGAAGCCGCTTGCCGTTGAGCGACTGGATCTGCGCATCGGCAGCACCATATTCGCCTACTCCACCAGTCCAATCGTTCAATCCCCTGCGAACGCTACTTCTGACGCGCTGACTGACAGAATCGGGAGCAGAGAAGACCTTCATTTTCCGGGTGATGAAATCGAGATCATCCAGTTTCCGTAGTTCCTTCTCCTTATGAATGCGGACCAGCAGGGTATTGTTCCACTTGCTCTTGCCCACAATCTCGATGCCAGCCTCGCTTACAGCTTGCTCATAAGCAGGAGCTATAGGCAGATCAGTAACATCGATGGGCAGATTCTGCCTCTTTCTGCGCTCTATGGAACGGGAAGAGAGGAATTCTGCCGGGCGACTTACCGAGAAGGGAGTGTGACTGAGGTCTTTGTCTCTGAGATAAAGACGATACATCATACACTTGCCTCCAGGATACGACACCATATCGGTTTCGGCGATGCGGGGCAACCGCATCAGTTGCTCAAAATTACTAACCCTGTCTTCGCGAGCAAACAAAGAAAGAGCGGTCATTAAAAATGCATAAAGCATCAAAAATTTTTTCATCATTATATCGGTAGTCCGGTTTGTTATTGTTGTTGCTGCAATATTTCTGTATTGCATTTATTAATCAGTTGAATTGTTTATTCTGAAGTGCAAAAGTACAGAAATTGTACGAAAACACCAAAGGAAAAGGGAAGTTTTTATCATGAAATGCAAGTTTTTCTCATATATATAATAAGGTATCAGATATTTTTTGTACTTTTGCAGACAAGTAGCCGCTGCAATTGCATTCTGAAAGAAGCAGGGCGAGCGGCTATGAGGAAAAAACAGATATAAATGGAAAATAAACAAGCGACATTAGAATTAGGAACCAAGCCGGTGGGCAAGCTGCTCGTTCAGTATGCCTTGCCAGCTATGATTGCGATGACCGCCGCCTCACTCTACAACATCGTTGACCGAGTATTCATCGGTCAGGGTGTGGGAGCCATGGCCATCTCAGGTCTCGCCATCACCTTCCCCTTCATGAACCTCACCGCTGCCTTCGGAGCCGGTGTGGGCGTAGGAGCGTCTACTGCCATCAGCGTGAAGTTGGGACAAAAAGACTATGCCACAGCGCAAAACATTCTGGGTAACACGATTTCTCTGAATCTCATCATCGGTATCGGACTGAGCATCATCTGTCTGCTCTTCCTCGACCCTATCCTGAGATTCTTCGGAGCCAGCGACCAGACGCTCATCTATGCACATGAGTATATGGTCATCATCCTGCTGGGCAATGTGGTAAGCCACATGTATTTCGGCATGAATGCCCTGCTCCGAGCAGCGAGCAAGCCCAAACAGGCGATGTTTGCCACCATCTTTACGGTGGTGATGAACGTGATACTCGATGCCCTCTTCATCCTCGTTTTCAAATGGGGAATACAGGGTGCCGCCATCGCCACCATCCTTTCGCAGCTGATGGCGCTGATGTGGCAGATCAAGCTCTTCAGCAACAAGAGCGAGCTGCTCCACTTCAAGAAAGGCATCTACAAACTGAAGAGGAAACTCGTAGATAATATCCTCGCCATCGGCATTTCGCCTTTCCTGATGAACGTGTGCGCCTGCATCATCGTCATCTTCATCAACAACCAGCTGGTGCGGTTCGGAGGCGACCTCTCCGTGGGTGCCTACGGAATAGCCAATGGTATTGCGATGGTATTCATCATGTTCGTATTAGGCGTAAACCAGGGAATGCAGCCGATAGCCGGATACAACTATGGAGCCCAGAAACTGGACCGACTGATGCGCGTATTGAACCTGAGCATCATTGCCGCCACCGCCATCATGGTAACGGGCTGGCTGATAGCGATGTTCCTGCCTTACTACTGCGCGAGAATGTTTACTACCGATAAGCAGCTGATAGACTTAGGCATCAAGGCGATCAGAGTGGTGATGTTCTGCTTCCCGATCATCGGGTTCCAGATGGTCATCACGAACTTCTTCCAGTGCATCGGAAAGGTGAAGATCAGTATCTTTCTCTCCTTGTCGAGACAGTTGCTCATCCTTCTGCCGCTCCTGGGTTTCCTGCCGATGATATGGGGCATTGACGGTGTATGGTGCAGCATGCCTATCTCCGATTTCTCGGCCGCAGTCATCGCTGCAATCGTGATGTCATGGTACATGAACAAGTTGAAAAGACAACACCAAGAAAAGTTAAAAGTTAATAGTTTATAGTTAATAGGGCTTTCATTCAGTTAATAGTTTGAAATTTATAGTTTATAGCAATCTTGCTAACTGCTAAGCCCTATAAACTTTCAACTATAAACTGTAAACTATAAACTGTAAACTATAAATTATAAACTATAAATTATGAATAAGATTATCATAAACGTAGGTCGCCAGATAGGTAGCGGCGGCCATATCATCGCCGAGAAGCTGGCGGAGGATTTCGGTTGCAAATGTTACGACCGTGAGCTGCTGAATCTTGCCGCCAAGGAGAGTGGATTCTCTGAGAAATTCTTCGAGCAGAACGATGAGCAGAAGGGATTCTTCAAGTCTCTCTTCCATACCCATCTGCCCTTCCTGAGCGATAGCAATTTCTATCACAACGACTTCTCGCAGGAAGGTCTGTACAAGTTCCAGAGCGACGCCATCAGAAAGGCTGCCGATGAGGGCAACTGCGTGTTTGTGGGCAGAACCGCCGACTATGTGCTGCGTGATTACAAGAACGTGATCAACATCTTCATCACCGCCAACATCAACGACCGCATCAAGGCAGTGTGCAAGCGAAAGGACATCGACAGAGCCAGCGCCCGCAAGTTTATCGAAAGCCACGAGGAACAGCGCGCCTCTTACTACGATTACTATACAGGCAAGAAATGGGGACACAGCGAAAGCTACGACCTCTGCATCAACAGCAGCCTGCTGGGAATCGAAGAAACAGAGAAGTTTATCGCAGAATTTATCAGAAAGAAGTTCGGACTTAGTGATTAATTATTAGTGATTAATTTTAGGGACATAAAATATTAAACATCATATAAATGAAGAAGATTATGCTTTTGGGCTCAGGCGAACTGGGCAAAGAATTTACCATCGCCGCAAAGCGAGCAGGACAGTACGTCATCGCTTGCGACAAGTATGACAATGCACCAGCCATGCAGGTAGCCGACGAGCGAGAAGTGTTCTCGATGCTCGATGGCGACGCATTGACCGCAGTGGTAGAGAAACATCACCCAGACATCATCGTGCCTGAGATTGAAGCTATCCGCACCGAGCGACTCTTCGACTTCGAGAAGGAGGGCATCCAGGTTGTGCCTTCTGCCCGTGCCGTAAACTACACCATGAACCGCCGTGCCATCCGCGACCTTGCCGCCAAGGAACTGGGTCTGCGAACCGCCAAGTATTTCTATGCCAAGACCTTCGAGGAGTTTAAGAACGCTGCCGATGAAATCGGTTTCCCATGCGTAGTGAAACCTCTGATGAGTTCAAGCGGACATGGTCAGAGCTATGTTCACAACGATGATGAACTGAAGGAGGCTTACAAGGAAGCAATGGAAGAAGGTCGTGGCGACGTGAAGGAAGTAATCATCGAGGAATTTATCGACTTCGATTCTGAGTTCACCCTGCTCACCGTCACCCAGAAAGATGGTCCTACCCTCTTCTGTCCACCTATCGGCCACGTACAGAAGGGCGGCGACTACCGCGAGAGCTGGCAGCCATTCCAGATTCCTGAAGAGGCTTTGAAGAAGGCTGAGCACATTGCCGGCGAAGTAACCAAGGCATTGACAGGTGCCGGTCTCTGGGGCGTAGAGTTCTTCCTGAGCAAGCAGGGCGAGGTCATCTTCTCAGAATTGAGTCCTCGTCCACACGATACAGGTATGGTAACCCTCGGTCACACCACCAACCTGAGCGAGTTTGAGCTCCACTTCCGTGCCGTGATGGGCTTGCCTATCGCCGGAATCCATCTGGAGCACATCGGCTGTTCTGCCGTCATCCTCTCACCAGAGGAAAGCACCGAGCCATTAAACTACAATATGCTCGATGCCCTGAAGGAAGACCACACCCGCATCCGTATCTTCGGCAAGCCAGAGGCTCACGTAGGTCGCCGCATGGGTGTCGTACTCTGCTACGGCGAGAAGGGCGATAACCTCAATCAGCTCCGCGACAAGGCAAAGCGCCTGGCAAAGACAGTATTGGGAACCGACCCATACATGAAGAAATAACATCATCCCCCATTAAAAAATACCGAGAGGGCAGATTTGTTACCTGCCCAGCAACAAAGAATACAGAAAGCGAAAAGTTAACTGTTTAACAGTTAACAGTTCGTTTTCTGTACTTCTTTTATTGAAAACTCGCCCACACTATTCCAATGATTTACAATTCATTTCTATACATCACCTTATTTCCCTTCCTCTTCTTGCTGCTCCATGCCATCAAGAAGGAAGCCATCAAAAAGTATTTTTTGTTGGCGATTTCCTATGCCCTATACTACTATTACAACCAGTCATTGGCAGCTATACTTTTGGTGGTAACACTCATCTCATATACTTCCGCTCTATTGATAGAAAGAAATAAGGGAAAGGAGAGAACAAACAGCACCTCAAACAACAGAAGCAAACTCATTGTTTATTTAGGAGCCCTTCTCACCACCCTCCCCCTACTCTTCTACAAATATACAGACTTTATCCTCACAGAGGTGCTCTACATGGATAGCCTCTCATCTCACCATACCCTCATAGTACCACTGGGTATCTCTTTCTTCACCTTTCAGGCATTGAGTTATCTCTTCGATGTTTACAGAGATAAGTATCAAGCAGAGCATCATCTGCCCACCTACATGCTCTATATATCCTTCTTCCCATCCATCACGGCAGGTCCTATCAACCGATACGATGCCCTGAGATGCCAACTGAGCCAACTGGTGCGTCCTAACTATCAGCAGTTGGCAAATGGTGCCAAGATGATAGTGTGGGGTATGTTCTTGAAGACGGTTATTGCCGACCGTCTCTTGCTCTACGTGAATCCCGTGCTGGATGGCTATATGCAGCACAGTGGATCAGAATTGCTGGCAGCCTCCGTCCTCTATTCCATCCAACTATACACCGACTTTGCCGGCTACTCTCTCATAGCCATCGGTTCGGCTTCCATGCTCGGCATCCGCTTGCAACAGAATTTCCACAATCCCTACTTTGCCCATAGCGTCACCGACTTTTGGCATCGTTGGCACATCAGTCTCTCCCAATGGCTGCGCGATTACATCTACATCCCCATAGGCGGAAACAGATGCAGCAAGGGGAGAATCTATCTCAACATCATTATCACCTTCCTCATCAGTGGCATTTGGCATGGGGCTAACTGGACCTTCATACTTTGGGGAGTTCTTCACGGATTCTTCCAAGTGATGGAGAAGATGCTAAGCTTCACCAAAGAGAGTAGAAATACCGAGCACAAAGTTAAGCAGAGAATGAGGAGAGGAATAAGCATCCTCATCAACTTCCTGCTCATCAACTTCCTATGGATATTCTTCCGAATGCCAAGCGTGGGCGATGCCTTCCATGTAATCGGCAAGATATTCACTGAGCAAGACATGAACTTCTGGGTATTTGAAAAATTCATCCTCTTATTCATCTTGATGGTATTCGCCAAAGATCTCATCGTTGAAGTAACCCCAGGTCAAAATCCATTCCATCATCCGAAGCTCTGGGTGAGATGGTGTACATACGTCGTGGTAACTACCAGCATCTTCCTCTTCGGTGTATTCGATTCGGGGCAATTCATCTACGCAGGTTTCTAAATCGTAAGCTGAAACAAACGTAAGTTGAAACAAATCGTAAGCTGAAATATGAAAAAGTTCTTAAGTAAAATCATGGTCTTTCTTATCTTGCTGACCATCATATATATCATCACGGCACAAACCTTTCGTTATCTCGACCTTCAGGTAAAAGGCGAGAGCGGCAGGATGCGCTATATCCACAATGAGCTGATAGCCGACTCCATCATCATGGGGTCGTCGAGAGCCTTGCATCACTACGACCCAGACATCTTGGGCAACTATTATAATGTGGGAGAAGACCGCATGGGCATCATCTTCAGCATGGGCAGACTGCAACTACTCAAGCAAAGACGCATGCCCCACATGCTCATCTACGATGTAGAACCAGACTATGACCTGCTGCAAGATGACAACAGTACCTATCTCACCAACCTGCGCCCCTATTACCACCGACCAGGCATACGAGAGATTTTCTGGGACGTGGACTCCACCGAGCGCATCAAGATGCTCTTTCCTTTCTATCAGTATAATTCGAGGTTACTCAAGCTGCTTGCCGACTGGCGTCATCCAGCCATGAGCTATACCAAGGGTTACTCTCCCTACGAGGGATGCCAAGCCATCGAGAAGGAGACCTTACCCCAAAACAAACACGACAGAAAGAAATATGAATATCTGCACAAGTTGATAGCCGAATGCAAAAGGAGCCATACCAGCCTCATATTCACAGCATCGCCACAGCTATCCTACCAAAGCGACTCAGTATTTCGCAGGTTCAAGCTTATCTGCCAACAGGAAGGCATCCCATTCCTTAACCATTATTGCGACACTGCCTACACCCATCACAGGGCATTATTCCACAATGCCAACCATCTGAACCGTGAAGGTGCAAGCCTCTACTCCAAGGAAATTAAGAAGGAAATGAGCCATCGTAAGTTCAATGCCAGCATCAAGTTGCCCAAGAAGGATAAGCAATAAGCAATAAAAAAAGAAAAAGAGCGTTATCAAATAAAAGAATACAACTTTATGAAAGAATTAGGTAGAATCATCAAATTACATACCATATCCGACCCTAGAGGCAACCTGACCGTATCAGAGGAGAACATCGAGCTTCCCTTCGACTTGAAACGTGCCTACTGGATATACGATGTGCCACAGGGTGGCAACCGAGGCGGTCATGCCCACAAAAAGCTCCAGCAAGTCATCATCGCCGTGCATGGATCATTTACCGTATCCCTAGACAACGGCAAGGAGACCAAGAAATACCAGCTCAGCAATCCTGGCATGGGGCTCTATCTCGGCACAGAGATATGGCGCACACTGGATGATTTCTCCGAGGGAGCCGTATGCCTGGTGCTTGCCTCTGAACTTTATGAGCCAGAAGACTATCTGTATGAATACGATGAATTTCTGAAATACATCCATACCACACATAGCACAACATCAGAGCCATGATAGAAATCAAAAGATATACCCCAAAAGACGCTGCCGAATGGAACAACTTTGTTTGGAAATCCAGACAAGGCACCTTCCTCTTCGACAGAAACTATATGGACTATCATCAAGACAGATTTCATGACCATTCCTTGATGTTCTATTATAAAGGACGCTTGTATGCCATTCTTCCTGCCAATGAAACTGCGGATGAGGACAAGAAGATTCTCTATTCTCACCAAGGACTGACGTATGGAGGCTTACTGACTTGTTCCAAGGTAACAGCAGAAGTTTGCATCGACATCTTTCAGGCTCTCAAGGACTATCTCCTGCAAAATGATTTCCAGTTATGTATCTACAAGGCAATGCCATGGATATACCAGAGCATTCCTTCGGAAGAGGACCTCTATGCTCTCTCCTATATTGGGAAGGCAAAGTTGATAGCTAGAGAGATTTCCACTACCATTTTTCTCAATGCCCCCTTAAGATTCAGCGAGCAGAGAAGAAGAGGCATCAAGAAAGCTGTGAGCCATGGACTAAGTGTTGGATTTACAAAATTTCCAAAGGACATCACAGACTTTTGGGATTTATTGGACAAGAATCTTTGGCAGAGGCATAATACTCATCCTGTACACTCGAAAGAGGAACTGCAATTACTTATGAATCGTTTTCCAGACCACATTCTCTGCTTTGTGGTAAAGAAAGATGAAACGATTATTGGTGGAAGCATCGTATATACTACCCCCCAAGTAATTCATACCCAGTATATTGCTGCCAACGAATTGGGCAAGGAACTGGGAGCTTTGGATGCCCTCTTCGACTTTATCCTCCACAAATGCCCATGGAATGTCCCATACTTCGACTTCGGCAAATCCACAGAAGATGCGGGCAAGTATCTCAACAAGAATCTCATCCACCAAAAGGAAGGATTCGGAGGAAGAGGGGTCATCTACGACACATACCAATGGGAAATCTAACTGAGCAGAGATACGAATAAAGCCCACCGATTTGGTGGGCTTTATTCGTATAGATTAAGATTCAATACTTCTTTTACAAAAGCACTACGGTTACGCCTCTGGCTGCCTGCGCACCCATAACCAGTGCCTGCTCGATATCGGCAGTCTTGGAAGGACCACTGATGAAAGTACCGAAATTGTACTTCGGATCCATCTCAATACGGGCATAAGCCTCGTGCATATTGTTCACAATCTTGGATTTTTCGAGGAATATCACAAGGTATTCCGAGATGAAAAGCACCGCTTTCTCCTTCATGGTCTGAGGGATCCAGATGCAGCCATTCTCGGCAACACCCACTTCACCACGAACAATACCCACATCAGTACCATTCAGATCATTAGCCTCAGCCACCGTATCAGGATTCTTCTGGGCAATCGTGATTTCTGGCAGATGAGAGGCAAAGACCTTGGCTTCCGGATAAGCCTTCTTCACCAGCTCATCCAGACTCTCACCTTCCTTCGCCTCTATCACGTGGCCACCTACCGATTCCGTCATCTCAATAAATTGCTTCAAGGTATCCTCATACTGAATACCCTTCACATCTACGGCAGGCATATCGAATTGAACGTGCGTATTCTTACGCAACTTGTTCAGGAAATCTTCTTTCTTCATTGAACTTTGAAATTTGAACTTTGAACTTTATGATTACCCACTACTTCACCTTTCCTTCTTTCCAAAGCTGATGGAAACTCTTCTTTGCAAACTCAGGCTTGGCGTGACCGATGCCCCAGGCATTCCAATTGCTGAAGTGCGTACAGCATTCAGGAACCAGATTGACAAGCGGAGCAAACTTCAGGGCAGTGGTGTAGAGCGCAGGACGATCGAAGAGATACTTCATACCATTCGACATCGCCTTCTTCACAGGATCAGCCTTACCCAACTTCTCCAGACTCTGGCGCCAGACATAAATCTGAGAACCCGGTCCTACCTTGGAAGGACAGACATTATCGCAAGACAAGCACAAAGTACATGCCGAAACATTGTCGCTGTACTTCTGAGGATTCTTCAGCATACCCAGGTTCACACCAATAGGACCCGGAATAAAATAGGTGTAACTGTAACCGCCTGAACGACGATAAACCGGACAGGTGTTCATGCAGGCACCGCAGCGCATACACTTCAACGTCTGCCAGTGGTCCTTATCAGCAAGAATATCGCTTCTGCCGTTATCCACCAATACCACATGCATCTCAGCACCCGGACGAGCCTGACGGAAATGAGAGGTAAAGGTAGTGGTAGGCTGACCGGTTCCGCAGCGGCAGAGCAGGCGCTGGAATACAGCCAGTGACTTATAATCAGGAACCAGTTTCTCAATACCCATCGCTACGATATGGAGCTTAGGCATGGAAGTGGTCATATCCGCATTACCCTCGTTGGTACAAACCACGCAATCGCCGGTGGCAGCCACACCGAAGTTACAGCCAGTCATACCTGCTCCGGCTTCCATAAACTGGTCACGGAGATGATGACGGGCACAGCGGGTCAGATAAGTAGGATCATAGTTGCCGATTTCCTTGGAGATTCCCTTCTCCTCGAACATCTTTCCTACCTCCTCACGCTTCAGGTGGATGGCAGGCATCACGATATGGCTAGGCTTCTGACCCAGAAGCTGGATGATGCGCTCACCCAGGTCGGTCTCCACCACGTCAATGCCGTGCTGCTCCAGATAAGGATTCATCTCGCACTCCTCGGTGAGCATCGACTTCGACTTCACCATCTTCTTCACGTTATGGTCTTTCAGAATGCCAAGCACAATCTCATTAAATTCCTGTGCATCCTTTGCCCAGTGAACCTTCACCCCGCGGCTCTCCAGATTCTTGGAAAACATATCGAGGTAATCGGCGAGATGGGTAATCGTGTGCATCTTGATTTCAGACGCATGCTCGCGGAGATCTTCCCATTCAGGAAGTTCCTGCGCCATCTTATCTCTCTTCTGACGAACAGACCAGAAGGTAGCATCGTGCCAGGTGGTCTTCTCTACGTTCTGCGTAAACTTCGCAGCTCTCTTGGAATGTTCTGTACTCATAGTCCTGCAGCTAATATTTGAACAACATGAATAAACTTGATCGGCATCTTCTCTTTCTTGGCGATTCCAGCCATGTGCATCAGACAGGAAGAATCCGGTCCGGTAACAAACTCAGCGCCCGTAGCCATGTGGCGCTTGATCTTCTCCTCGCCCATACGGGTAGAAACGGCAGGTTCCTCAATAGAGAACATACCGCCAAATCCGCAGCACTCATCCTTGCGCTCCGGCTCGTGGATGGTAATGCCTTCCACCATATTCAATAGGTCAATGATTTTGTTGAAAGGCTTGATGTGTCGCTCGGATGGAGACGACAAGCCCAGTTCGCGCACACCGTGACAACTGTTGTGTACACTCACCACATGCGGGAACTTGCCCGGCACATGATCCACCTTCAGCACATCGTGAAGGAATTCCACGACATCCATAATCTTTTTAGAGGAAACACACTCGTGCTTACCCTCAAGGATTTTAGGATAATACACCTTTACGTAAGCAGCACATGAGGCAGAAGGAGCTACGATATAATCGTAATCCTTGAACAGTTCATCAAATGTCTCTATGACCTTCTCCGACTTGTCCTGAAAACCCGCGTTAGCCATCGGCTGGCCGCAGCAAGTCTGTTTTTCGGGATAACCCACGTCTAGTCCGTAATGCTTAAGCAACTTGTATGTAGCCACACCCGCTTCAGGGTAAAGGGCATCCACATAACAAGGGACGAATAATCCGACTTTCATTGTTGTTATATTTATCTTGTTTGCTATTTGTTTATTCTTTTTCTACATGACTAAAAGTCGCTGCAAAAGTAACAAAATAATTGCAAAAATACGACTTTCTAGAGAAGAAATAATAATAATTGATGTTATTTAACTGTAAAGATTTGCAGAAAATTTGGAATAATCAAATAAATAGCGTAACTTTGCATCCCGAAATAGTGTGTCTACCATTTGTGAACTAAGCCAAATGCAGTTTAGTTGCTAAAAACATAAATAACAAGACATATAAAGAACAAACTTATAGTTATATATAATGATGAAGAAACAGCTTAAGAAAGTCCTCGTTCTGGGTTCCGGTGCTTTGAAGATCGGCCAGGCAGGTGAGTTTGACTATTCCGGTTCGCAGGCTCTCAAGGCTTTGCGCGAGGAGGGTATTAGTTCCGTCCTCATTAATCCAAACGTTGCTACAATTCAGACAAGTGAAGGTATTGCTGACAAGGTTTATTTCTTGCCGGTGACACCTTTTTTTGTAACTGAAATTATCAAGAAGGAGCGCCCTGACGGCATTATGCTGGCTTGGGGTGGACAGACGGGTTTGAACGTTGGTACAGAGCTTTACCTCAGCGGCGTGCTCAAGGAGTACGGTGTAGATGTGTTGGGTACTTCGGTAGAGGCAATCATGAACACGGAAGACCGCGACCTCTTCGTAAAGGAGCTTAACAAGGTTGACCTCAAGGTTCCTGTAAGCCACGCTTGCGAGAACATGGAGGAGGCTGTGGCTGCGGCACGCAACATCGGCTACCCTATCATGATCCGTTCTGCCTATGCACTGGGTGGTCTCGGTTCTGGTGTCTGCAAGACTGAAGAGGAGTTCAAGGAGATTGCTGAATCTGCCTTCACTTTCGCACCTCAGGTACTCGTTGAGGAGAGCCTGAAGGGATGGAAGGAGATTGAGTTCGAGTGCATCCGTGATGCTAACGACCGTTGCTTCACCGTTGCCTCTATGGAAAACTTCGACCCACTGGGTATTCACACAGGTGAGTCTATCGTGGTGGCTCCTACCTGTTCTCTTACCGACGAGCAGGTGAAGATGTTGCAGGACATCGCCGTGAAGTGCGTCCGTCACCTCCAGATTGTGGGTGAGTGCAACATCCAGTATGCTTTCAATGCAGAGACCAACGACTACCGTATCATCGAGATCAATGCTCGCTTGAGCCGTTCTTCTGCCCTCGCTTCTAAGGCTACAGGTTATCCTTTGGCTTTCGTTGCTGCCAAGATTGCCCTCGGTTATACACTCGACCAGATTGGCGAGATGGGTACTCCTAACTCAGCTTATGTGGCTCCATCACTCGACTATATGATCTGCAAGATTCCTCGTTGGGACCTTACCAAGTTTGCCGGTGTAAGCCGCAAGATTGGTTCTTCCATGAAGTCTGTAGGCGAAATCATGTCTATCGGCCGCTCATTCGAGGAGATGCTCCAGAAGGGTCTCCGTATGATTGGCCAGGGAATGCACGGTTTCGTAGGCAACGACCACACCAAGTTCGAAAACCTGGATGAGGAGCTTTCCAACCCTACCGACCTCCGTATCTTCGCCATCGCCCAGGCTCTGGAGGAAGGCTACACCATCGAGCGCATCGAGGAGTTGACCAAGATTGACCCTTGGTTCATCGAGCGCATGAAGAATATCGTTGATTACAAGCACAAGCTTTCTGAATATAATACTCTGGAGGAGATTCCTGCCGAGGTATTGCGCGAGGCTAAGGTATTGGGCTTCTCTGACTTCCAGATTGCCCGCTTCGTATTGAAGACCAAGGATACCAACATGGAGAAGGAGGTTCTCGCAGTTCGTGCACAGCGCAAGAAGTTGAACATTCTTCCTGCCGTGAAGCGCATCCCTACGGTGGCTAGCGAGCATCCAGACCTCACCAACTATCTCTACATGACTTACGCTGTAGAGGGTTACGACATCAACTACTACAAGAACGAGAAGTCTGTCATCGTTCTCGGTTCTGGTGCTTACCGCATCGGTTCTTCTGTAGAGTTCGACTGGTGTTCTGTAAACGCCATCAACACAGCCCGCAGGTTGGGTTACAAGTCAATCATGATCAACTACAACCCAGAGACTGTATCTACCGACTACGATATGTGCGACCGTCTCTACTTCGATGAGCTTTCATTCGAGCGTGTACTCGATGTCATCGACCTGGAGTCACCACGTGGTGTGATTGTTTCTGTGGGTGGTCAGATTCCAAACAACCTGGCTATGAAGCTCCATCGCCAGTCTGTGCCAATCCTGGGTACATCTCCTGTCAACATCGACCGCGCCGAGAACCGTGGTAAGTTCTCTGCCATGCTCGATAAGCTGGGCATCGACCAGCCTAAGTGGAGCGCCCTCACCTCTATGGAGGATGTTCAGAAGTTCATCGACGAGGTAGGCTATCCTGTTCTCGTTCGTCCATCCTACGTTCTTTCCGGTGCAGCCATGAACGTTTGCCACAATGACGACGAGTTGCGTCGCTTCCTGGAGGCAGCTTCTGAGGTTTCTAAGGAGTACCCAGTGGTTATCTCCCAGTTCATGACCGAGACCAACGAGATTGAATTCGATGGTGTTGCCCAGAACGGTGAGATTGTAGAGTATGGTATTTCAGAGCACGTAGAGTATGCAGGTGTTCACTCCGGTGACGCTACCATGACCTTCCCTGCCCAGCAGATTTCCTTCGCTACAGCCCGTCAGATCAAGAAGATTTCACGTGCCATCGCTAAGGAGCTCAACATCTCTGGTCCTTTCAATATCCAGTACTTGGCTAAGGGTCGCGATGTGAAGGTTATCGAGTGTAACCTCCGTGCATCCCGCTCATTCCCATTCGTGAGCAAGGTATTGAAGCGCAACTTCATCGAGACTGCTACCCGCATCATGCTCGATGCTCCATATCAGAAGCCAGACAAGTCTGCTTTCGATATCGACCGTATGGGCGTGAAGGCATCCCAGTTCTCATTCGCCCGCTTGCAGAACGCCGACCCAGTTTTGGGTGTAGATATGAGTTCTACCGGTGAGGTAGGCTGTATGGGTGATACTTTCGAGGAGGCATTGCTTAACTCATTGATTGCTACCGGTTACAAGATTCCTTCTAAGGACAAGGGCATCATGCTTTCAAGCGGTGGTGCGAAGGAGAAGGCTTCTCTGCTCGACGCTGCCCAGGCGCTGGTGAAGAACGGTTACACCATCTACGCTACAGCCGGTACAGCGAAGTTCCTCAACGACAACAACGTGAAGGCTACAGCCGTAGGATGGCCTGATGAGGAGCACAAGGATCTTCCTAACGTGATGCAGATGATTGCCGACCACAAGTTCGACCTCATCGTCAACATCCCTAAGAATCACACCAAGCGTGAGTTGACCAATGGTTACAGAATCCGTCGTGGCGCCATCGACCACAACATTCCTCTGATCACCAATGCCCGCCTGGCTTCCGCCTTCATCGAGGCATTCTGCACATTGAGCCAGGACCAGCTTCAGATTAAGAGCTGGCAGGAGTACGAATAATCTCACGCGGGAATAATTATTATCTCACGCAGGATTAATTTTTCTCACGCAGATTTCGCAGATTACGCAGATTTATACGAACACGCCCTGAAAGGGCAGAAGCTCCTAGCCCAGGGCAGCGCCCTGGGTTAGATAACAATCAGCAAGGTCGCCCTGAAAGGGCAAAAGCTTTGAATACAAGAAGCTTTTGCTCTTTCAGGGCGACCTTTTTTGCGGAATAATTTATTCCCGGCAATGAGAAAAAGAAGCCGAAATGATGGCTTTCTCATTATTTTATTGTACCTTTGCAAACAGAAATAAGAATAAAACATGATAGTTTGTATAGCAGAGAAACCGAGTGTGGCTAAGGATATCGCCCGAATCATCGGGGCTACCACGGCACGCGACGGTTATATGGAAGGTAATGGTTACCAAGTAACATGGACCTTCGGCCACCTTTGTGAGCTGAAGGAACCGGATGATTATACTCCAATGTGGAAACATTGGAGCCTTTCGGCGTTGCCGATGATTCCACAGCGTTTCGGTATCAAGCTCATCAACGATGAAGGCATCAAGAAGCAGTTTGCTACCATCGAGAAACTGATGCAGGCTGCCGACAGCATCATCAACTGCGGTGACGCCGGACAGGAAGGAGAGCTCATCCAGAGATGGGTGATGCAGAAGGCACAGGCAAAATGCCCCGTCAAGAGACTGTGGATTTCATCCATGACCGATGAAGCCATCAAGCAAGGCTTCCAGGAACTGAAAGACCAGGGGGAATATCAGTCACTCTATCTTGCCGGACTTTCCCGTGCCATCGGCGACTGGATTCTCGGTATGAACGCCACCCGACTTTATACATTGAAATACGGTCAGAACCGACAGGTGCTCAGCATCGGCCGGGTACAGACCCCTACCCTTGCCCTCATCGTAAACCGCCAGAAGGAAATCGACAACTTCGTTTCCGAACCTTACTGGGTACTCGCCACCATCTACCGCGACACCCAGTTTACCGCCACCAGCGGCAAGTTTACCAGTAAAGAGGAAGGCGAGAAAGCTTTCAGTACCATCGCCGGCAAACCCTTCACGGTTACCGATGTAAGCAAGAAAAAGGGAAACGAGGCGCCACCTCATCTCTACGACCTCACCTCGCTACAGGTGGATTGCAACAAGAAGTTTGCTTACTCTGCCGATATTACGCTGAAGCTCATCCAGAGTCTCTACGAGAAGAAGTACACCACTTATCCTCGTGTAGATACCCAGTTCCTGACCGACGATATCTATCCGAAATGTCCGCAGATTCTGAACGGAGTAAGTCAGGCAAAGATCATGAGTCAGCAGAAATACCTTCCGCTCATTCAGCAGCTCGCAACAATCAGCAAGAAATTGCCGAAGAGCAAGAAGGTTTTCGATAATAGCAAGGTAACCGACCACCACGCCATCATCCCAACCGGTGTTCCGCCAACAGGACTCACCGATATGGAGGCAAACGTGTATGATCTCATCGCCAAGCGCTTTATCAGCGTGTTCTATCCGGACTGCAAATTCTCTACCACCACCGTTTTGGGCGAAGTCATCAACGAAGACGGACCGAAACCGGAGAAGATAGAGTTTAAGGTGAGCGGTAAGGAGATTCTCGAACCGGGCTGGCGAGTAGTCTATGCCAAGGATGTAAAGAATACAGATGACGATGATGCTTCAGATAACGCCAACGGAAATGCAGACTCAGGAAACGGTGCCAAGAAGGAAGTAGTAGAAGAAAGAACCCTCCCATCCTTCACAAAAGGCGAATCGGGAGAACATCAGCCTACCCTGACGGAGAAATGGACAACTCCACCTAAGTATTATACCGAGGCAACCCTGCTGCGTGCGATGGAGACAGCCGGCAAATTCGTAGAAGACGAAGAGCTGCGTGCAGCATTGAAGGAGAACGGAATCGGCCGACCATCCTCCCGTGCCGGCATCATCGAGACCCTCTTCAAGCGCCACTACATCCGTCGCCAACGCAAGAATCTGATGGCAACCCCGACAGGCATCGAACTCATTGACACCATCCATGAGGAACTGCTGAAGAGTTGCGAGCTGACCGGTATCTGGGAGAAGAAGCTCCGCGACATCGAGCACAAGACCTACGATCCTGCCGACTTCATCAACGGACTGAAAGAACAGATCAACAAGATTGTCATCGATGTATTGTCAGACAACAGCAACCGGAGAGTGACCATCATGACAGAGGAAGACCTCAAGAAGAAACCGGCTGCCAAGAAACCGGCTGCCCGAAAGGCTCCTGCCAAGAAAGCCGATAAGTCTGCAGCACAGAATACAGATTCTCAGAATGCTCCTGCCCAGCCAACTCCTGCAACCGACCCAATGGTTGGCAACCCATGTCCGCTCTGCGGCAAGGGCGTCATCATCAAGGGCAAGACCGCCTATGGCTGCAGCAACTGGAAGGCAGGCTGCCAATATCGCCAGCCATTCTCACAGATGTAAATCAATATGAAGCAAATAAGATTTTATCAAATCATAACAGCAATCAGCTGCCTCTTTCTGATAAGTTGCGGCATTGACCAGAACCTGAAGAAAGCAGACAAGCATCTTTCTTTAGGCGAATACTACGATGCGGCAACCCAATATAAAAAGGTGTACACCAAGACACCTACCAAAGAGCGGGCTGCCCGGGGCAAGGTGGCTCTGAAGATGGCACGCTGCTATGATAAAATCAACAGTACGCCGAAGGCATTGGCTGCCTACAGCAATGCCATCCGATACAAGCAGGCTGGCCTCAACGACCGCCTGGCTTACGCCCGGCTTCTCCTGAAGAACGGAAGTTACAGACAGGCAGCCAAGGAATTCGAATTCCTGCTCGATTCCATGCCCGACAACGTGCTGGTAAAGAACGGACTCGAATCGGCACGAAAAGCCCCAGTCTGGAAGAAGGAAGGAAGCCGGTACAAGGTAAAGCGGATGGATGTTTTCAACTCCCGAAGAGACGACTATTCGCCGATGTTCCTCAGCGATGACTGCAGCCAGCTCTATTTCACCTCAACCCGCAACGAAGCCCAAGGCAGCGACCTGAACGGAGTGACGGGAACGAAATCTGCCGACATCTTCTTCTCAGAAAAAGACGACAAAGGCAAATGGAGCAAGCCGGAAGCCATCGGAACCGGTCTCAACACCGACTACGAAGAGGGCGCATGCTGCTTTACCCCAGACGGCAAGCAGATGTACCTCACCCAGTGTACCACCGATCCCACTTCGCCCCGCTTAGCCCAGATAGTAACCTCCAACCGCTCAGATGCAGCCTGGAGCAAGCCTACAAATCTGGAAATCAGCAAAGATACACTCAGTTGTTTTGCCCATCCAGCCATCTCCCCTGATGGCGAATGGCTCTATTTCGTATCAGACATGCCGGGCGGAAAGGGCGGTCTCGACATCTGGCGAGTGCGCATCACTCCTGCCGGACTGGGCGGCGTAGAGAACCTGGGAGAACCTATCAACACCCCAGGCGATGAGATGTTCCCGACCTTCCGTCCTAACGGCGACTTTTACTTCAGCAGCAACGGTCATGTGGGAATGGGCGGACTCGACATCTATATCGCCAAAGTGAATTCCATCACCCGGAAATATGAACTCACCCACCCCGGCTATCCGCTGAATACAGAAGCCGATGACTTCGGAATGACTTTCGAGGGTCTCCACAACCAGGGCTTCTTCTGCTCTAACAGAAAAGACGGAAGAGGCTACGATCATATCTACTCCTTCGAGAATCCAGAGATTGTTACCACAATGAAGGGATGGGTTTACGAGAAAGACGGTTATGAACTGCCTGCCGCAGAGGTGAGAATCGTAGGCAACGACGGAACGAACAGGAAACTATCCGTCAAGGGCGACGGTTCGTTTGTCCTCCCTATCAATCCGCATGTCGACTATCTGGTGATGGCATCCTGCAAAGGCTACCTCAACCACAAGGAAGAACTTCGGGTTGATTCGGCTAAAGAGAGTAAGGAATACGTGCTCCAGTTCCCGCTGGCTTCCATCACAGCCCCTGTACTCATCGACAACATCTTCTACGATTTCGACAAGGCAACCCTTACCGAAGCCAGTACAACAGCCCTCGACCAGCTGGTAACGCTGCTGAAAGAGAACCCGCACGTTACCATCGAACTCAGCGCCCATTGCGACTACAAGGGAAACAGCGAATATAACAAGCATCTGTCTCAGCGCCGCGCCCAATCGGTAGTAGACTACCTGATAAAACACGGCATAGAGAAAGAGCGCCTCACCCCTGTGGGCTACGGCAAGGAGAAGCCGAAGAATGTGCGCAAGAAACTCACCGAGAAGTATCCTTGGCTCAAGGAAGGCGACGTGCTCAACGAAGAATTTATCCTGAAGCAGAGCAAGGAGCATCAGGAAATCTGCAACCAGCTGAACCGCCGAACCGAGTTCAAAGTGCTACGCACTACGTATAAATTGTTTTAGAAACCGATATCATAAGCATAGGTGCTCTACTGAAAAAGTAGTAGCACCTATTTGTTTTTCTATATTCAGCAATATTAAATCTTCGTTCATCGACGCTGAATGTCCGTTCAGCGACGTTGAATGTACGTTCAGCGACGTTGAATGTCCGTTCAGCGTCGATGAACGGAGATTTCAAGAGCATAAAGATGATATTTATAGTAATAAAAAACTCTTTCTATTAGCACTTAAAACTATTCTGCTAATAGAAAGAGTTGATCATTCATACAATTGATATCAGGGAAGAAGCCTACTGACGTGCATCAGCCAGTTCATTATATCCCCAAACCATGATGAGGACAACGATGCCTGCCAGCACCATCAGGAGATTCTGAGAGTGGGCGATGGAATCTGCCACATGCGTAAGGGCACGCGAACCGGAGAGGAGGAAATCTATCTTCATAGAGAAAAGCCATCCCTGAATCTGTTCCCATCCCTGACAGACTACTGCTATGATGATGCCTGCTGCCACACAGGCTGCCGTCCATAAATGTTCCAGGCGCTGGCGCTTAACCAGCGACATCGCAGTATCATTTTCGGGTAAAGCCGGCAATGCCTGCATCACCCTGTCGGAGAATCCGTCATCAGGAATCTCTGACATCTGGCAATCGGAAAAGAACATCTGCAAGAGTTCTTCATCCTGAGGGTTCAATGGTTCCCCTTTCATGCTCTCCAACTTCTTATCATTTATCTTATCGGTCATAACCATTCTGTTTTAAGTAACTTGCAAGTTTCTGTTTTCCTCGAGAGAGATGCGACTTAATGGTGCCTTGCACCATTCCCGTCACCTCTGCAATCTTATCTATAGAGAGTCCATCCATCAGCTGCAGCGTGATGCATGTACGTTCATTTTCATTCAATATCTGTAATGCCTTGAGCAAATCCATCTTCAATCCGGCATGGGCGCCCTGTGCATTCTTACTGGAAACGGCAGGCGTATCGATGTCCTGCGTCTCCTTATGGCTGCGGGTATAATCATACCATACATTATAGGCGATGCGGTAAAGCCAGGTGGAGAAAGAGGCTGTACCCCTGAAACCGGACAGATGGGTATATGCCTTGACAAAGGTATCCTGCGCCAAGTCGTCACTCAGCTGCGCATCCCCCAGCGTCTGCCGCAGGAAGAACCCACGAATGGGTGACTGATACTTCCTGACCAGCAGGTCGAACGACTTGCGGTCATGAAGCATCACCACCTTCGTGACGAGAGAGATATCGGATAACTTTTCCACCTTATATATATTAACTAATAATTGTTGTTCTTTTCCTTGTGACTTCCCCTCCTATTGAGAAGCCATGATATATTTAATGTCGGCTGCTAGACCGGAGTACCATTATATCCCGTGCCCTGATCGCCATGACGGTTCTTCCACCAGTCCTTGATGGCAGGAAGCGAGCCGATAACGGTCTGACCGATGCCATAGAAGAAGACCAGGGCTCCGATGCCAGCCAGGAAATCAGCATCCCACCAGGCAAACATGGCGCACAAGCCGGCTCCCAGGAAGGCATTTCTCAATCCCCGTTTCACGAGATATTCATCGCTCTGCTTGTCTATCGGACGGTCGCTTTCCGGAACATTGATGCCCTTCTCCATCGCCATCTCCGCCAGTTTCATCCGGTCGTTGTGGCGGCGAATCAGATATCTGATAACCAGAAATACGATGATCAGCGGAGCAAAGACAAACAGCAGACCGAAGATGATACAGAAGATGATCATAACAGCCAGCGCTCCGCCACCAAATACCGAACCGATGAAATCGAACGGATCATCATAGTTGTCTAAACTGTATCTAGAATGAACAGACTTATTATCATTCTCATCATAATCATCATAGTTAGCCGAATCTGTACTGGTTGTATCAGAATAAGCCTCCAACGCCTCGTCGTCTTTATCCTTCGAAGCAGATGGCTGTGCGGCAGATGCAGGAGCAGCCTTTTGGTCTACCTGTTGGGTAGTTGGATGATAACGATGTTTTGGAGCAGAAGACGCCAAAGACACTTGGGTGGCTCCGATGCTCATAACGAGCGCTAATGCCAATATTGCTTTCTTCATATCATTATTTTTTATTGTTTTACCTTGTTATTTGAAAAATTTCTGCTTCTTAGACGCATCTCTTCGCGATTTAGTTGCAAAGAAACGAAATTTTTCTTATTTTTGCAAACAAATTAAAGAAAAAGAGACAGAATGAAGACATTACCTGAAGATTTCAGAACATATACGCAGGCGCTGATGGGCGAAAAACTGTATCAGCGTCTGGAGCATGCTATCCTTGAAGAGGAGGCACCAACCAGTATCCGCATCAATCCTTTTAAATGCAAGGATGCTGATGGCGAACCGATTCCCTGGTGTCCGGAAACCGGACGTTATCTCTCTACCCGTCCCGGATTCACCTTCGATCCGCTGCTGCATGCCGGCTTATATTATGTACAGGAAGCCTCATCTATGTTTGTAGATATGGCTATCCGACAGTACGTAAAAGAACCGGTGATGATGCTGGATCTCTGTGCTGCCCCTGGCGGAAAGTCGACTGCCGTAAGAGCTGCCTTGCCGGAAGGGAGTCTGCTCTTCAGCAACGAACCGATGCGCACCCGCTCACAGATTCTTGCAGAGAACGTACAGAAGTTCGGTCATCCGGATATGATTGTAACCAACAACTATCCCCGCGATTACAAGAAATCGAAATTGCAGTTTGATGTGATTCTTACCGATGTTCCCTGCTCCGGCGAAGGAATGTTCCGCAAAGATGAAGGGGCTATCGGCGAATGGAGTACCCAGAATGTGAACAACTGCTGGCAGCTGCAGCGCGAAATCGTATCGGATATCTGGAACTGTCTAAAGCCAGGCGGTATCCTGATTTACTCTACCTGCACCTTCAATGCGCACGAAGATGAGGAGAACGTGGACTGGATATGCAAAGAACTTGGTGCAGAAGTGATGGCACTGGAGGGTGTAGAAGATGCATGGAACATCACCCGTAACCTCACGGGCAGCGACTTTCCGGTTTACCGGTTCATTCCTGGCGTTTCGCAAGGCGAAGGTCTGTTTATGGCGATTCTGAAGAAAGAGGGCGAATGGGAAGCCGGCTCACCAGCCAAGGAGAACAGGAAGGATAAGAAGAAAAAAGACAAGAAGGTGGCTAAAGGAAAGGGACCGGAGATTCCGGACGGCTGGCTGAAGGCTGATACGGAATGGATGCCCGCAGAGAGCAACGAGACGGTTTACGCCATTCCGGGCAGATGGAAAGACATCTACGACCAGGCTGAAAAGAACCTGAAGGTGCTGCATGCAGGTGTGAAACTGGGAACAGACAAGGGAAAGGGTCTCATTCCCGACCAGGCTCTCGCTCTCTCTACGATGCTCAACAAAGATCACTTCCCACAGGTGGAGTTATCCTACGATGATGCCATCCGCTACCTTCGCAAGGAGGCTGTGAATCTGCCTACCGATACGCCTAAGGGTTATGTACTGGTAACCTATAGACAGGTTCCGATAGGCTGGGAAAAGAACATCGGCAACCGTGCCAACAACCTCTATCCGCAGGAGTGGAAGATCAAGAGTAGCCATGTTCCGGAAGAACAGTTTACAGTTAACAGTTTATAGTTAACAGTTTACAGCAAGAATGAATAATTCAACATTCAACACTCAACATTCAACATTAAAATAAAAAATGCTTAGCATCATCGCCTGTATATCAAAAGTGCATAGAGCTATCGGGTACAAGAACCGGTTGCTCTACGCCATCCCATCGGACATGACCCGATTTCGTATGCTCACAACCGGACATACGATCATCATGGGCAGGAAGACATTTGAGTCGCTGCCGAACGGAGCCTTGCCCAACCGCCGTAATATTGTTATCTCGAAGACAAGAGAGCAGATAACAGGGTGCGAAGTATACACCTCTCTGGAAGAAGCGCTGGCAGCAAGGAAAGAAGAGGTTGGAAGCAAAGAAGAGGTTGGAAGCAAAGAAACATCAGATGAATGTTTCATCATCGGAGGAGCCAGCATATATGAACAGGCTTTGCCTTTTGCAGACAAGCTTTATCTCACAATCGTTGAAAAGGAACCTGAACATGCCGATACCTTCTTTCCGGAAATCAATCCGGCAGAATGGGAAGTGACAGAAAAAGAAATGAGGAATGAAAACGGCTTACCGTTCACATTCCTCACCCTTTATAGAAAGCAGTAATCCCGCAGGGAGCTACTGCTTTTTTTCTTTTTTATATCTTATTTCTCTGCTGCAGCCTCCTCATCAGTTTCCTCTTCATCATCGTTGAAACTCTTGAGGTCCTGCATAGAAAGCTGACGGTTGATAGATGCATTAAAAGAGATGATGGTCTCGCTGCGAGACAATCCCAGTGGCTGCAACTTATCATGGATGATTTCCAGGAGATGATGGTTGTTGAGCGCGTAAATCTTGATAAACATATCAAAGCTGCCTGTAGTATAGTGGCACTCTACAACCTCAGGAATCTTCTTCAACTCCTCTACAACCTGGTCAAACTTCTCAGGCTCCCTCAAATAGAGTCCCATATAGGCACAAGTTTCGTAACCTATCTTTTCTGGGTCAATGATGAATTGTGAACCCTTGATGATACCAAGATTTGTAAGTTTAGCTACACGCTGATGAATGGCAGCACCGCTCACGTTGCAAGCGCGTGCCACTTCCAAAAATGGAATACGGGCATCCTGAGAAATCAGCTTCAGAATCTGCCTATCTAATGAATCTAAAATTTGTTTTGACATAATACTAATAATTTGCTTGCAAAGATAATACAAAAAATTAATAAAAGCAATTTTTTAAGAGAAAAACATGATAAATTAATATTATTTTCCATTTTCTGTGGCAGAATAACTGATTTTTAGTGCTTTTGCCTGGCGCAAAGCCTGCTTTACATCGGTTATCACACCCATCTTGGTTTCCTGATCCGCTTTGATTGATACGGTCATCTGCTTCTGATCTTCCGGCGACATACGTTTCTTTTCTGCCGAAATGTAATCCATCACTTCGGGAGCCGAAGCAAACTTGTCATTCAACTGGATCTGGGTACCGGTACCATACTTTGCCTGCATCTCTTTGGTTGGCTTACCTATATAGATATGGCTCACAGCCGATTTCTTGGTCAGGCGGGTGAGTTCCTTGCCTTGTGGCAAACGGCAGTCTACCTTCAAGGTAACCTGGCGCATGTGGGTAACAATCATAAAGAAGAACAGCACAGAGAAAATCAGGTCTGGCAGAGAAGATGTATTCAACCCTGGCACTTCATGCGATTTCTTATGAAAATTCATCATTGTTTACCTCCTTTCTGCTGTTCTGTAGCTGTTTCTATAGAATTTTCTTCCCCTTGCTTTTCTTCAGCATTGGCATCAACACGCTGGTCGGCATGAGTCATTGCGTTGGCATACGACTCTGTGATGCGCTGCGGACAGATGTTGCGCACCTGTTCTTTCTGGTCATTGTTCAAGAGGGCATAATCCCTGTGATATTTTTTCTGGGCTGTTTCGTTGCGTAGCTGGCTATAGGCTTCCATCAGCTGATTCTGCATCTGGAAATAGAGATTATAGTCGGCATCGCGGTCACTCTCGATAGAGATGAGATGTTTCTTGCCCAGGCGGTGAACAAAGCGGATGGTTTCTTCCTTGAGCTGGCTCACCTGCATCGGCTTACCGTTGACCAAAAGCGTATCGCCAGCTGTCAGGCGCAGCGCCATGAGGTTAGCCTTGTCTACCACCGACTGTTGCTGTTCCTTCTTCTGCGGTTCAGGTGAAGGGAGTTGGCGCAACAGTCCCTTATCCACATCCATTGATGTGGTGACAAGGAAGAATATCAACAGCATGAACGAGATGTCGGCTGTAGATGTGGTATTCAGTCCCGGGGTTTCGTGTTGCTTCCTTCTAATCAGCATATTTAATCCTTATTTATAGAATAGAGAGCCTAAAGCACTCTCTTTAGTTTTTCTTCCGAATATAACGTGTGGCACCGAAACAGACGGCACCGATTCCTGCCACCAGCATCAGGAGCGATGTGATGACAAACATATCTGAAAGCTTGAGCCAGAGCCAGTCGGCATAATTCTCGCCATTGATGAGCATCGGAGCAGAACCGCCCAAAAAGAAGGTAAGCAGCAAAACTGCCAAAGTTCCGATCCATGTGATGCGGAAGATGCGACGCACGGGAATGCCATTCACTACAGCCTCCGACTTGCTGCTGCGATAATCTCTGATCATCGAAAAGACTGCCAGACCCACACCTCCTATCAGGAAGAGCCACATCAGCAGGATGAGCACATCGGTAAAGAGAGGCGCATTAAAGTCGGGGTTCTCTTCGAAAGGCAAATCGTAGCCTACCAAAAAGAACAGACCGAAAACCAGCACCGCCAGTCCTATCATGATATAGAACACCTGCTGCGATATCTTTTCGGCCGACTTCGTCTTCTGCTTTGAAAATTGAAATTTAACCATTTCTCTCTTCGTTTATTTATTCTTGGCAATAATATCCATTAAAGTAACCGCCGACTCCTCCATCTGACTTGTCAGGTGCTCCACCTTAGAAAGGATGTAGTTATAGAAAACCTGAAGGATGAGGGCTACGATGATACCGAAGATAGTAGTGATGAGCGCCACTTTCATACCCGAAGCAACGATAGTAGGACTGATATCGCCCGCCTGCTGAATCTGGTCGAACGACATGACCATACCAATCACGGTTCCGAGGAATCCGAGCGATGGCGCCATAGCGATAAAGAGTTTGATCCAGGAGCAGCCCTTCTCCAGGTTAGCCGCCTGAACGGTACCATATCCGCTTACCGAGCGCTCGATGTCATCAAGACTCTCGCTGATATGCATTAAACCCTGGTAGCAGATAGAAGCCACCGGTCCGCGGGTATTCCGGCAGAGCGTCTTAGCCCCTTCCACATCTCCCGCCGACACCTTCTGGTCGATATCCTGCATCAACTTCTTGGCGTTGATTTCAGAAAGACTCAGATAGATGATGCGCTCGATACAGAAAGCCATACCCACGATGAGGGCGATGGCAACGAGAGACATAAATCCCGCATTACCCTCTATAAACTTTGTCTTAAGAGCTTGATGAAATCCCATGTTCTCTTCTTGAGCCATCATAGGCAGAGAACACATCCATGTGAAAACCAATATTGCAAAACGTGCAATAGCTGTATTTTTCTTCATATACCTTATTATATATATAAAAGCGGAAAGAGGGGGATTCGAACCCCCGAACCGGTTTTGCCGGTTACACGCTTTCCAGGCGTGCCCGAAAAATTCGGATTCCGCAGATTTTCAATCAGTTACAAACAAGCACTTTCAGACTTGCGGTTTATTTGCGGTTTTTTCGTATTTAACCACATTTTGATTATCATTAGTAATGTCTCCATAAGACTTCTCGAATGAAGCCATACGAAATGATTGAATTATTCTATCACTCATCTTTGATAAATCATCAATAGAGTCAAGTGTGACCCACTCGTTGGTTTTATAATCATTCATAGGAAAACAAACCTTGACTTTATCTGCCGTCCTTTTGATTCTAACAATCCATCTCCATACAGAACCATGCTTGTTGATCGTAAAATACGATTTGAAAGACGTATATTTAATCTCGTCCTCGTAAGCATAATGCTTCAGTATCTTCTTGACCAAAAGATAAGCTTTATAGTCTTCACCATTCACTATAGGTGATGGCTTGTCACCTTTCGGCTGTGGAATAGATATTCTATCATTTATTTGATTACGAACCTCTCTTGCAACCTCATCTACAGAATAACTGCAACCGATTGAGTCAGCTATATATTTCGCAAATGTATCAGAGCATTTGAATACGTCATTCTCTAGAAATGTCCTAACCTTCTCTTCAATATTAATGTTTTCTGCAATTTGCATGATTTTCTGCTCGTCAAAGCAGTTTCTTTTAAACCTACCTAACAATTCTACATCATGTTTATCAAAAGAGCTTATATCGAAAACAAAGAATGGTTTTGAGTCCATCAAGTTCACTCTATCCATATCTGAATAGAAGCGATATTCTATACCGTTAGTAAGTATTGCGAACCTAGCCTTAGTTGCCACATAATACTTAGCTAGCTGGAGAACAAAAGCATCTAGGCTCTTTTCACACTGCTTGCACTCTACTATCATCGCAGGTTGGGAATCAATATTAATAGCATAGTCCACCTTGTCTCCCTTGCGTGAAATATCGCAATCCATTTCGGGTATAACCTCTAGTGGATTGTATATATCATAGCCGAGTGAGACAAGAAAAGGAAGAACGAAGGCAGTCTTCGTGGCTTCCTCAGTCGCTACATGATTTCTCAGCTTAGAAACCTTGTCAGATAACTCTTCAAGAGTTTTATATAATTCCATTGCTCTACACCTTATTATATATATTATACTATGCGCAAAGTTAAATAATCTGAATATCAAGATATTTCTGTATATTTTGTACCGATTTTACAAATTTATTTTGTACCTTTGCACTGTCATTCTAAAAATAACAATGCAAAGATACAAAAAAGATTGGAATTTGGCATGAATGATGTGTTAAGATGCACTAAGAGCAATAAGTTAAATTTAAAATTCATCGTTATGGGATGCACTAAGAGCAATAAATCTCCAAAAGTTGGAGAAAAAAAGAACGCTTTCGTAGAATTGGTAGATTTGTGGAAGCAAGATGTTAATTGGAAAAGCAATGCAAAAAACAACAGAAAAATCTGCATTGGCTTCGGTATCTCTCTAACAGCAGTAATGGTATTCTGTCATACTTGGCTGTTCATACCAGCTATTATCGGATTGTTATGCTGTCTATCTAGTCTGAAGGATTTAAATGTGGAGGAGTAAGATATGGCAAGATTTATCGAAGTAAGAAACATTGAAGGCTATAAGATACTCATCAATGTCGACAACATACAATCAATACGACAAGTTGACGGTTTGGGTAAAACTTGCATTTTGCTTAATAATGATATAGTACGAACAGAACTTGAATACTCGAAGGTAGTCGAGCTTGTCAGCCCTAAAAAGAAAGGATTTCGCTTATGGCAGTAACAAGTAATGAACCAAAGGTAATAGCAACAAGCAGATACAGCATCAATGAGACCTGCGAGTTGCTTGGCATCACAAGAAAGACCTTACAGAAGTACACTATGTTTGGTCTTATCAAATGTGGGTTTAGAAAGGCAACCATGAAGAAGTTCTATACAGGACTTGAAATCATGAAGTTCTGGAGGACTGCGGTATGATATATGATAAAAACCATCCTCTCCGAGTATGCACACTTTGCAGTGGATATGATTCGCAATGTCTAGCTTTGAAATATCTCAAAGATAAACATTCAGAATTTGATTTTGATTTGGTTGCCTGGAGTGAAATAGACAAGTCAGCTATTACAGCTCACAATATTCTCTTTCCAGAATACAAGGATAGAAACCTTGGAGATATGAGCAAGATCATGTGGGATGGTGTTAAAGATTTCGATATGCTCACATACTCTACACCTTGCCAGTCGGTTTCTACTGCAGGAATGAGAAAAGGCATAGAGGAAGGCAGCGGAACAAAATCATCTTTGCTATGGTATACACGGAATGCCATCATAGCTAAGAAACCAAGGTATCTCTTGATGGAAAACGTCAAAGGTCTGGTAACAGAAAAGTTTCGTCCATTTTTCTTTGCTTGGTTGAAAGAACTCGAAAGTTATGGTTATACATCATATTACAGGGTACTCAATGCTAAAGATTATGGTGTTCCTCAAAATCGAGAACGAATATTCGTTATATCCATAAGGAGAGACGGAGAAGAAAACTTTCACTATCATTTCCCGAAAGCAGAAAAGCTAACATTAAGGATAGCTGATATTTTGCAAGATAGCGAAGATAAAACCCTCTATATTTCCAAGAGCCTGTCAGACGGACTTATCAGAAAGACTAATGCCAATGAAGTAAGTTCTCCAAAAATAATACATATAGGAGACTTGCCTATAGGTGCCAAATTTGCAGGTAAGCAGAGAGTTTTCTCTATTCATGGCATATCTCCAACGCTTATGGAGAATATGTACAAAGATCCGAAAAATTATGGTTGCATTCCTAAAGTCGTAGTTAAAAACAAGGTTCGTAAGTTATCTCCTTTCGAGTGTTTCGCTTTAATGGGAGTACATAAAGAGGACGACTACAAGCTATGCAATAGTGGTCTTAAAAAAACAAAGCTATACAAGTTATCTGGTAACTCTATAGTGACTAATTGCATGACTGCTATGTTCGAAGAACTTCTCTACCCTACTGGTAACAGCTATGTAGAGAAAGATGGACAATTATCATTGTTCTAGAGCCTACACCAAAGCTACTCCACCTTAGGCAAGTGGATTCTTTACTCTCAGAATTTGGCGGTAGCTTTGGCATCTGAGGATTGTGGCTACAGCGTTGAAAGTGTAGCAGTGCATATAAGCCTGGAGCGGTATTATTCTTATCAGACCATGTTTTACCTTGCCGTGTACCAGACCTCTATGATGCAATAAGACCAAGAGGGTTTGACTCCCTCAATCCTCACTTAACGCAACAAGTGGTAAATAGGATAAGGTTTAGTTTTTATGTTTGTTGGTCCCTCATTGTCTGTGAAGATGGTGAGGGATTTTTTTGTAGCCTTTTGGGAGACTAAGCCAACACACCACCTAACACACTTGCTAGCACACTACTAACACACTATAAAGCACTTATTACCAATACATTACAGAGATTTTAAAAAGTCAGCTAACACAATCACTAACACAATAGCTAACACACTGCCTATTTTTGCTAACACACTGTCAACACACTTTAAACAACTATAAAACAACGACTTACAGAGATTTCAAAAAGGCAACTAACACACTGCTAACACACTGGTAATAAATATTGTCATTTTAGCATACACCACCTAACACACTTGCTAACACACCTACTAACACACTGCTAACACACTATAAAAGACTTATTATCAATAATTTACAGAGATTGAAAGAAGTCAGCTAACACACTCACTAACACAATAGCTAACACACTGCCCAAAAACTTTTCTTTTGTACTAACGTAGTTAGTATCTTTCTTTTATAGTATATATATTTATTATTATATATATAATTATAATATACTAACGTGCGCGCGAGAAATTTTTGGGCGGTTGTTCTAATGCAAAATAGTGATGCTGAACATTGCTCCATACTCATCATACTGAGGAATGGTAATGATGGTTTTAGCTCTTGCCCCATCTTTAACCTTCTGAATTGTGATTAAAGAAGTCCATTTTGAAGGAATGTTCTCATCAAGTTCTTGGCATACTAGGCGGTATACTTCAACAGCACCTCGGTCAACAAAAACTTTTCCTTCCTCATAACTGCAAGAAGTTATCTTGAAGGATAGCTCATCTTCGGTACCTGCATCAATTGTCAGTTTACCTTCCTTCACAGAAATAGAGTGCTCAACTTGCATTGGATCGCAATCTTCGGCATCCTTGTTGACAACGAAGTCACCTGCTCCAAAAAGCCAATGAATTTGCTCAGTTTGCGTTTCAAAACGCATAGAAAATGTACCAACAGAGATTTCTTGCGGTTCTAAAGCCATACAAGCCGAACAAACCAATAATTCTACTACAAAAGAAACAAATCTTCTCATAAGCGAAATTTTAAGGGTTATTTTGAATTTTAAACATCATACCTACACCTGTCAACAGCCATTCGGCATTAACGTTATAATCTTCAACTAGCCAAGCAAGCCATTCTGATTTGATAGCTCTGCCATCTGGGCACTTCTTAAACGTAGAGAAATTCCAATAGTTGATACCATGAGATTCGGTAAAAGTGCGTATTCCTCTAGCTTTACGCTGGTTGATAGCAACATCAAGAGCAAGGAAGAAACGCTTTGTTATCGCCATGCCTGTTGGCGTTGTCGTAAGTTTCATACGCTATAAATATTTCCGTGTACGTTAATTATATAGAAATCGCTTTTTTATCTGCAGGAGTAATAGTTTCCCCATTAGCTAGCTTCTCGAAACATCTTGCAAGGTGTTCGTATGCCTGACGTAGCTCCCTTATCTCCACATCTTTCTGTGCATTAATTTCGATGAGACGATTTATAACAGAAAGCGAATCTATCTGCTCATTTGGCTTTTCAGCTCTAATTGATGTCGCAGGAATATCATCATTAAGCATATTCCCTTCTCCAGTCAACAACCAGTCGATATTGTACATAGGCTTGGACGTATGGATAAGATTAGCCATTCTCGCACTCACCTTCAAAACCTTACCATTAAGGATATCATAAACCGCTTGCGGTCTACTGAGTCCCATATCCTTAGCAAGCTGCGAACCAGTTATATTTTCTTGCATAAGGATAGCATTAATAACCTCTTTTGCTGTCATACGTATAATAAAAGTTAAAATACAGAGATTTCTTAATGATTTGTACCGATTTTACAAATATTATTCTTATCTTTGCACCGTGAATATTTAAATAACAATGCAAAATTACAAAAAAATATTTGTATGGCAAATAAAAGTGAAGAAAAAAAGCAAAAAATGACCCTTTTGGATTATTACGAGAACCTTCCAAAGTCCTCGTACCCAAAGAAGGATTTCATTCAGCGCATCATGTCAGAATGCGATGTGTCATTTACTACAGCCCGCAACTGGACAAAAGGTCATACAAGACCGATGGTTGATTGGCAGATTAAAAAACTGTCTGAAATTACAGGAATACCAAAAGAACAGCTATGGCAGTAGAGTTTTATATGTTTGATGATGAACTTTGGTTCATTAAGGATGGTACCGAAAATCAAGCTCTCTCGGAAAAAGATACAGAAGTCATTAAGAAAATGATTGATGTTATCCGAGAAAGATACCCCGAAGCCTACAAGGCTTTATCTAAGGAGTATCAAAAGAGTGCAATGAATGTTCCTTATTATCAGTTCTTGATAGTCAGAAGATTCTGTAAATGCAACTTCGGAAAGCTTGATACAACCACCTACGATATTGATAATCTCGGCAGGTTTAACTTTGAAAAAGTTGAATGCCCACTGCGAGGAGAATGCAAGAACGAAGGCGTTATTTGCAGCCCAAAGTTCAACTCCAAACTATCACCTGCTGAAGAAAGGGTAATGAACCTTATTTATCAAGGTTTCACAAAAGAAGAAGTTGGTGACAAACTTTGTCTATCTCCGAACACAATTAAACAGCATGTCAGATCAGCTTACTGCAAGCTACGTGTTCATGATAAAGGCGAGTTTGTAAAGCTAGCAAAAGATAATAATATTTTTAATAATTTAAAGCACTAAGAGCAATGAGTATGATTAAAAGAAGCAATGAAATTGCTATTCAGAAAAACGTTAAAATGATGGTTTACGGACAGGCTGGTATGGGTAAGACAACTTTCGCCCTCTCAGCACCTAAGCCTCTGTTGCTTGACTTTGATAATGGTGTCAAGCGTGTTAATACCGCACATTTGGACGATAATGTCGGTATTGTACAGGTTTCTAGTTGGCAAGATATCCTCAACTTGCTCAACTACAACAAGAAGGATTTGGAGGAGTTTGATACCATCGTTGTAGATACGATTGGAAAGATGATTGACTTCATCATCGCCTACAGATGCAATGGTCGCAACCCTCAGATACAAGATTGGGGTACCATCAATAACGACTTCAAATGGTTCACCTCATCTTTGTCACAGCTTAACAAGAACATCGTCTTTGTCGCACATCGTGACACACGCAAGGAAGGTGAAAGTACTGTGTATATCCCTGCACTTCGTGAGAAGAACTACAACAATATCGTTACCGATTTGGACTTGCTTGGCTATCTCGAAATGAGAAGTGAGAATGGACAGCAAATCAGAACTATCACTTTTGACCCTACAAGTCGTAACGATGGTAAGAACACCTGTCAGCTTCCTGGTTGTATGCAGATTCCGGTTATTCTTGATGCAAACGGACAGCCAACCGCTCCTAATAACTTCATCGCTACTCAGATTCTCTCACGTTATCAGTCTATGATAGCTCAGAAAGAAGAAAAGGTCAAGGAGTACAATAAGGCTCTTGAAGAGATTAAGGAGAGTGTTCAGTTGATTACTGACGCAAGAGGGGCAAACCATTTCATCGAGCACATCAAAGATTATGCAAACTTGGGTAACTCCATCATTCTTCATGCAAGAAGTCTGTTCACAGAGAAGGTAAGTGCATTGAAGTTGGTTTACAATAAGGAGACCAAGCAATACGAGGACCCACAAGCAGCATAAGCATGGAAGTAGTCAAGTTTAAGTTCTATGCGACGCTGTTGGATGCGTATCAGAACTACCTTGATAGTGACATCATTTGGAGCAAGTATTGGGGATGGTCTGAAAATCCACCCCATACTCCAGAAGAGTTCAAGAAGATACAATTCCAATCGTTAATAGATAAGATAAATCGAGTACCATTCGATAGTGAAGCTGCTGACAAAGGCACAGCATTCAATGAGGTTATTGATTGTATGGTCCTTCATCGTAACTCGGAGAATATGGATATCCACACTATTTATCAAGAAATAGAAGAATATCCGTATAGCAAAAGGGTTCCTGTCGGTGTAGAAGCAAAGCTGAATGGAAGAAGTTTCATTTTTCCTATTCGGTTAGTAAGACATTATGCAGCTTACTATAAAGGAGCATTGCCACAGGTTTATATACAAGCAGTCTTGCCTACCATGTATGGCAAAGTATTGCTGTATGGGTATATTGATTACCTTATGCCGTTCTGCACTCATGATCTGAAAACAACACGTCAGTATGCGGTTGGCAATTACAAGAGACACTGGCAACATAAGGTCTATCCTTATGCCCTCATGAAGAATGGTTGTGATGTTTACGACTTCGAATACAATATCTCGGAAATCGGAAAGACGTATTACAGAAACTATACAGAGAGTTATACGTTTAACCCCGAAAGAGACATTCCTCTACTCACTCAACACTGCGAGGATTTAATAAAATTCTTGCTTGATAACAGAAGTTTAATCACAGATAAGAAAATATTCAATTTGGTTTAATATGGCAGAAGAAAAGAACACCAATATCGTTGCACTCCAAGAAAAGGATGTGCAATTGGTGGTAAGCAAAGAAACTATCGGTCAGCTTACCACGAATATCAAAGAGGTTAAAGCTAGAGTTGAAAAGGCTTTGCCTATGTATGACATCAGCAACTATAGCACCGATGATATTCCAAAGTGCAAGGAAGACAAGGCTTTACTCAATAAGGCAGCTAAAGCACTTGACGACAAACGCAAGGAGCTTGAAAAGGTTTGGAATAAACCTTTTGAGGAGTTCAAGACAACCTGTAACGAAACATGCAAGCTTATCAAGAATGCGGTAACTCTCATTGATGGCGTAATCAAAGAAGACGAAAGCCGCACCAAAGCAGCAAAGCGAACAGAGATTGAAAAGCTTGCAGAGAAATGCGGAGTGGAAAACATCGGTATCAAACTAGACCTCATCTTTGATGCGAAATGGCTCAACAAGACAACTTCAATGAAGTCTATCGAAAAAGCTATCACAGAAAAGGTTGATAACATCAAGAAAGACCTCGAAACCTTGAAGTTATTTGCAGAAGATTACGATGCACTTGCCGCCCGATACAAGGAAAATCTCAATCTGCAGGAGACTATCGCATACGCAAACAAGCTGAAAGAACAGCGTGCCAGCTCAGTGTCCCCTAGTAAGAAAGAAACTGCAACACCACCTCCAACATCACCTCAGAAGGAAGTCGCGGAGAACAATGCAGCCGAGCAACAGGAAGAGCAGCCGAAGAATGGTAAGATGTCTTCTAATGAAGAAGATGCCATGGATGCTTTCGCTGCCGCTATGGGACAGTCGGTTGCACCTCCTACTCCAACCGAGACACGTACTTACGTTTGTACCGGTACAAAAGAGGCAATGGAATGTTTGGAACGCTTCATGCGTGACAATGGTATCACTTTTAATGTTCAGTAAAAATGGCATTTCAGATTAGTGGAATTATTCAGCATATAGGGAATACGGAGAGTATTCCCTATCAAGACAAAGTCTTCAAAAAAAGAGAGCTTGTCTTGGATTGCTCCTATCGTAACCAGTTCACAGGGCAGATAGAGAGAGCAAACTATCCAAAGTTCGAGTTTACAGGCAATCACGTTGATGATCTGAACGGCTTCAATATGGGTGATATTGTGACGGTATCATTCTCCTTGAATGGTTCACGCTCAGAGAAAGACGGGCAAGTCAGATACTTCACTAACGTTCAAGGTTATAAAATCGAGAAATATCAATCTCGTTATAATCAGCAACAAGGTGGAAATCAGACCGCACAAGAGGCTAACGGAAATCAGCCAACACCTACACAAGGGGCATGCCAAAGCGCACAACAAGCAGCTATGGAGTCTGCAAGAGCAGCATCAGCTGCTAATTTCCCTCCAGCCGTAGATGCGAACGAAAACCCTATTCAAGGTAATAATGACGACTTACCATTTTAAAGTTTAGACTATGGCACTCTATAATTTGAAGAACGTTTATGACAGAAAGAGGTTCAAGGAAGCCTGTAATCAGATGGTTCTGAAGAACGAATACGTTGAACTGAAGAAAAAGAACACTCAACGTTCTTTGGCTCAGAATAGCTACCTGCATTGTCTGTTAGGTTACTTTGCTTCTGAATTTGGTTTTACCCTCGAAGAAGTTAAGTTTGATATTTTCAAGAAGATATGCAACAGGGATATATTCGAGAGAAAGCGAATTAACAGAAGGGGACAGGAAATTACCTACATTAGAAGTAGTACTGAACTCGATAAGGCTGAAATGACAACTGCAATAGAAAGATTCAGAAATTATAGTAGTGCTCAGTGTGGGCTTTACCTTCCTGCACCTCATGAAGGTGAAATGTTATTTTTTGCTCAACAGCAGATTGAGCAATGCAAAGAATTTATGTAATTTAAAACAGAAAATATTATGTTAGCAGATTTGGATGGTCACAGACCAGAGAAGATTGAGTTTTGTTTGACCGAAGCTCAGAAAGAAATGTTCAAGGACGTGTTGGTACTTTGCGAAGGTGCAAAGAGTGCAGACGAACCTATCAAGGTTCTGCACGACAAGTTCAATGCTCTCTTCCCAGACAATGAGGTTGTTGACCGCAAGTATGATGATTTCGAGATTCACGCTATCCGTGAAGAGTACTGCATCAAGCAGGAGAATGATGTACCAAAGCGCAAGGAAGAGTTGGAAACCGTTCTTGCTCAGATCAAGACGATGAAGAAGAATGCCGAAGAAGCATACGCATCAGCACTTCTCGAAGTCAGTGATTTGGCAGCAAGAGTTAAGAATGGTATCACGGATTTCCGCTTACCTTCTACTAAGACCGCCCGTATTGCTCTCAATGGTCATTACCTCTTCTTTGCTTGGGTAGATGATAAGTTCCAGCTTTGCAAGGTTCAGAAAATCCCAGATTGGGATAGAAGCGGCTTGTGGAGCCAGGAAGATGTCAATCAGCAGGCTATGAAGGAAGTTTTCGGCATCGAGTTCCCTGAAGTGGAAAAACCAAAAACAAAAGCTGAGGAGCAGAATGATGATAATGACCTTCCTTTCGGTGACGATGATGAGGATGGTAATGATGAAGACGAGTAATCATGTACACACTCAGACCATATCAGAAACAAGCAAGTGATGCTGCCGTCAGAGCGTTCACAGGCAAGACTAAGAAGAATGGACTTCTTATCTTGCCTACGGGCGCAGGCAAGTCGCTTGTAATCGCAGATATTGCAAGTAAGCTGGATAGTCCGCTACTCATCTTTTGTCCGTCAAAGGAAATTCTAGAGCAAAACTTCGCTAAACTGCAAAGCTATGGTGTTTTTGATTGTGGAGTATATTCCGCTTCTGTTGGTTGCAAGGATATAAACAGAATAACCTTTGCCACCATCGGAAGCGTTATGAACCACATGAAAGACTTTCAGCACTTCAAGTACGTAATGGTTGACGAATGCCATCTTTGTAATGCTAAAGGTGGACAATACAAAACCTTCTTCGAAGCCGCGGATAGACAGGTTATCGGCTTAACAGCAACACCATATCGACTAGGAAGGGGACTTAATGGTACCTCGATGCTAAAGTTCCTTACGAGAACTAGACCAAGAATATTCGATGAGGTTCTGTATTATTGTCAGATTTCAGAATTGCTTGCAAAAGGTTATCTTGCCGATTTGAGATACTTCGATTGCACTCAGCTAGATATGTCTAATGTACATACCAACTCAACAGGAAACGACTTTGATGAAAACTCCCTAAAGTTGGAATATGAACGAAGCGGATTCTATGATCAGCTTACTTCCACTACCCTACGTGTATTGAAGCCAAAGAATAAAATACCGAGAAAAGGAGTTTTGGTCTTCACTCGATTCACGGAAGAAGCGGAAAGATTGACAGACAAACTGCAACAGAAAGGTATTAATTCTGCAATCGTTACAGGCGAGACTCCAAAGAAAGAACGTGAAGCTATCTTGGAGAAGTTCAAGGATGGCACCATAAAGGTTGTCTCTAATGTCGGAGTTCTCACCACAGGATTTGATTATCCTGCACTTGACACGGTTATCTTGGCAAGACCAACGAAGTCTTTGAGTCTCTACTATCAGATGGTGGGACGAGCTATCAGACCTTTCAAGGATAAAGATGGATGGATAATCGACCTTGGCGGTAGTTTCCGTTCCTTCGGAAAAGTCTCTGATTTAAGAATAGACCTAGAGGTGCAAGGTTCATCAAGATGGTGTATCAAGTCTCTAGGTAAACAATTGACTAACGTAAGTTTTTGAATTATGAAAATTGAAGCAAAACAGATTAATGAGTGGGTTAAAAAAGCCTACGATAATGCTGTCAAACATGGATGGCATGAAGAAGAAAAGTCTAATGCGCATTGGTTGATGATGGTCTGCACAGAAGTAGCAGAAGCCGTACAAGCTGACCGCAAAGGAAACTATATGGACGACCTTGACAAAGAAGGTCTTAAAACCGTACTTGCCAACGACCATGGTGGCAGTTTGTTCAATAAATACTACTCTGATACCATCGAGGGAAAAGTAGAAAGCGAGTTGGCAGATATTTGTATTCGTGTCTTTGATTTAATGGGTGTTTGTGGTGTTGTGGCAAAGGACGGATTTTCCACATTTGACTCTGAGGTTAAGTATGCTAAAGAGCATAGCTTTACTGAGGACGCTATGGTTGTTACTAGAATTATTGTTTCGTGCAACCTTAACTCATCTATAAGTGTAAAGGCAGAAATGTTCTGTGTCTTATATACAAGTATTCTTTCCTCCGTATTTGAATGGGCAGAAGCACTTGGAATCGACCTCGTTCAGCACATCAATTTGAAGATGCGTTATAACGAAAGCAGAGAATACCATCACGGAAATAAGCTGTATTAAAGAGTCCTATGGTTATGAATAAATACTATTTCAACCGCAAGCCAAAAGCGGCTCAAGCCGAAAAAAAAGAGGTAAAAAAGACTACTTCTAAGAGCAAACCTAACTTGGTTAAAAAGCTCGATCGGATATTCTCTCTTTATATCCGCTTGCGTGATGTTATGGATAATGGTTATGTTCGGTGTATATCCTGCGGGCAGATAAAGAGCTTTGAAGATGTGGACTGCGGTCACTTCCATAGTCGCCGACACATGGCAACTAGATTCAATGAAGATAACTGCCATGCTGAATGTAAATTTTGCAATCGTTTCTCTGCGGACCACCTTATAGGCTACCAACGCAACCTCATTCAAAAAATAGGGCAGCAAAGATTTGATTTGCTAAACGTGAAGGCGCATTCTATATGTCACTTCACTAATAGTGAACTAGAAGATATGATTGTTCACTATACGGCTGAGGTTAAGAAACTTAGCAGTCTCAAAGGTATCAAAGTTAATATTTGATAATATTTGCGGTAATATTATTTAATCAATAAATAATTTATTATCTTTGCACCAAAGAAATTAAATCTCTGAAACGTGGAACTTTCGGATAAAAAATATTCAGACCTCAATTAGTATTGTTTGGGTTCCACCTGCGTAAGCAGCTAAACAAGAAAGTTGAGGTTTTATTGTACAACTATGGCAGACTGGATAAGACTTCCTCGCAGCATGTTTGATTGGGATTGGTTCGATAAACCCGAAATGCTTTCCCTCTTTCTATATTTGCTCAACAATGCAAAAGAGAAAGAAGTTAAGCATGATGGGATAGTTGAGCAAAGGGGGCAGTTTTTAACTAGTCTTGGAAAACTCAGCACTATTATTGGTGCAGGAAAACAAGTGGTTAGAACCTGTTTGTCAAAGCTAGTAAAAATGCAGCTAATAGAAGTGAGTACGGAAAGGTTATACTCCATCATCACAATCTGCAATTATGACAACTATTTAGCTGATAAAGCTGATAAGCCTAAAAATGAGCCAAAGGAAAAAGAAAATGTTAAACCTGCAGAAGAAGCACCTAAGGAAGATAAGCCTAAGAAAACGAAAGAGGAGATTGCGGCAGCAACCGAAAAACGAAAGAAGAAATTCGGTCAAGAGTTAGTTCCTTATGTCGCGACTTATGGTAAGGATATGATCAGAAAGTTCTATGACTATTGGTCAGAGACTAATAAATCCAAAACAAGGATGAGGTGTGAGACTGAGAAAACATGGGATTTAAATCTAAGGCTACAGAATTGGGCAAGACGAAATAAAGACTTCGGAACAAAGCAATCTGGCACAGCTTTACATGATTCGGAAAACAAAGATTATAACGAAGGAGGATGGTAATTATGAATGTAGATTTCAATCAAATTATTCAAAGGTTCGAAAGAGGGGAAGACTTGTTTCTAGCAGACAAGGTTAGAATAAGGATTCCTAATGCCGAACAAAGGCTACGAGGAGGTCTAGACTATTTTGTCAAAAGATACACCTTTGGCAAGGAATCTCATGCAAAATGGATGGAGAAGAATTATCGCCCTATTGTTGATTGGATGTCTGACAACGAAGGCAGGGGACTTCTTATTACAGGTGGGTGCGGTCTCGGAAAGACTCTAATAGCAAAGCATATTCTACCGCTCTTACTCCAAGACTCTTGCAGAAAACTTGTCAATATCTTTACTGCCCAGGAGTTGAATACAAAGATTGACGAGATTCTAAAACTTCACATCATCTGTATTGATGATGTTGGTACAGAAGAGCTTGCGAAGATTTTTGGTAATGTTAGATGCGCATTCTCTGAGTTATGTGATGCAGCAGAGCAAAAGGGGAAGCTTCTCATCATTACCACCAACTTAACTGCAAACGAACTCGAAGCAAAATATGGAGAACGAACTATAGATAGGTTAAAAGCCATCACTAAGTTTGTTCCTTTCACAGGTAAATCATTAAGAAAGTAGATATGGAAATTAAAGAAGACAAAGATTTCTTGTTTGCTACAAAGCAAGCTAGATTAGCAACCTTCCTTGAAAATGATGAGGAAAGAAGAATGTTTAGAAACGCCATTTACAACGCTATCAAGTGGGGTAAAAGACACTAGTATATAAATCTATAAACAAAAGAGCAATGAAGATGTTACAAGACGTTACAGATTGGTTCAAGGCTGAAATTCTTGGCGACCAATCATTACAACAGGAGAGAAAGAAACTGAAATCACAGAAAGATTTCGAGAAGCGTATTAATGAAGCAGCTCGCCATGTCTGCCTCTCAGATCGTCCTAATGATGATGGGGCTCCATATCCTGTTATCTGCATGGATGGCACCGTTATCTATAAAATCTGCGAGAATCCTCGAATCGAGAAAGGAGAAATCAGCCTTGAAGATGTAGGGGAAGTCTTGGTAAGATAACGCATTCATTATGCCGAAAACAAGCTGAATTACAGATAGTTATGCGGTTTAAAAGTTAAATAAAGTTGCTAAAAAGCGATTAAAGAAAGTAACGTTTGGTCAATCCAAAATTTCTTTGTATCTTTGCATCAGTTAATTAAACAACAAATAAGTTTAACAATTAAATGATAAGAGCAATGAAAAAGGTAAAGTACGTTATTAAGGCAACTAAGTTCAAAGATAACACATACGAAGATGTTGTTTTTGAAAATCAGCCACTCAGTCAAAAACAAGAAACATTCAGTGACGTAAAGCATATCTTAGATTTGGATTTCGAGAATGCTTTAGACGAAGGCAAGAAAGTTCAGTATGACGGAGTAGAGCTTGATATCTTCAATGAAGATGGTACAATCCTTAAAGAATGGATTCAAGACGTAGCATAAAGGTAATGGGGTGACTAACCATCACTCCACAATAATAAGAGCAATGAAATACGAAGAAACGTTTAAATCCGAAGTAGCTTCAATTGAAGCTATGCTTTACAAAGCAAAGCAACGTAGAAAAGAATATGGTGCATTGAGTGCCATCATATACATGAAAGGATGGCTTAAAGTTGTCTACGAAGAACTGAACGATTTCACATTGACTTAACAAAAGATATGAAACATGTATGTAGTAATTGCATATCTTCCGATATATGCTATAGTGAAGGCAAGAAGCCTAATGACACTTGCCATCAATGGGAATGGAGATATACAGGTTTATGGTTTGATAATTAAAAAGTAAGACAATGGGAAAAGAGAAAGTTACAGTAAACGATTTGAAGGTTACACTCTCAGAGCTTGGTGTAACATCTGGCTTGAAGCAGGAAAAGATTATCCAACGCCTGCAGGTCAATGGCTGTTTGATTGCAATGGTAACAGATGTATTGGATCAGCTCATCAAAGATGAACAGGGCATGTTTAGGCTGTTAAGCGTTCAGTACAAGCAAGAGCAGAAGATGCACTACACTCAGATGCAGGATGCAGCCAAAAAGTACTACTTCCATTTAAAACCCTTTAATAAGAGTTTCTTCGGTGATGAGAATATTTGCGCCAACCTGGAGGATAACGCAAATGACATCTATGAAATCATCAAGCTTCTTGCGGACCATACTAACGACCACAAGGATATGGAAGTGATTAAGAGAAACCTCAGAAAGAGAAAGTTGAACCATCATATTTTCGATTAAGATTATGTCAGTATATAAAGCAAACGTAGATTTATCAGACTTATTTCACGATATGTCTTACAATTATCAGAAAAGCTTCCTTGTTGAAGAGTTCTGTTCTTTACCTATAGAACATCAGGTAGAGGTGGTTGGCGAAATGCTAAACAATCTGAACGGACAACAGGTAGCAAAAGTTATAGAAGACGCTTTTGATAATTTGCATGAGCAAGCTCAAGAGCATGTAATCAACTATGTGAACGAATAAAGGCTATGATGTCCGACAAACAATATAAAGTTGCTCGCAAGGGTATTGTCGAGCAGCTTAAATTAGCTCAGAGACTACATTGCAAGCACATGGAACAGAAGTATAAAGAGGCTTTGGAGAAGTTAGAGAAACGCTTCTTAAAGCCGGATGCCGTGGGCTGCTTCGATTTGGGCGCAAGGGTATCAAATAGTTATTATCATCTTTAAATGGTTAGATTATGAAAATGGCAAAACATATTGTAATAGACATAGAAACATTAGGTAGAAGAAATGATGCTGCTATTACTCAAATTGGCATAGTACCAGCAGATGAAAATTTCGATGTATTAGATCGGTATCTGATACAAACAGAACCTAAAACTTGGAATACTTGTGAAAGAACATTCACTGGAGAAACTTTACTCTGGTGGATTCAGCAAAAGAACAGTCCAGAAAGTAACAAGCCTACTCATATTGTCCATAGCTACAAATTTTTAGTAGATAAGCTATATCAAATCTTTAATAGATACAATACAGAAGACACTATAGTGTGGACTAAAGGGGCAATGGACCTATTTTGCATTAAAGACATATGCGAGTATCTTAATATGGAAGTTCCCTGGAAGTTTTGGCAACCTAGAGACATCAGAACCGCAAAGGAGTTCATTAAAGAGTGGAAGACCTTTGAGAATAATAATCATAACGCTCTCGATGATGCTTTGAATCAGTTGAGAGAGTTGAAAGCTAACTTAATTGAAAGATAGATATGGGTACAAAAGTAGAAGTAAGAACTATTCCTTTGCATGGATTGTTCATCCATCGTAAACAAGTTTGGCGGTCACTCGGTAAGCTTAGAGCAGAAAGCCATTCTACGACAGCGCAAAAGGTGTTTGTGAATGAGCATGATACCGAGGTATCAACTGAGAATGCTGATTTCATTGATGGCTTGAAAGTCACTCCTTATGATGGGGAGTTACCAAAAATATCAAAATACGCTGATTGCAGCCAGAGCTATTATCAGTATTGTTTAATGCAAAAATTGGTTTAGTTATGAAAATAGCTGATATGAATGATTTGAAACTAGAGCAATGGATCAGACAGAGAAACTCCGCTCAAATCATGTGGAAAGCAAAAGATGGTAGAGAAATACCGATTAAGGATATGTCAGATACTCATCTAGCTAACACGATAAATATGCTAGAAAGAAAATATGATGCAGAAGAACATCTTTACGAGATAGACCCTCTAATGGACTTTGGTGCAAACGATTAACAAATAAAAATGTAAGTAATATGATAACGGAGAAGATATTAAAAGAACTTGGATTTGAAAGGCATCCAGCCCTTAATAGTACAGAATTTTGGGATTTATGGTTATCTGATAATACATATAACGAGAAAGAGCATAAATTTAATAGAGTTCTTTATATTAAAGTAGATTTTTATGATACTGATAATTCTTGGTATGCTAGTAGAAATAACTATATTAAAGATGGTAGTTGTAATGTTAGATTAGGATTAGGTCCAGGTGGTCCACATGATTGTTCTGAAGAATTTCCTTTGCTTAGGAGATTAAAAGATGCAGAGAAATTAAAAGCATTAATAGAAATTTTAAAAGGAGAATAAGCAATGAACAAAGAAAAAATAAAATCAGCTATTGAAAAGACTATTCGTTATATGAATGGTAACTATTATTCAAAATTTGAAGAAAAAATGATTGTTGGTTACTTGGAAGGAGCACTTAAAGAGTTGGAGGACTAAATTATGGACAGAAAACAAGCAAAAGAATTTTGTCCTTTCTTGCAAGCTTTTGCAAAAGGAGAGGCAATTGAGTGTAGGACAAAACCGAGTGCCGTAAAAGGCTCAGACATTCCGAATGATTGGACGGAAATGACAGAGATTGAGTTTTGGAATAATACAGAGTACCGAATTAAGCCAGAGCCAAAGTACCGCCCATTCGAAAATGCAAAAGAATGCTGGGCAGAAATGCTCAAGCACCAGCCTTTTGGGTGGGTAGTTGGTAGAAGGGATGGAGTTATGCATCTTATCCGATGTTTAGAATATGTATCAGTATATACTTCAATACAGTATTCATTTAAAGATGCTTTTGATAAGTTTGCATTTGCTGACCTCATTCCTTTTGGCGTAAAAGTGGAGGAGGAATAAGTTATGGCATGGGTAGCAACTAATGGAAATGGTAAGGAATTTCTTTTTGAAAAGAAACCATACAGAAGTGGAGCTGGAGAATATGGATATTGGAATCCTACATATTCTGGTATCGGTGGTTGTGTTCTTATACCTCATGGAAGTATCAAGAAGCTCATCGGAAGAGAGTTATCTTGGAGCGATGAGCCAGTAGAACTTAAAGAAGAATAGTTATGTTTGGATTCTATATTGTGCTTACCCTAGCTGTTCTATATGTAGCTTTTATGGGTGGAGTTATCGGTTATTTAATTGGTAAATATTGGAAAAAATAGTTATGGCAAGAGAATTTGAAGTAAATATTAGAGTTATTATTGACTCTAAGTGCAAAGATAGTGACGATGATATTATAGAAGAACTTATGTATGGAGCAGATAAATATTTCTATCCACATTGTTGTAATAATGAACATATAGAGCATACTAATAGTACTGCTCACAAAATTAAATAAAAATGAGAAGTATTTTGTTTAAAGCAAAGAAACTGAGTGATGGTAAATGGGTGAAAGGTTCTCTGGTAAAGACGCCTTTCGGAACATTTATTGAATGGTATGAGGATTCTATCTGTAACAAGAGAGAAGTTGATACAGATACTGTCTGCCAATTCACAGGTCTGAAAGATTGTGAGGGCAATGAATTGTACGAACATGATGTTATAAAGAATTATCCTTTTCTTCCATCAGAAATTGTATGGTCGGAAGAGTTAAGTGGGTATTACCTCACACATGCTAATGGAAAGATTTATGAAAAACCGTTAGGTTATTATCTTTCATTAGGTAAATTCATTGTTGTTGGCAATAAATTCGATAAGGAGGACTAACGTATGAAGAGTAAGATTTTAGACTTAGCCAAGTCATACGGTTGTCTCTTTTTGATTTTCATAATAGGGGTAATTGGTTTTAGGATTTCTTTCAGCTTAGGAACTCCACACGAAAAAGAAGAGTTTAATATAAAAATATTCACCAAGAAAGGGCACGACTATCTGCTTGTGGACACGAAACACGGAGTTTATGTTATTCACGCAGAGAGCTGCCCTTGTAAAAAAAAGAAGTAGCGTATGAAGATTAGACAAGCCAAGAAGATAATGAAGCGTTGCTACGGAAGTCCTCACTATTTAAGGATGGTATTGGATGGATTGGACGTAGTGAAAAAGCTTCCAAAGATTAAGCATTACTGGGAGCCTAGATGGGCTTTGTATTATGCCACTAAAGGTGGCGGTCATGGCAGAGTTGATCATCGTATTGTAAAGGCAGAAAAGATTTCTGCAAGATATTCTCGCAAGCTAATGAATTGCCTTACTAGATGGGCTGGCAAAACTCCTTTCGATATTAGAGATATATTAGGTAGTTCAAATAAACTAAAAAAATATGATCATGAAACAAGAAATGCAAAAATCAATCTTAAAGATTCAAACAGCAGTCGAAACTCTGACAAGACAGAAAGTTATCGATAAAAATGTGTATGACTTTATCCATGGAGAAATCAAATCTCTTTCGGAAAGTGTGGAGAATATAGAGGAAGTAAGTAACCTAGATGAAACACTCCTTACCTTCACAGATAAGGAGGAGTATGTAAACCAGCATATCAACCTTGCTGATACATCTGTACTTTGCAAAGAGTTGAATAGAAGAAAAGACATTGGTGACGATTTCTTTGTAGTAAAAACAGAGGGAAAATAAGTTAGCTTATGGAAAGATTAACTAAAGTAATGGATAAGTATTTATCAGAAGCAAAGAAGAAGGTTCTTACCCTCGCAGTCAGCAAGGAATGGTTCGATATGATAGTGTCGGGCGAAAAGAATGAAGAGTATCGGGTAATTAAATATTTTTGGATGAGTCGCCTTCTCCTTATCAAGGATGAGGAATTCAAAGATTTCGATAAGTACGATAAGCTTCATATCGGTAAGACATTTGAGATGCTTATAGACATCAATACTATCAAGGAGAAACTGAATAATGGTACAATGAAGTTCGTACCATTCACTCACGTTCTCTTCAAGAACGGCTACTATGACGATAGCCCAAAGGTAGAAAAGGAGATTGAGAGTATAACCATCGGCAAGCCGAAGAAAGGTCTTTGCCCAGGCAAGTGGTTGGACCATGAATTTTTCATCATCAAGTTCAAGTGATATGAATAAGACAACAGAGCTATCATATAATCACCTCATTTCGCAACTCAGAAAAGAAAACGCTGATTTGAGGAATGAGGTGCGAGAATTAAGGAAATTGCTAACAAGAAAAGGTGACAAACCACCTAATTAACACTCCGTAACACCATGTTAAAAGGTATTTTTGACTATCTTTTGTCAAATTAGCTTCCTGTAATTTTCGGTAACATTAGTTAAGTTAACGAAACGGCAAAAATCTCACATAAGCCTTTCTAAGCTGTTCTATTTTCTTACATATATCCTTATATCATTTTTCAGAAAAAGCCTTATATAGAGGAAAATAGGCTTTATTTAACACTCTAGTAATCAATAAGTTATATAAAGTTAAGCAAGAAAAATAATGAGGTTAAAATTTGGTCAAATGCTAAAAAATGACTATCTTTGCACCATCAAAAATAAATAATAACAATTTAAAGATAAGAGCAATGAAACAGACAGTAAACGTATCAAACAAAGCTGAGGTTGTAGCAGCAGTTACAAGTGATTTTGATGGAGGTTATAACTATTTCGAAGGTGACATTCGTAAGGGTAATCTTAGAGCGCATGTAGTTAACTGCTTCTATGGTAACAAGTTGAGAATCCAGATTACCTATTGGGAAGATGGTAAGAGCGTGGCTGTTGAAACCGCTTCAACCTGTTCAACAGCAAAAGGGATTGTTAGTAAGGTTTCTAAATTCTTAAACGTTAAGTAATCATGACAGCATTAGATTTCAATGATAGAGGACAAGCTTTCGTTTCATTCGATGAGTTCAACAACTATATGAATGAACGGCTGGAAGAAGGTGATTACACCAAAGAGAAAAACGGAATCACTTACTACTATAATAGTGGCAGTTGTCTTATCGGCAAGTATGACAATAACGAAGGTTTCGGAATTACTTATTAATAAATACAGCCCTCGACACCGCGGTAAAGTCACAGCGTATGAAAAATATTTATGGAAAGACCATTAAGCCAAAGTACGAGGTCGCTCTTAAACAACATGTTAAAGGAAGTGTGGATGACGATTATGAAAGTATAGAGTTCCATTCCGCTAACAACTATTGGGAGTCAGTCCGTATGGCTAAGAAGTATTCGTTTGGCATCGGTTCAGAAAATAAACGCTTTGCCGAAACTGATAAATTGGACGCTGGTCTTGCGCAAGTAACGGTAGTTTGTTATTAATCAGACGATACATCAGACTACAACGAAGTATGGCAAGAAGAATATATTAATGGCAAGAAAACTGTAAGATATTAGATTTATATATAACGAATAGAAAGATAAAAAGGTAACGACTGGTCCAACCAACTAGTCACAATAAGAGCAATGAAATGTTAGACAGGACAAACATTCACTTTAAGAAAGCTGTAGAAGCTATATTTGAAAAGGTAAAAAGAAATAAGGGGTGTGTAACGTTAGGTCTTGATACAGATTACTTAAGCATCTGTTTATTAAAAGAAGACAGCGAAGTTTTTTATCATGACATGATTTGTAAATTTCATACTAAAGACGAAATCCGCCAGAAGGTAGATAACTTCAACAAAATGTATTACGCATGCAGACAATTAAAAAAGAAAGGAGGTCGCCATGAGTAAGGAGTACATTGGAACAGATTGCTATAATCGCAAGATGGAACTTTACCATATCGGCAATGAAGTTTATTGCGACCACATCAAAAACGGAGTTGTCGTCAAGACAAACAGCATCACTGTAGATAACCGCATTCTTGGATTGTTTGGCAGTCCTCATACAAGCGGAGCATATATCTACGATGAGATAGCAAGAATGTATGGCAAGAAGTTATAATAACTGCATATAAAAAGTAAGAGCAATGAAGACAGACAACGTTTTAGAGCATTTCGCTGAAATGATGATTTCACGAATGCAAAAGATGAAGGCAAAAGATTGGAAGATGGGTTGGTTCACCACATCTTATGGTGGTAACCCAGTGAACCTTGGAGGGCGTGAATATAATGGGATGAACTCATTCTTCCTGTTCCTCTGCATGATGGACGAAGAAAGATTCAAATATCCTATCTTTGCTACCTTCAATCAGATAAAGGCATTAGGTGCTAGTGTGAACAAAGGAGAGAAAAGCTTCCCTGTTCTGTTTTGGTCCATTCAGTACAAAGACAAGAATGGAAACAAAATAACAGAAGACAGCTACAACGGAATGACTCGATCAGCCCAACTAGACTGCAAAGTACAGCCTTTCTTGAAGAGCTACAATGTGTTCAACCTCAGTCAAACCAACCTCGAAGAGATAGCACCTAAGACGATGCAGAAGTTGAAGGAGAAGTTCAGTCTCAAAGATAAGAATGAGTTGCCGACAGACACGGCTGGTATGTACGTCAATGAGAAAATTGATGATATGCTTCTTTATCAGAAGTGGCTCTGCCCTATCCGCTACGACAAGTATTCAAGTGGAGCTTTCTATAGAGTTGGGGTAGATGATATTACAACACCACTTAAAAGTCAGTTCAAAAAGGGCAATACAGAGCAGGAGATATTCGAGGATGGACAGGAGTACTACTCAACCCTTCTACATGAAATGGTTCACTCAACAGGGCACAAGTTTAGATTGAATAGAGGGTTTGAGAATGAGAAAGGAGAAAAGGACTATGCAAGAGAAGAGTTGGTTGCGGAGCTTGGAGCAGCTCTTATCGGAAACGTCCTAGGCTTTAGCAGTCGCATTTTAAATAATAACGCTGCTTACCTAGATGGTTGGATCAGCAAGCTTAAAAAGCAACCAAAGTTCATTGTTTCTGTTTTGACAGACGTAAACAAGGCAGCTAAAATGGTATTAGAAATCGTGAACAAAGAAAAGGCGCAATTACTAATGCCTGCATAAGATATTTTATTGCTCTATCTAAGGCGGTATAAGCGGATTTGCTTGTATCGCCTTTATTCATTATTATAAAAAACATAAAAAGCTCTATAAGCGAAAATAAATATGCAATTTCTTGGTTAAATCCATTTGTTGATTAAATATTTTTAGTATCTTTGCACCAAAAGTAGTAAAGATATGAACATCGAAGAAATACTCAAGAAAACTGATACTATCAGCCAAAAGATAGAAGAGTTACGCAGAAGGACTATCGTGGTTCCTTCGTGGAGTTCCCTTTTGGGGCTTTACGAGCCAGAAAGTCATAAGGTGATGACGGATACCATAAGCCTTCGTGATAAAGACAATGGTGAAAAATCATCCCGTATAGCGGTTGCCCTTGAAAAGCTGCTCACAAACAGAATAACAGAATTTACCTTCTCTATACCAGTTAAGAGAAAGTACAACACTCCAGAAAATGATATTCAGAGGGAAATCCAAAAGGCATTAGAAAAAATCTACGATTGTGCTCATATTGACAACATGAACTACAAACGTGGACTAGCCTATTTCGCAAGCTGTGAAATCTTCACCATTTGGTATTCAGTCAAGAAGCATAACTCTCTATATGGCTTTGAATCAAACTACAAATTGAAGTGCAAAACCTTCTCTCCTATGGATGGAGTAAGATTGTACCCTATCATTGATGAGTATGATGATATGCAAGCTATGTCGTTTGAATATGATAAGACCGTTTCCGATAAAGAGACGGTAACATTCTTCGAAACCTTTACAGAAAACTATCATTTCATTTGGAAGAAAAGTAATCTTGGTGAAATGTGGGAGGAAGTAACTGCACAAGTTGATGAGGATGGGAACACTGAGAGTGGTGAGGAAATCATCATCCATAAGATTCCTGGAGCATACCTATCTCGACCTCACGCCATCTACGAGGGGCTTGATAATATCCGAAGTGAATTTGAGTATAATGTCAGTCGCAATAGCAACGTGATTGCATATAACGCTGCACCAATCGCAAAAGTCAAGGGTGGCATAGTCGGACAGGAGAAAAAGGGAGAAAGTTTGCGTATATGGAGAGTCGAGAATGATGGCGATATTTCATACGTATCATGGAACCAGTCGCAAGAAGCGGTTAGCGGTCAGAATAAAACCCTCCTCGGATTGTACTGGATGCTTTCTCAAATGCCAGATATTAGCTTTGAGAATATGAAATCTCTTGGTAATATCGGCTACGATGCAAGACAGACGTTGCTCACAGATGCACATCTGAAAGTCCGCATGGAATCGGGCGCTTTCAAGGAGTTCTTTGAAAGAGAGTTCAATGTAATCAAGGCATTCTTGAAGGTCATGAATCCAAAATGGGAAAAGGAGATAGATAACGTCACCTGCGACCACATCATCACTCCTTACATACCAAAGGATGAGAGCTACGACATCACCATCAGACAAAAGGCTAATGGTGGTAAGCCGGTAGAAAGTCAGCTTGAATCCATCGTTAAGCTTGGGCAGTCGCAAGACCCTCAGCAGACAATGAAGGATATTCGACAGGATGAACTTAATGCGGCAGCAGTACAGCAGTCTGCTTTTGCTATGGGTGAACAAACAATATAAACGCAATAAACTGCATAAGTTATGAAGAAAAAAATCGCAATTTGGCTATTCAAGTTAGCTAGAAGACTCTACCCCATCAGTGTAACTGTCTTCGAACAGAAAGAAATTCTAGAGCCAAAGGTATGTGCCAAGGCTTATAGTATCGACAAGAATTACATTCGCCACTACAAGCGAGACCATCATGTCAAGTCCATGAGAGAAGCTTTGCGTGAGATAACAAAGGAAACTCTCGCACAGGCAAAGAAAGATGTACTCAATACTATCGAATCCAAGATCATGAAGCAGAGAGTATATCAGAAGGATGGCAATACGATTGTAGAGGTAAAGGTTAATTGCTATGTCTCCAAAGAAGAAGGTTAAGCCTATTCCAAAAGAACCTCAGTTCTGCAAATTATGTGCCCACGTTTCCAACCCACGTAATCTTAGTGTTACGGGAGAGCCAACGTTGGGCACTTGCCCTTATGAGGAGTTTGCTATCCTCTATCAAAGGGAATGTGTAAACGAACATTATAAGCCGAAATAAATGAGACCAAATATCCCCAATCAAAAGAAAGCATACGATGCTCTGAACAGACGCTTAGTTAACTACGTGGCACAAGTTCAGAGTATTTATGATAGAATCGCTAGCCAAGTTGCTATTGCTATAGATGGTGTCGGTTATGATGGTTCTGCGGAGTTCTTATTTGGGGACTATCCAGAACTGAAACAAACCATCAATGGCATCATGACCAGTTATGCTGCACAGATGAATAACCTCATCTATGCAGGTACCACAAATGAGTGGAAAGAAAGTAACATCATGCAGGACCTACTTGCAAGAAAGGTACTTCGTGCTTATGATTTTGAGAAGGGCGGAGATAAGTACAACAGGTATTTCCAACCTAATTCAGATGCTTTGAAGGCTTTTCAGAATAGGGTTGATAAGGGGTTGTCTGTTTCGCAGAAACTATGGTATCAGTCACAAGCCTTGAAAAAGGAGCTGGAGCATACCATATCAACTGCAATAGAAAAAGGGCAGTCTGCGGTTGTTCTCAGCAAGCGAATCAGTAAGTATTTGATAGACTACCCTTCATTAAAGGCTGATTATACAGAAAAGTTCGGAAAAGCCGCTACATGCGCGAATTGCCAATACGCTTCTATACGTCTGGCAAGAACCGAGATAAACATGGCTTACCGAAAAGCGGAGCAGACACGTTGGCAACAATTTGACTTCATCTTGGGCTATGAGATTAAATTGAGTAAACGCCACCCTGCACCCGACATCTGTGATGATTTGTTGGGAATATACCCAAAAGACTTTGTCTTTCTAGGTTGGCATCCTAACTGCATGTGTTATGTTGTACCTATTGTGATGAGCGATGAAGAGTACTATGATTCTCCTTTCATTCAGAAGTCAGCTATGATTTCTCGTACCCCAAAGAACTTTAATGACTGGGTACGCAATAACCGCAGCCGAATCGGGCAAGCTGAAACACTTCCATACTTCTTGAAGGATAACAGAAAGTATTGGCACCTGTCCGTTGAGGACGCGGCTGAGTACCGCCATGCTGACAGAGACGAAAAAGCCATAAAGCTTGCTTGGAAGAACAGAGACTTATTGAAATACAACATAGATGTAGATAATTCAGACATAGCAACATTAAGGCGAAATGCTAAAGCCTATGATGTTGATATATCAAGCTTTGAAAAATTCCTCACTACACATCAATTTAAAGAGAGTTTTGGAATGATGACTGATAGTGAACGTTCTGTTTTGTCAGATATGTTCGATAAGTATGATGATAAGGTTCGTCAAGCTGTAGATTCTTTCGGCAGGATAAAGAAAAGTTATTTGGCTAAGTTTGATTATAGCTATGATTTCGGTGATTGGAGGGATGGTATAACTAACAAGTTTGCAAATATCACTCCTACACAATTCGAACCAGTGAGCAAGATAAAACCAAAGTTGAAGGCTACCTATGATGAAGCTCGTAGGGAACTGCAAGACCTTCGTTCTATTCCGTTGAAGCCTAAGAAGCTAATAGATGATTTCGATGATTGGGAATTGGAGACTGCATTAGACGACCAGGAAGCAGTTATGGCAGGAAAGAAGCTCATGCAAAATCTGTACGGACCAAACATTGATAACGTCAATTCTTGGATAAGAGTTATGTCGGCTTACAAATCAGAAGGCTGGGGCAAGGCTTATGAGGTCTTTCTTGACGAGTATCATAACGGCTTGAAGGAGGTCATGGAAGCTGCTACCCATCTGAACGAATTGAGAACAGCAGATTTGAGTATCATTCCTACAAGATGGATTCCTCGCTTCAATGATTATATCAAGACCATAGAAACTGCAAGGATAGATGTCCGAGGTTATGAAAGGGTTTATCGTGAGATAGAGGGTGCGTACAACATCTACAAGCTGTCTTCGGATCAAGATTTGATTGCGTATGGCTTAGATAAGCTATCCTTCAATACACCTCATACCATCGTGGAAGGCTTTAGAGATATTGGGCTAAGTCCGACCAAATGGCTTGGAAAGAAAGAGTTCTACGATAGCTTTGACAAGTTTGTTCCTTGTATCACCCTCAGCGGCGACAAAGCATACTTTTGGAGCAAATACAATCATGTGCGAATAGACTTCGATGGTCTGAAGGAAAGAATCTTAAATTCAGAATGGTATCGCAAGGGTCTCCAATATCACGAATACGGACACGCTAAAGCCGCATTACAAGGTAATTGGGAAGGAAATGCAGACTTCAAGAATCTTTACAAAAGGTTTTTTGCAGACTACAACAAGCCTGAATATAGATACGTAGATGGAGAAGGTGTTTCGCAATGGAAAATCGCTGATAGACTATTTGAAGAGCTCAAACTCGTAAAAGACAAAACGTATGATGTAATGGAACAATTTGGCAAAATCTCTGATACTTTGCAAGCTATCGACAAAGACCACAACTGGATACAGGGAATGTTAGGACACGAAGTCGATTACTTCGCATCGAGTTCGCATAATTGTTTAGCTGAGATTATAGCCCATTTAAGCGAAAATTATTGGTCTAACAATAAATACTTCAAAAAGGTTTTGCCAAGGCTTTATAATGAAGCTATGGCTCTCTATGAGAAGTATTATAAGCTAAACAAACCGACAAAAAGATAGGTGGTAGTCTATGGTTCTACCACCCATCTTGATTTTCTTTCGGTAGGACCTACGGCTGATTCATTGGTAATATAGGTCAGACCAAACTTTGTTTTAGTTTTCATTGCCTTGCGAATAGAGAGCATTATTTCTTCTCTCGTAAAGCCGCTAATAGGATAGTTTTGTAGAGCTAATTCTACTGCGCACATTTGAGCTACACCTGCATTTCCTTTGGTATAGTAGTTCACCACCTGTTCGTCTGTAAGCTCGTCCACGGACTTAACAGAGCATTGTACTAGATATTCTTGTATATTCATGCTGCAAAGATAGTAAAAGTTTCCCAAACTACAATACGTCCGATTAAAAAGTTAGCAAAAGTTAGCAAACAGGCTATAAAGAAGTCCAAAAGTTAAACTATCGTAAGTACTTGAAAATAAGATAGTTAAAATTTGGTCATTTGCAAAAAAATGATTACCTTTGCACTATCAAAAATTAATAATAACAATTTAAAAGATAAGAGCAATGAAACAGATTGAACTAAGAAATATTATTGATACTTGGAATATGATAGACAAGTACAACGTAATAGATTACAAAGAAAAGGATTCAATATCAATTCTTGTTAGTGAAGCTGAGTATAATAGAATGATGAATGCTTCTAAGAATAAGGAATACATCAAGAACCTACGCAGAAACTGGTAATGTTGAAGGTCTTCAACTTGTTCTACTGTAAAGGGTGTAGTTAGTAAGGTTTCTAAATTCTTAAACGTTAAGTAATCATGACACAGCAAGAATTTGAGCAGCGAGTAGGAATGTCGGTCAATGCTACCGAATACGCTTCCATCGAGAATGTATATATGGCAAGTGACCTAGATAAGGATGCTTTCTGCATTCTTTGGGAGAAGATGAACTTCAAAAGAGTTGCAAGAGCTAGAGAAGAGAACTCAGCTAAGTTGAAGGAGCAAATGAAGAAGGAACAGCTATTCGATATATTGAACAAGCCATACGGCAAAAATGAGTTCGGTACGCTAGCAGATAACTTCTACAACAAAAGCGAAAAAGCTGTACTAGAAAGCATTGGAATCCACATGCAGCAAGAAAGAAATGGTATTCCATTCTTTGTAAGTGTAGCATCAGTATTAGTTGATTTGCGTAAATATTTGAATGTCGCATAAAAAGGTAACGGTAGGGCTAACCACCCTACCTCTATATGATAAGAGCAATGAATACGATAAAAACGTTTATTCCATCAGAGTCAGTTGACGCATTCAAGAAGTTTGCTGACAAGACACGTAAGAATGTAAAGGACTTCGCTTACTCCTTAGGTAAGCCTTATGAGAAGTTGTTTTATCATCCTGTAATCAATGAAGATGGAACTGCAGGACACAGAATCAAAGCTTTCCATGAGGTATGTGACCTTACGATCGACATACCAGAGCAGAGTGGTTGGAGACTCCTTGCTACATATAAGGACGATGCTTTTACTCCTGCCGACCCGACCAAGGAACTTATCTTCAAGAACCCTCAGCACGGAGCAGACTATGGTAAATGTGACTTTTGCGGTCATTGGTGCAAGAACGCTTATGTGATTGAGAATATTGCTACGGGCAAAGAACTGCAAGTAGGTTGCGAATGTATCAAGAAGTTTGGTATCAATGATATGTACTACATATCTGACTTTACCAAAAAGCTCTACGAACTCTATGATTACAGAATCAGCTATGCTACCGATGATGAGTTTGGCGACATAGAGGAGTGGGGCGGTAGGAAGGATTCAAGCTACAAGAATGCTATCCTTAAAACGAACCTCATCATGGCAGCAAAGGCTCAGTACGATATTTGCCCAGTCTATAAGAAAGGAACGAAAGTTGAACACGTCCGTTACCGCTCGGCAACTTTGGAGGGTATCGACACCATCTTGAATAGCGGTAAGTTAAAGGTGGATGAAGCTTACGTGAAGGCGGTTTGCGAGTTCGGTGCAAAGATTCAACCTAAGACCGAGTTTGAAGAAGATATGCTTGCCGTAGCAAAGAACTTCTATTGTTATCAAGGTCAAGAGGTATATGCCTTCTTCCTGGTCAAGGCTTACGAAGACAGCTTGAAGCCAGAGTTGAACCTTCCGAAAGGATGCCAAGTTAAGGTGTGTGGCAAGGTCATTCAGAAGCGTTTCGAGGAGTCTTACTTCGGAATGATGGAAATCAACACAATTCTTACCGATAAGGGCGTTACCTGTGAACGCTACGGAAAGGTACCTACCACCGAGGATAAGCGCACTTCATTTTACGCAATTGTGAAAGGGGTATTCAATGGAAAGGTTAGCCTAGACAGAGCTACCAAGAATCCAAAGAAAGGAATTGAAGTGGCAATGGAGATTTAGTTATGAGCGCATTCAACATCAACACCTATTATGGCTGTGAAACTTGCGAAGCAGCCAACGAATACGGTAATGGTTGCAAGCATGGTCTGTTATTCCCTGTCCTGCTTGTGATAGCTAATAAAAGGGAATGCCCAAATTATAGATTTCAAAGAAAGGATTGAGATATGATAGACTTAGTAAAGATGGTTTCCTTAATCGCTAAAAATGAAAGCGATAAGCCTGCATCAATAGACTTCAATGGAAGGGTTGGATTTCTTTTTTTCCGTAATCATAGCTTTAAGGTAGATTGGACGGAAGGTAACGAACAAGTAAGTTTTGAGAGCTCAAACAGCAATTCTCTGTCTTCAACAATAAGTATACTTGAAAGCTTGCAACATATTTGCTTTGATTATTTCAAGGACCATTTAATTGAATACGATATTGCATTAAATAGAAAGTATGGCTTTCTTCTGATTACCCACATACAATAAACATAAGTATTATGAAGATATACAAATTAATATGGTATCTCTACACAGAGGACCAACTTAAAGAATCCCTCATCACCGATAAGGAAGTAGCAGAAGCACGTTACCAAGACCTCAAAAAGGCTCTTTATCGTGGATGCTGGTTATCCCTCTCAGAATTAGTAGAAAACGAAGACCACGAACTAGTGGAGGGTGAAGGTCTTCATTATAACGACATTTAAAAGTTAGAGCAATGGAACAGAAGTTAAAAGATTTGGTTGAGACATTAGGAAACGAGTTAGGTTGGTCAGTTTCCTTCGATGGAGGTGCAGAAGTGTTGACCTCTGTTGATTTTAATCAACAGAGTAATGCAGGTCAAGATTTTCACTGCATTGTTGATTGCATAGATAACAATGCAGACGAACTTATTGACAACATCAGTCAGTATTACGAAAATTTCGACCCAGAGGAGGCTGCTATGTTATGGTGTGACCATACTACAGGCAAAGGCATAAATGGTGCCCCCCATCACCTCAAAGACATCATTAAGGACATGGAGGAATGCGAGGAACAGTTGCATCAGCTAGCCTTGAAGTTCGAGGATAATAGACACGAGCTTCGACAGGCATCTATTCACAAGGTTAAAGTGCAAGTAACCGAATACCTGCAAAAGGTAGTGGAGGTTGATGCCATCAACGGTAGTGACGCATGCGATAAAGTCGAAGAAATGGTTAATGGGTCAGAAATCATCTTGACAGCAGACGATTTCACAACAAGAAAGATTGAGCCTTATGAAGATGAGTAAAACTGCACAAGGTGTGCAAAAGCTAAAAGATGGAGATTTGAAAGGAGCACTCTCCATCTTTTCTACTTTTAAGTATGATTTCACAAGGGATGAACGTAGAATCATGCGAATTGCATACGAAACACTTTGCGGACATGGTGCTTTCTATCAATCATTAGGAATTGATGCTGGTCAGATGATAGCAGATGCGACAACTATACTATACAATAAGTATCTGAATAACAATAAGTTAAACTAAGTTAGCAAAAAGTATTTTATGCTCTAAACATTTGGTCATTTGCAAAAAAATGATTACCTTTGCACTATCAAAAATAAAATAACAATTTAAAAGATAAGAGCAATGAAAAAGGTAATAGTTGAAATAAGTCTCAGAGACACAAGAAAGGCTTACTCGAGAATGGAAGGTTATAATTTTATAACTGGAAATGGTAAATGGACCTCATCAAATGTTTACGAATCAAATGAATTTGACGCAGACGATGAAGATGAAATGGACGTATTGGAAGATTTGCGAGATACTATCGAGAACATTCTTTTTGATTGTGAATACGAAATAAATGAAGTAGAAATCTAAAAAATACATAAGAGCAATGAAACTGATTACGAAAGAAATTAAGAAGAGACTGGAAAAATATCCTCTCTACTCACAGGATGGTAAAAAGGAAGAAGCCATCTGTCAAGCAAAGTTCTTCCTTTGTATTGGTGCATGGTCTTGGTTCATATTGGAAGCAGACCTAGAGAACAATATCGCCTACGGAATCACTATCAATGGAAGTGGTGAAGGTGAGTATGCTTATACAAGCCTAACCGAGTTACAGGGGCTAACAACAAAGTTAGGCTTAACAGTAGAGCGAGATACCTCATTCTCCCCTACTACACTAAAGGATATTAATAACGAATATCTAAAGAAGTTTCTTAAGAAAATGTACGCTTGAAAATAATTTCTCACTTTTTTCAAGAAACTATTTGTTGATTAAATAATTTTATATATCTTTGCAAAAAGTTACAAAAGAAATGAAGATTTATACATCATACTTCTCTAACGGAGCTAAGTTAGCAAAAGCTGGTATCATGATGATCGGTATTGCCCTCTACCCTCCGAAATGGTTTACAGGATTGTCAAACAAGTACGTTTCACCATCATGGGACATTCTTCACAACTCTAAATCGGAAGAAGATTACGTGCAACGTTTCAATTCTGAGATATTGGCTCATCGGGACCCAAAAGCATTTCTCTCAGCAATAGAGAAAATGGCAAATGGAAAAGATGTAGCTCTATGTTGCTTCGAAAAGCCAGATGAGTTTTGCCATCGCCACATAGTGGCTAAATGGCTGAATGAAAAGTTGGGAGTACAGGTCGAGGAATTTGGAATTTCCAAGAATCCTGTTTACTCGGAGCAAAGCTTGTTTTAGGCATCCCTCCTTCCATCGGAATACCCACTAGGGTTGGCGGCTCGGAAAGACGAGCATTTTTGCGTGTAGAGAATATTGTTATTATAAGCGGAGATAGCTCAGTTAGCAGAGCGCAGTGATACCATCACTGAGGTCGTTGGTGCGGCTCCAACTCTCCGCTCTTTTGCGGGTATAGCTCAGTCGGTCAGAGCGTCACATTCCCAATGTGAAGGTCGAAGGTTCGAGTCCCTCTAGCCGCTCTATTTTTGTAGAATTAAAATAAAAGAGCATGAAAATAGCAGTTATAGGAACGGGCAACGTGGGTGTAGCTTTTGCCGCAGACCTCTCTATTAAAGGTCATGAAGTTACACTTCTAAAGACATCTTCATACAAATCAGATGCCTTTGATAGACTTATCAAGAACGGCAAAAGGGTTTTTCTTAAAGAGAAATCAACTTATACAGAAACTGCAATCAAAGAGGTTTCTAAAGACCTCAGCAAGGTTGCAGACGCAGAAGTTATATTTTGTACTATTCAGAGTAACTTCTATGAGGGTCTGGTAGAACGTATACATCAATACCTTCACAATGATCAGATTGTTGTCTGTATCTCTAGTTACGCATCCTCTTTCTATTTTGAGAAACATTGCAGAAAACTACCAATGTTAGTTGAAGCAACTGGTCCATACTTGGAGGGACGAGTAGAGTTGAATGATAAACCAAACGAAGTTGTTTTTCGTGTTGGTTATCGGCATGAAGTTATTCCTGTAGCATGCTTTTCTAACCATGATACCTGCATGGAGAAACTGCATAGAATTAGCAAAGGTTTTATAGGAAAATATTGCGTGCTTGAATCTGCATTACTCAATCCAAATATGGTGTTGCATACGATAGGTTCAATTATGAGTATTCCGAGAATAGAATATTCAAAGGGAAATTTCTGTATGTATCGTGAAGCATACGCAAGAGGAAATGACTCCACTATCAATCTATTGATGAGACTTGACGAAGAAAAGATGAAAGTCTTAAAAAACTTGGGCTTTTTCAAAACAAGCGTATTTGAAGCAGGAGGTTTCAATATGTCAGACCCAATAGAGAGTTTGCATCGTTACTCAGAATCTAGTGATAGAGCCATCAGCCCAACATCTGTTCACTCACGTTACATCACAGAAGACGTTTCTGAGGGATTGGTACTGATGGAAAGTATTGCCCTTTATATAGGCTTAGAGTTACCTGTTACATCATCCCTCATTACACTTGCAAGTGTAGCTTTAGGAATAGACTTCCGTAAAACAGGAAGAACTATTCAGAGATTAGGTATTATTAACGAAATAGATATGCTTCATGAATGTAGATAGCGACATAAGAAACAGAACATTCGGTATTGAAATCGAAATGTGCAATCTTGAAAGGGCGAAGGTAACTTTGCCCGAAGGTTACTCCTGGAGCAAGGAAGAGAGCATTGATAATACCGATTGTTCAAGCAATAAGCAGTTTGGTGGAGAGGTGAATACCCCTCCACTACATCTTTGCTGCCTAAAAGAGCTGCATGACCTCCGTTCTGTATACGAATCGATGGTTGCTGCAGGTGGAAAGATAAAGTGGAGTATAGATACTCATGTCCATATATATGTAGGCGATTTGACAGTCGATCAGCTAAAGAAAGTATATCTATTCTTTTATGTCTGCTATCCATATTTTAAGAGATATGCGAAAATCTCAGACTGGGATGAAAACATCTTCAATGCAAAGCCTATTCCTACAGAAAAATATTTCGAAGGAGTAAAAAATGCTCAGAAGTTTGATGAATTACAAACCCTCTTCACTAATCAGTCTAAGAAGGGATTCATACGTCATGCAGTGAATATTTCAGCATATTTTAAGACAAAGACGATAGAATTTAGAACGTTTCATGCAACTGATGATTTCTATCGAGCTATGAATTGTGTGTATTCTGCATATCGCATATTCTATTACGCTATAAGCCACGAATTGGAAGATTATCAATCTATAACATCTTACAAGCAATTTTGTGAGGTTACAGGGCTTAAATATGATACTCCAGATGAGTTATGCCCACTCCTATATCAAGGAAATCCATATAGCGCAATAGAAGCTTTTATGACTATGCCTTTACCATACAATTCTGAAATGGTTTCAGCTCTGTATGATGCTGTAAAAGCTAACGGACACAAGGAAATCTGCATAGTAAATGGCTTTATGTATTACTATGAGTTATTCTTCCTTGATAAGTTGGAAGTATCTATATATTGCCAAGATGCTTACTGCTATCTGCTCTATATGTTGGCAAATGGTAAAACATCACTAACATATAAGGATAAGCTTGCATGGTTGGAGGACTATAACAATCCTACACCATCAAGACAGCTTGCGCTAGCTCTTTATGCCGTGAAACTGCAAAAGTATTTCATGAGTGAATCGGCAAGAAATAGTGCTGTCTTCGAAGCGTTGAAAATTAAGGCAAGGGAATCTATCGAAAAAACCGAGAAGGCAAATGAGCGATTGATGAGATTGCTCACTACATGTGATTTCCATGTTGGAACACTAGAAGAAGCCATCAAGAACAAGAAGGTAATCTTCTTTAATTACGGAAGAATAGAGAAGAAGCAGAAGAGAGCATTCAAACTCATTTCTGAGAATAGTGACTTGAAATCAGATTTTTCTGTTGCAAGGAACGATTACTATAATCTTGTGGAAAGTATTCCGAGTGATAGTTATTTCTACTATTTCAGCAACAGCCCTTATCTGAGAAACCTGCATAAGATAGCTATGTGGAATAATTCAAGTGGGGAAAGACGGTCTGCAGGAAGGTTCCTCTATTGCAATAAGCCAACTGCACAAAATAATGCAAGCACCTCATATTCTTCATACAGAATCGAATGCAACGAGATTGTACCTCCCGATGATTTGGAGATTACAGACGCAAGCAAACTGATGATTGAACGGGTAAACCCACCTTTACTTCATTGCTTGCAAATGAAGTATATCAAGAAGGTGGACCAATATAGTGTCTGTCAATTTGCTTTTGTGGTGAAATACGACAAATATACCCTAGGTGGATTTGGTTTTACGCTACCTCAACACAAGGGGTATGATTTGTTTCAGTTAACGGACTTCTGCACGAATAACGCAATCCCTCGATTGAGTAAACTCATATTGTATTGCATTCAGTCTGTAGGCGTTCAAAGATATTTGAGCAGAAGAATGCGCAAGCTTTGCGAGAAGGTTATATCCTGCGCTTATACTCATAAGCCAGTGAGCATGAAATATCGTGGCGTGTACAAGAAAGTGAAGGAACACTGCACATCATCTTATCTTGCTTACGAAGGAATACTTGGCATATACCCTACGAATAAGGAAATCATTGAGAAATATCAAAAATCGTTGAAGAATGGAAAATGAAGATAGATGGAAATACGCAAAAGTTGATATAAACCTCATAGATGAGGTAGAAATCAATGCAAATGAAATGTCGGGTGAAGACTTCGCCCAACTAACAGACAACATTGCTAAGTCTGGATTGAGTAGTGTGCCTACCTGTATCAAGAAGGATAATGGTAGATACATCATGATCAGCGGTAATCATCGTTTGAGGGCATGCAAGAAACTGCACTATAAAATGCTAGGCATCTTATATGTAGAAGAGAGCGAGATTACAAATGATGAAGCTATTGCTATTGAATTATCTCACAACTCCCTTCATGGTGAAGCTAATGTTAGCATCTTGAAGAAGTTGTTTGCATCAATTCAATCTATCGACTTCAAGAAGTTTGCTCATGTGAACATTGACGAGATTAAGCCAATAAGCACAGAGGGTATAGATGTATATGCCATGCAGGAGAATTTCGTATTCACCATCATCCTCTACCCTAGTTCATTTGCTAGTCTGGACACATTGTATGGAGACATTCGTGAGCAAGCACGCAAAAGCGATGCTCTCGTTTTAGCTTCCGAAGAAGATAACGAGAAGACCCTGCTTAAGATTCAACAGGACATAGGTAAGGAGTTTGGCATAAAATCCCCAAGTATCTCATTTGCCAAATTGTTAGAGTTAGCGAGTGAACGTTTAATCGAAATAAAGGAAGGAGAAAAAGAAAATGATTTGGAGCATAACAAGTAAAGAAGAGATGGAGAACTATGGAATTTCTTCCGTCTTCAAATATTATAGAGAAGCCTTAGGAAAAGATAATGTCAAACTAGCTGTTGTAGATGAAAACGATAAGCTAGACTTCTTACAAAAGGAAGATGTGGCATTACTTAGAACCGCAAGTGAATCTCTCATCAAGACTATCCGAGCAAAAGGTGTAAAAACAACAGCAGAGGATTTCTCTAAATACGAATTGGTTAAGGATAAGGAAAAGGTCTTCCGTTTCCTTTGTAGTTGCGGTATTAGAGCACCGAAACAATATCATTTATCATCATTACAAGAAGGTAAGACATATTTTGTTAAACCTAGATATGGAAGTGATAGCTTTGGTATATCGGAGAAAAGCATCTGTCGTACCCCAAAAGAGGTAATGGAACAGATGAAATACCTTAAAGAAGAGTTCGGAATGGAAAGTATTGTTGAGGAGTATATTGCTGGATCTGATTGCACGGTAACCTGCATTAATAACCATAAATATTTACTTCTGTGTTCGATTTCTATTGATTGCGATGAAACCAATGGCATCCAAACACGAGATTGCAAAGTTGGTTTTAAGGAATGCTGTTCTGCAATGAATGATGACAGGTTAATGAATTTGGCAGGAACTATATTCCTTTACTTAGGATTGAAATCTCACGCAAGAATTGATTTTCGCAAGGGGATAGATGGCAGATATTATCCTATAGATATTAATCTGCTTCCTGGACTTGGACCATTAGACCATCTTTCGAAATCACTTTTGTTGTGCAAGAATATGTCGTATATAGATGCTTTGAAAGCAGTCATAGCATCAGCAAATTAGAAAGGTTGATTATGACAAAGGTAAGAAGAACAGAATTAAAAAAGATTGCCGCTGCTTACGAAAAGAAGGGCGGCAATATGGCTGCTACGGCAGTAGCTTTGGGCATTACACGCCAAGCCTTATATAACTGGCGAAAAGAGGATGAGAAGTTAGCCAAGATGTTGGACGATATAGATGAAGGCATTCTTGACTTTACTGAAAGCAAGCTGGTCGAAAAGGTGAATGAAGGTAACCTAACCGCAATCATCTTCCTTCTGAAAACTAAGGGCAAGAAGCGTGGCTATGTCGAGCAAGTAGATAACAGATTAGTAGAAAACCCATTCGAGAAGTTAATGAAGGAGCTTCCCGATGATGAAGAAGGATAATTATGTATAACGGAGAATTGTATATACCAGACTGTTTGTTCCCAACGGACAATCCGTTGGAGATACCATGTTTGTTGTCTGATGTGCAACCTCAGTACATAGAAATCCCATTCTATTGCTTTGGAGAGCAGGCAAGAACAACTAATATGAATGGCAGGGGAACACTCCACTTCTATACTGATGATTATAGATTCCGGTCAATCTATGAGAAGCCAGAGAAGATTTTGAAGTACAACCCTGGCAGCATTATTGAGCCAAACTTCAGCTTATCAAATGATACTCCAATAGCTTTTGGTATGCAGGCTATCTACAAGAAGCGCTTTCTTGCGAGAGCTATGCAGGAAAAAGGGATAGGTGTATTTGTTGACTTAAATGTGGCTCCTAAGTTCTATAAGCTGAATTTGATGGGTGTCCCTAAAGGGGTTACTCATCATTCGCCACAAGAGGGTGTACAGACCGATTAAATGAACTGCAATTTGAATACGAAATTGCCAAGTTCGTAGCAAATGGCAACAAATTCAGATTTATCGTTTATGGTGGCGGTAATGTAATTGAGCAGTGGTGTAAGGAGAACAATGCCGTCTATGTAACACCAATCATCATCATCAAGAATAAGTTAAAAGCTTTTGAAAAGATGAAAGATACTATTGGTATGCTTGATGTTGATGCAAAAGAAAAATATCAAGAGCTGAAAAAGACCTTGTATGATACTCAAGTAAAGAACTTCTCTATAGAAGATATGCTTGATAACATGCAGGATTTTCCAAAGCTCTCAAAGTAGTTTATTATAGCTAGTAATTAAATTGTTTGTTTATGGGTAAACGAAGTAATGGCACAAGAGGAACAAATAGTTCCAATAGTGCAAAGAGCAGAAAGATTGATGTGGGGGGCAAAATAGACAAAAAGGTAGACGCAATTTCTTTTCCTCTTTTCGGTAATACGAGTACTATGGCTGTCAAAGTAAATGATATATTCAAGCAGAAATATCAAAAAGAGGAATCAGAAAAAGTTAGGGCAAGCGTAGAAACTGTATCGTCATTTAGCAAACCAAAAGGAAAGTACGAATATGTGTCGGTCGATAAGATACACCCAACACAAGAATACATAGGAGCGAATAATCTAAAGGCGATTGCATCTATTAATTTTGATTCAAATGAAGTCCCTTATGGAGTACAGCGTAATGGAAACATTTATATAATTGACGGTCACCACAGAGCAGCGGTAGCCATACTCAAAGGAAATAAGAAAATACGAATATTGTTGAATTAAAAATATGTCAGAACAGAAAGCAATAAAAAAAATGATTGCATGGCGCAATGATTGGTGTCTCTTCGCCAAGGAAGTCTTGAAGGCTAGACTTGACGAAGAGCAAAAGGCTATATTGCGTTCTGTTCAGAAGAACAAAATGACAACGGTAGCCAGTGGAACTGCAAGGGGTAAGGACTTCATCGCTGCCGTAGCCGCTTTATGTTTTCTATACCTCACTCCTCGCTTTGGCAAGGATGGCAGTTTGGAAAAGAACACCAAGATTGCCCTTACTGCACCGACAGGAAGACAGGTGACAAATATCATGATACCAGAAGTGGCACGTCTATACAAAAAGGCAGGCTTCCTGCCTGGTCGTTTGCTGTCGGATGGCATCAGAACTGATTATGAGGAATGGTATCTGACAGGTTTCAAGTCTTCAGCCGACAATACAGAGGCATGGTCGGGATTCCATGCTGTAAACACCATGTTCATCGTAACTGAAGCATCGGGTATCTCGGACACCATCTATAATGCAATCGAGGGTAACCTGCAAGGAAACTCTCGATTGCTATTGGTGTTCAACCCAAACGTTACTACAGGGTATGCAGCCAACTCCATGAAGTCTCCCCGATTCAAGAAGTTTAGATTATCATCCCTCAACGCAGAGAACGTAGTCAGCAAGAAAAACATTATCCCTGGACAAGTTGACTATGAATGGGTAGCCGATAAGGTCTCAGCATGGGCACAGAAGATCAGAAAGTCTGAGTTTGATGAAGGTCGTGGTGATTTTGTTTGGGAAGGTGGATATTACACTCCAAATGACCTTTTTCGTGTTAAGGTTCTCGGTATGTTTCCGAAGGTGTCAGAAGATACCCTCATTCCATACGAATGGTGCGAGATTGCCCATAGAAGATGGAAGGAACTTAAAGATAGTGGCTTTATCACCCATAAGCCAATACGCCTAGGTGTCGATGTCGCAGGTATGGGGCGCGATAGGTCTTGCTATGTTCCACGACAAGGAAACTATGTTTCAGAAATCAAGTGTCATAATTCGGGTGGTCATGCGGACCACATGGCAGTCGCAGGTCAAGTCGCACACTACCTAAGTTTGAGTTCAAAGAATAAAGCCTTCATTGATACCATAGGAGAAGGTGCTGGAGTATATTCAAGACTCATAGAACAAAAGTACTTAACGGCATTCTCTTGCAAGTTCTCGGAAGGCGTAAGAAATAAGCACGATGTGACAGGCTGCTACTCTTTCGCTAACATGAGGGCTTATTTGTTTTGGTGCATACGTGACTGGCTCAACCCGAAGAATGGATTCTTTGCAGCACTCCCACCTGACGATGAGTTGGATCAAGAATTGTGCGAAGTGCATTGGTTGTTTCAGTCAGATGGTTCAATCATCATGGAACCAAAAGACGAAATCAAGAAGCGTCTGAAACGTTCTCCCGACAAGATGGATGCCCTTG
>OHAC01000038.1_pt1 | contig 130103 bp, 141 predicted proteins | sample 1577051 | NCBI WGS metagenome assembly OHAC01 (sample SAMEA3541499, study PRJEB24748) | human gut metagenome | biome: human gut; feature: human-associated habitat; material: faeces | place: China | collected 2012 | reverse complement strand
ATAAGTCCCGCAGGATTTTAAGTCCTGTGCGTCTGCCAGTTCCGCCACTTCGGCATGCACCACCTAGCTACGTCCTACTCTCCCAGGCGGTTGCCCACCAAGTACCATCGGCGCTAAAGAGCTTAACTTCTGTGTTCGGAATGGGAACAGGTGTATCCTCTTCGCTATAATAACTAGATTATTTATTTCGTTGTTTGTACTGCTTAATCAGTACAGGTATAATAATACCACCTATAAATATCATTGTCAACATATTTTTTAATTTTTTTTTATTTTTTTCTAAAATAGTTCTTTCTTTACTTATAACCTAGATATTTAGCCTATTTTCGCTATTTTAAAAATACTTTCTTTTTATATTTCTATAATTTTTTACAAAAATAAATATTTAATTTAAGTTTATTTAAAATGTTTTTTAACTTTTATCATAAAAATATTAATTTTAATTAAAATAAAATTATTATTTTTATTAATAAAATAGGCAAATAAAAAAGAAGATAGTATTTCTATAATACTTCTTCTCTTTTATTAATAAATATTATCTTTCATATTCTTTTCTTAGTTTCTGTACTACTTTTCTCTCAATTCTTGATATAGTCATCTGTGATATATCTAATTCTTTAGCTAAAGCAGATTGTGTTTTCTCTTTGAAGAACCTTCCTTCGAAGATATTTCTCTCTAATTCATTTAATTTAGATGTAAATTTCTCTATAAAATCTTTATATTCTATATCAGAGAAATTATTTTCTTGCGATCCTATTTTATCTATTAATGATATTTCAGCTTCTTCTGAATCACTATTAACAGGAGAATCTAATGAAACTGGCTGATATCCATAAGATGCTTCTAAAGCTTCTAAAACTTCTTCTTCCCTGCACCCTATATATTCTGCAATTTCATTTACTTTTGGTTTTTTCTTATTTTGCTGTTCTAATAAAAGTTTTGCTTCATTTACCTTTTTATTTAACTCTTGGACCCTTCTAGGGACTCTCATAGTCCAAACTTTATCCCTAAAATACTTTTTAATCTCTCCTATTATAGTAGGTGTTGCAAAGCTAGAAAATTCATATCCTTTTGATATATCATAACGTTCTATAGCGTATATAAGCGCTAAAGAACCTACTTGATATAGATCTTCAAACTCCACCCCCTTGTTAATATATTTCTTAGCTAATATACTAACAAGATAGAGATTTCTTTCTATTAAAATATCTCTAACTTCTTTATTACTCTTATCATTACTATATATATTAAAAAGTTCTTTTGTTTCCATATCTAGATAATTGGTAATAGATGATGTATGTTTCATTAATTATCAACTCCTAAATACTTTGTCATTTTTATAATAGTCCCATTATCTATATCCGATTTTATATCTACTTCATCCATTAAACTTTGTATTATAAATAAACCTAATCCACTTTCTTTTGGTTCTTTTAAATTCGGTTTGTCAACAGCATCGACATCATATCCTTTTCCGCTATCAACTATTTTTATTGTTAATCCATCTTCAAATATAGTATATTCTACAGAAAATTTATTATCCGAACTGTGTTTTATTGCATTTGTACATGCTTCAGATACAGCTACTTTCATATCTTCTATATCATCTAGACAAAATCCAACTTTATTTGCTATCCCTGATGTTGTTAATCTTACGATGCTTACATATTGTGGGTTAGAGGCAATTTCCATTTTTATAGTTTCAAAATTCAATTCTATCCCTCCATTTTAAATATTTTATCAAGACCTGTTATAGAGAATATCTTTTTAACATTGTCCTTAGGTGATTTTATGTAAATTTCTTTATCTTCAACTTTTATTCTCTTTAGAATACCAATTATAACACCTAAACCTGTTGAATCAATATAATCTAAAGTTTCTAAATTAAGTCTTATATTTCTTATTTCTTCATCAATTAATTTATGTAAATACTCCTTAAATTCATCGGCAGTTGATACATCTAATTCTCCAGAAACTCCTATTTCCCAAAAATTAATATCTTCGTCATTTTTTAAATTTATGTTTATAGACATTTAAAAACCTCCTACTTTTTCTCTATTATTTTTTAAATACCCTTAAGATTTTAAAGAAACCTGTAACCTTTTCAACTATATCTAATATACTTTTTACATCAGTTGTTATATCAGCTGCATTATCTATTATTTCGTTTATGTTCTTTTCATTATAATCAATAATTTTATTAACTCTATCAATCGTTTTTGTAGCAGTATTTAATGTTTTAGCTATATAGATAGCTATTATTAACACTGATACTCCAAACAGAACTGCCCCAACTTGCCAACCAATTGCGTTCATTATTTATTCTCTCCTTCTTCATTATCAAAAGTTCTGCTAACTACTATGTCTTCTTCTTTTATTTCCATTTTTTCTTCTGATAAATCTTCTTTTAATTTAGACACTTTATCTTTTACATCTTCAAATGTTTCATGTAGAACATCTTTTGGATTTTCTTTTATTGTGTCTATTTTCTTTTTGGCATCTTGTCTTAATTCAGTGCCTTTCTTAGGTGCTAAAAATAATCCAATAAAAAATCCTATTATTACTCCTAAAGTTAAAGTTCTTCCTCTTTTTTTACTCATATCATCTAGCTCCTTTCAAATTTAAATATATTTATATTATATATTACATTTTGTATTGATTATATATTATTTATTCAAAATAAAATAATCTTTATTAAAAAATTTCTTATAAAGTAATATTTTTACTTATTCAGCTTAAATAATGAAAACATATTTATCCACAAATACACAGATTTATTCACAGTGTTAATAAAATATAGAAAAAGAATAGGTGTTACCCTATTCTTCTTCTGTATCTATTTTAGCAATTGAAACTACATTTACTTCATCATCTGTTTTCATAAGTTTAACACCACTAGTTATTCTTCCGAATACAGATATATCATCAACTCTTAATCTAATAAGAACTCCATCAGAATTTATTAACATTAGTTCATCTTCATTGTTAACCATTGTTGCTCCAACTATTTCACCTGTCTTTTCTGACATGTTATAAGTCTTAATTCCTTTACCAGCTCTTATTTGACTTCTATACTCATTTATATCAGTTCTTTTTCCGTAACCATTTTGGCTTACAACTAATAAATCTTCACCTTCATCAGATAAACTCATAGATACTACTTTATCACCTTCAGATAATGTTATACCTTTAACACCCATTGCAGTTCTACCCATAGGTCTTATGTCTTTTTCATCAAATCTGATTGACATACCGTTTGATGTTACAAGTAAAACATCTTTCTCTCCATTAGTAGTTTTTACGTCTATTAATTCATCGTCATCTCTTAGTCCAATAGCTATTAAACCTGATTTGTTGATATTTTTGAATTCTGATCTCTTAGTTTTCTTAACTATACCTTTTTTAGTTGCTAATAATAAGTAAGAATCATCATCCGCTCTTCCATCAACTTCTATTAATGTCGCTATTTTTTCATTTGGTCCTAATTGAAGTAAATTAACTATAGCAGTACCTTTAGCTTGTCTCTTACCTTCTGGAACTTCAAATGCATCTAATCTAAATACTCTACCTCTATTAGTGAAGAATAATAATCTATTGTGAGTTCTAGTTGTTATTAAGTGTTTCACGAAATCTTCTTCTCTAACAGTAAGTGCCGATATTCCTCTTCCGCCTCTTCTTTGACTTTTATAAGTATCTAAAGGTAATCTCTTAATATATCCGAAGTGAGTTAATGTTATTGTTATCTCTTCATCATCTATTAAGTCTTTTATATCTATTTCTCCTTCAGCATGTCTTATTTCAGTTCTTCTAGCATCTGAGTATTTCTTTTTAATTTCTAATATTTCATCTTTTATAACACCTAGTAATAATTGCTCATCAGCAAGTATTGATTCTAAGTATTCTATTTTCTTCATTAATTCGTTGTACTCAGCTTCTACTTTTTCTCTTTCTAATCCAGTTAACTTTTGAAGTCTCATATCTAGTATTGCTTGAGCTTGGATTTCACTTAATTTGAATTTATCCATTAAACCGCTTTTAGCAATTTGAGTATTTGCAGAAGATCTGATTAAGCTTATAACTTCATCTATGTAATCTAACGCTATTCTTAATCCTTCTAGTATATGGGCTCTAGCTTGAGCTTTATTTAATTCAAATTTAGTTCTTCTTGTTACTACATCTTTTTGATGTTCTACATAGTAATGTAGTATTTGTTTTAAGTTTAATATTCTTGGAACACCATTTACAAGAGAAAGCATTATTATACTGAATGTATCTTCAAGTTGAGAATGTTTGTATAAGTTATTTAATACTATGTTAGCATTAACATCTCTTTTTAATTCTATAACGATTCTCATACCGTTTCTATTACTTTCGTCTCTTAGGTCTGATATTCCTTCTATTCTTTTATCTTTTACTAATTCAGCTATTCTTTCAACTAATTTAGCTTTATTTACTTGGTAAGGAATTTCTGTTACAACTATTTGTTGTTTTCCTTTTGGAAGCTCTTCTATTTCAGCTCTAGATCTAACTTTTACTTTTCCTCTACCTGTTCTATAAGCCTCTGCTATACTGTCTTTCCCCATTATTATTGCACCAGTTGGGAAGTCTGGTCCTTGGATATATTGCATTAATTCATCGACATCACAATCAGGATTATCTATAAGATGTACTGTAGCATCTATTGTCTCTCCTAAGTTATGTGGTGGTATAGATGTTGCCATACCTACAGCTATACCGTTTGATCCATTTACAAGCAAGTTAGGGAATCTAGCTGGTAATACAGTAGGTTCTTTTAAAGATTCGTCGAAGTTCGGTCCGAAATCTACAGTTTCTTTATCTATATCTCTTAATAATTCTAATGATAACTTACTCATTTTTGCTTCTGTGTAACGCATTGCAGCTGGTGAGTCACCATCCACAGAGCCGAAGTTACCATGTCCATCAACTAAAAGTCCTCTAGTTGAGAAATCTTGCGCCATTCTAACCATAGCTAGGTAAACTGCACTATCACCATGTGGATGGTACTTCCCTAAAACGTCCCCAACTATACGTGCAGACTTTCTGTATGGTTTATCTGGAGTTAAGTTTAATTCATTCATTGAATAAAGTATTCTTCTGTGAACAGGTTTTAAACCATCTCTTACATCTGGAAGTGCTCTACCAGCGATAACACTCATGGCATAATCTATATATGAATCCTTCATTTCTTTCGAAATTTCGGCAGGAATTATTCTATTATTTTCTTCCATATTCATTCTCCTTCCTCATTAAATATCTAAGTTTTTAACGAATTCAGCATTTTCTTCTATGAATTCTTTTCTTGGTCCAACTTTATCTCCCATTAACATAGAGAATATTCTATCCGCTTCTGTTGCATCGTCTATAGTTACTTGAAGTAAAGTTCTTGTTTCTGGGTTCATTGTTGTTTCCCATAATTGTTCTGGGTTCATTTCCCCAAGACCTTTGTATCTTTGAAGCTCAATTCCGTTTTTGCCTATTTCTCCTAATAAAGCTTCTAATTGTTTATCTGAATAAACGTAGTATTCTTTCTTTTGTTTTTTAACTTTGTATAGTGGTGGTTGCGCTATATAAACATAACCATTGTCGATAAGTGGTCTCATATATCTAAAGAAGAATGTTAATAATAATGTTCTTATGTGTGCACCATCGACATCGGCATCGGTCATTATTACTATTTTATGATATCTAGCTTTTTCTAAATCGAAATCATTACCAACACCACAACCGTAAGCAGTTATCATGTTTTTAATTTCATCTGATGATAAAATTCTATCTAATCTAGATTTTTCAACATTAAGTATTTTACCTCTAAGTGGTAATATAGCTTGTGTATATCTATCTCTACCTTGTTTTGCTGAACCTCCGGCAGAATCCCCTTCGACTAAGAATATTTCACTTTTAGCAGGATCTTTTTCAGCACAGTCAGCTAATTTACCTGGTAATGAAGTACTTTCAAGTACAGTTTTTCTTCTTGTTAATTCTCTAGCTCTTTTTGCAGCTTCTCTAGCCCTTTGTGCTCTTAAAGCTTTATCCACAATTATTCTTGAAGTTTGTGGATTTTCTTCTAAGAATGCACCAAGTTCTTCAACTGTTACTGCATCAACTATACCTCTCATTCTAGTATTTCCTAATTTTGTTTTAGTTTGTCCTTCGAATTGAGGGTCTGGTAATTTAACAGATACAACTGCAGTAAGACCTTCTCTTATGTCTTCACCTGATAAATTTGCGTCGTTTTCTTTTAATAATTTATTTCTTTTAGCATACTCATTCACAGTTTTTGTTAACGCAGCTTTAAACCCAGCTAAGTGGGCACCACCTTCATGAGTATCTATGTTATTCGCAAATGATAATATATTTTCAGAATATCCATCTGTATATTGTATAGCAATCTCAACCATGCAGTCTTGTATTTTTTTATCTATGTAAACTACATTTTCGTGGATAGGTGTTTTTGTGCTATTTAAATATTCTACGAACTCTCTTATACCACCATCGTATAAGAATTCTTTTTTCTGTTCTTGTCCAGGTCTTTTATCTTCAAATACAATTCTTACACCTTTGTTTAAGAATGCTAACTCTCTTAATCTAGTTTCTAATGTTTTGTAATCAAAAACTATATCATCAAATATTGTAGCATCAGGCATAAATTGAATTATTGTTCCTGTATGATCAGATTCGCCTACTATTTCTAGTTCTGAATCAGTTATACCTTTTTTGTAACTTTGTCTATATATCTTTCCATTTCTGTAAACTTCAGCAACTAACCATTCTGAAAGTCCATTAACAACGGATATCCCAACACCGTGAAGACCACCAGATACCTTGTAACCTCCACCGCCAAATTTACCGCCGGCATGTAGTATAGTTAATACTGTTTCAAGTGTAGACTTACCTGTTTTAGGATGTGTTTCTACAGGGATACCCCTACCATCATCCTTAGTTGTTACACTACCATCTTCATTAATGCATACATATATTCTGTCACAGTATCCTTGTAAAGCTTCGTCGATACTGTTATCCACAATTTCATACACTAAGTGGTGTAATCCTCTTGGTCCTGTAGATCCAATGTACATACCAGGTCTTAATCTAACTGCTTCTAAACCTTCTAGTACTTGAATCTGATTTGCACCATATTCTTGTTTCATCTAATTACCTCCATCTTCAATATTTGTTACTTTTCCTTTATCTATATAAAAAATTGCTGTTTCACTCTCATCAAAAATTCTTTTATGCGCCAATTCCGCACTAGTTATAAACATTTGGACATCTCCCAAATTTTCGACTAATAACTTTTGTCTTGTTTCGTCTAATTCGCTAAAAACATCATCTAAAATTAAAACAGGATTATCGTTCACCTCTTGTTTTATGAGTTCTATTTCAGATAATTTTAACGAAATAGATGCCGTTCTCTGTTGACCTTGAGAACCATATAATTTTACATCTAAATCATTTATGAAAATGTTCAAATCATCCTTGTGTATTCCGTATTTTGTCATTCTTGTTTCTATATCTCGTTGTCTATTTGACTCTAACTTACTTAGCAATTTATCTTTTGCATCTTTAACTGTGTCTTCATCAGTTAAATTTATTTGATTTTTATAAGTTATCAACAGTTCTTCGTTATTACCTGTTAATTTCTTATGCATTTCATTAGATATTTTAGCTATTTTTTTTATAAAATCTCTTCTTAAGACATAAATGTAGGCACCATAATTAGCCAAGCTTTCATCATACACAGATAGTAAGTTCTCATCTACTATCCTATTTTTTAAAGTTTTGTTTCTCTGAATCAATATTTTATTATAATTAACCAAGTAATTATAATATTTAGGCATGATTTGGCTAATTTCCTTATCGATAAATGATCTTCTCTCTCTAGGACCATCTTTTACTAGCTTTAAGTCCTCAGGAGAAAAAATTACGACATTTAAGTTCCCCAGCAATTCTTGGATTTTGTGAATATGAATCTTATTAACTTTTATTCCCTTTTTATTGTTTCCAATTGCTACTTCAATTAAACCTTTTGAAGAGTTTTTTAAATAATTTCCACCGATATATAAATTTTCACTTCCAAATTTAATGATTTCTTTGTCTTTGTTAGTTCTGAATGACTTTCCAAATGATAACATGTATATAGCTTCTACAATATTGGTTTTTCCTTGTCCATTTTTTCCAACGAGTAAATTTATGTTTCTTTTAAAATTTAAATGTAGATTATCATAATTTCTAAAATTTATTAATTGTAAGTTATTTAATCGCATAGAAGCCTCTCCTTAGAGTACTATATTACTTTTATTTGATTTCCTTCTACTTCAACGATGTCGCCAGGTACTAATTTTTTCCCTCTTCTCATCTCAACTTCACCATTAACTTTTACAACACCTTCTTGAATAAGGTATTTTGCATGTCCACCTGTTGAAGCAATATCAGCAAGCTTTAGAAATTGATCTAATTTTATATATTCTGACTCTATTTTTAATTCAAGCATAATTTACCCTCCTAATTTTTTAATCTAATAACTTATTATATCATATAACTAAAAAAAACTCGTACTATTATTTTTAGCCGAGTTTTTTTATCTATCCTATTCTGTAATATATTAACAATTATTAACAGTTTGTGGATTATTCAGTGGATCAATTGTTAGAAGATATTCTTACTGGTAAAAGTAAGTATGTATATTTTGTTCCATCAGCTGGTTTAATTATACATGGATTCACATTAGTTGTAAATTCTATATATATTTCTTCACAATCTATGTTTTTTAAACCTTCTAATAAGTATCTAGAGTTAAATGCTATATCTAAATAATCACCTTCTAATGATAAAGCTACCTCTTCATAAACATTACCTTTTTCATTATTAGAAGTTATAGCCATCATAGAATCTCTTATTGATAACTTAATAAGATTATTTTGTTCTGATTGAGAAAGCAATGAAGCTCTTTCGATACTGTTTAATAAATCTTTTGTTTTTAATTTTATTTTTGAATTATACTCTCTTGGGCATAACTTTTTATAATCTATGAATTCTCCCTCTAAAAGTCTTGTCACTATTTTTGTATCGTTTATTATGAAAATAGCATTTTTTTCATTAAATCCTACTTTTACGTCTTCTTCTGAAGATAATAAACTATTCACATCTATAAGTGTTTTACCTGGGATAATTATTTTAGCTTTTAAATCTTCATGGATTAAGTTATCCACTTGACAACTTCTAACTGCAAATCTATAACCATCAATTGCAACTAAGTTTATATTTCCATTTTCAATTTCTAAAAGTTCACCCATAAGTATTGGCTTAGTTTGATCTTGAGATGTAGCAAAAACTGTTTGTTTTATCATGCTTTTTAATACATCTTGAGGAATACTATATAACTTATCCTCATTAACATCTGGAATTTGTGGATATTCTTTAGCTGAATCCCCTTTTATTTTAAATTTTGAGTTTAAACAATTTATATAAACATTGTTATCCTCATCTGTTTCTATTTCAACAAATGAGTCTGGTAATTTTCTTATGATATCCCCAAATAATTTTGAATTTATTACTATACTTCCCTCTTGAATAACCTCTGCTGGTACATGAGATTCTATTCCGATTTCTAAATCATATCCTTTTAAGATTATTTCATCTTGTTTCGTAACTATTAAAACACCTTTTAGTAGATCTAAAGTTGTTTTTGAATTAATAGCTTTTTGTACAATTCCTATTTTATTAGCTAATAGTTTTTGATTACAAATTATCTTCAATGTGGATAACCTCCTTGTTGCTTTTTAATAAAATTATTAATAATAATGATAGTAGTATTAGTAGTAGGTGTTGTTGATAATGTGTATAAGTACATGTAATTAAGTTGTATAAATAGTTTCAGCATGTGTATAAAATGTGTATAACTATGTAAAAACCTATTGATAACTTTGTGGAAAGATTATGGATAACTTTTTGGTAAAATCTATATACAGATTTATTCACATAGTTATCCACAGATATTCACAGCACAATTGTGTATAACTTTAACCCTTTAATTCAACTATTATCTTATCTATTTTTTCTTTTAATTCACTATTTTTTTCAAGTTCAAGATCTTTTGATATTTTGTCATGAGCATGAATAACCGTTGTATGATCTCTTCCTCCAAATTCGTTTCCGATCTTAGGCAACGATAAGTCTGTAAGCTCTCTACTTAAGTACATTGCTATCTGGCGTGGATAAGCTATAGCTCTAGTTCTTTTCTTAGAGTTAAAGTCGTCCATTTTTATACCGAATGTAGTAGATACTTTTTCTTTTATTCTATTTACAGAGATTTCTTGGCTTTCTGATGTTGTTACAATATCTTTTAGTGCCTCAACTGCTAAGTCATAAGATATATCCTTGTTGATAAGTGATGAATAAGCAACAACTCTTGTTAAAGCTCCTTCTAATTCTCTTATATTTGATTTTATATAAGTAGCTATATAGTTCATTACTTCGTTTGGAATATCTATATTCTCAATTTGCGCTTTTGTTTTTAATATAGCTATTCTAGTTTCGAAATCTGGTGGTTGAATGTCTGCGATTAATCCCATTTCGAAACGAGATCTTAATCTATCTTCTAGAGTAGGAATCTCTTTTGGAGGTCTATCACTAGAAATAATTATTTGTTTATTTGCTTCGTGTAATGCATTAAAAGTGTGGAAGAACTCTTCTTGAGTACCTTCTTTTCCCGCTATAAATTGAATATCGTCTATAAGCAATATATCAACATTTCTATATTTGTTTCTAAATTCCTCGTTTTTATCACTTTTTATTGAGTTTATAAGTTCGTTAGTAAACTTTTCTGAAGACACATACACAACTTTTGCATCATTTTGTTCTTTCATAATTGAGTGTCCGATAGCATGCATTAAGTGTGTTTTTCCAAGACCAACTCCACCGTATAAGAATAATGGATTATATGCTTTTGCTGGTGACTCAGCAACTGCTACACATGCAGCATGGGCAAATCTATTACTATTACCGATTACAAATGTGTCAAATGTATACTTTGGATTTAATCGAGGATAATTTCTAATAATATTATTGTTACTATTGTTATTAATATTATGATTATTATTTGAAGTTTTTAAAGGATTTTGTTCAACTTCATTGCTATCAGAAATTATTTTAATTTCAAATTTATTTGATGTTAGCTGACTCAAACAGCTTTCTATCAAATTTAAATATCTAGTTCTCAATATATCTTCTGCAAATTCATTTGGTGCCAGTAATGTCAACTCATTTGAATCCGTTTCAATAGGTACGGTATTCTTGAAAAAAGTTTCAAAACTAGCAGAGGCAACTTCACCTTTAATAAGTTGCAATGTTTTCTTCCATAATGAAACTATGTCCATATTTAAACCTCCAACAAATTATTTATTTTTCCACAGAAATATCCACAAAAATATAAAAAAATGACATGGTTAGTTTTCTAATATAGATACTAACAGCTTTCAGTGGATAACTTGTGGATAATATGTGTGTATGTATTTGGAATTTATAATTATTAACAGGCTGTGGATAAAGTTATCAAGATATTAACTGTTGAAATTTCAAGGGTTGTATATAATATTGTCAATAAAATTGATACTTATACACAATGATATCAACATATTGTGAATTACTTAATAACTTTATCCACAGTATTAACATGTAACTTAATAATAACAAAAAATTTTCCAAATTACAATATAATACGACTATATTATCCACAAATAAACATGGCTGTGGATAATTTAATTCACATGGTGTGAATCAAATGTGCATATAAAAAAATATAGTATTTATAATGCAAAAGCAAGAGTTAATTTTAATAAAAAATAAAAAATTAAATACAGTATATTTAGGATTAGGTTGATAATTTTGTGTGGATTGTGAATTAATTTATTTTTAGTTAATATAAAAGTTGTAATTTTAAAAATAGAGAGTATAAAATATAAAAAAGTTTCTACTATTTAATTAAATTTAAAATTGAATATCTAAAAAGATCAATTTAAATAAAAGTAGAGGGTATGTTCATTACAAAGTGTGGATAAAATAAAAGAAAAAGTAATAAATGACGGATTTAGTTTGGTTAATAGAGGGAGTATATAAATATAAGTGAATTGTTTTAGAAATTAATTTTTTAAATATACACAGATATGTGGATAATAATGTTTATAATTTTTTGAGTATATGTTATTTTTTAAAAAAAATTAACTGGTTTAATATGTTTAATATGCTCAAAAACTCGTTGACAACCTAATTAAAAGCATTTATAATAATATGTGTTATGTTTACTTTGAAAGTAAAATTATTATTTTTATAAATGGAAAAAAATTTGAAAGGCGGTGCAAAGAATGAAAAGAACTTATCAGCCAAAAAAAAGACAAAGAAAAAAAGAACACGGATTTAGAAAAAGAATGAAAACTTCTAACGGAAGAAACGTGTTAAAAAGAAGAAGAGCTAAAGGAAGAAACAGATTAACTCATTAATTTAAAAAGGCCGCTTAAGAAAGTGGCCTTTTTGCGTAATTTTTTTAAATTAAAAATTAAAGAAAATAACGAAGCTGTGTTTATGGAGGATTAACCAAGATGTATTTTAATGAAACTGAACGTTTGAGAAAAGACTCTGATTTTAGACGAGTTTATAAACACGGTAAATCTTTTGCAAATAGATACTTAGTGATGTATATAATGCGAAACAATTTAGAATATAATCGAGTGGGCATATCAGTTTCCAAAAAAGTAGGAAAAGCTATTGTTCGCAATAAGGTTAAAAGAAGAATAAGGGAATCATTTAGATTAGATGTAGACAAAAAAATAAAGTCTGGATACGATATAGTTTTTATTGCTAGAGTTGCAATAAGTGATATGCAATACAATGAAATTAATAAATCTATGAAGCATCTTGTAAATAAGTTTAAATTATTTAAATAGATAATTGTTTCTAATTATGGAGGTTCGAATCTATTGAATAAAATAGTTTATAAATTGAAGGAAATAAACGTTTATTTATCGAAAGTATGTATTTACTTAATAAGATTTTATCAAAAATATATATCTCCATTGAAAGGACCTACTTGTAGATTTTATCCAACATGCTCTCAATATGCAATAGAAGCATTTAAAAAATATGGAGTGATAAAGGGCATGTTCTTGACAATAAAGAGAATACTTAAATGCCATCCATTCCATCCAGGGGGCTATGATCCTCTAAAATAAATATTTTCAGGAGGTATACGAATTGTTAAATGCAATAGGCAATTTTTTAGGCGTTATACTTGGATTTATAGTTAATATAGTTGGCGACTATGCTTGGTCAATAATTATATTCACTATATTAGTAAGATTATGTCTTATGCCATTAATGATCAAACAAATAAAATCAACTAAGGCTATGCAAGATATTCAGCCTAAAATGCAAGAAATTCAAGAAAAATATAAGAATAAGCCAGAAAAACAACAAGAAGAATTAATGAAGCTTTATAAGGATGCTAAGATAAATCCTATGGCAGGATGCTTGCCAATGTTTATACAATTACCGATATTAATGGGGTTATTTGCATTATTAAGAGACCCTGTTGCACACGGTGTATTTGCTACAGAGGCTGCATATCATGCTGCGAATCATGGTTTTTTATGGATTGCTAGTGTATCACAAACACATAATTTAAGTTTAGGTATACTATCTGGTATAAGTGCTTACTTCATGCAAAAATCTATGACAACAACTGATGAATCACAAGCTCAAATGATGAAATCAATGACTTTAGTTATGACAGCTATGTCTTTCTGGTGGGGATATACGTATGAAGCCGGTCTTGCACTTTACTGGACAATGAGTAATATATTCTCAATAGCACAATACTATTTAGTAACAAGTCCTTTAAAAGCTAAGATGGCTAACTCTAAGGAGGAAGTAGTTAAAGATGAAAAATCAAGCGGAAGTAGTAAATCAAGCAAAAAACAACAACCAAGCAGCAATAAAAAGCTTGGAAATAAGAAGTAAGACAGAAGAAGAAGCGACAAAAAAAGCAATTGAGCAATTAAATGTAAATAGAGACGATATAGAAAATATAAAAGTTGAAGTTATTGAGGAACCAAATAAAGGTTTTCTAGGATTTATAGGAGCTAAAGATGGTCTTTATAAAATAACTGTAACAGAAAAAGTTGAAATAATAGAAGAAGTCGAACCAGTAAAAGAAATTGATATAGCAAAAGAGTTCATAGAAACAATGTTACATAATGCAAAAATAAACGCTGATGTAATAGCAACTCAAGAAAACAATTTAATAAAAATTGATATTAAAGGAAAAGAAGCGACTACTTTAATCGGTAGACGTGGACAAACTTTAGATGCTGTTCAATTCTTAACTAGTTTAGCTCTTAATAAAATAAATAAAGATTCTCACTCTAGAGTATTAGTTGATATAGAAAACTATAGAGAAAAAAGAGAGCAATCTTTAGTTAGATACGCAAATAAAGTAGCTAGAGAAGTAGCTAAAACAAAGAAAACAAAAAAACTAGATTATATGAATCCATATGAGAGAAGAATTATACATTCTGCTCTTCAAAATGATAAGTATGTAATTACTTACAGCGAAGGGGAAGAGCCACATAGAAGATTAGTAATTGAGTACAAAAGATAATTTAAAGACCTCCTAAGATTTAGGGGGTTTTCTTTTTAACGATTATTTTTTAAAATATTTTGATAGATATTTATAGAATTTGTAATTTAGGTATAAAATGTTAATAAGCGGTTATACAAAATTAAATTGAGATTGGAAATATAATTAAAAAGTATAGAGGTGATAAATTTGTTTATAGATGATACAATAGCAGCGATTGCTACAGCGCCTGGAGAAGGTGGAATCGGAATAATAAGAATAAGTGGAAGTAATTCATTAAAAGTTGCAGAAGAAATATTTAAAGCTGTATCTGGTAAAAAAATAAGTGAATATAATTCAAGAACATTAGTGTATGGAAATATATTTGATGGCGAAAAAAGAATAGATGAAGTTTTAGTAGCTTATATGGAGGGACCTAGATCATATACTGGTGAAGATGTTATTGAAATAAATTGTCACGGTGGATTTATTTCAGTAAAGAAAATATTAGAATTAATTTTAACTAAAGATGTTAGATTAGCAGAAGCTGGTGAATTTACAAAGAGAGCATTCTTAAACGGAAGAATAGATTTATCTCAAGCAGAAGCAGTAATAGACGTAATAAAATCTAAAACTGATAAAGCACAAGAGGTTGCTCAAAATCAATTAGAAGGTTCTTTAGCGAATAAGATAAAAAGTTTAAGACTTAAAGTTACAGAAGTTTTAGCACAATTAGAAGTATCTATAGATTTCTCTGATGAAGATGTAGAAGATGTTACTTATAAAGAAATAGAAGAAAAATCTTTAGAGTTAAGAAAAGAAATTAAAAAATTATATGATTCAGCTGAAAGCGGAAAAATACTTAGAGATGGATTAAAAACAGTAATAATCGGTAAACCAAACGTAGGTAAATCTTCATTACTGAACTCTATATTAGGAGAAAATAGAGCGATAGTAACAGAAATAGCTGGTACTACAAGAGACGTTATAGAAGAATTCGTAAATATTAAAGGAATCCCACTAAAAATAGTGGATACTGCTGGAATAAGAGAAACAGAAGATATAGTTGAAAAAATAGGTGTACAAAAATCTAAAGAGTCTATAGATTCAGCAGATTTAGTGATAATAGTTTTAGATTCATCAAAACCATTAACTGATGAGGATTTAGAAATATTAGAAAGTGCAAAAAGCAAAAAAACTATAGTTTTATTAAATAAAATAGATTTAGATCAAGCAATAGATGAAACTGCAATTGAAGAATTTGTAGGAAAAGATAATATAATAAAAATTTCAGCATTAAAAAATGAGGGAATTGAACAAATACATGATAAAATAGAGTCAATGGTATTTGCGGGAGATGTTAAAAATTCATCAAATCTTGTTATAACAAATTCAAGACATAAAGATGCATTATTCAAAGCATACAACTCAATAAATGATGCAATAGATGGAATAGAACAAAGATTACCATATGATTTTATAGAAGTTGACTTTAAAAATATCTGGGATTACTTAGGATATATAAACGGAGATACAGTACAAGAAGATTTATTAGATACAATCTTCAGCAACTTCTGTATAGGAAAATAATAGTTATGATTTTAAACAAGATATAAATTTATGTTTAGGAAAATTGAACTAAAAAATATATTTATATCTTGTTGATTTTAAACGGTATAAGTTTATAATTTATAGATGTGAAATAAACTATGTGATATAGAGATGTTTCTCGTGAAACATTTTTAGAAAGGAGCAAAAATGATAACATTTGATGCAGGAAATTATGATGTAATCGTTGTTGGTGCTGGACATGCTGGGTGTGAAGCAGCATTAGCTTCAGCTAGAATGGGATGCAAAACATTAATGGTTACATTAACACTTGATTCAATAGGAATGATGCCTTGTAACCCATCAATAGGTGGAACAGGAAAAGGACAATTAGTAAAAGAAATAGATGCCCTTGGTGGTGAAATGGGAGTTAATACAGATAAAACTTTTATACAAAGTAGAATGTTAAATACTGCAAAAGGTCCAGCAGTACACTCATTAAGAGCTCAAGCAGATAAATTTAAATATCATACAGAAATGAAAAAAACACTAGAAAATGAACCTAACTTAGAAATAGTTATGGATGAAGTTGTTGATTTAATCAATGATGGAAAAGTAATAAAAGGTGTTATAACTAGAATGGGATGTAAATATCATTCTAAAGCAGTTGTATTAGCAACAGGAGTTTACTTAAACTCATTAATTTATATAGGTGAAGTAACGCTAAATGAAGGACCTAATGGATTAGGTTATGCAGAAAAATTAACTGATAAATTAGTTGATTTAGGATTAGACATGAGAAGATTCAAAACTGGTACACCAGCAAGAATCCATAGAGATAGTATAGATTTCTCTCAAATGGTTATCCAAGAAGGAGACGAAAAAATAACACCATTCTCATTTATGAGTGATGATTTAAAAATAGACCAAGTTCCTTGCTATTTAGCTAGAACTAACTTAGATACACATAAAGTTATAATGGACAACATAAATAGATCAGCTATGTACGGCGGAAAAATCCATAGTACAGGGCCAAGATATTGTCCATCAATAGAAGATAAAGTTGTAAGATTCAATGATAAAGAATCACATCAAACATTTATCGAACCAGAAGGTTTAGATACTAAAGAAATGTACATTCAAGGTATATCTACAAGTTTACCTTATGAAGTTCAAATTCAAATGTACAGAAGTATGAAAGGTCTTGAAAATTGTAAAATAATGAGACCAGCATATGCAATAGAATATGATTGCCTAAATCCGACACAATTAAAAGCATCGCTTGAAATAAAAGTTACAGAAAACTTATTCAGTGCAGGGCAATTTAATGGTACATCAGGATATGAAGAAGCAGCAGCTCAAGGACTTATGGCTGGTATAAATGCTGCTAGAAAAATACAAGGAAAAGAACCGTTTATATTAGACAGATCGGAAGCATATATCGGTGTTTTAATTGATGATTTAATAACTAAAGGAACTAACGAACCTTATAGAATGATGACATCAAGAGCGGAATATAGACTTTACTTAAGACAAGATAATGCTGATATGAGACTTACTGAAAAAGGATATGAAATAGGTCTTGCAAGTCAAGAAAGATATGATAGATTCTTAACTAAAAAAGCTTTAGTAGAAGCTGAATTAGAAAGATTAAAAACTGAAAGAGTTACACCAAAAGAAGTAAATGAATTATTAGTTGAAAAAGGTGCATCAGAAATAAAAGTAGGATTATCTTTATATGATTTCTTAAAAAGACCAGAAGTAACTTATGAGTTATTAGAACAAATAGGAAAAGCAGCATCAGAAGAAGTTCCTTATGATGTAAAAGAACAATGTGTGATAATGTCTAAATATGAAGGATATATAGATAAACAATTAAAACAAATAGATCAATTTAAAAAATTAGAAAACAAAAAACTATCAGAGGATATAGATTATTCAACAATAGAAGGTCTTAGAATAGAAGCTAGACAAAAACTTAATGATATTAAACCAATATCAATAGGTCAGGCGTCTAGAATTTCAGGTGTTTCTCCTGCTGACATATCTGTATTACTTATCTATCTTGAACAAATGAGAAGAACAAGAGGTGGAAACAATGAGTAATATAGATATATTAAGACAAGGTATAGAGGATTTTGGAATAGAGGCTAGCGATAAAATGCTAGCTGATTTCCAAAAATATAAAGATATATTAGTTGAATGGAATCAAAAAATGAACCTAACAGGAATAGAAGATGAAAAAGAAGTATTTATAAAACACTTCTTAGATTCTATATCTGCTGTTTCAAAAGGTTATATAAAAAATGGAATGTCTTTAATAGATGTTGGTACAGGAGCTGGATTCCCAGGAATGCCTCTTAGAATAAGTTTACCAGACTTAAAAGTAACATTACTTGATTCTTTAAATAAAAGAATTAACTTTTTACAAGAGGTAGCAAATCAAATAGATATAGATGATATAGAATTCATCCATGGAAGAGCTGAAGATTTCGGAAAAGATGAAAACTATAGAGAATGTTTTGATATAGCAACTGCAAGAGCTGTTGCTGGATTACCTGCTCTTATGGAATTTTGTGTTCCATTTGTTAAAGTCGGTGGACATTTTGTATGCTTAAAGGGACCAAATGCCAATTTAGAATTAGAAGAATCTAAAAAAGCTATGGAAGTATTAGGTATTGAGTATATTGAAAAAATAGATATAAAATTACCAGAAATAGATTTAGATCACAATATATTAGTATTTAAGAAAGTTAAAAATACTCCAAGTAAATACCCTAGAAAAGCCGGTAAAGTTACTAAAAATCCTATAAAGTAATATATAAATTTTTATAAACTTAAAAATATAAAGGATTATATCGTAAAATGAAGAATAATATTCATAAAGAATGTTGGTAAATCGAAATAAATAGTTTAATAAGTAATAATAAAGTAATCAGTTTAGATATAAAAAAGTTATAAATAAGAGGGGTATGTTATGGAAGAGAAAATAGTAAGAGAAATACCGATTGAAGAGATAGTTCCAAATCCATATCAGCCAAGAAAAGTATTTTCTGAAAAGTCGTTGGAAGAATTAAAGAATTCGATTGAAAGTTATGGAGTGCTACAGCCAATTACTGTGAGAAAAAAAGGCGATAAGTTTGAATTAGTTGCTGGTGAAAGAAGGCTTAGAGCAGCTAAATTAGCTAATTTAAAAACTATACCAGCAATATTGCATGATATGTCTGATGAAACATCAGCTGTACTAGCATTATTAGAAAATTTGCAAAGAGAAGATTTGAATTTCATAGAAGAGGCTTTGGGCTATGAAAACTTAATAAAAGAGCATAATTTTACTCAACAACAATTAGCTCAAAAATTGGGTAAAAACCAATCAACAATAGCAAATAAGTTGAGAATATTAAAATTACCTCAATCTATAAAGGAATCATTAGTCGAAAATGGGCTTACAGAAAGACATGCTAGGGCTTTGCTTAAATTACCTAATGAAGAGTTAATGGATGAGGTAATACAAAAAGTCACTAAGAATGAACTTACAGTTAAAAAGACTGAAAAGCTTATAAAAGATATACTAGAAAGTATAGAATTAGAAAATAATCCAGAAAAAAAACAAAATATAAAATGTTCTATGAGTATAAGAATTTATCTTAATACATTAAAACAAGCTTATGATGCAATATTAAATACAGGCATCGAAGCTAAATATAACGAAATAGATAAGGGTGATTACATGGAGGTCGTTGTAAGAATCCCTAAAAAATAGAATTACTGCATAGCAGTAATTTTTTTTTAACATAGTTCCGTAACGAAGAAAGATAATTAAAATTTTAGGAGGGTAAAATTTAATGTTAGAGCAAAAATTAGATAAGATATCACAAGAAAATCAAAATCAAGTCGTACATATAAAAATATCTGATGTATATCCAAATGGTGACCAACCAAGAATATATTTTGATGAGGATAAAATAATAGCATTATGTGAATCTATAAAAAAACATGGAGTACTTCAACCAATAGTTGTTAGACCAGATGATGAGGGAAGATACATGATTATTGCTGGTGAAAGAAGATACAGAGCAAGTATAATGGCTAATAAAAAATCTATTCCAGCAATAATAAAAGATATGCCGATTAAAGAAGTATTAGAAATTGCATTAGTCGAGAATTTACAAAGAGAAAACTTAAATATAATAGAAGAGGCAAAAGCATATAAAAATTTAATAGATAAACATAAATCAACACAAGAAGAATTAGCAGAATTAGTTGGAAGAAGTAGACCTTATATAACTAATACGATGAGATTATTAAATTTATCTGATGAAGTAAAAAAATATATAGAACTAGAAAAAATTTCTCCAGGGCATGGGAAGGCGTTACTAAGGGTTAGTAACAAAGAGAAACAGATTGGATTAGCACATAAAATAATCAAAGAAAATTTATCTGTAAGAAAAACAGAAGAAATAATAAAAGGTATGCTAGAAGAAAAAAAAATAAAAAATAAATCAAAAGAAAAAGATATATTTATAAAAGACATAGAAGAAAGGTTAATGAATACTTTGGGCACTAAAGTTAATATATCAACTGGAAATAAAAAGGGAAAAATTGAGATAGAATATTATACAGATGACGATTTAAATGATATAATAGATAGACTTTTAGAGGAATAAAAAAAATATTATAAATAAAAATTCTTTTAAAAGGTAATAAAATCTGGAAAGGTTAATATTTTTTATTATTAAAAATTATAAATATAAAATAAGAGTGGATATTTTAAAAATAGAAATACTTGCATAGTGAATAGTAGTGCGATTATACTTCATTTAGAAAAATATAAATTAAAGTATAATTAATCACTAAATTTCATTAAAAATAGAATTTTTAGAAAAAAATGTAAATTATAGTGATGTAATTAATGTAAGTATAAGTTATAATTATATTATAATAATTAGTAATAATAAATAATGTTAAAGTGGGTGAGATATATGAACATATTGAGTTTAGGGGAAAAGATAAAAAAACTCAGAAAAGAAAAAAATATGACCTTAAAGGAATTAGCGGGCGATAGAATAACAGCTGCACAAATAAGTCATATCGAAAGGGACAAATCTCATACAAGTTATGAACTTTTAGAATATTTATCTGAGAGGCTAGATGTCAGTATAGATTATCTTTTAGAGACAAAAGAAATGCAATCTAAAAAAATCACTGATAATTTAATTTTAGAAAGTGAAATATATATAAAAAAAGGTGAACTTGATGATGCCGAAAAAGAAATACATCAGATAATTGAAATATGCGAGGAATATGACCTTTCTGAGAATTACGGAAAATGTAATTATTTATTGGGAAATATTTATTTAAAAAGAAAAGATAGCAGAAAAGCTAATTTTTACTTTGAAAAGGCATTATTCCATTTTATAAAAAATGATGATAAAAAGAGAATATTTGAATGTTATATGAATTCAGCAGATATATATTTTGAAGATGGATTCTATCAAGTAGCTTTAACAAATTATAGTTTTGCTAAAGATATATTAAATCAAATAACTACAGATGAACCAGATACATATAAAGATTTATATAGTAAAATATCTAAATGTTATATGAGAATGGATGATAGCGAAAAAGCATTAGAATATATAGAACTAATAGGTAGTATAGATAATAATTATTCTCCAACACAAGAAGTAGAAATGTTAGTATTAAAGGCTAAAAAATTACTATCGGAAGGAAAGTATTTAGATTCAAAAGATTACTTTACAAAAGCACTTAAGATAATAGAGAAAGAAGAAAATAAGGACAAATTAGCTCAAGTGTACTTAACAGTGGGTAAAATTTATGGGGAAATGGGAGATAACGAAAAATTACTTCAGTATTCGGAAAAAGTATATGATTTAAAAAAATATGATTCAGATGAATACATGATGGATAGTTTATTTAACATTATAGAATCATATATAGATTCTAATAATTTTGAACAAGCTAAAAAATACTCTAAATTAGCATTAGCAGCAGCAATAAAAACAAAAAGTAAATATGATGAATTTAGGGCATTAAAATATTATTGTGATATATATAAATATAAAGGCGAGACAGAAATATCAATTGAATATCTTCTTAAATGTATTGATATAGTTTCCACATTAGACAAAGAAGAAGTTTTAGGAAATTTATATATAGAACTTGGACAATTATATTCAGGAATATCTAAGGATAAAGAACTAGAATGTTACCAAAAAGGTGTAACTATATTTAAAAACTTGGAAATAATATAATAGAAATATAAAAGCTAGACTCTAGGGTCTAGTTTTTGTAATTTATTTAAAATAATTTATATAGTTAAGTGAAAAAACAAAAGATATATGATAATATGATTATGAAAATCAATAAAAGAAAGGAGTGTGCCGAAATAACATAATTTTGGCAACTAAATATTATGAATGAAATGTATATAATATCATTTAATTCAACACATCAAGCAATAAAATGTGATAAAGCTTTTGGCAAAAATGAAATAGATTATACTGTTTTACCTACACCAAGGGAAATTAGTCAAAGTTGCGGGATGTCTATTAGATTTGGATTAGAAGACATAGATACAATTAAAGAAATTATTGATCAAAATCAAATTGAATATAAATCAATGTATAGAATATTTAAAGAAGATGGAAAAAAACAAGTAGAAGAAATTAATTAAGAAGGGGGAGTTTAATATGCCATTAAACCTTAATGTAGGAGATACAGTTGAATTAAAAAAGCAACATGCTTGTGGTTGTAAGGAATTTCAAATAATAAGAGTAGGAATGGATATTAAAATAAAATGTAAAAATTGTGGCAGACTTATAATGCTAGATAGACCTACATTAGAAAAAAGAACAAAAAAGGTAATCCCTAAAGGTGAATAAAATATTAGTATAATTATTCAAAAATGATTAAAAATAGAATTATAAGAAAACTTAAATAAATCAAAAATAAACCTTGATATATTTATATAATGATGATAAAATAGACAAGTATGAGATTTAATTCTCATTTCTCTGCTCTAAGAAGTAGAGCCGTTAAGTCCAAAGGGAGGTGAAAAGAATGAAAAATTATGAATTAGTTTATGTTGTAAAACCAAATTCTGATGATGAAACAAAAGAAAGTGTTTTAAACAAAATAAAAGACGTTATTTCTTCAAATGGTGAAGTAGAAAAAGTTGATACATGGGGAAATAAGAAATTAGCTTACCAAATAGCTAAATTCACAGAAGGTTTCTATGTATTAGTTAACTTTAAGTCAGGTGTTGAAGTTCCAAAAGAATTAGACAGAAACTTAAAGATAAACGAAAACGTAATAAGACATATGATAGTGGTTGCATAATTAACGTTTAATCCAAAATTTTTATAAGGAGGTTACATTATGAACCATGTAGTTTTAATCGGAAGATTAACAAAGGATCCAGAGCTTAGATATATACCAGGTACTGGAACACCTGTTGCTACATTTACTCTTGCAATTGATAGAGAATACACTAAGAAAGATGGTACAAAAGAAACAGATTTTATACCTATAGAAGTTATAGGAAAATCAGCTGAATTTTGTGCAAACTATATATCAAAAGGTAGATTAGTTGCAATCCAAGGAAATCTTAGAGTAGATAGATATCAAACTCAATCAGGAGAAAATAAAACATTCACTAAAGTAAGTGCAAGAAACGTACAAGCTTTAGATAGCAATAGAGGAAAATCAGAAAATCCATATGTTGAAAGTCATCAAGATGGACAACCAAGTTTTGAACCAACACAAGGATTAGATCCAAATGGCTTCCAAGCTATAGATGACGAAGATATACCATTTTAAGGAAAAGGAGGAATAACACAGATGATAAACAAAAAAAGACGTAAAAAAAGAAGAGTTTGTCAATTCTGCGCATCAAAAGACGCTAGAATAGATTACAAAAACACTCAAAGATTACAAAAGTACATCACTGAAAGAGGTAAAATATTACCAAGAAGAATATCAGGTACTTGTGCAAAACATCAAAGAGAATTAACAGTGGCAATAAAAAGAGCTAGAAACTTAGCACTTTTACCATACACTTTAGACTAATAAAAGTAAGCCTTCCATTGAAATATCAAGGAAGGCTTTTTTAATAATCACTTCACAAAAAATAGTATAATATTTTATTGTAATGCTTGATTAATAGATGCAAAAAATGAATATATTAAATCTATAAAGTAGATACTTAGCACATAGCTAAGTATCTACTTTATAGGATATATGTGTTATAATAGTTTATGTATTTGTGAGTTTAAATTTTTAAGACTTTATACCCATAATAAAATTTTATAATTATTAGCAAAATAAATTACAAATATAAGAATGTAATTACATATTGTTTATTGAATTATTATAAGTACGATAATTAATATGCTTAAATGCTTATGGAATTTATTTTTAAGTCAAATAATATAAAGGAGGGAAAAGTTGTGAAATTTAATAGAAACTCAGATATTACGAAAAATATGAAGTTAATCGAATGGATGAAAAATGAAATATTAATGAGTGTTAGTGAATTATTTAATATTTTATTTAAAGGAGTAAGATCAGCGGATGAAGGACTCCAAGATATATTAGCAAATATTATAATGATTACGTATCTTTTAGCTAAAAGGCTAGGAATAAGTTTTAATGAAATAGACTATAAAATAAAAGAGAAAATTTCATTAGGAATAAAGGAAGACCACAGTATAGAAAAATGGTATGGAGATTTGACTAATTTAAAAAATCATATTGAAAACAGGGAGTGATTGTGAATTGAATAAAAAACTAACATTGCCCCAAACAATAATAATAACATTATTTTGTATAATGATGATATTAGCTATATTTAATATGCCTCAATTAGGAATATTTAGTATAGGAGTATCAGCTTTGTTTGTGGTAATTGCTACTTTATCAGACAGCAAAGGTATTTTTATATCTATTGCTATGGTAATTTTGGGATTGGTTTTATTTATAAAGCCAATATATATTTTTGATATTTGTCTGAATTTTATTATACCTGGAATAATAATAGGTATGATTACTAAGAATGTATTGAATCATAGAGAAGATAATAAATATAATCCTATTTTTATGGGAACTATTGCATTTATAATCGGATTAATTGCAAATTATTTAATATCAAAATATTTATTTAATATCAATATATTAGAAGAATTCACTTCTGTTATGAAAACACAATTATCTACACAAATTAGTGCAATACAAGAATCTGTATCGTCATTGGCATCAGTGTCGAATATTACAGAGGAATCAATAATACAAACAGTTTTAAATATTATGCCATTGATATTATTTTCTAGGTCTATAATGCTATCTATACTTACATATTTTTTAGCTATATATACCTTAAAGAAAATAAGAAAAAACGATTTAAAAGAGAAATTGATGCAAATAAAATTTTCTAGATTTTATTTACCGGGAAATGCTGTATTAACTTCGTTTATTTTATATATACTTATAATGTTACTCGAAATACTAAAAACTCCACTATATACAGATTTAATATTAATGAATTTAGAGTTAATATTCTATATATTATTCTTTATACAAGGAGTATCAGTAGCTGTATTTTTCGGGAAGAAATGGCTTAAATCAGGTCAAATAATAAAATTTACTATGGGAGTTATAGCAATACTTGTACTTGGAATTATGTCAATTTCTATATTAGGAATGATAGATACCATATTCGACTTTAGAAGAGTAAAGAATTGTGAATTAATATAGGAGGAAAAAGATGAGGAATAAGCCGAATTTTAAAATAAATATGCCAGAAATCAATGCTTATATATTAATAATAGGGATAATGAGTATAATGCTTCTTGCTTATAATTTATATTTAGGGGGCTTATTTTTCTTTGGCTTTATATATATAGTTTTTCACAATTGGAGAATTGCTAATTTTAGAAAGAAGGAATGGAATAAATATATTCAAAATTTGTCTTTAGATATGGATGAAACAACAAAAAAGGCAATAATGAATTTACCAATTCCACTTTGTATATTAGAATTCGATGGAAATATAAATTGGTACAATAATAAATTTTATGAAATGACAGGTTCACCAGATTTATTAGGTGAAAATATAGATAATATAATACAAAACCTTGATTTAAGAAAGGTTTTGAATGAAAATAAAGAAATGTATACTGATGTAGAATACAAAAATAGAAAGTATACAGTTGTTTATAACGTTATAAAAAACGAACAAAACAACAAAGCTAAATATCTAATGATGCTATATTGGTTAGATAAAACAGAATATTTAGATTTAAGACAGAGATATGAAGACAATAAAAATGCAATCATGTTAATTCAAGTTGATGGATATGATGAAGTTTTAAAAAGTGCTCCAGAAGAAAAAAGATCATTAATAACAGTAGAGTTAGAACGAATCTTTGCTGCTGTATTTGAAAATGAACTAAAAGGAGCGATTAAGAAGACATCACAAGATAAGTATGTATTCTTTACAAGAGAAAAGGAACTAAAGAAACTTCAAGAAAATAAATTCGCAATATTAGATACAATCAGAAATATAAATTGCGAAAATACACTTCCAGTCACTATAAGTATAGGAGTCGGAAGAGATGGAGATTCTTTATATGAAGATTTGCAACGTGCAAATGGTGCATTAGACTTAGCTTTAGGTAGAGGTGGAGATCAAGCTGTTGTAAAAACAAAAGATAAATTTGAATTTTACGGTGGAAAATCTAAAGCTGTAGAAAAAACTACGAAAGTTAAATCTAGACTAATAGGTTATGCACTTAAAGAAGTAATTTCACAAAGTAATAATATATACATTATGGGTCATAAATATCCAGACTTAGATGCAATGGGTGCAGCTGTCGGCATATTTGACATATGTAAGTCTTGTGGCAAATCAGCTCATATAGTATTAGATGATGTGAATGATTCAATAGAAGAATTCGTTAAAAGAGTAAAAAAACAAGAATATTATAAGGGCGTATTTGTAACATGTGAAGATGCTATAAAAAATTGCAATAAAGATACTGTTGTAATAGTTGTAGATACTCATAGACCAAGTTATACAGAATGTCAAGAATTATTAAATATCGCTAAAAAGGTTATAGTAATAGATCACCATAGAAGAGGTGTGGAATTTATAAAAGATACAGTTTTATTATTCCACGAGATATATGTATCATCTACATGTGAAATGGTAACAGAACTTATTCAGTACTTAGAAGAAGATGTTAAGATAAATAAATTAACGGCAGAAGGATTACTTGCCGGTATTAATTTAGATACGAAATTCTTTGCATTTAAGACTGGAGTAAGAACTTTTGAAGCTGCATCTTACCTGAAAAAAATCGGTGCAGATACGGTTGAAACTAAAATGTTATTTAAATCGAATGTAGAAGATTTTATTGCTAGAGCTGATATTATAAAAAATACAAAAATAATAAATAAAAGAATTTGTATTGCTTATTCGGAATCAGAAATAAGCAATATAAATGTAGTCATAGCTAAGGCGGCTGATGAACTTTTAAATATTAAAAATGTTGAAGCTTCTTTTATCCTAGGACATAAAAATGATACTGTATTTATCAGTGCAAGGTCATTAGGACAAATTAACGTTCACGTACTCATGGAAAAACTAGGAGGCGGCGGACATATAGATATAGCTGGTGCACAACTTAAAAACGTAACATTAAACCAAGCTTACAAACAAGTGCATCAGATAATAGAAGAATATTTAGAGGAGGAAAATCAATGAAAGTAATATTATTAAAAGACGTTAAAGGCACAGGAAAAAAAGGTGAGGTTAAAGAAGTAAGTGATGGATATGCAAGAAACTTCTTACTACCTAAAAAAATGGCGAAAGTAGCAGACAACCAAGCTGTTAAAGAATTAAAAGAACAAAATAAATCAGCAGAAATAAAAGCTCAAAAAGAATATGAAGAAGCTGTTGAATTAGGAGATAAAATGAAAGAAATGAATATAGAAATATATTCAAAAGCAGGAGAAGGCGGAAGATTATTCGGCTCTATAACTGCAAAAGAAATCGCAGAGCAACTTAAAAAACAAAAAGGTATAGCTGTAGATAAAAGAAAAATACTTTTAAATGAACCGATAAGAGTTTTAGGTTCTAGATTTGTTGAAATAAAAATTCATCAAAAGGTTGTTACTAAGATAAGAGTTGACGTAAAAGAAAAATAAACCTGAACTTGAGGTGATATATAATGGAGGATAATATGAGAATTCCTCCACATAGTGTGGAAGCAGAACAGTCTGTATTAGGATCTATATTACTAGATAAAGAGGCTATGATAAGTGTTTCTGAGACATTAGTACCAGAGGATTTTTATAAGGAAGCACATAAAGTAATTTATGAAAGTATGTTAAAACTTTATAATAGTCAATCTGAAATAGATTTAATAACATTGACAGATGAACTAAGAGATCAGGGGTATTTGGATGATATCGGAGGAATAGCATATATAACAAGTTTATCTACTGTTGTTCCAACAACATCTAATATAAAATATTATGTAAATATAGTAAAAGAAAAGTCTATATCTAGACAATTGATATCAGCAGCTAATGATATCATAAATTTAGGTTATGATGGTTCTGCAAAAGTTGAATATGTTTTAGAAAATGCAGAAAAAAAGATTTTTGATATATCCCAAGAAAGAGCCACTAATGATTTCCAACCTATAAATCAAGTTATTTCAGAAGCACTTTCTATGCTTGAAAAATTATATGAAGAAAAGAATGATGTTACTGGTTTAACTACTGGATTTAGGGATTTAAATAAAAAAATAAATGGACTTCAAAGATCTGACTTATTATTAATAGCAGCACGTCCGGCAATGGGTAAAACAGCATTTGCTCTTAATTTAGTTCAAAATGCAGCATTAAAGGGAGATGCATCGGTTGCTGTGTTTAGTCTTGAAATGTCGAAGGAACAGCTTGTTCAACGTATGATAGCTTCTCAATCTACTGTTGAATTAAAAAAGATAAAAACAGGAACATTAGCTGATAATGATTGGCCAAGAATTACAGATGGAATGGCTATCTTATCTGGAGCTAAAATTCATATAGATGATACTCCTGGTATAAAAATATCTGAATTAAGATCAAAATGTAGAAAGTTAAAAATAGAAAAAGGACTGGATTTAGTATTAATAGATTACTTACAGCTTATGGAAGGTGAAGGTCAGAACGAAAGTAGACAACAAGAAATAGCTAAAATATCTAGATCTTTAAAAATATTAGCGAAAGAATTGGATTGTCCAGTTGTTGCATTATCGCAGTTATCAAGGGCACCAGAGCAAAGGGCAGACCATAGACCGATGCTTTCAGACTTGAGGGAATCAGGGTCTATAGAACAGGATGCCGATATAGTAATGTTTTTATATAGAGACGAATATTATAATCCAGATACAGAAAAGAAAAATATCGGTGAAGTTATTGTTGCTAAAAACAGACACGGAGAAACAGGAACTGTAGAGTTAGTTTGGTTTGGTGGAATACAAAAATTTGCTGATAAAATGATTGAACAATAAAGAATATTATATTTAGAAGTATAGTATTTGAATAAAAGTATATATTAAAATAAAGTATTAATTAGAATTATACACAATATCCACAGGCCTCTGTTGATAATTGTGTATAATTTTTGTTGGGAACTTATTGTAAATTATATTGAAAATACAAATTAAATTATTTAAATTCTAAATAAAGTTGCATTAAAATCGAAGATTTGATAAACTATTACACGTAAGAGTTCGAAAATTAATAATAATTTATATAGAGGTGAACGTATGAAAACAGTAGCAATAGTAGGCTCTCAATGGGGAGACGAAGGAAAAGGTAAAGTAATAGATTTCTTAGCTACTCAAGCAGATGTAGTAATAAGAGCACAAGGTGGAAATAATGCTGGTCATACTATAGTTGTAGATGGTAAAAAATTTGCATTAAGATTAATACCTTCTGGAATATTAAATCCAAATACTATAAATGTTATAGGAAATGGTATAGTTTTTGACCCAAAAGGATTCTTTGAAGAACTTGAAATGTTACAATCAAATGGGATAGATACTAAAAATATCAAAATAAGTGATAGAGCTCACATAATATTCCCATATCATAAAGAACTTGACGGTTTAGCTGAAGAAGCTAGAGGAGATAACAAAATAGGAACTACTAAAAGAGGTATAGGACCTTGTTATATGGATAAAACTGAAAGATCAGGAATAAGAATATGTGATTTAATGGATAAAGATGTATTCGCTAAAAAACTGAAAGGTCAAGTAGAGGCTAAAAATAAATTAGTTAAAGGTGTATATGACAAAGAAGAAGATATGTTTAACTTCGATGAAATTTATTCTGAATTCATGGCATATGCAGAAAAATTAAGACCATTTGTTGCTGATACAACTGTAATAGTTTATGATGCAATAAAAGCTGGTAAAAAAGTTTTATTTGAAGGAGCACAAGGTACTTTATTAGACTTAGATTTAGGAACATACCCATATGTTACTTCATCTCACCCAACATCAGGTGGATTTGCAGTTGGTGCTGGTATAGGACCAAACATGATAAAAGACGTTGTAGGTATAGTTAAAGCTTACACTACAAGAGTTGGTGAAGGACCATTCGTTACTGAACAATTAAACGAAATCGGTGACCAAATAAGAATAAAAGGTCATGAATTTGGTACAGTAACTGGTAGATCAAGAAGATGTGGATGGTTCGATGCTGTTGTTGTTAAATATGCAGCTAGAACTAATGGTTTAACTAGTATAGCATTCATGTTATTAGATGTTTTAACAGGATTTGAAGAAATACAAATCTGTACAGCTTACAAATGTGGAGATGAAATATTAGAAAACTTCCCAGCTTCATTAGAACAATTAGCTAAATGCGAACCTGTTTATGAAACAATGCCAGGTTGGACAGAAGATATAACTAAGGTTGAAAAATACGAAGACCTTCCAGAAAACGCTAAAAAATATATAACTAGAATAGAAGAATTAATAGGCGTTAACGTAGATTTAGTTTCTGTTGGACCAAACAGAGCTCAAACTATAATAAGAAAAAATGTATTCGATAACTAATCAATAGATTTTTTAAGATATCGGAATTTAATATAAAATAAAAAGGATGTATCATTAGATTATAATCTAAATGGTACATCCTTTTTTTAATCAAATTTACTTTCCCATCTTAAGTCTTTTCCAACAAATTTAACTAAAGTAAATTTATCAAAAATTCTAGATGAAATTCTCTCTGTATAAGTTTCGGCTAATTTGCTAAGAGAGAAGTTAGTTGAAATAATAGTTTTCTTTTTATTTAACAACCTAGTATTTAATATCATAAATAATTCACTTACTGTAAATGTATTTGTAAGTTCAGTCCCAAGGTCGTCTATTATCAAAAGATCACACTCAAACAAGTTGTTATAGTTTTCTTTTGATATAGAATTGTTTATATTGTGGAATTTATATTCCTCAATTATTTCAAACATTTTAAATGATGTTTGATAGATAACAGTAAACCCTTTATCTAATAAAGCCTTAGCTATACAGTTTGACATAAAAGTTTTCCCTAAACCAGTATCGCCATAGAATAAAAGATTTTCTTCATTTTCTTTAGTGAAGTTTTGAACAAACATTTCACATATTGCAGATATTTCAAGTATATTTTGCTTTGAAGAAATATTTAATTCCGGTATTATCTCATCTGAAAATAGAGAAAGGTCCAGAGTATTAAAATTTTGTGTTTTGAAATTTTTTGATATATTAGACATCTTATAATATTCATTTATAAGAGCTTGTTTAAAACAGTTACATTTCTCGCCGCTTTTTAAAAATCCAGTATCCTCACAAAGTGGACATTCATATTGAATTTCTAGAGCATTTTTAGGTATATTATGCATTTTTAAAAGATTATTTTTGCTTAATTTTAAAGCATTCAATTTATCTTTATATTGATTTAATTGGATTTCTTTATCTGGAGAATTAGATATAACAATTCTCATCATTCTTAGACCAACATTAGTAATGTCGTCATCTATTTTTTGTATCTCGGGGAATCTATTATAAATTTTCTTTTTTCTTTCTTCGAATTCATATTCAGCTTTATCTCTTTTTTGCTGGTATGAAAACAAGATTTCCCTTACTGCAGAATCTTTCAATTAGTTCATCACCTACTTCGCTTTTTTTGAATTTTGCACTCTCAATAGTTTTGCTTCTAATTCGTCCTCTGAATATTTTCTAAAATGTTCATTAAAACTATTGTGATACCTAGTTACTACTTTTGGAGTTCTATCCTTATTGTAGTTATTATTGTAATTATGGTTTTTAGTTTCTGTTTTAGTTTTAGTAATTTCTTTTTGTTTGTTTGCTCTAAATTCTTCCTCTTCTTTTTTCACATCTTCTAAAGTTGTTATATCTTTAGAATACCAATTTTCGATTATTCCGTTTATATAAGATATAGACGGATTTGGAGTATTTATACTCTTAGAACATGCATATGATATTAATTCTGGACTAAAATTATATTTATCAATCCAGATATCTATAATTTCCTTTTCAGAATCAGTTGGCTGTCTATTTGAGAAACCAAGTTGATTTAAAACACTACGATATATAGAATATCTATCTTTTCTAGCAACAAAGCTATTTTTAGCATCTTCAACAGAAATTATATTTGCATCATACCATCCCCTAAGTACACTTTCAACATAATTAATTGGTTTTGGATTGCCGTTTTTTTGTTCTTTGCTATATTCATATGCGTATACAACTAAATCAGGCGTTAAATTATATTCGTTAATAAGTTCTAGGATTTTTATATTTTCACTTGGAGCAAGAGGTCTACCTATGATTTTATTTATAGAATTAAACATTCTAACAATACTAGGGTTATCCCTAGCTTCAAGAAGTTTGTCTGTGTCAGATTGAACAGGTTGAACAACAGAATTATCTATATTATTGTTGTAGTAATTTCTTAAATCTATAAATTCTATTGAAAAATCAAAATCATCATCAACCCCGTTTTTATGCATTTTTACAATATTTTTTTGTTCCCAATACTTCCAAGCATTGATTACATCTGACAAGGGAACACCGAGATTTTTAGCCAATGAAACATTATTAAAATTCGGATTGGCCTTAGGATCACATGCTTGTCGATAACCCATAAGATAAACTTGTACGTATAATCCATTAGCCATAGGCATAAATATATCTATGAAGATATTAGAGATTATTGTATCTCCAGAATCTTTTCTATTAACTTCTTTAAAAAACATTTCATCACCTCAGATAAATTATAACATAAGACATTATAGTTTTATCTTTGAACTAAAAAAAAAAAATATGCATGTAAAATGGGAGGGAAAGAAAGTGGTTATAAATTTTAATAAAAAGAGGAGAAAAATAGCATTAATATTATGTACCTTATTATGTATTATAAGTGCATTTTTAATTATTAATCATAAGCCAGAACAGGAGACACTGGCTATTTTAGACGATAGGGAAATAAATAATTACATAATCGATGTTGTATTCAATGATAAAGATAAAAAAATTGAGTGCAATCAGAACATTACATATATAAACAATACAGATAAAACTTTAGATAAGATATATATGCATATATATCCAAATGCATTTTCAAATAGCAAAATATGTCCTTTTGAAAAGGAAGAAATGGGCCAAGCGTACCCAAATGGATTTAGTGAAGGATATATAAAAATTTCAAACATTTTAAATAGCAATTCAAAATTAAAATATAATATAGTAGGAGATAAAAATGATATTTTAGAAATAATATTGGATAAAGAGTTAAAAAGTGGGCAAAAATATTCTATCGATATGAAATATACAGTAAAATTGCCTAATTGCTTAGGGCGTTTTGGGTATGGAGACAATACTATAAATATTACAAATTGGTTTCCAATAGCGTGTGTTTATGATGAAAATGGATGGAATTTAGAAAGCTACTCAACAATAGGAGATCCTTTTTATAGTGATACAAGCAACTTTTCAGTAAATATTTTAGTCCCAGAAAAATATGACCTTGCATGTACTGGTTCAGTAATAGATGAAAAAGAAAGTAAGGGCAAAAAATTATATAAATTACAAGCAAAAAAGGTAAGAGATTTTGCTATGGTATTGAGCGATAAATTTATAATAAATAAAAGTGTATATGGAAAAACATCAATTATTACATATAGTTTGAATAAAGATTTAGCAGTTGAAGCGAATAGAATAGCTAAAGATTCTATAAAAGTTTTTAGTGGATTATTCACTGAATATCCTTATGATACATATTCAGTTGTTGCGAGTGATTTCTTTATAGGGGGAATGGAATATCCTACATTAGTTATGATAGATCAAACATTATATGATAAGGATACAAAATTTTTATTGGAGTACGTAATAGCACATGAAACTGCTCATCAATGGTGGTATAGTATTGTCGGAAATGATGAAGTTAATGAACCATGGTTAGATGAGGCACTTACAGAATACTCAACTATTCTATATTTTGAAAATAAATACGGAAAAGAGATAAGTGATAAACTATTAAAAACTATGGAAGTGCAAAGTGAAAATTATAGAGGTTCAGATATGTTTAAAGCTAGTACAGAGTTTGATAATTCATCAGAATATAGTTTAAACGTATATACAAAAGGAGCAGTAGTTTTTAATGAAATAAGAAAAGAAGTCGGAGATAAAATATTTTTTGAAACATTACAAGAATACTGCAATAATTATATGTTCCAAAATGTAAATGGAAACCAATTTATTAAGATATGGAAGGACAAAGGGGTAGATATAAATAAGATCGTTGATAAATGCAACTAGTTTGTGTTTGATGTTTAAAACTTAGAAAAATAGGTAAATTTTAAATAGGGTTGGGGAAAAATATCTCATACCCTATTTTTTTGGTATAATATAATTTAGAAAGATATATAGAAAGGAGTAGCACGGTGTTAAAATATTGTTCAATTGGAAGTGGAAGTAGTGGCAATTGCCACGTCGTATCTTATAAAGATACAGGAATTTTAATAGATGCAGGTCTTGCAGGTAAAAGAATTACATCAGGAATAGAACAGGCTGATTTTGATATAGATAAAATTCAAGGAATATTTATAACACATGAACACTCGGACCATATAAAAGGTGCAGGGATTATGTCTAGAAAATTAGATATTCCTATATATGCAAACTTTAAAACATGGTGTGGAATGAAAGACAAAATCGGAAATATAAAAGAAGAAAATATGATTGTTTTTGATAATGATAAAACATATGAATTAGGTGAACTTAAAATAAGACCTTTTTCAATACCACATGACTCGGAAGATGCAGTTGGATATAATATTTATTCGGACAAGGAAAAAATGTCTATAGCTACGGATATCGGATATATAACAGACAATATTAGAAACAATTTAAAAGGTTCAAAGCTAGTAGTTTTAGAATCAAATTATGATCCAAATATGCTTATGATGGGAAGTTATACTTATGCTCTTAAAAAAAGAGTAATGTCAGACGGTGGGCATTTATCAAATGAAGAAGCGGCAAGTTTTTGTACAGAGTTAGTAGAAGGTGGAACAGAATCAATTTTATTAGCACATTTAAGTAAAGAAAATAATTTTCCAGAGTTAGCATATGCGACAACAAAAAATGTATTAACAAAAAATGAGATGATAATAGGTAAGGATTTAACTTTAGACGTGTTATCAAGAGATAAAGTTTCAAAGGTTTATGAACTATAGAAACTATTTTTATAAATATTAAAACAACAATTGTCAGGGGGAATTAGCAATGTTATATTTTGAAAATGATTACTCAGAAGGTGCACATCCAAAAATTTTAGAAGCATTAACAAAAACAAATTACGAAAGCCTTTCTGGATATGGAAGTGATGAATATTGTGAAAGAGCTAAAGAAAAAATAAAAAAAGCTTGCGGTTGCAATGATGCAGAAGTATATTTTTTAGTTGGAGGAACACAAACAAATCAAATAGTAATCGATACAATGTTACAGCCGTATGAAGGAGTTGTGGCTGCTACAACAGGTCATGTAAATGTGCATGAAGCAGGGGCAATTGAATTTACAGGGCATAAAGTTTTAACAGTTCCAGAACATGATGGAAAAATGCATGCAGAGGAATTAAAGGATTTTATAGAAACATTTTACGATGATGAAGCACACGAACATATGGTATTTCCAGGAATGGTGTATATATCTCATCCAACAGAGTATGGGACTTTATATACAAAAGAAGAATTAATAAAAATATCTGATGTATGCAAACAATTTGAAATTCCGCTATTTTTAGATGGTGCAAGACTAGGTTATGGTGTAATGGCAAAAGATACGGATATAGATATTAAAACTATAGCAAAATACTGTGATGTATTTTATATAGGAGGCACAAAAGTAGGAGCATTATGTGGTGAAGCAGTAGTATTTACTAAAAATAATATGCCTAAACATTTTACTACAAGAGTAAAACAACATGGCGCATTACTTGCAAAAGGAAGATTACTAGGAATTCAATTCGATATACTATTTACAGATGATCTTTATTTTGAAATAGCTAAAAATGCAATAGATACGGCAGAAGTATTAAAAAAAGGACTAGCTGATAAAGGATATAAGTTCTATTTAGACTCACCAACAAACCAACAATTTATAGTATTAGAAAATGATAAATTAGAGAGACTTGCAAAGGATGTAAGATATAGTTTTTGGGAAAAATATGATGATACTCATACAGTAATCCGTTTTGCAACAAGTTGGGCAACAAAAATGGGGGATGTTGAAGCTCTAATTGATTTATTATAGATAAGAAAGTTTAATAAAATAGATGACCTCGCAAAAAAATGGCGGGGTTTTTTTATTATACTTATTAAGAATTGATAGTTATCCACCGTTTTTTGAGTTATCCACCGTGGATTTGTGGATAAGTATGTGAATTTTTGTTTATTTCTAATTATTGCAATAAATCTTGTATTTTAAAATATATACAAATGCAAATTGATATAATATAATCAAATATGATTGTTTAAATGTGGAATAATAAGTTTTAGCATTTAAATAAAAAGGAACGATAAAATACAAAGGAGGAATTGCTGCATATAAAAAGCAGTATAAATTATATGAGAATAAATATAGTATGCGTCGGAAAAATTAAAGAAAAATATTTGAAACTAGGAATAGATGAATTCAAAAAAAGATTATCTAAATACTGCAAATTAGAGATAATAGAACTAGAAGATGAAAAAGCTCCAGAAAATCTTAGTGATAAAGAAATGTTAATAATAAAAGAAAAAGAAGGAAAGAAAATACTATCTAAAATCAAGGATAATAGCTATGTAATCGCCCTTGCAATCGACGGTAAAAATTTATCATCAGAAGAACTTGCAGAAACTATAAATAAGTTAGGTGTAAGGGGTATAAGCAATATAACTTTCGTAATTGGAGGTTCATTAGGACTTTCAGATGAAGTTTTATCAAGAGCAGATTATAAATTATCTTTCTCAAAAATGACATTCCCACATCAATTAATGAGATTAATTTTATTAGAACAAGTCTATAGAGCTTATAGGATAAACAACGGAGAGCCCTATCATAAGTAAAATATATAAATAAATGACAATTAAAAATTTAATATATTCTAAAAAAATAAAGATGAAATATCTTTATTTTTTTTACAATAAATTACAAGTTTTGACATGATACATGTGCTATAGTAATACGGGCGATAAAATTATATATATTTGTAGAAAGGAGAAAAAATGTGCTTTTTATGCGGATATAGAATATTCAATGGAACGATGAATGAAGCTATAAATAAAGTAATGAATCAAGATGACAAAATTCATATAGTTTCAGGCAATCCAGAGGTATTATATAATGGTCTTTATAATAAATTTATATATAATAATTTTACATCTAAAAATTCATTGATAATTCCAGATGGAATTGGTGTCGTTAAACCTTTAAGATTAAAGGGACATAATATACAAAAAATCGCCGGAATAGATTTATTTATGGAATTACTGGACAATTTAGATGAAAAAGACAGTGTATATTTTTTAGGTGCAAGTGATGAGGTTTTAAATATTTTTATTAAAAATGTACGAAAAAAATATAAAAATATAAAAATTGCGGGATATCATCATGGATACATCGATATAGAAAACTGTGATTATATTATTAATGATATAAAATCAAAACAACCTACAATAATATTCGTTGCAATGGGATCACCAAAACAAGAGATATTTATAACAAAATATATGAATGAACTCCCATGCAAAATTTTCATGGGTGTAGGAGGAAGTTTTGATGTAATATCTGAGACTACAAAGAGAGCACCATCGTGGATTATAAATAGCAATCTAGAATGGTTATATAGAATACTGAAGGAGCCGGTAAGAATAAAAAGATTCAAGAAAAATATCGACTTTGTTCTTATGTGTATAAAGGATATCTATATTTCGAATATAAGAGGTTTACATTTAAGTAATAATACTTAAGGGAGCAGATTTATAAATGTTAGAGATTTTATTTATATTAGTAGGAATTATGTCTGTTTACTGTTTTGTTATTGAGACATATTCAGTATTTCTTTCAATATTCGGATATAAAAAATTAGAAAAATATTATACAGAATCTAGTCCAGAAGCTAAGTTTTTAATTTTAGTAGCAGCACATAATGAAGAGGATGTTATAGAAAGTACCTTAGAAAATCTGGAAAAAATAGATTATCCGAAAGAATTATTTGATTTATATGTTGTTAATGATAACTCGACAGATAGAACAGGAGAGCTATGTGATAAACGAGGAGCTATGCATATAGATACAATAGAAAAGAAATTCCAAAGAGAAGGTGTGGGGAAATCAGCAGGACTTCAATATGCATTAAGAGCATTGGGATTCGAAAAGTTAAAAGAAAAATATGATATGTTATTAATTTTAGATGCAGATAATCATGTAGATAGTAATATCTTGAGAGAGATAAACTCTCAATGGTTATATGAAGGAAAGCCAGAAGCAATACAGACTTATTTAGATAGTAAAAATGCACAATCAATAATATCTGTAGGATATGCTATATCTTATAATATAATGAATAGATTTTTCCAATTATCTAAAAAAAGATTAGGCTTAAATAATGCTATAGGTGGAACTGGGTTTGCAGTTAGAATGGATTGGTTAATAAATACAGGTGGATTTTGTTATAAATCACTAGTTGAGGATTTAGAGATGTCTATAGAGATATTTAAATCTGGAGGAAGAGTTTCATGGAATCACTTCACAAGAATTTATGATGAAAAACCAGATACACTAAAAGTAAGTATAAAACAAAGAATTCGTTGGTGTCAGGGTCACTGGTATGTAGCCTTTAATAATTTTGGGAGTTTATTAAAGGGATTTGTAAAATCTAAGTTTAATTTTAGATATATTGATCAATTGATATATTTATTTGGAATGGGGAAAGCAGTACAAATAGGTATATTATTAATTGCAATAGTACTTAGTTTAGTGTTGAATATAGGAATTGTGTTAGGATATCCATGGGCAACATTAAGTGGATTGGGTATGTTTATTCTAAAATGGATAATGCCAACAAATATATTGAGATTCATATTATCTTTCTATTCTTATATAGGATTACCGATATATGCAAATTATATAGATGGATCAATAAAAATTAATCCAATAAAGATGATTTGTGGAGTATTTGTAGTAGGAATAACATATATCTATACACAAATTGTTGGACTTATGAAGTGGAGAAACCAAAGTACGTGGGTAAAAACACCTCATAAACATAAAGATAAAAATTTAGCGTAAATACAAAATACAAATACAATGCGATTAATATAAAAAAGGGAAACGCTTGCAATTTGATTGGGAGGAAATTGTAGCAAAAATATAAAAAGTGGGAGAATTTTATGGTAAGAGTAATGACAGTATTCGGGACAAGACCGGAAGCTATTAAAATGGCGCCACTTGTTAAAGAATTAGATAGTAGAGAAAATATAGAGAGTATAGTTTGTGTAACAGCACAACATCGTCAAATGTTAGATCAAGTATTGGATACATTTGATATAAAACCACAATATGACCTAAATATTATGAAACAAGGTCAAACATTAACAGAAATAACAACTAGAGCTATGCAAAAGTTAGATGAAGTAATAAAAGAAGTTAAACCAGACATAGTTTTAGTTCACGGGGATACAACAACAACTTTAGCAGGAAGTTTAACTGCTTTTTATAATCAAGTTTTAGTAGGGCATGTTGAAGCTGGACTTAGAACATATGACAAATATTCACCATTCCCAGAGGAAGTTAATAGACAAGCAACTGGAGTTATAGCTGATATGCATTTTGCTCCAACTGAAGTAGCTAAAAATAATTTATTAAAAGAACACAAAACTGAAAAAGATATCTATGTAACAGGTAATACAGCTATAGATGCATTAAAAACTACAGTAAAAGAAGACTACACACATCCTGTATTAGAAAAAATCGGACAAGATAAAATGATTCTTTTAACAGCTCATAGAAGAGAAAACTTAGGAGAACCTATGAGAAATATGTTCAAAGCTATCAAAAGAATATTAGAAGAGTTTGAAGGAATTCAAGTAGTTTATCCGGTACACTTAAATCCAATAGTAAGAGGAATTGCTAATGAAGTATTAGGAGAAAATGAAAAAGTTCACTTAATAGAACCATTAGAAGTTTTAGATTTCCACAACTTCTTAAATAAATCACACATAATAATGACTGATAGTGGCGGAATACAAGAAGAAGCTCCATCTTTAGGAAAACCAGTTTTAGTACTTAGAGATACAACAGAGAGACCAGAGGGAGTAGCAGCAGGAACTCTTAAATTAGCAGGGACAGAAGAAGAAATTATATATGAATTAACTAAACAACTTTTAGAGGATGAAGCTGAATATAGTAGAATGTCTAAATCTAGTAATCCATATGGAGACGGACATGCAAGTAAATATATTGTAGATGCTATAATAGAAAAATTCGCTGAAATAGCAAATATGTGTAATTAACAAAGGTATATAAAGCAGTTTTTAGGGGGGATTATAATAGTTAATATATTTGAAAGATGCCTAGCTTTAGTAATGCTAATAATATTATCACCAGTATTATTATTAATAGCTATAATCGTAAGGCTAGATTCTAAAGGTGAAATATTATTTAAGCAAAAAAGAGTAGGGAAAAATAGCAAAATATTTTATATATATAAGTTTAGAACTATGTCAGATAATGCCCAAAGAAGCATACCTAGTAATGAATTAATGAGCAAGCATGTAACTAAAATGGGAAAATATCTAAGAAAAAGTAGTTTAGATGAGTTGCCACAACTTATTAATATCATAAAGGGAGAAATGTGTTTTATAGGATATAGACCTGTAATACCTGAAGAGACAGATTTAATCTTATTAAGAAAAAAATATAAAATAGATGAGCATTTACCAGGACTTACGGGATGGGCTCAAATAAATGGAAGAGATAGTATTGATACATATGAAAAAATAGAACTTGAGAAGTATTACTATCAAAATAAGAATATACTATTTAATATAAAAATAACCTTAATGACTATTTATAAAGTAATAACTAGGGAATGTGTATACTACTAAAAACTTGAGAGATGTCACAAAAATGTGTCATCTCTTTTTATATACATATAAAAAGGACTATTGCTTTTGCAATAGCCCTATATATTAAAAATTATTATTTTTTAAATATTCCAAATGGTTTACCAACTGGTAAGAATACTTTTCCGAAGTGAGTATTTAATACTGCAGCACCACATCCATAGAATGAAACTATAGCTATAGCTAATTCAGAATAAGCAGCTAACATATGAGTAGCATGTTCCATTATTCCGAATGAAGTTAATGTTAATCCTAAGAATAAGAAGTCTATAAGAACAAATATAGTGAATAATACTTTATGAGTTTCCATAGCTCCTATAGTCATGAATATAGTGAATATTAAATATCCTAAGTAAGCAAATCCTAATTGCTTAGAGTCGCAAGCAGCAGCTAATTCTGCACCGAATACTCCATTTTGTATTAACCAAGTGAATCCAACTGCATACCAGAAGAATGCATAAGCACCGAAAGCAGTTGCTCCAAATGTATTATTGTGTTTGAAATCATTTATTGATGCCATTAATTGAGCAGTTGCTCCTAAGAATATAGCCCATGGTAAAACTAAAGATACACCAGAAGTTAATCCAAGTTTTTGAGATGAAGCTACTAATGTTATTATTGCTAATCCGAAAAGTCCTAATGCTGAAGGATCAGCAGTTACAACTTTAACTTTTGTTTCGTTATTCATTGTGAAACCTCCTATAAAATATATTAATAATGTATTTTGTATACAATCACTAATATATAATACCAAAAAATTTGATTTAGGTATATAAAAAATATAAAATAGTTAATAATTGGTGAAAAAGAAATATTTTTAGATAGGAGTGATTAATATGAAATACAAAGTTGATATAGAAGCAACAAAATCTTACTTAGATATATACAATGAGCATTGCCAATGTATTTACTGCAAGAACTACTTAAAAACTTTTGAAAATACATATCCAAAAGCGGCAAAAGAATTACAACAGTTAGGCATCAATACAGATTATCCATTAGAGATAATTGATTTTTGTTGGAACGAAAAAGAAGATAAGCGTATCTATGAAAGTTATTACTCAGTTAAGGGCGAATTATTCGAGGACAAAACTATATTATATGATGAAGATGTTATTATAACATTATACAGACATGATACAGATGCACGTATTTATGCAAATACAGGTATGGAAAAACCGTACTTTATTGCAAAAGTAGAAAGCATAGAATTGCCATGGGTATTGGAAGAACAACCATTTGATTAATCTAAAAAGGGCCTAAAAAGCCCTTTTTAAGATAGGATGCTATTTCTATATTGTTTAGGTGATGTTCCTGTTTCTTTTTTAAATAATGTATAAAAATAAGAAGTATTATTTAAGCCAATCAAATCTCCAATTTCGGCAATAGATAAATCTGTAACTTTCAATAATTCTAATGATGTTTCAATTCTCTTTTTATTGATGTATGTAATAATATTCATCCCCATTTCCTTTTTAAATAATCGTGTAAGATAGTCTGGAGACAAACCAATTTTGCTAGATACTTTCTTTACCGTAAGATTAGACGATAAATTTAAGTTAATAAAGGTAACAGCTTCTTTTACAGTATAAGAAAGTTGTGGTAGAGAATATTTTTTTGTTAATAGACAATAAGAACGTATCATTTCGTATGGAAAACTGTCTAAAGCCTCAAATGAGGCAGCATGTTCTATTTTTTTTGCCCATTTTCTCGATAATTCATCTAAATATATAGGAGGGACACCCCCTATATGTGAAGCTTTGCGAAATAATGTATTTCCGCTAAGTAAAAGATTTTTAATTTCCCTTATTGAGTGTGAAGAATTACTAAATTCAATAATTTTTACAGGATATTTCTCAAAATAATTTTGAGCTCTATTAATATCTCCACTTGTAATATAAGATAGAAGTTTATCTTCTGATAAATAGCGATCTTCAAGAACTTTATACATTGAAGTTCGATTTATATCTTGGACAAAAATATCATAACTTGAATCTTGTTTAGACAGAATACTCAAATCTAAGGTATTTACTATAGGCAATTCAGAGTTTTTTGTAAAGTGCTCATTTATAGTATATAAAATTTCAAAAACTTCAGCAGAATCAATAGATGGAATTGATTGATAGTAAAGTTTCAATTTAGCAGCGTAATCCAAACTTAATTGTAAATTACTTATAATTTCATATACGATATTACCTCTGACTGGATTTTCTAAAAATGGTCCAATCATAATATGTTCATCTTCTTCTTTTGAAATGCATAATGCATAATATTGAGTATTAAATGGAGTAATTATATTTGTGATTATAGAATTTTCACATTGATTAAGATAAGTATTTAAACATTTTGCAAGATAATAATTAATCATAGAAGAAAAATCGGAATAGCCTTCAAGAGCGATATCGTCTAATAAAGATTTTTTTAATCGCCTTACTTTTACAGAAATACATTTTGATAATAGTTTAATAGTAAAATCTAGAGTATCTGATTGCATAAAATAATCTCCTTTATAATAATTCTAGTAAGTTTAAAATTTAAAAGTATATGAGAATATTATAAACATATTTTGTAATTATAAAAACAATTTTTTGGATATTAATTTTTATTTAAAAAACAAAAAATAAGATAAATGCTAAAATTAATACTACACAAAAAGTCGGATATATTAATTAAAAAAACGGATATCTTAAGTTACAAAAACGTTTTCTGTGATATAATTAACATACTATGTAAAAATCAATAATACATAATGAAAAAATTAAATGCTATAGTTATTACTTGTGGCATGAAAATGGGATTTTCTAACTTTGATTTGGTTGGAAAAATGTATTTAATTTTAACATTTATTATAATGAGGGGAGAATATATATAATGAGACAAATATATAATTTCAACACAAAATGGGGATTTTCTAAAGAAGCATTAGAGGCTCCAACTACAATGCCTGAAAGATGGAACTGGGTTAATATACCACACACTTGGAACAATATAGACGGACAAGATGGTGGAAATGACCTTTATAGAGGGACTGCTTTCTATGCAAAAGAACTTGAAAAAATGGATTTACCAAAGGCTGATAGATATTTCTTAGAAATACAAGGGGCAAATTCTTCAGCTATTTTATATATTAATGGTAAAAAATTAGCTAACCATGATGGTGGATACTCAACTTGGAGAGTTGATATAACTGATGCATTAGAAGACAAAAACTTATTCGTATTTGAAGTAGACAATTCACAAAACGATAGAGTTTACCCACAAAATGCGGACTTTACTTTCTATGGTGGTATATACAGAGATTTAAACATAATCGCAGTAAATGAATCACACTTTGATTTAGAATACTACGGAACTCCGGGTATAAAAGTTACACCAGAGGTAGTAGGAAAAGATGCTAAAGTAGAAGTTGAAGTATTCGTTAAAAATGCAAAAGAAACTCAAAAATTAGTATATACATTAAAAGATACAGAAGGAAATGTTGTTGCAGAAAAAGAAACTCCAGCATCAGAAACAGTAGCATCTTTCGAAATAGAAAATGTACATTTATGGCATGGTAAAAAAGATCCATATCTATACACTGCAGAAGTTTGTTTAAAAGATGAAGAAGTTTTAGACAACGTAAGTGCTAGATTTGGATGCCGTACTTTCGAAATACATCCAGAAAACGGATTTATATTAAATGGGGAAGAATATCCATTAAGGGGTGTATCTCGTCACCAAGATAGATGGGGAATAGGTAATGCATTACTTAAAGAACATCATGATGAAGACATGGATTTAATATGTGAATTAGGAGCAACTACAATAAGACTTGCTCACTATCAACAGGACCAATACTTCTATGATTTATGTGATGAAAGAGGTATGGTAGTATGGGCTGAAATACCATACATATCTACTCATATGCCAAATGGTAGAGAAAATACAATATCTCAAATGAAAGAATTAGTAGTTCAAAACTACAACCATCCATCAATAATTGTATGGGGATTATCAAACGAAATAACAATGCATGGTGATTCTGATGAAGATTTAAGAGAAAACCATGTAATATTAAATGACTTAGTTCACGAAATGGACAAAACTCGTTTAACAACTATGGCTTGTGTATCTATGTGTAGCATGGATGATCCATATGTTCAAATACCAGATACAGTTTCATATAACCATTACTTCGGATGGTATGGAGGAGATACTTCTCAAAATGGTCCTTGGTTTGATGAGTTCCATGCAAAATATCCAAACATACCAATAGGTTGTAGTGAATATGGTTGTGAAGCATTAAACTGGCATACTTCTGACCCACAACAAGGTGACTATACAGAAGAATATCAAGCATACTACCATGAAGAATTAATCAAACAATTCTACACAAGAAAATATATGTGGGCTACACATGTATGGAATATGTTTGACTTCGGTGCAGACTCAAGAAATGAAGGTGGGGAAAATGGACAAAATCACAAAGGTTTAATAACATTTGACCGTAAATATAAAAAGGACTCATTCTACGCTTACAAAGCTTGGTTATCAGATGAGCCATTTGTACACATATGCGGAAAAAGATATGTTGATAGAGTAGAAGAAACTACAAAAGTAACTGTTTACTCAAACCAACCAGAAGTAGAATTATTTGCTAATGGTGTAAGTTTAGGAAAACAAACTTGTCCAGAACACTTCTTCTATTTCGAAGTACCAAATACAGGAGAAACTACTTTAGTTGCTGTTGCTGGAGATTGCAAAGATGAAAGTTTCATAAGAAAAGTAGAAGTATTCAACGAAGAATATAGATTAAAAGAAAAAGGAGCAATATTAAACTGGTTCGATGTAACTGAACCAGAAGGATATTACTCTTTAAACAGCAAAATAGAAGATATATTTAAATCTGAAGAAGGTGCTACAGTATTTAAAGAAGTTATGGTGTCAGCTATGGGTAGTATGATGGGCGGAAATTCTGAAAAGTTTGATATGGCGCCAATGATGAAAATGCTAGGAAGTTTCACTATTCTTAGATTAACATCACTTCTTGGAGCAGCAAATGTAACTTTAACAAAAGAACAATTACTTGATATGAATGAAAAATTAAATGCAATTCCTGTAGTAGAATAATATAAAAAACAGTATAATAGGATAATAAAAAGACGGTCTTTTAGATCGTCTTTTTATTATTTGTGAATAAATAAAAATTTAAAAGAATTATTTTCAAGAAAACATAAGGTTTTTCTAAAAGAACATAGAATATATTAAGTAAAAAAATACAGATTAATGATATAATAAATTATTGTAATATTAATTAAGTTGGATTTAATAATTGAAAGGAGTGTACTATGAAAAAATTATCAAAATTAATTGCTATATTTTTATGTATATTAATGATGACAGTATTATTTACAGGGTGTAGCAAAAAAGAACAAGAACAAATAAACTTTTTTAACTATGGTGAAAACATTGATGATGAAACAATAAAAGAATTTGAAAAAACATATAACATAAAAGTAAATATGGAGACTTTTGATGATATGGAGGCTATGTATCAAAAAATAAATAGTGGTGCTGGAAAATACGATGTCGTTTTAGTATCAGATGCATTAATGCCAAGAATGATTGAAAAAGGACTTGTACAAAAATTAAATAAAGACAATATACCAAATATATCTCAAATGGATAAACAATATCTAGATTTAGATATAGACCCAGGAAATCAATATTCAGTTCCGTACATGTTTGGAACAGTAGGTCTTATATATAATAAAGATGTAGTGAAAGAAAAAGTAGATAGTTGGGACATATTATGGGATGAAAAATATAAAGACCAAATATTTATGTTCGATACATACAGAGATACAATAGGAGTAGCATTAAAGAAATTAGGATATTCTTTAAACTCAACTAATAAAGATGAAATTAATGAAGCTAAAGAATTATTATTAAAACAAAGAAAATTAGTAAATCCAATATACGGAGTAGATAATGGAACTACAATGATACCTGCTGGCGAAACTAATATAAATATGATTTGGTCAGGTGAAGGTCTAAATCTTCAAGCTGAATATCCAAACTTAGTTTATGTTGTTCCAAAAGAGGGAGCAAACTTCTGGATTGATAGTTTATGTATAACTTCAAATGCTAAAAATGTAGATGGTGCTGAGAAATTTATAAATTTTGTAAGTGATAAAAAAAGTGCACTTAGAATAGCAGATGAAATAGGATATACAACACCAAATAAAGAAGCTAGATTAGAACAACCAAAAGAAGTTCAAGACAATCCAAATGCATATATGACAAAAGAAATTATGAATAGATGCGAAATATACAAAGATTTCGATTTAAAAACTAAACAAATGTATGATGATGCATGGACTGCTATAAAAGTAGATTCAGAATAAAAAAGTTCTACATGAAACAATAGGCAAAAATATAAAACAGTATTGATTATCTAAGCAGATTTTCAATACTGTTTTTTAATTAAATAACTTCTTCTTCAGTTATTTCTTGTAAATATTCATCCATAGATTCACTAACTATTTTAGCTGAATTTACAGCTTGAATTACTGTACTAGCCCCAAGAACAACGTCCCCACATGCAAATACACCTTCTTTAGTAGTGTGACCTTTTTCGTCAGTTTCGATATGACCACGTTTAGTTGTATCAACACCTTTATTATTTACAACAATAGTATTTTTAGGCGCTTGACTAACTGCAATTAATATAGAGTCACAATCAAATAAGTATTCACTATCTGGAATCATACTAACTGTACTTTTTCCGTCGACTTCCTTTTTCTCCGTACGAGCAAGTATTATACCATCATCTACTATTTCAACTGGAGCCTCAAATGTTTTAAATAAAACACCTTCTTCTATAGCTTCGGAAATTTCATGTTTAGTCGCTGTCATATCTTCAAAGTCACGTCTATAAGCAACATAAACCTCTTCAGCACCGTTTCTTTTTGCAGTTCTAGCAGCATCCATCGCTACATTTCCTGCACCGATAACGACAACTTTTTTTCCTAAAGAGTAGTATTTAGGACTTTTTAAATAATCTATTGCATAATGAGAATGTCCAAAAGTTTCGCCTTTTATATCTAATCTTTTTGGATTCCATACGCCTGTACCTATGAATATAGATTTATATCCATCTTTGAATAATTTATTTAAGGTTATTACCGGACCTACTATTGAATTTATTTTTATTTTTACACCAAGATCTAAAAGGCGACTAACTAATAAATCTATTAATTCTCTAGATAATCTAAAATCAGGTATACCATAAGTTAAAACACCACCGATTTTTTCATTTTTTTCAAATATCGTTACGTCATATCCTTTTTTAGCAAGTTCAAAAGCAACTGTAAGCCCTGCAGGACCAGAACCTATTACAGCAACTTTTATACCATTACTTTCTGGTTTTATAAATTTAGTGTTTTTTAGATACTCTGTTGAAATTTCTTGTTCGATTGAATGGAAATGAACAGGTTCTTTTTTTATTCCTCTTATACAATTCCCCCTACATTGTTTTTCATGTGGACATACTATCGCACAAATTACAGATAGAGGATTGTTATTAAATAAAATTTCTCCTGCCTTTTCAATTTCACCGTTTTTATAGAGTTGAATTACTTGAGGAATAGGTGTATTTATAGGACAGTTTTTTTGACATCTGGCTTTCTTACAAAGCATACAATTTTCAGCTTCTTGTAAATTATTTATCACAGTAAACCTCCTTATTTCCGATTATAATATTAATATTATAGCAGAAATATACTGTGGAATGTATACAAAATGTTTTGATAGACAAATAAATAAAAAATAAAAGAATAAGTTGAAAAAAATACTAAATTGTATAATATTTTAAATTAAAAGACGTTATAACATTAAATTTATAACGCCTTTTAAATCAAAATATATTAAGTTCCACAATAAGTTTTATAATCACATTGGGATTTTGGAGCTGGTTTTGAATATTCTTTTTGGAAATCAGAATGCTCAAAAGGATTAGCTAGAGCTTTTAGAAGATTATTCATTACAGAAAAATCACCATTTTCGGCAGCTGCTAAAGCCTCTTCAACTCTATGATTTCGAGGTATAACTGCAGGATTGGAATTTTTCATCAAATTAAAAACTTCTTCTTTTGATTTACCTTGAGATTTAATTCTATCTTGATATTTTTTATACCAAACAGAAAATTCATCTGTAACAAACATTCCGCTTTGAGGAAAATCTTCAAAAGTTAAGGCTAAAAAAGTATTTGTATAGTCTTCTTTATATTTTTTCATCATATCTAATAACCCATTTAATAAAGATTCATCGTTTGAATCAGGTTCGAACATACCGATTTTTGAACACATTCCTAAAATGAGATTAGATATAGCCAAATCCGTAAATTTAGCTAAACAATCTTGTGCAATATCAATTGCCTTGTCTTCATCATCACTTATTAGAGGGAGTAGTGTTTCTGCAAATCTACATAGATTCCAACTAACCATAGCTACTTGATTTTGATAAGAGTATCTTCCTTCAGTATCTATAGAACTGAAAACTGTTTTTGGATCATAAGTATCCATAAAAGCACAAGGACCATAGTCAATTGTTTCACCACAAATACTCATATTGTCTGTATTTAAAACACCATGTATAAAACCAACACATTGCCATTTTGCAACTAATGATGCTTGTAGTTTTATCACTTCTTCTAAAAGAGAAACGTACTTATTTTGCTCATCAGATATAAAAGGAAAATGTCTTTTTATTGTATAATCAGCAAGTTGTTTTAATTTATCTTTATCAAGAAAATATGATGCAAACTCAAAAGTTCCAAAGCGGATATGACTAGATGCGACTCTTGTTAATATAGCACCTTGCTTAATTTTTTCTCGATATACATCTTCACCAGTAGATATAACAGAGAGACTTCTTGTAGTTGGAATTTTTAATCCATGCATTGCCTCGCTTATTATATATTCTCTCAACATTGGGCCGAGAACAGCACGACCATCGCCACCTCGAGAAAAAGGAGTTCTACCAGAACCTTTAAGCTGTATATCAAATCTTTGATTAGAAGGTGTAATTTGTTCTCCAATAAGCAAAGCACGACCATCACCTAGCATTGTAAAATGTCCGAATTGATGACCTGCATAAGCTTGAGATATATATGCCCCATCGTCAGCTTTTGTATTTCCAGAAAGAATAGAAATTCCTTTAGGTGACTTAAGAAATTCTAAACTTAATCCAAGAGAGGATGCTAAGTTATTATTTAAAATAACAAGTTTTGGTGATTTTACAGGTTTCAAATTTACATGGCTGTAAAATTCTTTTGGCAAATTTATATATGAATTGTCAAAATTAAATCCAGTTTGAATATTTTTATCTATCATAAATCCAGCAGAGTAATTACAAAAATCACTCATAACCTCCTTTCATGATTAAATCCTTTTTAATAATATACCCATAAATCTAAGATAATAAATTTCTTTAAAGATATAAATTTTTATTAAATATAAAAAGTGTAAAAAAGTTAAATTTAAAAATTATAAGATGAATAATATGTTCAAATTAGTTGTTTTATTAATTAAATATATAATTTATTTAAAAAAATATATAAATTAGAGTAAATAATACATATATCGAATTGTGAGAATTTTTAGATTATGCTATAATTTGGTAGGGGATTGATAAATAATAATAAAGAAAGGAAAAATCGGGGATGAATAATCAAAAACATGTACAAGAATTATCATCTGAAAGAACTGAGTTCAAAAGAGAAATCGGTGTTTTCGGAGGAGTAAGTATTATCGGCGGAATCATGATAGGTTCAGGTATATTCTATCTTGGTTCTTACGTATTACAAAGAACTAATTATAATTATGGCCTAGCAATTTTAGCTTGGGTTCTAGGAGGAATAATATCTCTATTCGGTGGATTATGTTATGCAGAATTAGGAGCAGCTATGCCTAAAGCAGGTGGTAGAATGGTATACCTAACAGAAGCATATCATCCATGTGTAGGATTCTTAGCAGGATTCTCAGACTGGTTAATAGGAGGACCAGGTTCAGTAGCAGCTCTGGCTATAGCACTTCCAACTGCTCTTAAATCTTTTGTAGACCTTAATAATACAGGAATAAAAGTATTTGCAATCGTATTAATTATAGGATTAACTATTTATAACTGTTATGGTGTAAAATTATCATCAATTTTACAAAATATTTCTATGGTAGCAAAATTAGTACCAATCTTATTAATATTAGGTGGAGCATTATTCTGTGGAAAAATTACTCCAGATTTAAGTATGGGAAATGAAATGGCATCTCATGGTACTGCAGGAACTATATCAATGCTTGCATTTGCAATTGTAGCATCATTGTGGGCTTATGAAGGATGGACTAATTTAAATACAGTAACAGAAGAAATTAAAAATCCTAAAAGAGATTTACCATTAGCATTAATAATAGGTATAGGTGGAATAACAGTACTTTATGCATTATTTAACTATGCTATATACAGGGTTTTACCTTATGAAACAGTAGTAGAAATGATAAAATCAGAAAACTACTATTTAGGAACAGAAGTTGCTAAATTAATTTTTGGTAATGCAGGTGGTATGTTAGTTACTGCAGCAATGGTAATAGCTATATTTGGTTCAGTAAATGGACTAGTATTAGCTCAACCTCGTATGTATTATGCAATGTCTAAAGAAGGTCACTTCTTTAAATCATTTGGGAAATTACATCCTAAATATAAAGTTCCTACAACTGCATTAATAGTTCAAGCAATAATCTCTATAATCTTAGTATTAATGAGAGATTTAGACCAATTAACTAACTTAGTTGTTTTCCAAACAATGTTATTTAACTTCTTGGTTGTTTTAGCTGTACCAATACTTCGTAAAAAAATGCCTGAAATAGAAAGAACATATAAAGTTTGGTTCTATCCAGTAAGTGTAATAATTACAGCGCTTATTTTCTTAGGATTAGTTATAAGTACATTCTTTGATGATCCAGTAAGTGCAGTAACTGGATTTATAGTTCCTGCTATAGGGGTTTTATTCTATTTATATTTTGATAAAAAGAATAAAAAAGAAGAACGTACAGCATAATATTATAATTTCGAATTATATTAGATGAAATTATGGGGGAAAATTAAAATGAAAATAGCTTTATATAATGCAAAAGTTTATGTAGAAAGAGAAAGATTTGTAGAAGCTGTTTTAGTCGAAGATAGAAAAATCAAAACTATTGGAACTAATGAAGAAATTTTAGCAACTACAGATATTGATGAAAAAATAGATTGTGAAGGAAAAACTGTAATACCAGGATTAAACGATTCACATATGCACATATTTAACTTTGGTGAAAGAATGTGCCAAGTTAAAATAGGAGATTGCGAAAGCATCGACGAAATGATAGATAGATGTAAAAAATATATTGAAGAAAACCCAGATAGCGTAAAACACGGTTTATATGCTCAAGGATGGAATCAAGATTATTTTACAGATAGCGACAGAATACCAACTAGATTTGATTTAGATAAAATATCTACTGAAATACCTGTAGTTCTTGAAAGAATTTGTGGTCATATATTAACTACAAATACAAAAACTATAGAACTTTTAGGTATAGATGGAAATTCACCACAATATCCAGGTGGCACATTTGAAATAGGTGAAGATGGATATCCAAATGGAATTTTTGCTGAAAATGCTTGTAACTATGCTAAAAATGTAATTCCAAAAGCAGATATTGAACAAAGAAAGAAAATGTTCATAGAAGCAAGCGAATATGCTGCACAACATGGTATAACTACTGTTCAAAGTAATGACTTAGGAACAATAGTATTTGACTATCCAGCATATTTCAAATTCTTCAAAGACATCTATAATTCAGGAGAAGGAATTGTTCGTTACAGACATCAAATATCTTTTGAAACAGTAGAAGAATTCAAAGATTATATCGAAAATGGAGAATTTAAAAATGGAAAATATGATGAAGATTCTCTAATCCAACTTGGACCACTAAAATTATTCAAAGACGGAAGTTTAGGTGCAAGAACTGCCCTTGTCAGAGGCGGATATAAAGATGACCCAACAAATAACGGAATCGAATGGATGAGTGAAGAAGTTATGGATGAATTCTGCAAAGTGGCAAGTGATGCAGGAATCCAAGTTGCAACTCATGTTATAGGTGATGGCGCTGTTGAAAAAACTATAGATAGTTACGAAAAAACATTTGGACAAGAAGGCAATAAATTAAGACATACCTTAGTTCATTGTCAAATAACAGATAAAGCATTATTAGAAAGAATTGCGAAATTAGGAATAGTTGTAAGTTACCAACCGATATTCCTTGACTACGATATGCACATAGTTGAAAAAAGATGTGGTAAAGAATTAGCTTCTACTTCTTATGCATTCAAAACTTTAGGAGATTTAGGTGCAAAAATTGCTTATGGAACAGATTGTCCAGTTGAAGACTGCAATCCATTCCCTAACATATATAGCGCAGTAACTCGTAAAGATTCAAAAGGATTCCCAAAAGGAGGATTCTATCCAGAAGAATGTGTAGATGTTTATACAGCAATAGATGCATATACTGAAGGTAGCGCATATATGGAATTTATGGAAGGCAAAAAAGGTAGAATTAAACCTGGTCAACTTGCTGATATAGTAGTTCTTGATAATGATATATTTACTTGTGCCCCTATGGAAATAAGAGATATATTACCTGTTATGACTATGATTGATGGTAAGATTGTTTATAAAAAATAATATAGATTAAATATAAAAAGACAATAAGTGTTACAAACCATATGAAACGGATTGGAACAACTTATTGTCTTCTTTATTTATATTAAAAATTTATATTTAAGATTATCTATTATCAACTTTTTCTGGATATAAATCGTGGTTCATCATTCTATGTTCAGCTATTTTTTCATATTTAGTTCCAGGTATTCCATAGTTGCAGTATGGGTCGATACTGATTCCACCTCTTGGAGTAAATTTACCCCATACTTCGATGTATTTTGGAGACATTAATTTTATTAAGTCTTTCATTATTATATTCATGCAATCTTCATGGAAATCCCCGTGATTTCTAAAACTGAATAAATATAATTTCAATGACTTACTTTCAACCATTTTTTCACCTGGAATGTAACTAATATATATAGTTGCAAAATCAGGTTGTCCTGTTATTGGGCATAAACTTGTAAATTCAGGGCAGTTGAATTTAACAAAGTAGTCGTTGTTTGGATGTTTGTTATCGAATACTTCTAATATATTTGGATCATATCCGAATTTATATTTAGTTCCTTGGTTCCCAAGTAAACTTAAACCTTCTAATTCTTTATCTTGTCTTCCTGTTTCTAACATATCTAAATTCCTTTCATTATTTATTAAGTTCTTCTTTTTGTTTTAAATAAGTTTCTAAACCGTGTTGTCTAAGTTTGCATGAAGGACATTCTCCACATCCATCACCTATTATTCCGTTATAACAAGTAAGTGTTTTTTCCCTAACATATTCAAGCTTTCCGTATTTGTCTGCTAATTCCCAAGTTTGTGCTTTGTCTAGCCACATTAAAGGAGTATGCATTACAAAATCATAATCCATAGCTAAATTAGCAGTTACATTTAATGATTTCACAAATACATCTCTGCAATCAGGGTATCCGCTGAAGTCTGTTTCACACACACCTGTAACTATATGTCTAGCATTTTTAGTTTTAGCAAGTATTGCTGCAAAAGTTAGGAACACCATGTTGCGTCCTTCAACAAAAGTAGAAGGAAGTTCGCCGTCTTTTCCTTCTTCGATTTTTATATCATCACGAGTTAATGCATTTGGTGCCAATTGATTAAGTAAATCCATATCTAATATATGATGTTCTACACCAAGTTCTTTAGCTATATTTTGTGCACATTCTATTTCTAATTTGTGTTTTTGGTTATAGTTAAAAGTTACTGCAATAACTTTATCGAACCTTTCTAATGCCCAAAATAAGCAAGTGGTTGAATCTTGTCCGCCACTGAATACAACTACTGCGTTGTTATTACTATTATTATTCATACTAATTCTCCTTTATTTTTATCCCTTTTGATTAACACCGTTCTTAATCCTAAACACCCTTCATATTAGGGTCCCAGATAACTTTATGTAGTTGGACTTGAAGTCTAACTTTGTTTAAATTTTTTTCTTTCATAAATTCAACAATATCCTCTAGTTCAATAGCACCGAAAACAGGGCTAAAATAAACTAAGCATTTGTCCGTTAAATTGAATTTAGTTATTAATTCATATGCTTCTTGAAGATCTTCACTACTTCCCAATACAAATTTATAAACATCCTTATTAGTAACATGATTGAAATTATCAAGCTTCATAAGATGAGTCATATTGCTAGAAGCTAGTTTATAATCCAGTATAAAAATTATATTAGGATACTTTTCTTTAAATGGAAGAATATCAATAGCACCATTTGTTTCTATATGAACCACAAGATTTTTATCATCATTTAATAATGATAAGACCTCGTCTATATTCTCTTGAAACAAAGGTTCACCACCTGTTAATGTTACGTTTGAAACGCCTGTACTTTTTATGTAATCGTAAATTTCGTGTGCAGATAAAACTTCTGTGATTTCACTTTTATCAAAAGAATAAGTAGTATCACACCATGAACATCTCAAATTGCAACCTTGGAATCTTATAAAAGTAGCAAGTTCACCAGCAGTAGGACCTTCACCATCTATCGACACAAATTTTTCTATAATATTAAACATCTTAATCCTCCGAATATGTACAGCTATTTGTTGGTGTTTCGAATAATTCCACTTCGCTAACATTTAGGCCCATATCTTTTAATTTATAAAAAATATCTCTACTCATTTCCTCCGCAGTAGGTCTATATGGAACTAACATAACTTTGAATGCATTTGGTAATTCGCTCAATTTTTGTGCTACCAAACGACCATCTTCATTATCCTCGATGACTAATTTATGGTCATATAAATCTTCTATTTCTTTTAATCTAGCTTTTATATTTCCGAAATCGTCAACCATTCCTCTAAGTTGTCCTTCTTGGTGAAGAGTTTCACTTTTAACTGAAACGATTAATTTATATCTATGGCCATGTATATTTGAGCATTTTCCGTTGTATCCACTCAAGTAATGTGCCATATCAAATTCAATTTGACTTTTTACTTTAAACATATTTACCTCCCAAAATACTTATGTTGATTAAAATATCAAAATTTTAGGCGTAATTTATGAAATAAAAAAAGGCTTATTTTTTTACACTATAAAACTAGTGCGAAAAAATAAACCTTTTTTCATTCAATAGCCTAGTTTTATTTATAGACAGGATGGTCTAAATGAACTGTCTTTCAATTTTTTGATACCATAATACATTAACATAAAAAATTGGAAATGTAAAATATTTATTGGAAAAAATTATAATGTATAATATAAATAAGTAGTAAAAATATTAAATTAGAGGTGAAAAAATGACTAGAAAGATAGAAATACAAAGACCATATAGACACTTTAAAGGAAAATTATATTACGTTCACAACATAGTTACACATACTGAAACAGAAGAAGTTCTAGTTTCATACCAAGCATTATATCCACCATATGGGATGTTTGTCAGACCTCTTGATATGTTTATGGAAGAAGTCGAAGATGGAAGAGAAGATAATATAACAAATCAAAAGTATAGATTTGAATTATATGATGGAAAATAATTAAACTGAAATCTCACCAAAGTTGAAAATAATGGAATAAAGTGCTATACTATTAGTAGCGTAAAAGCAGAAAATGGGGCATACCACCTTGGGTATGAAGCATTTTCTGCTTTTTTTGTTTTAAAATAAAATTTTAATTAGGGGGATAACAAAATGAACGCAAGTGTAGCAATTCAAGTATTACCAACATTACCAGATAAGGAGTTAGTTCCAGTAGTGGACAAAGTAATAGAATATATTCAAAGCCAAGGCTTAAAAACAGTAGTTTCACCATTTGAAACAACAATAGAAGGCGATTATGATAAATTAATGGAAATCGTAAAACAATGTCAATATGTAGCTTGTGAAGCAGGTGCTCCAGGACTTATGACTTATGTAAAAATAAATTTCAATCCTGGTCCAGATGGAATTTTAACTATATCAGACAAAATCGACAAATACACTAAAAAGGATGGAGAATAGGCATGAGCATTATAGAAGACAGCAAAGAAATCTTTGAAAATATAAAAAAAGTTAGACCAGTTATGCATAACATATCTAATATAGTAACTGCAAATGATTGTGCAAATATAACACTAGCTTGTGGTGGCTCTCCAACTATGGCTGATGATCCTGATGAAGTTGAAGATATAACTTCTGCATGCAATGGTTTTGTATTAAATATGGGCAATACAGGTGGATTTATGGTGGAAACTATGCTTCGTGCAGGTAAAAAAAGCAACGAAGTAAATCATCCAACAGTATTAGATCCAGTTGGTGCAGGGGCAGCGAAAAGAAGAAATCAAGTTTTAGAAACTCTATTAAAAGAAATAAAATTCTCAGTAATTAGAGGAAATGTTTCAGAAATAAAATTTGCAGGTAGCAAAAGTTCAGGTGCAAAAGGTGTAGATGCTGCTGAAGGCGACAAAGTTACAGAAGAAAACTTAGATGAAATGGTGGCATATGCAAAAAATATAAGTGAAAAACTAGGTAGTGTAATAGCTATGAGTGGTGCAATAGATATAGTTGCAGATAAAAACACAGCTTATATAATAAGAAATGGACATAGCATGATGTCTGATATAACAGGAACAGGCTGTATGCTTAGTAGTGTAGTTGGGGTGTTTATATCAGCAAATCCAGATAATATACTAAAAGCAACAGCTGTAGCATTGAGTGCCTATGGACTTGCAGGGGAATTAGCATATAAGAAAACCATGGAAATGGACGGTTATACTTCAACATTAAGAATGAATTTAATCGATTACATGGGCAAAATGAATGCAGAAATGTTACAAGAAGGAGCTAAAATTGAGGTTAGATAATTGGATAGATAAAAATAAAAAACTATTGATATTTGATATGGATGGTACCCTTTTGGATTCGATGGAATTCTGGCAAAACCTAGGCAGACAATATCTAGAAAGCAAAGGGAAAACTCCAGAAAATAACTTGGAAAAAATAATAGAATCTATGACACTTAAAGAATCTGCATCATATTTCAAAACAAAATACAACCTAGAAGAAGATGTAGAAACTATTATAAAACAAGTGTTGGATTTTATAGAAGATAAATATTTAAACGAAATCCCACTTAAAAAAGGTGCAAAAGATTTTTTGATAAAAGCACATTCTGACGGATATAAAATGTGCATACTAACAACATCTGAAAAATCTCAAGCAATAGGCGCATTAAAGAGAACAGGAGTATTAGATTTATTTGATGCGGTTTATACAGATAGAGATTTTGATTTAAGTAAAAAAAATCCACAAATCTATGTCAAAACATGTGAAAAAATGGGGGAATCAGCATCAGATACAGTAGTATTCGAAGATGCACTATATGCAGTAGAAAGTGCAAAGAGAGCCCAATGTACAGTTATAGGAGTATACGATGAATATTCAAAATGTGACTGGCAAAATATAAAAAATATCGCAAACAGCACAATTGATTGGCGATGATATTGATATAATGAAAAAGCAAGTACACTCCCAAAGATTATGTACTTGCTCTTTTATAATAAATTTATTGACAAGTTTGAATCTGCTATTGATTATTTTCTAATTTTTTATAAACATCTAAGATTTCATCTTGTTTAACCTCGCCATATGTAGTGAAAGGTATAACATCGTTTTTATTTCTATTTTTTATTTTATACTCAATATTTGGTGAAAAATAGAACATATTATATTTTTTCAAATCATCTTTAAACAAAATAAGAATTTTAAGTTTATCTTTTGGTTTTAAATTTTTGACCTCTTTTACCCTTTTACCATTAACAAAATAATAAACTTTATCTATATAATCAGCATTTTTTAATTTTAATGAATCGATATTATTTCTGGATTCATTTATTAATTGTATATAATATTTGTCCATACTTTCAGTAAAACCTATATTATAACATAACTCCAACTCATCACAATTAGCGACTCTTTCTATATAAATATCACCTATAGAATATGTTTTATCCAATAAATTTAAACTATTAAAGGTATATGAACTATTTTTATCTAAAAATTTAATTTCTAAAAGTATTGAATATAAACAAGTATTTTTATAACTGCTACCTTTATCAACTTCTTTCAAATAGATTTCTATATTATTTGTTTTATCTTTAAAAAGTAAATAATCATTAGAAGCATATTGATTATTAGATTTTATTTTATCGCTCAGATCATGAAATAATTTACTATTAGTAGAATCAATAAATACAAATGAAAGATTTAAACTTTCATTCTTTTTATCAATATAAATATCTCCTTTATATTGAAGAAATAGTGGATTATTTACTGTTTGGGCAGTAATAAGATTTTTATTTTGTATGAAAGCAAATCCTATTAAAATTAATAAAATAATTGAAAAAATTATTACTCTTGATTTAGAAAATTTTTTTGACATAATAAAGACCTCCTTTTAAATTGTTTTTAAAGTATTTACCGAAAATCAAACTTAATTATCTTTCTTATATAAATAAACGATAGATAAAGTTATATTGTTTCAATATTTAGAAAAAAAATTTGGTGAAAATTGAAACAGATTCCTATTCTTTTTCGTTTATATATGAAAGAGTAAAATGAGGAGTTTTTATTATGAAAAATATTATAAATTTGTAGTTAATAATGATAATATTTACTTAAAAGGGTATGAAATTAAACTTGGAGAATTAGAAATAGTTTATTCTTTAGCAGGTACTAGAAAATAATTATGGGAGAAATGTCTTATGATAATGTATATGTCTTTAATAGATAATGAAGATGACAAGATAAAATTTGAAGATATTTACGGTAAATATAAAAAAATGATGTTTTGGATAGCGAATCAAATATTAAATGATGAACGAGATATTGAAGAGGTAGTACAAGATAGCTTTATAAAAATAATTAGAAATTTAGATAAGATTGAAAAAATAAATAGTAAAAAAACCAAATCTTTTATATCGATTATAGTTAAAAATACTGCTATAGATGTATATAGAAAAAATCTTTCAAATAAGGTAGAAGTTGAATTAGATGATAATTTTATTTTTCCATCAGATGAATTAGAAGAAGTAGAAATAGAGGGGTTAAATAATATAGAAATTGCGATAATGAAGCTTACAGAAATTTATAAAGAAGTATTTTTATTAAAGTATAGTCATGAATTAGAAAATAACGAAATAGCGAAATTACTAAATATAAAAGAATCTACAGTTAGGGTACGATTGGCTAGGGGAAAAGAAAAGCTAGAATTTATTCTGAATAAAATGGAAGGTGCTGATAATGAGTAAAAAAATTACGGACGAATTACTTTATAAATATTGTAAGACTGTAGATGAATATATAACTGATAAAATACCTAATGGTGAAGAAATAGATCATACGTATTCAGAAGAATTTGAAAATAAAATTAAGAAAATTATAAAGCAAGAAAATAAACATAATTTTTTAGCAAAATTTTATAAATATTCTAAGAAAGTGGCAATCATATTTTTGATTATAATTTCTGTGTTTGGGGCAACTATGAGTGTTGATGCTATTAGATATAGGGTACTTGAATTTATAAAAAATGTTCGCAGGGAAGAAATGAATTATAGTTTTAAAGGAAAGATAAAATCTGAAAACTTTAAAATACGAAAACCAAGTTATATACCAAAAGGATTTAAAGAAGTTAATTGTGATGAAATATCAGATTTTTATTTTACATCAGATTATTCTGATGGGTATGATTATATTTCTTTTGAATGTACTAAATTAAATAATGGAAATTTTCAAATAGATACAGAAGATTCTGTAGTGAATAAGATAATAATTAATGGAAACACAGAAGCTGATTATATAAAGAAAAAGGATAGACATATGCTTGTTTGGCAGGATGATGAAAATTATTATATTTTATTTATTGATGATATAGAAACAAGTAGAATGGAAGATAAGTATAATGAGTTGATAAAAATAGCAGAAAGTGTAAGATAAAAAATTTATTAAATTTGAAACAACCCCCCTCTTTTTTTCGTTTATATATATGAAAAGAACATATATTAAAAAAATTTCATAATAGGAGGGACTAGTATGTTAAATTTAGACATCTTAAAACTAAATAAAAGAAAACTACTAATAGGAATTTTTATATTAGTTGTTTGTGGATATTTAAATATGATATCAATACAATCTCAACAAGGCTTATATGTTAATTCGGTTAATGTGCCAAAGATGACATGTTTTGAGTATTTTTTAAATATTCAAGGAGATGCTGTTGGTTTTTTACATATAGTATATTTTCTAGCGATTACACTTGTTATAGGGGATATTTTTATAAAAGAAAAAAAGAGCAGTATGCTTTACTTTAGTTTAGTTAGAAGTGATGTAAATCGATACATAAAACAAAAAATAATAGATATTGGCTTTATGGGTATTGTGTTTATGTTTTTGTCTCAAGTTATGTTATTAATTATATCAATGATTCTATATCCAATTGCATCTCCGTCTTTATCTCAAGAATATGTATTATACATAGGAAAAGAATTTTTTTCAAACCATCCATTTCTATATTGCTTTATTGTGATATTTAATTCTTGTATTATGACGTTTGCTTATTGTTGTTTTACTGTATTTATAAGTGTTATCTTTAACAATATATATGTTGTGTTGACTTTGCCATACTTATTTAATATAGGAATTTCAATATTTATGACAGGTTTTCCATTATATATTGGAAATGCAGGCAAGGTTATATATAGTCTTGCGCCGACTATTTTGGCGGGTGCTTATATTTCTAACTCTGTTAACTTCATACTTCCAATTTTATATTGGACAGTTTTAAGCATAGTTTTTTATTTTCTTTCAATAGTTTCTTTTAAAAGTAAATTTGAGAATGAAAATGTAATTTAGTAAAGAGGGGATGATTTTATGAGTAGTGAAGCTATTTTAAGATTTGAAAATATATCAAAGAATATCAATCGTACAGAAATATTAAAAAATATAAATTTTAAAGTGGAAAGAGGTGAAGTTGTAGGTATAATCGGTAAAAATGGCAGCGGGAAGACTACTTTATTAAAATTGGCATCTGGGTTAAGTTATCCAACAAAGGGGGAAATTTATTTTTTTGATAAGAAGCTGGAACCGGGTTTTGTTGGAAGGTTGCCACAGAATATAGGTGTGCTGATTGAAACACCAAGTTTTATATCAAACTTATCAGGGTTTGATAATTTATATTATTTATCTAAAATAAGAAATATCATATCAAAAGACGATATTACAGAAACAATTGAAAAGGTTGGTTTAGATTCTAATAATAAAAATCCTTTTAAAACTTATTCTTTAGGAATGAAACAAAGACTTGGGATTGCACAAGCTATAATGGAAAATCCGGATTTGATATTATTTGATGAACCGACTAATGCATTGGACGATACAGGGGTTGAGATTTTTGCCAATATAATTTCAGAATACAAACAGAAAGGTAAAAGTTTTATTTTAGTATCTCATAATATGGATGAGATTAAATTGTTCTGTGACAAAGTTTATAAAATAGACAATTATACTTTAAAATTGCAGGATAAAATTTAATTTATGAGGTGGGAATATGTTGCAATTTCAATTAAGAACCTATATTTTTAATAATTATAAAAAGTTAATAATTTCTATGGTTTTGATTGTATTATTATCATTTTATAGTCTTATAAATGTACCATATTTATATTTGCCAGAAGGGGCTAGGATTAATTTTGGTGATTATTTAATAGGGGAATTGAATATGATCCAATTAATTATGTTTATTGCATATCCTTCAATTTTTTCATTTCTAGTTTTAAATATAATTCGTGGAGATTTTGAAGATAATTATATACAATTGATTTTTCCAAGAACGACAAGTAGGTTTATATATCTATTAAATAAATTTATAATAATAATCTTTGTGGCGCTTTGTTTTACTATGACTGTGGTTTTATCAAAACTTGTAATATCTTTTGTTTTAAAAATACCTTTCGAAAATAAATGCTATAATTATATATTTCATACAATGAAATATCATAATGTTTATGAAGTGTATTTTTGTAATATACTGTTGTTTTTTACTGGGCTTGTTTTCATAGGGATGATAGCTTTGTTTTTATCACTTTACATAAAAAATATTGGATTTAGCATAGGTATAATTATCTTTGGAGGTTTTGTACATAATGCTATGTTCATATTTGGAGGAAAGATTATTTATTTGTTACCATTTACTCAATATATACTAATATTACACAAGGAATGTGGGTCAGTTTTGGATAAGTTTTCTCTGCAATTTTCGTATGCATATATGTTGATTTCAATAGTTATCATATTTTTTATGGTACTTAGAATTTTGAATAAGAAAGAGATAGGTGAGTTTTCTATATGATGGATATTATTTTTTTTCAGTTTAAGCATAGCTTTATTAAGAAGAAAAACATAAAATTTTTTATAGGAATATTGTTTATATTATTTATTTTTTTATTCAAAATAAAACACTACTTTAGAGATTATGATTTAAATGGCGGACTAAAAGATTATATGATTTTTTCTGTTGGAGGTTGGGAAAATCCTGTTTTATTCACATCTTTGTTAGAATGGAGTTTTTTTGTATTTTTAATCTTATGTATGTCTATTAATATAACTAATGACTTTGAAAAGCTGTATATTATCACTTTAAACAGGATTGGTTCTAAATTAAAATCTTGGATTTATATTTGTATAAATGAATTGTTTTTTTGTATTTTAATAACGATATTAGTGTATGTAAGTGGTTTATTAATAGGAGGGAGTTTTTTAGGATATAATCCGAATTCGACAGGATACACAAGAGTGTTTTATAAAAATTTGTGTGATGTTAATTTCGGTATTTTATTGATAAGCGAATTTATAAATTTTTTTACAGGTATATATCTTCTTCAAATTATCATAAGGGGATTTTCTAGTATTTTTCAAAAAATAAATACATTTTATGTGTTTGTTCTTATAGTGTACATGTTTAGTGGATTTTTATTTATATATTCCAACATACCTAAAATACTATGTCCTATTTTTTATCCAAGTTTATTTTCGTTAAATTTAACATCTCTATATTTTAATATATTTATGAATATTGTATTGACAATTTTATTCATAATTTTGGGGTATTTTCTGTATTTAAAGATAGATATAAATTAAATAAAAGATAAAAAGATATTCATAGACAATAGTCTTTTTGAGAATATCTTTTTTTATGGGTAAAATTTTTCAAAAAAGGTACTGATATTTAGAATTTTAAATGTATTATATTATTAAAAGCAAATATCATAAATTAAAGCGGGGTGATTTGGTGAGTTTTAACAAAGCTCCTACTATGGATAGGAATGATTTTATAGAACAAAGTATGCCGTTTATAATAAAAACAACGAGTTCGTTTTTGGGCAGATATGTGTGTACTGATAATGATGAGGAGTTTAGTATTGCCTTAATTGCTTTTAATGAGGCTATTGAAAAATATAACGAGGATAGAGGCAACTTTTGGTCTTTTGCAAAGCTTGTAATTGAGAGTAGATTAAAAAACTATCTTAGAAAAAATGCAAGAATAGCAGATTCATCATTGGAGGAATTGACAGAAGGGGGAATGCAAATAAAAGATGTCGGTGTAATAGTTGATAAGACTACATCGGATTTGCGAGATGAGATATTGGCGTTTAAAAAGGAATTGGAACAGTTTGATATAACTTTTGAAATATTGGCAGAAAAATCTCCAAAACACAAAGATACTAGAGATAGGGCAATTAGAATTGGATATAGAGTTAGTGATGACGGTGTTATAATCGAAAAAGTATATGAGAAAAAAAGATTGCCAATTAGAGATATTTCTAGAAAATTTGAGATAACGGAAAAAATATTAAAAAGAAGTAAGGTGTTTATTCTTTCAACAGCAGTTTTATTTTTTAAAAAATATACGAATTTAATTGTTTGGATTAAGGGGGTGAAATAGCTATGGATTCTAATAAAGTTATTATTATGGAAGTTAAGGATGATTATGCTATTGTTATGACTTCTGATTTTGAATTTATTAAGATAAAAAAGAAAAAAAGTATGACAGAAGGGCAAAAGATTTATATTGTAGATGAAGATATATGTCAAGGTGGAGAAAAAACTTCTTTATCAAATAAAAATAAGCTTTTAAAAATATTAGGATTAGTTGCTATTTTACTTGGAATTCTACTTCTTGCATTTTTATTTAATCCATTTAAAAAAGATACTTATGCAACAGCTTCTTTTGATGGTGATGCTAGTATTGAATTAAGTTTAGATAAAAATAAAAAAATAACTAAGGCAATATCAAGAGATGATTCGATACCAAGTGGGGAATTAGAAAATTTAAAAGGTAAATCATTTGAATATGGTATTGATGAAATAGATGATTATTTAGAAAATGATAATTATATACTTGCTTCTTGTTATGTTCCAAATGGGGAAAATGACAATTACATAGATGATATTAGAAGTGTAATAGATAAGGAATTATCAGAAGTGATATTTATAAATGCTAATAAAGATGATGTTAGACAGGCCCAAAAAGAAAATAAAACTTTGGGACAATATAAATTGCAAAGTGTAGCTTCGTTATCAGAATTAGAAAAATACATAAATAATGTTAACTATAATAAATTAGATAAATTTGTTTTAACAAACAACGATTTAATAAAAAATAGTACTCATATGAGACAACAAATAAAAAATAAAAGATTAAATGATAAAGATGATGACGACGACGATGACGATCAAGAAGACGAAAAAGATGATGATTAGATAATAAAAAATCCTTAAGTAATGAATTTAAACTTGAGGATTTTTCTATTGAAAAGAGTTTAAATTGAATATTTTGGGTATCTATTATCAAAATAATAAAAAATACATTTATAATTGTTGTTAAAATTGTGTAATAAGGTATAATAATATAGTAAACAGTTGAAAATATAGAAAAAAATAAAGAAAAAATATAGAAATATTAATAATATAGAAAACAACAATTTTGATTAGAGGAGAGGTGATTGTCGTGAAATTATATAATACATTATCACGTAAAAAAGAAGAATTCAAACCAATTGAAGAAGGCAAGGTGAAAATGTATGTATGCGGTCCTACAGTGTACAACTTTATACATATAGGAAATGCTAGACCTTTTATAATATTTGATACATTAAGAAGATACTTAGAATACAGGGGATATGATGTTACATTTGTTCAAAACTTCACAGATGTAGATGACAAAATAATAAAAAGAAGTCATGAAGAAAATATTACACCAGAGGAAGTAGCAACTAAATACATAAAAGAATATTTTGTAGATGCAGATGGCCTAGGAATAAAAAGAGCTAGTGTACATCCACAAGTTACAGATAACATAGAACAAATAATAGCTTTTGTAAAAGAATTAGAAGACAAAGGATATGCATATGCAGTTAACGGAGATGTATACTTTGATACTAAAAAATTCAAAGATTACGGAAAACTTTCTGGTATAAAACAAGAAGAGTTAGAAGCAGGGGCAAGAATAGAAGTTAATGATCAGAAAAGACATCCAATGGATTTTGTTTTATGGAAAGCTAAAAAAGAAGGCGAACCAGGATGGGCAAGTCCATGGGGCGAAGGTAGACCAGGTTGGCATATAGAATGTTCTGTTATGTCTAACAGATATTTAGGTGAAACTATAGATATACATGCTGGTGGGCAAGACTTAAAATTCCCTCACCACGAAAACGAAATTGCTCAAAGTGAAGCTAGAAGCGGAAAGAATTTCTCAAATTACTGGCTACACAATGAATATATAAACGTAAATAACGAAAAAATGAGTAAATCATTAGGTAACTTCTTCACAGTTAGAGAAATATCAGAAATATACGACTTAGAAGTAGTTAGGTTATTCATGTTATCTACTCATTATAGAAATCCAATCAACTTTAGTGATGAAATATTAAATCAATCTAAAGCTGGATTAGAAAGATTATATAATGCTAAAGAAAAAGCAGAATTTACTATAAATAATCTTGAAGATAGCAAAATGACTGAAGAAGAAGCTAAATTACAAGATGAATTAGCTTCATTCAGACAAAAATTCATAGATGCTATGGATGATGATGTTAATACAGCAGACGCAGTAAGTGCTATATTCGAATTAGCTAAATTCATGAACAGCAACATAACTGAAAATTCTTCTAAAGAATTTGCTCAAAAAGCATTAGATGAATTTAACGAATTAACTGGTGTTTTAAATATAGTAAATAAAGATAAAAAAGAAGATATATTAGATGAAGAAATAGAAAAACTAATAGAACAAAGAACAGAAGCTAAGAAAAATAAAAACTTCCAATTAGCAGATGAAATAAGACAACAATTACTAGATAAAGGTATAGTCCTTGAAGATACAAGACAAGGAGTAAAATGGAAGAGAGCATAAAAATGGATAAAATAAAATTAATAACTATGTCGCCATTAGTATTAGCTTACTTAGGTGACACTGTTTATGAATCTTATATAAGAGAACATCTAATAAGACAAAACATAAACAGAAAAGTAAACAATCTTCACAAATTAGCGATACAATATTCTAAAGCAAAAGCACAAGCTACAATAATACATGAATTAGAAGATGAGCTTACTGAAGAAGAGATGAAGATTTTTAAAAGAGGTAGAAATCAAAAATCTCACACAGCTCCAAAAAATGCAGATATTATTGATTACAAATATGCAACAGGATTTGAAGCTTTAATAGGATATTTATATCTTAGTGAAGATAAAGAAAGACTAGAGTATATAGTTAAAAAAGGTATCGAAATAATAGAAAGAGATATGTAATAGAAAAACACTACTTTTGGGCATACTTCAAAATGTGATATAAAAGTAGTGTTTTTCTTAATATAAGCAATATATTTATAGTTTACGATTAAATTTAGTGTATAATAAAATTTATACAAAAACTCTTTGTATTTTTGTAGAGTATTTTATTTAATATAAGCAAAATAGGAGGATTTTAATATGAAAGTTAAGTTATTAGCTCATACACCAGAGCCAGAAAAAGTAATATCAATGGCTGCTAAGCTATGTTACTCTCCAGTTGGTGTAGATGAAATTGCAGAAAATCTAACTCAAGAAAGTATAAATAAATTTTTAAATATGTTAGTAAGTATGGGACATGAATCTCCAATCGAGCATGTTACATTTACTTTCGGAATTGAAGGAATATCAAGAAGTTGTTCTCACCAAATAGTGAGACATAGAATCGCAAGTTTCTCACAACAATCTCAAAGATATGTAAAACTTGATCAATTTGAATATATAATTCCACCAGAGATAGAAAGAAATGAAGAAGCTAAAAAGATATTTATTGAATCAATGAATAAATGTCAAGAAGACTACGACAAACTAGTAGAAATACTATTTGCAAAACACTATCAAGAATTATTAGACAAAGGTGTTAGCGAAAAGAAAGCAAAATCTCAAGCTGAAAAAATGTCTATAGAAGATGCTAGATATGTGTTCCCAAATGCATGTGAAACTAAAATGGTGTTCACAATAAATGCTAGAAGTTTATATAACTTCTTCCACCACAGATGTTGTGAAAGAGCACAATGGGAAATTAGAGAATTAGCAACAGAAATGCTTAGATTAGTAAGAGAAGTTGCACCTATATTATTCAACAATGTAGGACCAAACTGTTTAAACGGTGCATGTCCAGAAGGAAAAATGACATGTGGAAAAATTAAAGACGTAAGAGAAAAATTTAAAAACTTATAGGCGGTGAATTTATTGGCAAATATAGAAGGTAGAAATCCTATTATAGAAGCTTTAAGAAGTGATAGACCAATAGACAAATTAATGATATCAAACACTTCAAAAGAAGGTTCTATTAAAAAAATAATAGGAATGGCAAAAGAAAAGAATGTAGTTATACAATATGTAGATAAACATAAATTAGATGAAATTAGTACAAGTCACTCACATCAAGGTGTTATAGCTGTGGTAAGTGACTACAAATACTATGAACTAGAAGATTTATTAGCAATAGCACGTGAAAGAGGAGAAGACCCATTCTTCATAATACTAGATGAAATAACAGATCCACATAATCTTGGGACTATAATAAGAACAGCAGATGCAGTTGGTGCTCATGGTGTAATTATACCTAAGAGAAGATCTGTTCATATTACTTCTGTAGTAGCAAAAGCTTCAGCAGGAGCAGTTGAATATGTTCCAGTTTGTAAAGTAACCAATATAGCTAATACTATAAAACAATTAAAAAAAGAAGGGCTTTGGATAGCTGCTGCAGATATGGACGGAGGAGTTTTCTATGAGCAAGATTTAACTGGACCATTAGCATTAGTAATCGGAAGTGAAGGTTTTGGAGTATCTAGATTGGTTAAACAAAACTGTGATTTCGTAGTTAAAATGCCTATGATAGGAAATGTATCATCATTAAATGCATCAGTTGCAGGTGGTATATTACTATATGAAATATTCAGACAAAGAATGAAAAGGGATTAATGGCTAAGAAAAAACATCATTCATATTTAATTGTAGATGGTTACAACATTATAAACGATTGGGAAGAACTAAAGGCGTTATCTGTTGAAGATTTGGATGCAGCGAGAGAAAGATTAATCCATTATATAATCGAATATTCACAATACCATGGGAAAAGGGCCATAGTAGTTTTTGATGCTTACAATGTAAAAGGTGGGGCAGAAAAACGTGAAAATCGAAAATATATAACAATTGTATATACAAAAGAACATCAAACAGCAGATAGCTATATAGAGAAATTTATAAGTACATTATCTAAATATGATAAAATTCAAGTTGCTACGAGTGATTATGCAGAACAACAAATTATTTTAGGAAAAGGTGCAACTAGAATTTCTGCAAGAGAATTAAAACTCTATCTTGATGAAACTTTGACGAAAATAAAAGAAAAACAACAGGATAACAAGAAAAGGATACAACGAAATTTCTTGGAAGATAGATTAGATGATATAACTTTGTCGAAACTTGAGAACATTCGTAGAAAGCATTGAAAATACTGGATTTGTTGAGCTATAATATAAGTACACGAAACTTGTAAATGGGGGAGATTTCATGTTACTAGCTAAAGATAGTGATAAAAGCTATAACTATTATGAAAATTTGGATAATAGTCAACAAGATGAATATAATATAGTATTAAAAGCTAATAAAGGGGATAAACTAGCATTAGAATATATTATATCTAAGTATAAAAACTTTGTAAAAGCAAAAGCCAAGTCATATTTTTTGGTAGGCGCAGACAAAGAAGACATAATTCAAGAAGGTATGATTGGCCTATATAAAGCAGTTAGAGATTTTGACGGAACTAAGACAAACTCTTTTAAATGTTTTGCAGAAATTTGTATAACAAGACAAATAATCACCGCTATAAAAACAGCCACAAGACAAAAACACATACCCTTAAATTCATATGTATCTTTAAACAAACCTATATATGACGAGGAATCAGATAGAACGCTTTTGGATATAATAGCAACAAGTATAGTAACTGATCCAGAAGAATTAATAATAAGTAAAGAAGAATTAAAAAACATTGAAAACAAGATGAATGAATTATTAAGCGACTTAGAACTAGAAGTATTAGAACTATATTTAAGTGGCAAGTCATATCAATATATTGCTAACATGCTTAATAGAGATGTTAAATCTATTGATAATGCACTACAAAGAGTTAAGAGAAAATTAGAAAAACATCTTGAAAACAGAAATAATTAATAGTAAAATGCTTATTGTAAACACTTTAATCATATTTAAATTATTTAGGAGGTAATTCAAAATGGCAAAAGCTAAATTTGAAAGAACTAAACCGCATGTTAATATAGGAACAATCGGTCACGTTGACCACGGTAAAACTACATTAACAGCTGCAATAACAAAAACTTTATATGACAGATATCAATTAGGAGAAGCTGTAGATTTCGCTAACATAGATAAAGCTCCAGAAGAAAGAGAAAGAGGAATCACTATATCAACTGCTCACGTTGAATACGAAACTCCAAACAGACACTACGCTCACGTTGACTGTCCAGGACATGCTGACTACGTTAAAAACATGATAACAGGAGCTGCTCAAATGGATGGTGCTATATTAGTTGTTTCTGCAACTGATGGACCAATGCCTCAAACAAGAGAGCATATACTATTATCTAGACAAGTTGGTGTACCATACATAGTAGTATTCTTAAACAAATGTGATATGGTAGATGACGAAGAATTATTAGAATTAGTAGAAATGGAAATAAGAGAATTATTAGACGAGTATGAATTCCCAGGTGATGATACTCCAATAATAAGAGGATCAGCTTTAAAAGCTTTAGAAGATCCAACAAGCGAATGGGGAGACAAAATAGTAGAATTATTCGAAATAATAGACGAATATATACCAGCTCCAGAAAGAGATGTTGACAAACCATTCCTAATGCCAGTAGAAGACGTATTCTCTATAACAGGTAGAGGTACAGTTGCTACAGGTAGAGTTGAAAGAGGACAATTAAAAGTTCAAGACGAAGTTGAAATAGTAGGATTAACTGAAGAAACTAGAAAAGTTGTTGTAACTGGTATAGAAATGTTCAGAAAATTATTAGACAGCGCTGAAGCTGGAGATAACATAGGAGCATTATTAAGAGGTGTACAAAGAACTGAAATCGAAAGAGGACAAGTTTTAGCTAAACCAGGAACAGTTAACGCTCATACTAAATTCACTGCAGAAATATACGTTCTTAAAAAAGAAGAAGGTGGAAGACATACTCCATTCTTCGATGGATACAGACCACAATTCTACTTCAGAACAACTGACGTAACTGGTGCTTGTAAATTACCAGAAGGAACAGAAATGGTTATGCCTGGAGACAACATAACTATAGAAGTTGACTTAATAAACAAAATATGTGTAGAAGAAGGATTAAGATTCGCTATAAGAGAAGGTGGTAGAACAGTAGCATCTGGTGTTGTAGCATCTATAATAGAATAATCTGAAAAGAACATTTTGTTTTAAAAATGTATATAAAAAAGAGAGGGGTTTTCATACTCCTCTTTTTTTAAGTAAACAAACAAAAACATTGACACGACTTTAAATTTATGATAACTTATACAAAGTAATGGTTAAAGGAAGGTAATAGTATTTTGAATATTTTTTCAAGGTATTATTTAATCAATATATAATATTGTATTAAAAGTTGGAGGTGTAACAAATGAGAGTAAGAGTTACTTTAGCATGTACTGAATGTAAACAAAGAAACTACAACACTACAAAAAACAAAAAAAATAACCCAGACAGAATAGAATTACAAAAATATTGTAAATTCTGTAAAAAACATACTACTCATAAAGAAACAAAATAGTTATATTTTAAGGATGTGAGTATTATAATGAAAACTCAAGAAGTTAAAAAAGATAAATCTAACAAAAAAAGATTTAGTTTAGTTGCTTATATTAAAGAAACTATAGCAGAATTAAAAAGAGTAACTTGGTCAACAAAAAAAGAGTTACTTAAAAACACAGGTATAGTTTTAGCTACAATTATTTCGTTTACTATTTTAGTATGGGCATTAGATACGCTTCTATCAGGAGCACTAGCGCTAATAATAAAATAGAAAAGAGGAGAATGTAAATGTCAGAAATACAAGAAGCAAAATGGTATGTAGTTCATACTTATTCGGGACATGAAAATAAAGTTAAAGCTACCATAGAAAACTCAGTAAAAAATAGAGGGATGGAAGATTATATAAAACAAGTCATAGTCCCTACTGAAGATGTAATTGAAACTACAAAAACAGGAAAAGAAAAAGTAAGACAAAGAAAAATATACCCAAGTTATGTTCTTATCCAAATGATAATAACTGATGAATCTTGGTATATTGTAAGAAATACAAAAGGTGTTACAGGTTTCGTAGGTCCAGGATCAAAACCAGTTCCACTAAGCGAAGAAGAAGTTAAATCTATGGGTATCGATTTAGATAAAATAGGTGAAAAACGTACTGAAATCGAAGTTGGCGAAGTAGTTAACGTTCGTGACGGTGTCTTCAAAGGTCAAAGTGGAGTTGTTAAAGAACTAGATCTTAAAAACGAAAAAGTTAAAATATCTGTAAACAACGGAACTAGTGGTGAATTATCACTAGAATTAGATTTAAAGAGCATAGAAACAATATAGTTAGGAAAATTTGAGGAGGTGCGCTCGATATGGCTAAAAAAGTTATAGGTCAAATAAAATTACAAATACCTGCAGGAAAGGCTACTCCAGCTCCACCAGTTGGGCCAGCATTAGGACAACACGGTGTTAATATAATGGGATTCACTAAAGAATTCAACGCTAAAACTGCAGATCAAGCGGGAATGATAATACCAGTTGTTATAACTGTATACCAAGATAGATCATTCTCATTCATAACAAAAACTCCACCTGCTGCAGTATTACTTAAAAAAGCTGCTGGTTTAGATACAGCTTCAGGTGAACCAAACAAAAAGAAAGTTGCAACATTAACTTCAGCTCAAATAAGAGAAATAGCTGAATTAAAAATGCCTGACTTAAATGCTGCATCAGTTGAAGCTGCAATGAGCATGGTAGCTGGTACTGCTAGAAGTATGGGAATCGTAGTAGAAGACTAATTTAAATTAGACACTTCATTAGAAGTGGGAGGCGTATGCCGACAATAACCACAAGGAGGAATTATAAAATGGCTAAAAAAAGCAAAAAATATGTAGAAGCATTAGGAAAAATAGATAGAACTAAATTATATGAATCTAAAGAAGCTTTAGCTTTAGTAAGCGAAATAGCTACTGCTAAATTCGACGAAACTGTTGAAGCTCATATAAAATTAGGTGTTGACTCAAGACATGCTGATCAACAAGTTAGAGGTGCAATAGTATTACCTCACGGAACTGGTAAAACTAAAAAAGTTTTAGTTTTCGCTAAAGGTGAAAAAGCTAAAGAAGCAGAAGCTGCTGGTGCAGATTTCGTAGGTGCTGAAGACCTAGTTCAAAAAATACAAAAAGAAAACTGGTTTGATTTTGATGTAGTAGTTGCTACTCCAGACATGATGGGTGTAGTAGGTAGATTAGGTAGAGTATTAGGACCAAAAGGTTTAATGCCAAACCCAAAATCAGGAACAGTTACATTCGACGTTACTAAAGCTGTTGAAGAAATAAAAGCTGGTAAAGTTGAATACAGATTAGACAAAAGTAATATAATCCACGTTGCTATAGGTAAAGTATCTTTCGGTGGAGAAAAATTAGCTGAAAACTTCAACGTTTTAATGAACGCTATAATAAAAGCTAAACCATCTGCTGCTAAAGGTCAATACTTAAGAAGTATATCAGTTACTTCAACTATGGGACCTGGAGTTAAAATAAATCCTGCAAGAGTATCTGAATAATATTTATTGACATAGTCAAAAAATGATGTTATAATATCTCTTGTTGATGTTAAAAACGAATAGATTTGCCGTAGACAGTAGGTGCGTAAGCTTAATTTCCTACCGAGGTTTTAGATAAATGAAACTAGAGCTTTTATGTCTACCATTGCGTTAGAAATAAAAGCTTTTTTAATTGTACGGTGAATATACTTTTGTGAAGGAGGTGCACACTGATGAGAGAAGCTATACAAATGAAATCACAAGTTGTTGCTGAAATAGTTGAAAAACTACAAAAATCATCTTCTACAATAGTTGTTGACTACAAAGGTTTAACAGTAGAAGAAGTTACTGAATTAAGAAAAAAAATGAGAGAAGCTGGTGTTGAATACAAAGTTTATAAAAACACTTTAGTAAGAAGAGCTGCTAAAGAAGTTGGAATAGAAGAATTCAACAACGAGTTATTAGTTGGAACTAATGCGATAGCATTCGGTTATGACGATCCAATAGCTCCAGCTAGAGTTATAAAAGAGTTTATGGAAGCTCATCCAAAAATGCAATTAAAAATGGGTGTAGTAGAAGGAACATTCTACAACGAAGCTCAAATAGTTGAGTTCGCAAACATACCACCAAGAGAAGTTCTTCTTGCAAAATTACTTGGAAGCTTAAAAGCTCCAATGTCAAACTTCGTATACTTACTAGATGCTCTAGTGAAAAAAGAAGAAGGGCAAGAAGCTTAATTGTCAGTTAAATTTAGAAAAATAAGATTATAAAAAAATAAAATTTTAGTGAAAAAATTCGGAGGTGCTAAAAATGACAATAGAACAAATATTAGAAGCTATAGAACAAATGAAAGTTACAGAATTAAATGAATTAGTAAAAGCTGCTGAAGAAAAATTCGGTGTATCTGCTTCTGCTCCAGTAATGGTTGCTGGTGCTGCTGGTGGAGCTGCTGCAGCTGAAGAAAAAACTGAATTCGATGTAATATTAGCTAACGCTGGTGCATCAAAAGTAGGAGTTATAAAAGCAGTTAGAGAAGTAACTGGTTTAGGATTAAAAGATGCTAAAGATTTAGTAGACAACGCTCCTAAAGCTCTTAAAGAAGGAGCTTCTAAAGAAGAAGCTGAACAAATAAAAGAAAAATTAGAAGCTGCTGGTGCATCAGTAGAACTTAAATAATTTTTTTAAGAAAAAGGTGTCTCGGTAGGACACCTTTTTTGAATTTATTGATAAATTTAATTAATAAAGTTGAGAATAGAGAATATAAAACACTTTTTGTCTTGTATTCTCTATTCTCAACTTTATAAAAAAATTACGAAAAAATGGAATTAATACATAAAATTATGTACATACTAAATAAAGTAAGGTTTTTATGCACAAATAAAAATTATATTTTAATAAAAAGAATGTATAATTTTAATAATATATAAATTTAAAATTATATACTGTGTTATATTGAAAAACACAAAAAAGTGTGATAAAATTACTAGATGCGTTTAGTATGACAATGGTTTTATTTTTAATTATTGAGAGGTGAAAAGTGAATGCCATATCCTGTCACGATAGGTAAGAGAAAGAGAATGAGCTTTTCTAAAATAAAAGAAATAGCTGATTTACCAAATCTTATAGAAATACAAGTAGATTCTTATAAGTGGTTTTTAGAAGAAGGTTTAAAGGAAGTTTTTAATGATATTTCTCCAATTGAGGATTACACAGGTAATTTAATATTAGAGTTTGTAGATTACTCTCTAGATGATAAGCCTAAATATGACATTGAAGAATGTAAAGAAAGAGATGCTACATATTGTGCGCCTCTGAAAGTAAAAGTAAGACTTATTAATAAAGAAACTGGAGAAATCAAAGAACAAGAAGTATTTATGGGAGACTTCCCGCTTATGACAGATAGAGGGACTTTCGTAATAAATGGAGCGGAAAGAGTTATCGTAAGTCAATTAGTTAGATCTCCTGGAGTATATTATGCTTTAGAAAGAGATAAAACTGGTAAAAAACTAATATCTTCTACTGTTATACCTAATAGAGGTGCTTGGTTAGAATACGAAACTGATTCTAACGACGTTATTTCTGTTAGAGTTGATAGAACAAGAAAACAACCAGTTACTGTATTATTAAGAGCATTAGGTATAGGTACAAATGCTGAAATAATCGAACTTTTAGGTGAAGATGAAAGACTAATGGCAACATTAGAAAAAGATAATACTACAAATGTTGAGGAAGGTCTAGTTGAAATTTATAAAAAATTAAGACCAGGTGAACCGCCAACAGTTGAAAGTGCATCTTCATTAATAAATGCATTATTCTTTGATGCAAAAAGATATGACTTAGCAAAAGTAGGTAGATATAAATTCAATAAAAAACTTGCTTTAGCTTATAGAATAATGAACAGAGTAGCTTACGATGATATAATCAACCCAGAAACTGGTGAAGTATTCGTAAAAGCTGACGAAAAAATAAGTTATGATGATGCTTGGAAGATACAAAATTCAGGTATCAATGCAGTTACTATAAAAACTGATGAAGATAGAAAAGTCAAAGTAATAGGTAATAACTTTGTTGATATCAAAGCTCACATAGATTTTGACATAGATGATTTAAATATAAAAGAAAAAGTTCACTATCCAACATTAAAAGAAATTTTAGATGAATATAGTGATGAAGAAGAAATAAAAGAAAGTATAAAAATAAGAATAAAAGAATTAGTTCCTAAACATATACTATTAGACGATATAATCGCTTCTATAAGTTATGAATTCAACCTATTCTTCGGTATAGGAAACATAGATGATATAGACCATCTTGGAAACAGAAGAATAAGATCAGTTGGGGAATTATTACAAAACCAAGTTAGAATTGGTCTTTCAAGAATGGAAAGAGTTATAAGAGAAAGAATGACTGTACAAGACATGGAATCTATAACTCCACAAGCATTAGTAAATATTAGACCAGTTTCAGCTGCAATAAAAGAATTCTTTGGTAGTTCTCAGTTATCTCAGTTCATGGACCAAACTAACCCATTATCTGAGTTAACACATAAAAGAAGATTATCAGCATTAGGACCAGGTGGTCTTTCAAGAGAGAGAGCTGGATTCGAAGTGCGTGACGTTCATCATTCTCACTACGGTAGAATGTGTCCTATAGAGACTCCAGAGGGACCAAATATCGGTCTTATAAACTCACTTAGTACTTATGCTAAGATAAATGAGTACGGATTCATCGAATCTCCTTACAGAAAATATGATAAAGAAACAGGAAAAATGACAGATGAGATACATTATCTTACTGCAGATGAAGAAGATTTATTCATAAGAGTGCAAGCAAATGAACCATTAAATTCAGATGGTAGCTTTGTTAACTCAAAGGTTGTTTGTAGAACTGTAAATGGTGCAGTTGAACTTGTACCAACTGAAAGAGTTGACTTCATGGATATATCTCCTAAACAAGTTGTATCTATAGCAACAGCTATGATACCATTCCTTGAAAATGACGATGCCAACAGAGCCCTAATGGGAGCCAACATGCAACGTCAAGCAGTGCCTCTAATGAGAAGAGAAGCACCAATCATAGGTACAGGAGTTGAATACAGAGCTGCAAAAGACTCTGGAGCAGTTGTTGTTGCTAAAAACAGTGGTATAGCTGAAAGAGTAACAGCTGATGAAATAGTAATCAAAAGAGAAGACGGAAATAGAGATAGATATAAATTACTTAAATTCAAGCGTTCAAATCACGGAACTTGTATAAATCAAACACCTATCATAAACAAAGGTGAAATGATAAAAGCAGGTGACGTTATTGCTGATGGACCAGCTACAGATTTAGGTGAAATAGCATTAGGTAGAAACTGCTTAATCGCGTTTATGACTTGGGAAGGTTATAACTACGAGGATGCCGTTTTAATTAATGAAAGACTTGTTAAAGAAGATAGATTATCAACTATTCATATAGAAGAATATGAATGTGAAGCAAGAGATACAAAACTAGGACCAGAAGAAATAACTAAAGATATACCAAACGTTGGTGAAAGTGCAATCAAAAACTTAGACGACAGAGGTATAATCAGAATAGGTGCTGAAGTAGATTCAGGAGATATATTAGTTGGTAAAGTTACACCAAAAGGTGAAACTGAACTTACTGCTGAAGAAAGATTACTTCGTGCAATCTTCGGTGAAAAAGCTAGAGAAGTTAGAGATACATCTCTAAAAGTACCTCATGGTGAATCAGGTATAATAGTTGACGTTAAAGTCTTTACAAGAGAAAATGGTGACGATTTATCACCAGGAGTAAATGAATTAGTTAGATGTTACATCGCTAAGAAAAGAAAAATAAAAGTCGGAGATAAAATGGCCGGACGTCATGGTAATAAAGGGGTTATCTCAAGAGTATTACCAGAAGAAGACATGCCATTTATGGAAGACGGAACACCAATGGATATAGTTCTGAATCCACAAGGTATACCATCTCGTATGAACATCGGTCAGGTACTTGAAATGCACTTAGGACTTGCTGCTAAGAAATTAGGATGGCATGTTGCTACATCAGTATTCGATGGTGCAAAAGAAACTGATATAATGGATGCTTTAGAAGAAGCAGGTTATCCAAGAGACGGAAAACTTACATTATATGATGGTAGAACAGGTGATACATTTGATAATAGAATAACAGTAGGATACATGTACTATCTAAAACTACATCACTTAGTTGATGAAAAATTACATGCAAGAAGTACAGGACCATACTCACTAGTAACTCAACAACCACTTGGTGGTAAAGCACAATTCGGTGGACAAAGATTCGGTGAGATGGAGGTTTGGGCTCTTGAAGCATACGGAGCTGCACACATACTTCAAGAAATACTTACTGTTAAATCAGATGATGTAGTAGGTCGTGTAAGAACTTACGAAGCAATAGTTAAAGGTGAAAATATTCCTGAACCAGGAATTCCTGAATCTTTCAAAGTTCTTATAAAAGAACTTCAAAGTTTATGTCTTGATGTTAAAGTTCTTAGTGAAGAAGACGAAGAATTAGAAGTTAGAGAATCAACAGATCTTGATGATGAAGTTGATGGAAACTTCGAATTAAGTCTTATCAGTGATGAAAGAGAAGTAGAAGAATCTCATGTTATCGAAGATATCGATGAAGCTGATGAAGATTTAGTTGAAGAAGATATAGACTATAATGAAGAAGTAGATGATAATTTAAATTTTGATTTCAGTGGCTTTGGTGATGAAGACAACAGTGATTTTGAAATATAGTTTTATAATAAAATAAATATCAAATAGAAGGGAGAGAACTCCTTGTTTGAATTAAACAATTTCGAGTCGATAAAAATAGGTTTAGCCTCTCCAGAACGTATAAGAGAATGGTCTAGAGGAGAAGTTAAAAAACCAGAAACAATTAATTACCGTACTTTAAAACCAGAAAAAGACGGTCTATTCTGTGAAAGAATATTTGGACCACAAAAAGACTGGGAATGTCATTGTGGAAAATATAGAAGAGTTAGATATAAAGGTGTAGTTTGTGATAGATGTGGCGTTGAAGTCACTAAGTCAAAAGTAAGAAGAGAAAGAATGGGACATATAGAGCTTGCAGCTCCTATGTCTCATATCTGGTACTTCAAAGGGATCCCAAGTAGAATGGGTCTATTATTAGACATGTCTCCAAGATCTCTTGAAAAAATACTATACTTTGCTTCATATGTAGTTATAGATCCAGGTGAAACTGGACTAAACGAAAAACAATTATTAACTGAAAAAGAATTTAGAAGTAATTACGAAAAATACGGAAATACTTTTGAAGTTGGTATGGGTGCTGAAGCAGTTAAAAAATTATTAATGAGAATTGACCTTGAACAAGAAAGTAAGTTATTAAGAGATGACTTAAAAGACAGTACAGGTCAAAAAAGAGTTAGAACAATAAGAAGATTAGAAGTAGTAGAAGCATTCAAAAAATCAGGAAATAAACCTGAATGGATGATTCTTGAAGCTATTCCAGTAATCCCACCAGATTTAAGACCAATGGTACAATTAGATGGTGGTAGATTTGCTACTTCTGACTTAAATGACTTATACAGAAGAGTTATAAACAGAAATAACAGATTAAAAAGATTATTAGAGCTTGGAGCTCCTGACATCATCGTAAGAAATGAAAAAAGAATGCTTCAAGAAGCAGTAGATGCTCTAATAGACAATGGTAGAAGAGGTAGACCAGTTACTGGACCAGGAAATAGACCATTAAAATCTTTATCAGACATGCTTAAAGGTAAACAAGGTCGTTTCCGTCAAAACTTACTTGGTAAACGTGTTGACTACTCAGGACGTTCAGTTATAGTTGTTGGACCAGATCTTAAATTCTACCAATGTGGTATTCCAAGAAAAATGGCTCTTGAATTATTCAAACCATTCGTAATGGATAAATTAGTTAAAGAAGGTTATGCACATAATATAAAAAGTGCTAAATCGTTAGTTGAAAAAGTAAAACCAGAAGTATGGGATGTTCTTGAAGAAGTAATTAAGAGCCATCCAGTTTTACTTAACCGTGCCCCTACTCTTCATAGACTTGGTATCCAAGCCTTTGAACCAGTACTAGTTGAAGGTAAAGCTATAAGATTACATCCACTAGCTTGTACAGCATACAATGCCGACTTCGACGGTGACCAAATGGCGGTCCATGTACCATTATCAGTAGAAGCACAAGCGGAAGCTAGATTCTTAATGCTTTCTGTAAACAACATACTTGCTCCAAAAGATGGTTCTCCAATAACTACTCCATCTCAAGATATGGTTCTAGGATGTTACTACTTAACAATAGAATCTCAAGGAGGAGAAAAAGGAACTGGAACAGTATTTAAAGACTTTAACGAGTTAATGATGGCTTACCAAACTAAAGCAGTTGAATTACACTCAACAGTTAAAATGAGAATTGTTTTAGAAGATGGTAGAGTTGGAATCACAGAAAGTACAGTAGGTAGATTCATATTCAATGAAAACATACCTCAAGATTTAGGATTCGTAAATAGAGAAGAAGATCCATTTGGATTAGAAATAAATTATTTAGTTGATAAAAAAGCTTTAGGTAAGATAATAGATAAATGTTTCAGAAGACATGGAAACACTATAACTGCTGAAGTTTTAGACCATATTAAATCATTAGGATTTAAATATTCAACTATAGGTGGTATAACAGTTGCTGTTGCAGACATGAAAATACCAGAAACTAAAAAAGATTTAATAAAAGATGCAGAAGTACAAGTTGAAAAATACGAAAAAGTATTCAGAAGAGGTCTAATCTCTGATGAAGAAAGATATGAAAAAGTTATAGATACTTGGACTAAAACAACTGAAAAAGTTACAGATGAGCTAATGAATGGTCTTGAAAGAATGAATAATATCTACATCATGGCACATTCAGGAGCCAGAGGTTCTAAGAACCAGATAAGACAGTTAGCAGGTATGCGTGGTCTGATGGCCAATGCATCTGGTAAAACAGTTGAAATCCCAGTTAAATCTAACTTCCGTGAAGGGTTATCAGTAATGGAATACTTCACATCTTCACACGGTGCCAGAAAAGGGTTAGCCGATACAGCGCTACGTACAGCCGATTCAGGTTACTTAACAAGAAGACTTGTTGACGTCAGTCAAGATGTTATAGTTAGAGATTTTGATTGTGGAACTACTGAAACAACAGAAATATTTGCTATAACTGATGGAAGTGAAGCAATAGAAGACTTATACGATAGAATAGTAGGAAGATATACTATAGATGCTATACTACATCCAGAAACTGGTGAAGTATTAGTAGAAGCAGATACTATGATACAAGAAGACGATGCTGAAGCTATAATAAATGCAGGTATCGAAAGAGTTAACATAAGAACAGTTCTTAACTGTAAAACTCATCATGGTGTTTGTTCTAAATGTTATGGTAGAAACTTAGCTACTGGTAAAGAAGTTCATATCGGTGAAGCAGTTGGTATAATAGCTGCTCAATCAATCGGTGAACCTGGTACACAGCTTACAATGCGTACATTCCATACAGGTGGGGTTGCCGGAGGAGATATAACTCAAGGTCTTCCAAGGGTTGAAGAGCTTTTCGAAGCTAGAAAACCAAAAGGGTTAGCTATAATTTCTGAAATAACTGGTAGAGTTGAAATAGACGAAACTGGTAAGAGAAAAGAAGTTATAGTAATACCAAAAGAAGGAGAAAGAGAAGTTTACCAAATACCATATGGATCAAGAATAAGAGTTAAACAAGGTCAACTTGTTGAAGCTGGTGATCCACTTACTCAAGGTTCTATAAACCCACATGATATAGTAAGAGTTAAAGGTATTGGTGGCGTTCAAGAATATATAGTTAAAGAAGTTCAAAGAGTGTATAGACTTCAAGGGGTTGATATCAACGATAAACATATAGAAGTAATAGTTAGACAAATGCTATCTAAAGTTAAAGTTGAAGATCCAGGAGATACAGATTTATTACCAGGTGGTTATGAAGATGTATTAACATTCCAAGAATGTAACGAAGAAGCTGAATCTAAAGGATTAAGACCAGCTATAGCTAAGAGAGTTTTACTTGGTATAACTAAAGCATCTCTTGCTACAGATTCATTCCTATCAGCAGCATCATTCCAAGAAACTACAAGAGTTTTAACAGAAGCTGCTATAAAAGGAAAAGAAGACCATCTAATAGGACTAAAAGAAAATGTTATATTAGGTAAATTAATTCCAGCAGGAACAGGAATGAAAAAATACAGAAACATTGCAGTTGAAAAAGTAGAAGAAGAATCTTTATAAGAATTGTTATATAAACATTCTTGACATGAACTGTATGTGATGTTAAAATGTAAAAGTGCGAATTTAAAAGTTTACTCTGAATTACTGTTTAGGGTAAACTTTTAAGTGAGCTTTAATATAATTAAAGAACTATTAAGTACCAATCTATTAAATGTTTGACTATATAGCGAACATTTAACTACGGAAATCGGTAGTAATATCCGATTTAGTTGGCGATCATTAAAAGATCGAAATTTTAGAAGAAGGAGGTGCCGATGATGCCAACAATTAACCAATTAGTTCGTAAGAGTAGAAAAGACTTATTAAAAAAATCTACTGCTCCAGCATTACAAAAGAGTTACAACTCTTTAAACAAAAAAACAACTGATGCAAGTTCACCACAAAAAAGAGGAGTTTGTACTTCAGTAAAAACAGTTACTCCTAAAAAACCTAACTCAGCTTTAAGAAAAGTTGCCAGAGTTAAATTAACAAATGGTATAGAAGTTTCTGCTTATATACCAGGTGAAGGACACAACTTACAAGAACATAGTGTTGTTCTTATAAGAGGAGGAAGAGTAAAAGACCTTCCAGGGGTTAGATACCATATACTAAGAGGTACATTAGATACTGCAGGTGTTGATAAAAGAATGCAAGCAAGATCTAAATATGGTGCTAAAAAACCTAAAGCTGCTAAAAAATAGATAATAGAGTTTACTAAATTGAAATATTATAGTGCGGTGCTTTAAATATATATATATTTATGGCATACGGCATTGTGATAATATGTCGAGTACCTATGATTTAAGATAAAAATAATTAAGGAGGGAAGCAAAATGCCAAGAAAAGGTAATGTTCCAAAAAGAGACGTATTACCAGATCCAGTATACGGAAGTAAGGTAGTTACGAAATTAATAAATAACTTAATGATAGACGGAAAAAAAGGAAAAGCACAAAAAATAGTTTATGATGCTTTTGATATAATAGCTGAAAAAACTGGAGAAGAAGCTTTAGAAGTATTCAACAAAGCTATGGACAACATAATGCCAGTTTTAGAAGTAAAAGCTAGAAGAGTTGGTGGAGCTAACTACCAAGTTCCAATAGAAGTTAGACCAGACAGAAGACAAACTTTAGGTCTTAGATGGTTAGTAACATACACAAGAGCTCGTGGGGAAAAAGGTATGGTAGAAAAACTTGCGAGAGAAATAATGGATGCTGCAAACAATACTGGAGCATCAGTTAAGAAAAGAGAAGATACTCATAAAATGGCTGAAGCAAATAAAGCATTTGCTCACTACAGATTCTAATTTTATTCTAATACCAGAATTCAACTAGAATTTATGAAATATTAGAGATATCTAAGGAGGATAACCATGGCTAGAAATTTTCCTTTGGAAAGAACTAGAAATATAGGAATCATGGCTCATATAGATGCAGGGAAAACTACAACTACTGAAAGAATCCTGTTCTACACTGGGCGTACACATAAAATAGGAGAAACTCACGAAGGAGCTTCTCAAATGGACTGGATGGAGCAAGAAAAAGAAAGAGGTATAACAATAACTTCTGCTGCTACAACTACAACTTGGAAAGATCATAGAATAAACATAATAGATACTCCAGGACACGTAGACTTCACAGTTGAGGTTGAAAGATCTCTTAGAGTTCTTGACGGTTCAGTTGCTGTATTCTGTGCTAAAGGTGGGGTTGAACCTCAATCTGAAAATGTATGGAGACAAGCTGAAACTTACAAAGTTCCAAGAATAGCATTTGTTAACAAAATGGATATACTTGGTGCTAACTTCTACAACGTTGTAGAAATGATGAAAGAAAGATTAGGTTCTAATGCAGTACCTGTTCAATTACCAATAGGTAAAGAAGATACATTCCAAGGTATAATAGACTTAGTTAAAATGGATGCTATAATCTATGAAGATGACCTAGGAACTGTAATGGACGAAACTGAAATACCAGCAGATATGCAAGAATTAGCTGCTGAGTGGAGAGAAAAATTAGTTGAAGCAGTTGCAGAAACTGATGAAGAACTAATGATGAAATATCTTGAAGGTGAAGAATTCACTGAAGAAGAAATAAAAGCTGCTATAAGAAAAGCTACAATAGCATGTGAAATGAACCCAGTATTCTGTGGTACTGCTTACAGAAATAAAGGTGTTCAACCAGTTATAGATGCTGTTATAGATTACTTACCAGCTCCAACTGATATACCATCTATAAAAGGTGTATTACCAGATGGAACTGAAGCTGAAAGACACTCATCTGATGATGAACCATTCTCAGCTTTAGCATTCAAAATAATGACTGACCCATTTGTTGGTAAATTAGCATTCTTCAGAGTTTACTCTGGTACTTTAGAATCTGGTTCTTATGTATTAAACGCTACTAAGAACAAGAGAGAAAGAATAGGACGTATCCTACAAATGCATGCTAATACAAGACAAGAAATAACTGAAGTTTATGCAGGAGATATAGCTGCTGCAGTAGGTTTAAAAGATACTACAACTGGAGATACTTTATGTGATCCAAACAATGCTATCATACTTGAATCTATGGAATTCCCTGAACCAGTTATAGACGTAGCTATAGAGCCAAAATCTAAAGCTGCTCAAGAAAAAATGGGTACAGCTCTTCAAAAATTAGCTGAAGAGGATCCAACTTTCAGAGTTAGAACTGACGAAGAAACTGGACAAACTATAATCGGTGGTATGGGTGAATTACACTTAGAAATCATCGTTGATAGATTATTAAGAGAGTTCAAAGTTGAAGCAAATGTTGGTGCTCCACAAGTTGCTTACAGAGAAACAATAACTAAACCAGTTGATGTTGAGTACAAATACTCTAAACAATCAGGTGGTAGAGGACAATACGGACACGTTAAACTTAGAGTTACTCCACAAGAGCCAGGTGCTGGATATATATTCGAAAACAAAACTGTTGGTGGATCTGTTCCAAAAGAATATGTTGGACCAACTGATATGGGTATACAAGGTGCTATGCAAGCCGGTGTTGTTGCAGGATATCCTGTAGTTGACGTTGCTGTTGAATTATACGATGGTTCTTACCATGAAGTCGATTCATCAGAAATGGCATTCAAAATGGCTGGTTCTATGGCTATGAAGGAAGCTTTAAAGAAAGGTGATTCTGTATTACTTGAGCCTTACTTCAAAGTTGAAGTTGTTACTCCAGAAGAATACATGGGAGATGTTATGGGTGGAATAAACTCTAAGAGAGGTTTAATCCAAGGTATGGAAGCTAGAGCAGGTGCACAAGTTATAAATGCATTCGTTCCACTTTCAGAAATGTTCGGTTACTCAACTGAATTAAGATCTACTACTCAAGGTAGAGCTACTTACACTATGATATTCGACCACTACGAACAAGTTCCAGCTGGTGTAGCTAAAAAAATAGCTGAAGGTAGATAATATCTATTTAAATAAATAAAAACAAAAGACGAGGATTCGTCCTCGTCTTATTAAAAAATATATAAAAATAATTACTAGGAGGATTTCAAAATGGCAAAGGCTAAATTCGAAAGAAATAAACCACATGTTAATATAGGAACAATCGGTCACGTTGACCACGGTAAAACTACATTAACAGCTGCAATAACAAAAACTTTATATGACAGATATCAATTAGGAGAAGCTGTAGATTTCGCTAACATAGATAAAGCTCCAGAAGAAAGAGAAAGAGGAATCACTATATCAACTGCTCACGTTGAATACGAAACTCCAAACAGACACTACGCTCACGTTGACTGTCCAGGACATGCTGACTACGTTAAAAACATGATAACAGGAGCTGCTCAAATGGATGGTGCTATATTAGTTGTTTCTGCAACTGATGGACCAATGCCTCAAACAAGAGAGCATATACTATTATCTAGACAAGTTGGTGTACCATACATAGTAGTATTCTTAAACAAATGTGATATGGTAGATGACGAAGAATTATTAGAATTAGTAGAAATGGAAATAAGAGAATTATTAGACGAGTATGAATTCCCAGGTGATGATACTCCAATAATAAGAGGATCAGCTTTAAAAGCTTTAGAAGATCCAACAAGCGAATGGGGAGACAAAATAGTAGAATTATTCGAAATAATAGACGAATATATACCAGCTCCAGAAAGAGATGTTGACAAACCATTCCTAATGCCAGTAGAAGACGTATTCTCTATAACAGGTAGAGGTACAGTTGCTACAGGTAGAGTTGAAAGAGGACAATTAAAAGTTCAAGACGAAGTTGAAATAGTAGGATTAACTGAAGAAACTAGAAAAGTTGTTGTAACTGGTATAGAAATGTTCAGAAAATTATTAGACAGCGCTGAAGCTGGAGATAACATAGGAGCATTATTAAGAGGTGTACAAAGAACTGAAATCGAAAGAGGACAAGTTTTAGCTAAACCAGGAACAGTTAACGCTCATACTAAATTCACTGCAGAAATATACGTTCTTAAAAAAGAAGAAGGTGGAAGACATACTCCATTCTTCGATGGATACAGACCACAATTCTACTTCAGAACAACTGACGTAACTGGTGCTTGTAAATTACCAGAAGGAACAGAAATGGTTATGCCTGGAGACAACATAACTATAGAAGTTGACTTAATAAACAAAATATGTGTAGAAGAAGGATTAAGATTCGCTATAAGAGAAGGTGGTAGAACAGTAGCATCTGGTGTTGTAGCATCTATAATAGAATAATCTAGAATAGATTACTTAATTTTTTAATAAACACATAATAAAATAAAGAATTGAGGGGAGGACTTAGGTTTTCCCCTTTTTATTTTAAAGAAATAATTTTAATGTGTTGACAATAAAAATTAAAGATTGTATACTAAATAAGGCTTTTAAATTACAGATAAAGTTTCTTCTGAATTTAAGATTTAGCAAAAGATTTAGTGAAAAAAATTAACTAAATAAATTTAAAAAAAGTCTTGAAAAACTAAGAAGAATAATATAAAATATAATAGTGTGCTTGAGAGATACGAAAAACAAATCCAAATTTAATGATTATATCGGAATAAATTTTAGGTTTATGTTTACAGAACACCCGGAACTGTGTATCGGTATAAAAGTTAAATTTAAATGTTAAAAAAGGAGGGAAACAAAAATGGCTAAAAATGAAAAAATAAGAATAAGATTAAAGTCATATGATCACAAATTATTAGATTTTTCAGCTGGAAAAATAGTTGAAACTGCTAAAAAAGCTGGATCACAAGTTTCAGGACCTGTGCCACTACCAACTGAAAAACAAGTTGTGACAATATTAAGAGCTGTTCACAAATACAAAGATTCTAGAGAACAGTTCGAAATAAGAACTCATAAGAGATTAATAGACATAACTAGTCCAACACCTAAAACTGTAGACTCATTAATGAGATTAGATTTACCAGCTGGTGTAGACATAGAAATAAAATTATAATATTACATTATAATAGACAACACCTAAGATACGGTCCTATAAGGTTGTTATCTTAGAATGATTACCAATAAGGTAATCCGCTGTAAGAATTATAGGAGGTGCTAATATGAAAGGAATATTAGGAAAAAAAATAGGTATGACTCAAATATTCACTGAACACGGTGAAGTAATACCTGTAACAGTAGTTGAAGCAGGTCCAGTAGTTGTTACTCAAATAAAAACAACTGAAAATGATGGATACACTGCTATACAAGTTGGTTTCCAAGATGCTAAAGAAAAATCTTTAAACAAACCACAAAAAGGTCACTTAGCTGCTGCTAACACATTAAAAAAACATTTAAAAGAATTTAGAGTAGATTCTGTAGAAGAATACACAGTTGGACAAGAAATAAAAGCTGATTTATTCGCTGCAGGTGAATTAATAGATGTTACTGGAATAAGTAAAGGTAAAGGATTCCAAGGTCCAATAAAAAGACATGGACAATCAAGAGGTCCTGAAACTCACGGTTCTAGATACCACAGAAGACCAGGTTCAATGGGAGCTTGTTCTTACCCAGGTAGAGTTTTCAAAAACAAAAAATTAGCTGGACACATGGGTAGCGTTAAAGTTACAGTTCAAAACTTAGAAGTAGTAAGAGTTGACGCTGACAAAAACTTTATATTAGTTAAAGGTGCTATACCAGGAGCTAAAGGTTCAGTAGTAACAATAAAAGAAGCAGTTAAAGCTTCTAAATAATTGACTAACCTAAGAAAGGAGGAATCACAATGCCAAAATTAAACGTATTAAATATACAAGGACAAAATGTTGGTGAAATAGAATTATCAGATGCTGTATTCGGTGTTGAAGTGAATGAGCATGTATTATACGAAGTTGTAAAAAACCAACTTGCTAATAAAAGACAAGGTACTCAATCTGCTAAAACTAGAGCAGAAGTTAGAGGTGGCGGAAGAAAACCTTGGAGACAAAAAGGAACAGGTAGAGCTAGACAAGGTTCTATAAGAGCTGTACAATGGATAGGTGGAGGAGTTGCTTTTGCACCAAAACCAAGAAGCTACAGATACACATTACCAAAGAAAGTTAGAAGATTAGCTATGAAGAGTGCTTTAACTTCTAAAGTTCAAGCTAACGAAATGATAGTATTAGATGCTTTAACAATGGATGCACCTAAAACTAAAGAATTCGCTACAATATTAAACAATGTAAATGCTGCTAAAAAAGCTTTAGTAGTAATGGCTGAAAAGAACGAAAACGTAATAAAATCAGCTGCTAATATACCAAACGTTGAAACTGCATTAGTTAACACTATAAATGTATATGACATATTAAAATATGATTCATTCATAATAACTACTGATGCTGTTAAAAAAGTGGAGGAGGTGTACGCATAAAATGACTAATCCACATGATATAGTTATAAGACCAATAGTTACTGAACAAAGTATGGCTGATATGGCTGACAGAAAATACACTTTTGTAGTTCAAAAAGGAGCTAACAAAACTGAAATAAAAAAAGCAGTAGAAAAAATATTCGGAGTAGATGTAGAAAAAGTTAATACATTAAACTACGATGGAAAAGTTAAAAGAATGGGTAGAAGCATAGGAAAAACTGCTAGCTACAAAAAAGCAGTAGTTAAATTAACTGCTGATAGCAAAGAAATAGAATTTTTCCAAGGTATGTAATACTTAAGAAATAAAGGAGGGAAAATAAGATGGCTATTAAAAAATTTAAACCAACTTCTCCTGCCTTAAGAGAAATGACAGTTTTTATATCTGATGAAGTTACAACTAACCAACCAGAAAAATCTCTTTTAGTACCTTTAAAGAAGAATTCTGGGAGAAACGTTCACGGAAAAATAACTGTTCGTCACAGAGGTGGAGGAAACAGAAGAAAATATAGAATAATAGATTTTAAAAGAAATAAAGATGGTATTCCAGCAAAAGTTGCTACAATAGAATACGATCCAAACAGAACTGCTAATATAGCATTATTAAACTACGCAGATGGTGAGAAAAGATATATACTTGCTCCAGTAGGTATAAAAGTAGGAGATACTTTATTATCAGGACCAGAAGCAGATATCAAACCAGGTAATGCATTAGCATTAAAAAACATGCCAGTAGGTACTGTAGTTCATAACATAGAGTTAAAAGCTGGAAAAGGCGCTCAATTAGTTAGATCTGCAGGTGTTTCAGCTCAATTAATGGCTAAAGAAGGAAACAAAGCATTATTAAGATTACCATCTGGTGAAATGAGATATGTATCAATAGAATGTAAAGCTACTATAGGACAAGTTGGTAACGTAGAACATGCTAACGAAACTATAGGTAAAGCAGGTAGAAAAAGACACATGGGTATCAGACCTACAGTAAGAGGTTCTGTAATGAACCCTAACGACCATCCACACGGTGGTGGGGAAGGTAGATCACCAATCGGTAGACCATCTCCAGTTACTCCATGGGGTAAACCAGCTCTTGGATACAAAACTAGAAAGAAAAATAAAGCATCTAATAAATTAATAGTTTCAAGAAGAACTAAATAGTAGATGACTAAATAATAGATTTTAAATAGAAATTTATTTTACTCGGGAAGGAGGAAATTAAATGTCAAGATCAACTAAAAAAGGGCCTTTTGTTCACCCTAGACTTCTTAAAAAAATAGAAGCTATGAACGAAAGCGGAAGCAAAGAAGTTATAAAAACTTGGTCAAGAAGTTCAACTATATTCCCTCAAATGGTAGAGCACACTATAGCTGTACATGACGGAAGAAGACATATTCCTGTATATATAACAGAAGATATGGTAGGACACAAATTAGGAGAATTTGTTCCAACAAGAACTTTCAAAGGTCACAAAGATGACGAAAAGAGTAATAAGAGAAAATAATTAAATCCTGACTAGGAAAGGAGGAAGAACGATGGAAGCAAGATCAATCGCAAAATATGTACGTGTATCTCCAAGAAAAGCAGGTCAAGTATGCTCTCTTGTAAGAGGTAAAAACGTTGATGAAGCTTTAGCAATATTAAAATTCACTCCTAGAGGAGCAGCTGATATAATAGCTAAAGTAGTAAAATCAGCAAAAGCTAATGCTGAAAATAACCATGAAATGGATGCGGATAAATTATATATAGCATCAATAGTTGCTAATCAAGGACCAACAATAAAAAGATTTATGCCTAGAGCACAAGGTCGTGCAACTATGATAAGAAAAAGAACTTCTCACATAGAGGTTGTTTTAAAAGAAAGACAATAAGAGATAGGAGGGAAATAAATGGGACAAAAGGTTAACCCACACGGACTAAGAGTCGGTGTTATAAAAGATTGGGATTCAAGATGGTTTACTACTGATAAAAAAGAGTTCGGAAGTTTATTATTAGAAGACCACCAAATAAGAACATTCCTAAAAGAAAGATTATACGTTGCTGGTGTTGCTAAAATAGAAATAGAAAGATCAGCAAACAAAATAAGAATAGATCTTCACGTTGCTAAACCAGGTGTGGTTATAGGTGCAGCTGGAGCTAAAATAGAAGCTTTAAAAGCTGAATTAGAAAAAATGACTAAGAAAACTGTTATAGTTAATATAATAGAAGTTAAAGGAATAGACAGAAACGCTCAATTAGTAGCTGAAAACATAGCATTAGCTATCGAAAGAAGGGTAGCTTTCAGAAGAGCTATGAAACAAGCTGTACAAAGAGCTTTAAAATCTGGTGCAAAAGGTATAAAAGTTGCTGCTTCTGGTAGATTAGGTGGAGCAGAAATGGCTAGAACTGAAGGTTATAGCGAAGGAAATGTACCTCTTCAAACTTTAAGATCTGACATAGACTACGGTTTTGCAGAAGCTGATACTACTTATGGTAAAATAGGTATAAAAGTTTGGATATGCAACGGGGAAGTACTACCAACTAGAAATGGTGTAAACCCAAGAGAAGAAAGAAAAGATAACAGAAGAGATAGAAGAGATAACAAGAGAAGAGATAATAGAAGAGATAACAGAAGAAACTCTAGAGGAAACGATAGAGCTAGAGGACAAAGACCTCAAAGATCTGAAAAAAATAATTAATCTAAGTTAGCTTCAAGGAAGGAGGAGAAATCTCATGTTAATGCCAAAGAGAGTAAAACGTCGTAGAGTTCATAGAGGAAGAATGACTGGAAAGGCTCAAAAAGGTAACACAGTTACTTACGGAGAATACGGACTAGTTGCTTTAGAACCATCTTGGATAACTTCTAATCAAATAGAAGCTGCCAGAATCGCGATGACAAGATATATAAAAAGAGGCGGGAAAGTTTGGATAAAAATATTCCCACACAAACCAGTAACAAGAAAACCAGCTGAAACTCGTATGGGTGCTGGGAAAGGTTCTCCAGAATATTGGGTAGCCGTAGTTAAACCAGGAAGAGTAATGTTTGAGTTAGCAGGTGTTCCTGAAGAAAAAGCTAGAGAAGCAATGAGACTAGCAGCTCACAAACTTCCTATAAAATGTAAATTTGTGAAAAAAGAAGATTTAGATGTAAAGGGTGGTGAATAGGATGAAAGCTAAAGAGTTAAGAGATTTAAAAAGCGAAGAGCTAATAGTTAAATTAAATGACTTCAAAAGTGAATTATTTAGCTTAAGATTCCAATTAGCTACTGGTCAATTAGAAAATACAGCAAGAATAAAAATGGTTAAAAAAGATATTGCAAGAGTTAAAACTATCCTTGCTGAAAGAAAGTTAAACGAAACTAGAGCTTAATTTGGAAAGGAGGCTTTTAAACATGGAAAGAGGAAGAAGAAAAGTAAGAATAGGCCGTGTTGTAAGTAATAAAATGGACAAAACAATAGTTGTTGCTGTTGAAGATTTCGTACGTCATGAATTATACAACAAACCTGTTAAAAGAACTAAAAAGTTTAAGGCACACGACGAAAATAACGAATGTAGAATCGGAGATAGAGTAAAAATAATGGAAACTAGACCTTTATCAAAAGATAAAAGATTCAGACTAGTTGAAGTTGTTGAAAAAGTTAAGTAGTTTTTTTGAAAAGGAGGGATTACTATGGTACAACAAGAGACACGCTTAAAAGTTGCTGACAATTCTGGTGCAAAAGAATTACTATGTATACGTGTACTAGGCGGAAGTAAAAGAAAATATGGTAACGTAGGTGACGTAATAGTTGCTACAGTTAAAAGTGCAACACCTGGTGGAGTTGTAAAAAAAGGAAAAGTAGTTAAAGCTGTTATAGTAAGAAGTAAAAAAGGCATTAAACGTAACGATGGAAGTTATATAGCTTTCGATGAAAATGCTGCAGTTATAATAAAAGATGACAAAACTCCAGTAGGAACTCGTATATTCGGGCCTGTTGCTAGAGAGTTAAGAGATCATGAATTCATGAAAATAGTTTCTCTTGCTCCAGAAGTACTATAATAAGGAGGTGCAATAGGAGACATGATGCGCGTTAAGAAAGATGATACAGTTGTAGTTATAGCTGGTAAAGATAAAGGTAAAAAAGGTAAAGTTGTTGCTGTTTTACCAAAACAAGATAAAGTAGTTGTTGAAGGTGTTAACATAATAACTAAACATCAAAAACCAACTGCAATAAACCCACAAGGTGGAATAATAAACAAAGAAGCTCCAATTCACGTATCTAACGTAATGCCACTTGATCCAGAAACTGGAAAAGGGACTAGAGTTAGATTCGAAATGAAAGATGGAAAAAAAGTAAGAGTAGCAGTTAAGAGCGGAAAAGAAATATAATACAATATAACTCGAAAGGAGGGACCGTAAATGACTTCTAGATTACAAGAAAAATACATGAAAGAAGTTGCTCCTGCGTTAATGGAGAAATTTAATTACAAAAACGTAATGGAAATACCTAAAATAGATAAAATAGTTATCAATATGGGTATAGGTGACGCTAAAGAAAATCCAAAAGGATTAGAAAAAGCTGTTGAAGAAATGGAACTTATAGCAGGTCAAAAACCAGTTATAACAAGAGCTAAAAAATCAGTAGCTAACTTCAAATTAAGAGAAGGTATGCCAATAGGTGCAAAAGTTACTTTAAGACAAGATAAAATGTACTATTTCATGGATAAATTAGTATCAGTTACTTTACCAAGAGTTAGAGACTTCAGAGGTATAAACCCAAATGCTTTTGATGGTAGAGGAAACTATGCTTTAGGAATAAAAGAACAATTAATATTCCCAGAAATAGAGTATGATAAAGTAGACAAAGTAAGAGGAATGGATATAATATTCGTTACTACAGCTAAATCAGATGAGGAAGCTAGAGAATTACTAAAATTATTAGGAATGCCATTTTCAAAATAATAAAAAGGAGGGATTCCAGTGGCTAGAAAAGCAATGGTTGTAAAACAACAAAAGAAACAAAAATATAAAACTAGAGAATACACTAGATGTTCTATATGTGGTAGACCACATTCAGTTTTAAGAAGCTTTGGTATATGCCGTATATGCTTTAGAGAATTAGCTTACAAAGGACAAATACCTGGTGTTAGAAAAGCAAGTTGGTAAGAATTTGCCCAAATATGAAAGGAGGTTTTCAATATGACAATGACAGATCCAATTGCAGATATGCTTACACGTATAAGAAATGCAAACACTGTTAAGCATGAAACTGTTGATGTTCCAGCTTCTAACATAAAGAAAGAGATAGTAAGAATCTTATTAGAAGAAGGTTTCGTTAGAGGTTATGATGTTATAGAAGATGAAAAACAAGGAATAATAAGAATACAATTAAAGTACGGACAAGCAGGAGAGAGAGTTATACAAGGTATAAAAAGAATCTCTAAACCTGGAATGAGAGTTTATACAAACGCTTATGAAATACCTAAAGTATTAAACGGATTAGGTATATCAATAATATCTACTTCAAAAGGGATATTAACTGACAGACAAGCAAGAAAAGAAAATGTTGGTGGAGAAGTTATCTGCTACGTTTGGTAATAAAATTAAAGGAAGCAAGGAGGTGTAACTATGTCAAGAATAGGTTTAAAACCAATAACTGTACCTGCAGGTGTAGAAGTTACTATAGCTGAAGGTAACCACGTAACTGTAAAAGGACCAAAAGGTACTTTAGAAAAACAATTCGACGCTGCTTTAACTATAACTAAAGAAGGTGACGTTATAACAGTTGCTAGACCAACAAACAACAAACAACATAGATCATTACACGGATTAACTAGAACATTAATAAACAACATGATAACTGGTGTTAATGCTGGTTTCGAAAAGAAATTAGAATTAGTTGGTGTTGGATACAGAGCACAAAAACAAGGAAATAAATTAGTTATGAACTTAGGATTCTCACATCCAGTAGAAATGGAAGATCCAGAAGGTATAACTGTAGAAGTTCCAAATCAAACTGAGTTAGTAGTAAAAGGTATAGACAAACAATTAGTTGGTAACTATGCTGCTAAAATAAGAGATTGGAGAAAACCAGAACCATACAAAGGTAAAGGTATAAAATACGCTGGTGAATATATAAGACGTAAAGAAGGTAAAACTGGTAAAAAATAGGTAGAACGTAACTGTTAAACCAAAATAAAGTTGAACCAAATATAAGGTTGAAAGGAGTGAGCTCAGTGTTAAAAAAAGCTGATAAAAACGCTAAAAGACTTCAAAGACATAAGAGAGTTCGTAGAAAAGTGTTCGGAACACCTCAAAGACCAAGATTATGTGTATTTAGAAGTTCAAACAATATATATGCTCAAATAATAGATGACACAAATAGAGTAACTCTTGTTGCTGCATCTTCACTAGATGAAGCTGTTAAGGGTGCTGTTAATCATACAGGAAACAAAGAAGCAGCTAAAATGGTTGGCGAAATGGTAGCTAAAAAAGCTGTTGAAAAAGGTATAACTGAAGTAGTATTCGACAGAGGCGGATATATATATCATGGAAGAATAAAAGAATTAGCTGAAGGTGCAAGAGAAGCTGGTCTTAAATTCTAATAAAAGAGGAGGGAAGAAGGCATGCGTCGTAAACTTATAGATGCTAGACAACTAGATTTACAAGAAAGAGTTGTTGAGGTTAGACGTGTTACTAAAGTTGTTAAAGGTGGTAGAAACTTTAGATTCGCAGCTTTAGTAGTAGTTGGAGATGAAAACGGACACGTTGGTATAGGTACTGGAAAAGCAATGGAAGTTCCAGATGCTATAAAAAAAGCAGCAGAAGATGCTAAAAAGAATCTTATCAGAGTACCAATAGTTGGTACAACTATTCCTCACGAAGTTATCGGACACTTCGGTGCTGGGAAAATAATAATAATGCCTGCTCAAGAAGGTACAGGAATCATCGCTGGTGGTGCTGCAAGAACTGTATTAGAATTATCAGGATTAAAAGATGTTAGAGCTAAATCTTTAGGGTCTAAAAATCCAAGAAATATGGTTAATGCTGCTATAGAAGGATTAAGTTCTTTAAAAACAGCTGAAGATGTAGCTAGACTTAGAGGTAAAAAAGTAGAAGATCTTTTAGGATAAGGAGGTAGTGTGAAATGGCTAAATTACAAATAAAATTAGTTAGAAGTACAATAGGGACTACTCCTAAACAAAAAAAGAATGTTGAAGCTTTAGGATTAAGAAGAAGAGAACAAGTAGTTGTTAAAGAAGATAATGCCCAAATGAGAGGTATGATCGCTAAAGTTGCTCACTTAGTTGAAGTAACTGAAATAGCTGAATAATTATATAAAAGGAATAAAAAAAGGAGGTGCAATCCATGAAACTACATGAGTTAAAACCTGCTGAAGGTGCAGTAAAATCTAGAAAAAGATTAGGTAGAGGTACTGCTACAGGTCAAGGTAAAACTGCAGGACGTGGACAAAAAGGTCAAAAATCTCGTTCAGGCGGTGGAGTAAGAGTTGGATTTGAAGGTGGACAAATGCCACTAGCTAGAAGACTTCCTAAGAGAGGTTTCAAAAATCCATTCAGAAAAATATACACAGAAGTTAACGTTGAACTTTTAAATAGATTTGAAAATGGTACTGAAGTAACTGCAGAATTATTAAAATCTACAGGTGCTATAAGTAAAATAGAAAAAGACGGAGTAAAAATATTAGGAGAAGGAACTCTTGAAAAAGCTGTAACAGTTAAAGCTGCTAAGTTTACTGCTTCAGCTCAAGAAAAAATCGAAAAAGCTGGAGGAAAAGCAGAATTAGTATAATATCTGTTCTTTCAAAAGTTACAGGTGGGTGATATTACGTGCTATCAAAGATAAAACAATCTTGGAAAGTAAAAGATGTAAGAAGAAGAATCTTATATACCCTAATGATGATTCTAATATTTAGAATAGGTACCACAATACCGGTTCCTGGTGTAGACACAAGTATTATAAGTAAATTAGTAAGCGGTAACAGTTTACTAGCTCTATATAATATGTTCACAGGAGGAGCATTTAGTAATTTTACACTATTTGCTCTAGGTATAGGACCATATATCACTGCTTCAATCATAATACAACTTCTTACAGTAGGTTTTGAAAGTTTGAAAGAACTTCAAAAATCTGGTGAAGAAGGAAGAAAGAAGATGAATATGTACACAAGATATACAGCATTAGTATTAGCAATAATACAAGCTGTAGGTATAACTCTAGGAGTTGTAAAAGGTGCATTGAAATCTGATAATATATTCTTTATTACAACAGTTATAATTACATTAATAGCAGCAAGTATGATATTAATGTGGATGGGTGATAGAATAACTGAAAAAGGACTAGGAAACGGAAGTTCTATCATCATATTTGTTGGGATTATTTCAAGAATACCAACAGATATTATAAGTGTAGTAAACTCAGTACAATCAGGTACTATAAAATTATGGTTAGCAATAATACTAGCTATAATAATGTTAATAACAATTACGTTAGTTACATTTATTAATGAAGCGGTAAGAAAAATACCAGTACAATATGCTAAAAAAGTTGTAGGAAGAAAACTATATGGAGGTCAAAACTCTCATATACCAATGAAAGTAAACCAATCAGGGGTTATGCCAATAATCTTTGCTAGTTCGCTTTTAGCTTTCCCACAAACAATAGCATTATTTATGGGCGAAAATGCTCAAAATTTTGTTTCCACTTACTTAAGCACATCTGGTGATATAGGATTTTGGATTTATAGATCACTAGAAGTTTTATTAATAGTATTTTTCTCTTATTTTTATACTACAATATCATTCAATGTGGATGACATTGCTGAAAATATGAAAAATAATGGTGGATTCATACCAGGAATAAGACCTGGTAGACCTACAATAGATTATTTAAGTAGAATATTATCAAGAATAACTCTTGCGGGAGCTTTATTTTTAGCAGTAATAGCTATGATACCAGCATTCACAGTACATTTTATGAGTGTAAACATGAGTTTAGCAGGTACATCAATATTAATCGTTGTAGGTGTAGCACTTGAACTTAAGAGACAGTTAGAGTCACACCTAGTTATGAGAAGTTATCAAGGATTTTTAAAATAAATTGGAGATGATTAAATGAGACTAATATTATTAGGACCTCCTGGTGCTGGAAAAGGAACTCAAGCAGCAGGGATAGTTGAAAAGTACAAAATACCTCATATATCAACAGGAGATATATTTAGACAAAATATTAAAGAGGGAACAGAACTTGGAAAGAAAGCTAAAGAATATATGGACCAAGGTTTATTAGTTCCAGACGAATTAACAGTTGGTCTAGTAACTGATAGAATATCACAACCTGATTGTGGAAATGGATTCATGTTAGACGGATTTCCAAGAAATGTATCTCAAGCAGTACAATTAGATGCATTTCTAAAAAATAATGGAATAGCTTTAGATAAAGTAATAAACATTGAAGTTGATAAAGAAAAATTAGTTGCAAGAGCTGTAGGTAGAAGAATCTGTAAATCTTGTGGTGCTACTTATCATATAGAATTCAACCCATCTAAAGAAGAAGGTGTTTGTGATATATGTAAAGGAGATCTTTATCAAAGAGCTGATGATAATGAAGAAACAGTTTCAAAAAGAATACAAGTTTATTTAGATGAAACTAAACCACTAGCTGATTATTATTCTAAAGTTGGAATAATAGCAGATATAGATGGTCAACAATCTATAGATAAAGTATTCAACGATATAGTTTCTGCATTAGAAAGCAAATAGATAATGATTAGACTTAAATCTGAAGAAGAAATAAAAATCATGAGAGAGGCTGGCAAAATTGTCGCCGAAACTCATGAATTATTAAAGTCAGCTATAATTCCGGGGGTATCAACTTTAGAGTTAGATACAATAGCTGAAGAGAATATAAGAAAATATAATGCAGTACCATCTTTCAAAGGCTATGGAGGATTTAAAGGAAGTATTTGTGCATCTATCAACAATGAGGTTGTACATGGTATTCCTGGAAACAAAATAGTGAAAGAGGGAGACATTATAAGTATTGATATAGGAGCCTATTATAAAGGATATCATGGCGATGCTGCAAAAACACATGCCGTTGGCGTAATATCTGAAGACAATAGGAAATTGATAGAAGTGACACGTCAAAGCTTCTATGAAGGAATAAAGTTTGCAAAAATTGGATACAGACTTTCGGATATCTCACACGCAATACAAACATATGTTGAACAAAATGGTTTTTCAGTAGTTAGGGATTTGGTTGGTCATGGAGTAGGCACACATCTTCATGAAGCACCGGATATTCCTAACTATGGCAAACCAGGAAAAGGGCCAAAATTAAAGGCTGGAATGGTTTTAGCAATAGAACCAATGGTAAACATGGGAAAATTTAATGTCAAATGTCAATCGGATGGTTGGACAATTGTTACAATCGATGGAAAAAATTCAGCACACTATGAACATACGATAGTAATTACGGAAAATGAACCAATTTTGCTAACAAGTCTTTAAATTTAGTCAAATAAATGGTATTATAGATAATGCAGGTTTTGAACTTGCTGACAGAAAGTTAAGCACTTTATTAAAATTTTACTTTGAAAAAAGTAATAAAATAGTATAAAATTGTTAATGATACTTTTTAAGAGCTAACTTAGTTAAGTCAATTTGCTGACTTATTGAATGGAGGGCTGGTTGTTTAATGGCCAAAAAAGATGTAATAGAATTTGAAGGTACAGTTGTAGAAAACTTACCAAATGCTATGTTTAAAGTTAAATTAGAAAATGGACATGAAGTATTATGCCATTTATCTGGTAAGCTAAGAATGAACTTCATAAGAATTCTTGAAGGTGATAAGGTTAAAATAGAACTTTCACCTTATGATCTTACAAGAGGAAGAATTACTTGGCGTAAGAAGTAGACTACTTTATAGTCTAAGGAGGGATTAATAATGAAGGTAAGACCATCAGTAAAACCAATGTGCGAAAAATGCAAAATAATCAAAAGAAAAGGTAAAGTAATGGTTATCTGCGAAAATCCAAAGCACAAACAAAAACAAGGATAATATAAAAAAAGATAGCATTTACAGTTATTTTATGCTATAATAAAAAACTGTGATGTTAACAAAAAATGTTAAAAATTAACGAAAAATTAGAGACGAAAATATATAAAAAAACTCGTTTTTTTATAGAAAATTAATGTAGGAGGTGCAACTATGGCAAGAATCGCTGGGGTAGATTTACCTAACGAAAAGAGAGCGGAAATAGGCTTAACTTATATATATGGTATAGGTAGAGCAACTGCTAATGAAATATTAGCTAAAGCTGAGATAAATCCTGATACAAGAATAAAAGATTTATCAGAAGAAGAAGTTAATACATTAAGAAGAATCATAGATAATGATTTCTTAGTTGAAGGTGACTTAAGAAGAGAAATCGCATTAAACATAAAGAGATTAAGAGACATCAAATGTTACAGAGGTATAAGACATGCTAAAGGATTACCTCTAAGAGGACAAAAAACTAAGACTAATGCTAGAACTAGAAAAGGTCCTAGAAAAACTGTATCTCGTAAAAAGAAAAAATAATAAATAGATAGGAGGGAAATCGAGAAATGGCTAAACCAAAAAAGAAAGCAACACGTGTAAGAAGAAGAGAACGTAAAAACATAGATCGTGGACATGCGCATATACAATCAACTTTTAATAATACAATAGTTACTTTAACTGACGTTCATGGAAATGCTATATCATGGGCATCTTCAGGACAATTAGGATTTAAAGGATCAAGAAAATCAACTCCATTTGCTTCTCAAATGGCTGCAGAAACTGCTGCTAAAGCTGCAATGGAACATGGTTTAAAAAGCGTAGAAGTATTTGTTAAAGGACCAGGTTCTGGTAGAGAAGCTGCTATAAGAGCTTTACAAGCTACTGGACTTGAAGTAACAATGATAAAAGACGTCACTCCAATACCACACAACGGATGTAGACCACCAAAAAGAAGAAGAGTATAATCATAGGAGGTATAGATAATGGCTAGATATACTGGTGCATCATGTAGACAATGCCGTAGAGAAGGAATGAAATTATTCCTTAAAGGTGATAGATGTTATACAGATAAATGTGCTATAGTTAAAAGAAACTATGCTCCTGGGCAACACGGACAAGGGAGAAAGAAACTTTCTAACTATGGATTACAATTAAGAGAAAAACAAAAAGTTAAAAGAATATATGGAGTTTTAGAAACTCAATTCAGAAATTTATATGAACGTGCAGAAAAAATGTCAGGTAAAACTGGGGAAAACTTATTATGTCTATTAGAAGAAAGATTAGACAACGTAGTTTTCAGAATGGGATTAGCTAACTCTAGAAAAGAAGCTAGACAATTAGTTACTCATGCACACTTTACTTTAAATGGTAAAAAAGTAGATATACCATCATTAACTGTTAAAGTTGGAGATGTTATAGCTGTTAAAGAAACTTCTAAATCATCAGCAAAATTCAAAGCTTTAGTTGAAGCAAACAAAGTTGCTCCAAACTGGTTAGATGTAAACTTAGAAGAAATGTCTGCTAAAGTAGTTGCATTACCAACTAGAGAAGATATAGATATAGAAATAGCAGAACACTTAATCATAGAACTTTATTCAAAATAATAAGCAGTTTTTAAAAATAATTTTAAAATTGTTTACCCTCAGTGGATTAACAAATTTTAAGGAGGGTTTAGTCCATGATAGAAATAGAAAAACCAAAAGTAGATATAGTTGAGCTTAGCGAAGACTATAGATATGGAAAATTCGTAGTGGAACCTCTAGAAAGAGGCTACGGAATAACTATAGGGAATGCCCTAAGAAGAATATTATTATCATCTTTACCAGGTGTAGCAGTAAACTCTATAAAAATAGATGGAGTATTACATGAATTCTCTACAATACCAGGTGTAAAAGAAGATGTTACTGAAATAATATTATCATTAAAAGAACTTTCAGCTACTATTGATGGTGAAGGTAGTAGAACACTAAAAATAGAAGCTCAAGGTCCATGCTCTATCAAAGGATCTGACATAATATGTCCTCCAGACGTTGAAATATTAAGTAAAGACCTACACATCGCTACTTTAGATGATAATGCTAAACTTAATATGGAAATATATGTTGATAAAGGTAGAGGATATGTACCAGCAGAAGAAAATAAAACAGACAATATGCCAATAGGTGTATTACCTGTTGATTCGATATATACTCCCGTTGAAAAAGTTAGCTACCATGTAGAGAATACAAGAGTTGGTCAAAAATCAGATTATGATAAATTAACTTTAGAAGTTATGACTAATGGAAGTATAAATCCTCAAGAAGGAATATCTCTAGCTGCTAAAGTGCTTGTTGAGCATTTAAATCTATTCATAGATTTAACTGAACATGTAAGTAACGTAGAAATAATGGTAGAAAAAGAAGAAGATCAAAAAGAAAAAGTTTTAGAAATGACTATAGAAGAACTAGATTTATCAGTTAGATCTTATAACTGTTTAAAAAGAGCGGGAATAAACACAGTTGAAGAATTAGCTAATAAATCTGAAGATGATATGATGAAGGTTAGAAACCTTGGTAAAAAATCATTAGAAGAAGTAATTCAAAAACTAGAAGAACTTGGATTAGGTCTTAAACCAAGCGAAGAATAATCGGACAAAGGAGGGATTGACATGGCTAATTACCGTAAATTAGGTCGTGTGACTTCACACAGAAACCTTATGTTAAGAAACTTAGTAACTGACTTACTAAGAAATGGTAGAATAGAAACTACAGTAACTAGAGCTAAAGAAACTCGTAGAATGGCAGAAAAAATGATAACTCTTGCTAAAAGAGGAGATTTACATGCTAGAAGACAAGTTTTAGCTTACGTTATGGATGAAACTGTTGTAAACAACTTATTCACTGATTTAGCTCCAAAATACGCTGAAAGAAACGGTGGATACACTAGAATAATCAAAAAAGGGCCAAGAAGAGGCGACGCTGCTGAAATGGCATTTATAGAATTAGTATAGTAAATAATAGTTTTATATAGATAAACCCATATTGAAAAGTATGGGTTTTATTTTTTTATACAAAAATATATTAAAGGTTTTACTTAATTCAATATAGTATAAAATAATAGATATTGGATTAATTTATATATTATAAGTAGAGTTTTAAAATTGTATCAGTAAAAAGTATAAATGTGGAAATTGTTTGAAAATGATAGCTATATTTTTAAATTTTTATGGCTAAACTATGTTATAATAATAAATTGTATAAGTTTTTAAGCTACTGCTTTATAAAGGAGTATATGATATGGAAAATATAATAAGTGTAAAGGATATGACCTTTGAATATGTAAGCATAGATTCTAAGTTTAGAGCAATAGATAATTTAAATTTAGAAGTAAAACAAGGTGAATTTGTTGCAATAATAGGTCACAATGGATCAGGTAAGTCCACTTTATCTAAAAATTTAAATGCAATTTTAGTACCAACTGAAGGTGACATCTATATTGACGGGATGAACACAAAAGATGAAGCTAAACTTTGGGATATAAGACAAACTGCCGGAATGGTATTCCAAAACCCAGATAACCAAATAGTAGCGACAATAGTTGAAGAAGATGTTGCTTTTGGGCCAGAAAACTTAGGTATAGAACCTAAAGTAATAAGACAAAGGGTAGAAGAATCTTTAAAAAGTGTTGGTATTTATGAATTAAAAGATAGACAACCCCATCTATTATCAGGGGGACAAAAGCAAAGAGTCGCAATAGCTGGTATTATAGCTATGAGACCAAAATGTATTATATTTGATGAAGCTACAGCAATGTTAGACCCATCAGGTAGAAAAGAAGTAATGAATGTAATTAAGAAACTAAACAAAGAAGAAAATATTACGACTTTACATATAACTCACTATATGGAAGAAGCTGTCCAAGCCGATAGAGTAGTTGTTGTAGACAAAGGTAAAAAACTATTAGAAGGGACTCCAAAAGAGGTATTTAAAAATGTAGACTTATTAAAGAAAATAGGTCTTGATGTACCTTATATGACAGAACTAGCTGGTCTTTTAAGAGAAGAAGGGCTAGATATAGATGATGACATATTAACAGTGGATGAGATGGTGGATAAATTATGTCAGTTATAGTAAAGAATTTAACATACATATATGATGAAGGAATGCCTTTTGCTAGCAAGGCAATTGATGATATTTCTTTTGAAATAAAAGATAATGATTTTGTTGGGCTTATAGGACATACAGGTTCAGGAAAATCAACATTAATACAACATTTAAATGGTCTATTAAAACCATCTTCAGGACAAATAATAGTAAATGGTTTTAATATAACAGACAAGGATTTAAATTTAACTGAAATCAGAAAAAGAGTAGGGATAGTTTTTCAATATCCTGAATATCAATTATTTGAAGAAACTGTAGAAAAAGATATAGCATTCGGTCCTCGAAACTTAGGATTAGATGAAGAAGAAATAAGTAAAAGAGTAAGAAAATCTATGGAAGCAGTAGGTCTTGATTATGAAACATATAAAGATAAATCTCCATTTGATTTATCAGGAGGCCAAAAACGTAGAGTAGCTATAGCAGGTGTAATTGCTATGAATCCGGAAGTACTTATATTAGATGAACCGACAGCTGGATTAGACCCAGGTGGTAGAGATGAAATATTTAATTTGATTAAAAAATTACATCGTGACAATAATATAACTATAATACTTTCATCACATAGTATGGACGATATGGCGAAACTTGCACAAACAATAATTGTTATGAATCATGGAAAAATAGAATTTATGGGAACACCTAGAGAGGTATTCACTTCTCATGCTACTAGACTAAGAGAAATAGGCTTAGATGTGCCTCAAGTATTAGAATTAGCAACTAAATTAAGAAATAAAGGCTTTGATATACGACCAGACGTACTTACAGTAGAAGAAATCAAAGATGAAATACTAAAAGTTATGAGAGGGAGAAAGAAATGTTAAAAGATATAACTATAGGTCAATATTATCCAGCAAATTCTAAAATCCATAAGTTAGATCCAAGAACTAAAATAATAGCGGCAATTATATTTATGATTGCACTATTTGTAGTAAATCAATTTTGGCCATATGTAATTATATTTGGAATAATAGCAGCTGTAGTTAAAGCATCTGATATCCCAATGAAATACATGATGAAGGGGTTAAAACCTCTAAGATGGATTCTATTATTCACATTTGTAATTAATATGTTCTGTCTACCTGGAGAAGTACTTTCTATTGCAGGAGTTAAACTTCAATTAGGATTCTTAAAAATCACTGATGCAGGTTTAAGACAAGCGATATTTATGGCTATTAGATTAATATACTTAGTTGTAGGTACATCTTTACTAACACTTACAACATCACCAATACAATTAACAGATGGTATAGAAAGGCTTTTATCACCATTTAATAAAGTTGGGTTACCAGTACACGAATTAGCAATGATGATGACAATTGCATTACGTTTTATACCAACATTATTAGATGAAACAGATAAAATAATGAAAGCTCAAATGTCTAGAGGAGCTGATTTCGAAAGTAGCAACCTTATAAATAGAGCGAAGAACTTAGTACCATTACTAGTACCATTATTCGTAAGTGCATTCAGAAGGGCTGACGAATTAGCAATGGCTATGGAAGCTAGATGTTATAGAGGTGGATATAACAGAACAAAAATGAGAGAAGCTGTTATAACAACTGCAGATAAAGTAGCATATTTACTTATGATATTATTCTTGGCAGGAAGTATAGCGAGCAGATTCATACACATTTTAGTGTAATTTAATTAAGATAATAAAAATTGATTTTTAGATTATGTGATAAAGTATTTTAAAGTGGTTCACTCTGTCTAAAAATCAATTTTTTAAATTGGAAATAAATTAATAATTTTTAGTTTAGAAATAAAATAAGTTAAGATTAAAGAGGTAATTAATGAGAAACTTAAAGATTACTTTACAATATAACGGCAAAAACTACTGTGGTTGGCAAAAACAGCCCAATGAACTTGGAATTCAAGGTACAGTAGAAAAAGCTATATATGAAATAACAAAAGAAGAAGTAAAGGTTACTGCATCAGGAAGAACAGATGCAGGAGTGCACGCCTTGGGACAAGTTGCAAACTTTAAAACAGAAAGCAAAATCCCAGCAGATAGGCTGCCAGATGCACTAAATGCCAAATTGCCAAAAGATATTTCTATAATATCGTGTGAAGAGGTTGACATAGACTTTCACGCACGATATAATGCATGTGGTAAGACATATAGATATTTAATATACAATAAACCTTATAGAAGCCCCTTATACAAGGATTTATCATATCATGTGAGGTATGACCTGGATTTAGATAAAATTCGCTTAGAAGCGAAATCTCTAATCGGTACACATGATTTTGGTGGATTTATGAGTTCAGGCTCATCAGTAAAAGATACAGTAAGGACTATCTATGATGTCGATATTCAAGAAAATGACGGAATGATATCAATTGAAGTAAGTGGAAATGGATTTTTATACAATATGGTAAGAATAATTGTAGGTACACTTGTTGATATTGGGCGAGGAAGAATTAAACATAATATGGAAGAAATAATAAATTCAAAAAGTAGGTCAATGTGTGGTCACACAGCGCCTGCGCATGGTTTATTTCTCAAAAAAGTTAATTATTAAACCCTTGACACTTTTTCGTAGTTGTATTAGAATATATAGGAATGTGTTAATAAGTCCACAACGCCCCGGACTTTATATAAAACGGTAAAATAAAATTTTGAAAATTAAGAAGGAGGGACAACCATGAAAAGTTATATAGCTAAACCAGCTGAAGTACAAAGAAATTGGTACTTAGTTGACGCTGAAGGAAAAACATTAGGTCGTCTTGCTACAGAAATAGCAACTATATTAAGAGGAAAACATAAACCAACATTTACACCACATGTAGACGGTGGAGACTTCGTTGTTGTTGTAAATGCATCAAAAGTAGTTTTAACAGGAAAAAAATTAGATCAAAAATACTATAGATACCACACTGGTTATGTAGGTGGATTAAAAGAAATCTCTTACAGAGAAATGATGGAAAAGAAACCAGAAGAAGTAGTAGCACATGCAGTTAGCGGAATGTTACCAAAAAATAAATTAAGAGCTAGAATGATGACTAGATTAAGAGTATTCGCAGGAGCAGAACATACTCATGCAGCTCAAAAACCAGAAGTAATAAGCTTCTAATTTAACTAGGTGAAAGGAGGAGTTATCATGGAAAAAGTACAATTCTACGGAACAGGAAGAAGAAAAAGCTCTGTAGCTAGAGTTAGATTAGTTGCAGGTGAAGGAAACATAACAGTAAACGGAAGAGCATTAGACGAATATTTCGATTACGATACATTAATAAGAGACGTTAAACAACCATTAGTTTTAACTAACAATGAAAACAAATATGACGTTATAGTAAAAGTTGAAGGTGGAGGATTCACTGGACAAGCTGGTGCTATAAGACATGGTATATCTAGAGCTTTATTAAAAGCTGATGCTGAATTAAGACCAGAACTTAAAAAAGCAGGATTCTTAACTAGAGATGCTAGAATGAAAGAAAGAAAGAAATACGGATTAAAGGCTGCAAGAAGAGCACCTCAATTCTCAAAAAGATAGTATTACCTTATATGGTATTTATGAAAGTCTTGAAGTTATTAACTTCAAGGCTTTTTTTGTTGTATAAAAAGTTATAGGGGATGATGCTGTAAAGGCATCGATTTTTATGATGTACACATTATTCATTTGATATAATTAAAGTAAAAACTGTTAGTTATAAAAGGGGGATAATGTATGAATGAATCTACATTTATTTGGAGTGAAATTTATGAAGAATTTGCAACAAAGTTATTAGAGTATAAAAATGATAGGAAAAATCTTATTTCTAAACTTCAAAATGTTTATGAAGAAATAGATATGAAGTTACCTAAAATGGAGAGCAATGGTGAAATATTGGATATAGATCCTTTTACGATTTTTGGATTATTCAATAAAGGTATAACAGATGATAATCGTAAGCGTATTTTAGGTGAAATTGCAAAACAATTTAATCTTAAAAATGAAGTACCACCTAGTTTTGATGGAATTCCATTAGTTAATAATCTAAGTGCCGCTTTTTTTAATTTCGCTGAAGAAAGAGGAGAAAATGATATAAATAATTTGTGGGAAGTTTTTGAATCAGCTATTAGATATGCTGATAATCCTACACAAGAAAATAAATTAAAAATAGAATCTGCATATGACAAAGCAATTAAACAAAAAGGCATTCAGTGGAATATTACAATGGGATTATATTGGATTCGACCTAATACTTATATAAACCTAGACTCAAAAAATAGGGAATTTATTATTAAACAAAAAATACTTCCACAACAATTTATTAAAGAAGTAAATCAATTTAAAAATGTACCAAATGGTGAACAGTATATTCAATTATGTGATTTATTATTAGAGAAAATAAAAGACGGTCAATATGGTTATAGAGATTTTAAAGAATTATCTTTTATGGCATATGAACGAAATATGTCTGTGGATACAGTGGCTCAACATAACACACAAAATACAGATATAGCTAAAAATACAATATTATATGGCCCTCCTGGCACTGGTAAGACATATAATACAGTTATGTATGCAGTTGCTATAATTGAAAATAAAAAACTTGAAGATATAAAAAGGGAGAATTATACAAAGGTTATTGATAGATATAATAAGTATAAAGAAGATGGAGTTATAGAGTTCACTACATTTCATCAATCTTATGGATATGAAGAATTTATAGAAGGTATTAAACCAGTTATACATAGTGATGAAGAAGATGAAACTGATATACAATATGAAGTGGTTCCAGGATTATTTAAAAAGTTTTGCGATATAGCTGGTAAACCAATATTGAGAAAAGAAAAATATGATATAGGTATAAATGAATTACCAACTATATGGAAAATTTCACTTGAGGGTTCAGGCGAAAATTCAACACGTACCGAATGTATGAGAAATAATCATATTAGAATAGGATATGATGAGTATGGTAGAGAAATTACAAATCTATCTAAAGGTGATGCTGGTAGAAACATATTAAATTATTTTATTAATGATATGAGTATAGGTGATATAGTGATGTCTTGCTACGATTGTAATACCGTAGATGCTATTGGTGTGGTAACGGGTGAATATGAATGGCATGATGAATATGCTCAATATAAAAGATTACGTAAGGTAAATTGGATTGCAAAAGGTATCAAAGAGAATATTATAAAAATTAATAATGGAAGCAGACTTAGTAATCCTACGGTATATAAATTAAGGATGGATTTATCAGATGTTATGGAGATTATAGAAAAATACTCTAAGAATACTATAGAGGTTGAAGAAAAGAAAAAGAATCATGTCTTTATAATAGATGAAATTAACAGGGGAAATATATCAAAGATTTTTGGAGAATTAATTACATTAATAGAACCTACAAAACGTATAGGTCAGATAGAAGGACAAAAAGTTAGATTACCTTATTCTCAAAAACTTTTTGGAGTCCCTAATAACGTATATTTAATCGGAACTATGAATACAGCGGATAGATCTATTGCAACAATAGATACAGCCTTACGACGTAGATTTAACTTCAAAGAGATGTTGCCAGATTCAGAGATTTTAGATGGAATTTATGTAGAAGATATTTCTATCAAAGATATATTTATAAAAATGAATAAGCGTATAACTGTTTTATTTGATAGAGAACATACTTTAGGACATGCTTATTTCTTACCTCTTAAAGATGCTCCAACTATTGAGACGTTGGCAAATATTTTTGAAAATAGTATTATTCCTCTATTACAAGAATATTTCTATGAGGACTATGAGAAAATTCGAATGGTTCTTGGTGATAACCAAAAGGATAGTGAGGATAAACAGTTTATTACGATAGAAGAAAATGATTATAATGATTTATTTGGGGATATAGATTATGACTTTGATGAAATGAGTACCTATAAAATAAATAGTTTTGCATTAACAAATATTGAAGCTTATCGATCAATATGATGAGAGGTGTAAAGAATGGGTAAAACATATCAAATAATTGAATATGGTTCATTTGCAAGAGGAAAAAATATAAAGGGCTACACCTATTTACCAAATGATATATTTGACACATTAGAAGAATTTATACTTTCAAATAAAAATAGAGATGTAGAAGCATTAGAATTTATGAATATTTCAGTAAAAAGAGGAGTAGGAAAGGTTATAACAGCAAAAAACTATGTTGGAATAATTGAAATAAAAGATGGTATAACTATTGAGATTCTTCCTAAGATTTATTCGCAAAAAGATGTAACAGAAGCTAAAGTTAAAAAGTTAGTTATGGATATGTTGAAAACTTTAAGAAAGTCGCCATATAAATCTTTGCAGGTAGCTAATGTAAGTGTTGATAAGATGAATATCTTCGAAATTTTTATAAGAATGTTTATAAATGAAGTATTACTTATTGTAAAGAAGGGTCTAAAGTCAAACTATGAGACAATAGAATCTAATGAAAGAGTATTCAAAGGAAAAATGAAATTTACACAACAAATTAGATACAATTATGCACATAAAGAGCAATGTTATGTAGAATATGATGAATTCAATACGAATTGCTCTGAAAACAAGTTGTTAAAATCAACATTACTTTATTTATATAAAAATACATGCTCTTTAAAAAATAAAAATGATATAAAAATGTTGTTAAATAGTTTTTTGGAGGTTGATAAATCTACTAATTATGAAGAAGATTTTAATAGAATAATAGCAGCTGATAGAAATAAAAAAGATTATACAACAGCACTGTTATGGAGTAAGATTTTTCTTATGGGAAAGAGTTTTACTTCGTTTTCTGGTTCAAAGATTGCTTTTGCACTGTTATTCCCAATGGAAAAGTTATTTGAAAGTTATGTAGCAGAGATTTTACGAAAGAATTTAAATAAATCATTATATAGTGTTTCTATACAAGATAAAACATATCATTTATTTGATAAACCTAATAAAAAGTTTTTATTGAAACCAGATATTGTTGTTAAGAATAAAAAGAATAAGGATATTTTTATATTAGATACAAAATGGAAGCTACTTTCTAATCAAAAATCAAATTATGGTATATCACAGTCTGATATGTATCAAATGTATGCTTATTCTAAAAAGTATGGGGCTAAAAATGTAATACTGTTATATCCTAATGCAGAAAACACAATAATAAATAAAACTATAGAATTTGAATCAAATAATGGTACTAGCGTAAAGGTAAAGTTTATAGACTTGTTTAATATTAAATATAGTATTAATAGTTTAATATCTGAATTATAATATATAAAAATATATAATGAAAATTTATATTTCAATAAAATAAATAAAAATACGTATATTTATACTTGAAACATAAATAATATTCGTATATAATAAACTTGTAAAACAAGAAATGGTCAAGTGACTGGTGGAAACATCGAAAGATGCGTAGGATAACCTACAGGGAGCTTGATTATATATTTAGAAATTGCCGACCGCCTGGGCACGTATGATATTTTATAGAATATTTGCGTGCAGGCGGTCTTTTTATATTTAAAATAAATTATTCAGGGGGAAATACTATGAACATGTTATCACTTGCAAATGAATTAAACAGCAACACTTATCCAGGAAGAGGTATTGTAATAGGAAAAACTAAAGACGGAAAAAAAGCAGTAACAGCATATTTTATAATGGGAAGAAGTAATAATAGTAGAAATAGAGTATTTGTTGAAGAGGGAGAAGGAATAAGAACACAAGCATTTGACCCATCAAAACTTGAAGATCCATCATTAATAATTTATGCTCCAGTTAGAATTTTAGGAAATAAAATAATAGTAACTAACGGAGATCAAACAGATACTATATATGAAGGAATGGATAAACAACTTACTTTTGAACAATCATTAAGAACTAGAGAATTTGAACCAGATGCACCGAATTACACTCCTAGAATTTCAGGAATAATGCATGTCGAAAACGGAAAATACAACTATGCAATGTCAATATTAAAAAGCAATAACGGAAATCCAAAAGCTTGTAATCGTTACACATTTGCATACGAAAATCCAGTAGCAGGTGAAGGACATTTTATACATACATATATGCACGACGGAAATCCACTACCAAGCTTTGAAGGTGAACCAAAATTAGTAGAAATAAACGGGGATATAGATGAATTCACTAATATGGTTTGGACTAATTTAAATGAAGATAATAAAGTTTCATTATTTGTTAGATTCATAGATATAGAAACTGGAGAATACGAAACAAGAATAGTAAATAAAAACAAATAGGATTTAGTAATTATATGGAATTACGAAATACAAATATAGATTTTAATACAAGAATAGGAATATAATAAATAAATGCAAAAAAGGAGTATTTATAATGAACGAAATTCAATTAAAATATGGATGTAACCCAAATCAAAAACCATCAAGAATATTTATGGAAGATGGTTCAGACTTACCAGTAAAAGTTTTAAATGGTAGACCAGGATATATAAATTTCTTAGATGCTTTCAATGGATGGCAATTAGTAAAAGAGTTAAAAGCTGCAACAGGACTTCCAGCTGCAACATCATTCAAACACGTATCACCAGCAGGAGCAGCAGTCGGAAAGGAATTGGATGATACATTAGCTAAAATTTATTGGGTTGATGATTTAGGAAAATTATCACCACTAGCAAGTGCATATGCTAGAGCTAGAGGGGCAGATAGAATGTCATCATTCGGGGATTTTATTGCATTATCAGATGTATGTGATGTAGACACTGCTAATTTAATAAAAAGAGAAGTCTCTGATGGTGTTATAGCTCCAGGATTTACTGATGAAGCTTTTGAAATATTAAAAACTAAGAAAAAAGGAAACTACAATGTAATTCAAATAGATCCTGATTATGTTCCTGCAGAATTAGAAAGAAAACAAGTTTACGGAATAACTTTTGAACAAGGAAGAAATGAATTAGATGTAAATGGTGACTTATTATCAAATATAGTTACTAAAAATAAAGAAATACCAGAAGATGCATTAATAGATATGAAAATTGCACTTATAACATTAAAATATACTCAATCAAACTCAGTATGCTATGTTAAAGATGGTCAAGCAATAGGTATAGGGGCAGGACAACAATCAAGAATTCACTGTACTCGCCTTGCTGGGCAAAAGGCTGATAATTGGTATCTTCGTCAATCACCACAAGTTATGGGATTACAATTTAAAGATGAAATCGGTCGTGCAGAAAGAGATAATGCAATAGACGTTTATATAGGTGATGAATATATGGATGTTCTTGCAGAAGGTGAATGGCAAAAAACATTTAAAGTTAAACCAGAAGTTTTCACAATAGAAGCTAAAAGAGCTTGGTTAGATAAAATGACAGATGTGATACTTGGTTCAGATGCATTCTTCCCATTCCCTGATAATATAGAAAGAGCATACAAAAGTGGGGTTAAATATATAGCTCAACCAGGTGGTTCTGTAAGAGATGAAGCTGTAATTGAATGTTGTGATAAATATGATATAGCCATGGCATTCACAGGAATAAGATTATTCCATCATTAATAAATACAACAAAAGTTCATATATTAAACAAAACTCCCAATACATCTTGGGAGTTTTTATAATTTATTTGTAAAAACGTTTGCAAAAACTTCTCAATTCATTTAAGAATATTTCGCTACATTCAGATATATCTTCATTATTTAATATATAAGAAAAATATCTTTCATAAGAATCATCAAGTGGAAGAATGCAAATCTCATCATTTTTATAAGCAGGCCCTGCAACAAATTTAGAAATTATACTAATACCTAAATTATTTTTTACAGCTTCTTTAATTGCATAATTACTTCCTAACATCATTATATCTTCAGGATTTATATTATTTTCTTTTAAAAATAGCTCAATAAATTTTCGCGTACTACAACTACTTTCACGAGTTATCCATCTTTTAAATTTAAACTCATTAATATATGAAGAGATATCTTTAATAGTATTTGCATATGGGATAATAAGAACCATTTTATCTCTTAAAAACCTAGTTTGTTTAAAAACTCTACAAGATGGAATTTCTTCTATTAATCCTATATCGAATTCATTACCATGTAATCTGTCACAAATATTTTGATTATGATCAGAAAAAATCTCAACATTTATATTTGGGTACTTCTTTAAAAAATACGATAAAAATTTCGGTAAAACGTATTCCTCTAGCGTGAAATTAACTCCGAGTTTTATATTACCTTGAATAGAATCATTGTTTTGTATTAATTCTATTGATGTATCATCTATTATATTAAAAATTTGTTTAGCTCGTTTATATAATAAGCTTCCACTCTCTGTTATAGCTATTTCATTCTTTTCAGAAATACGAGCTATATTTGAGCTAAAGTATTGTTCTAGATATTTTATATGTTCGTAGATAGTTGCTTTAGATATATTTAAGTTTTCAATGACTTTATCTATATTGTTTACTTCAACTATAGACATAAAAGTTTTTAGCTCGGGTAGCATAACATCCCTCCTTAATGATATTTTATTTAATCAGATTCAATAATTCTTGTTGTTTATATTCTAACACTTTTCTACACTTTGTACACATTGAATAATTTATAAAAATATAAAAAATGCGTATAGATGTATAAATAGAATCTATTTATTTACTTTTGTTAATATATTAAAAATCCTATTTACATATTATAAAAAATTAACAACTTTAAGAAATATAATGATTTATAAAAAATGTATAACTCGTTGACGGATATATCGTCAACTGATATATTGATAATATATCAGACGACGATATATTAGGAGGCGATAGGTATGGTAAAAGAAGCACCACTGACAGAAGCGGTTTATTATATATTATTAGCATTAAGAACTCCAAATCACGGTTATGGAATAATACAAGATGTATTAGAAATGACAGATGGAAGAGTGAATTTGGGTCCAGGAACTTTATACGGTGCGATAAATTCCTTATTAGAAAAAGGATGGATAAAGTTATATAGCGAAGAAAAAGAATCAAGAAAGAAAAAATCTTACATTATAACGTCTTTAGGGGTAGAGGCGTTTAAGAGAGAAGTGGAAAGGTTAAATGAATTAATAAAAAATGGTGAAAAGATGGGGGTATGATAATTATGATCAAGTTTCGTTATTATATAGATAACCAAAAAGAACAAGACTGGTTAAATAAACTTAGTAGAGAAGGATGGGCATTGAAAAAATTTTTCTTGGGATTTTATAAATTTGAAAAATGTGAACCAGGAGAATATGAATATCAAATAGATTTAATGCCAGAAAATGTAGAACAACAAGACTATTATGATTTTATGGAGGAAGCTGGAGTAGAGGTTGTATGTAGATGGTATTATTGGGTATACCTTCGCAGAAAAACATCTTCAAATAATGAATTCAAACTATACTCTGATAAAGAATCGCTAAAAGGTCATTATGAAAGTATTATAAAATTTTTAAAACCATTTATGTACTTAGAATTAATAGCTTCACTATTGCAATTACCACCGATATTTATAAGCAACTCTAAATTTAATATATTTTCATTTATATTCTTATTTATACTATTCTTTATAGTATTTAAATCAGTAAGACGCTTTGAAAATAGAATAAAGAGAATAGAAGAGGATGTTAAGTAATAATTTATAAAGTTAATAAATTTACTTAATTAAAAGGGGAGATTAAAATGAAAGATTTTATTTATGCTGCATTACCTTGGATTATAATGGGGTTAACAATTGCTGTTTTGGCAGTGAAGTTTAGTAAAGCAAATTCTAAAAAAGATAATGAAATTGTGGATAAATCCAATATGGATGATAAAAAAGAAGCTCATAATAATAAGTAAAATGATCAAACAAATAACAATATGGCAACTGGGATGTGTATTGGAATGTGCCTTGGAGTAGCATTAAGCACAACAGGACTGTTTTCTATGTCATATGGAGCAAGTTTTGGGATGTTGATAGGTATGGTTGTAGGTATGTGTATAAATTCTCAAAAGTTATCCACAGTGGATAACTTTTGAGAATTTATATTTAGTAGGATAGATTTATTGAAAAAATATTTTTGTATTGGTACTATGTTAATAGTGATTAAAAAGTTCGATGCAAAAATATTTTTTTGTATTAATTTTAAATCTAGAAGGGAGTGTGGAAAAAATTAATATTAATGAGATAGCAAAGTTAGCGGGGGTTTCACGAGCAACAGTATCGAGATATTTAAATAACGGATATGTTAGCGAAGAAAAAAGAAATATAATTGCAAAGGTAATAGAGGATACAGGGTACATACCATCAGCTCAAGCTAGAATACTAAGAACAAAAAAGAGTAAGTTAATAGGTGTTATTATACCAAAGCTAGATTCACAATCTATAAGTAGAGAAATTTTAGGTATAAATGAAGCTTTATCAAAGGAAGGATATCAAATTATCCTTGCTGATACATTTAACAATGAACATAAAGAATTAGAATATCTTAAGGTTTTACAAAATAATCAGGTAGATGGAATTATATTAATAGCAACAGTATTTACTAAACAGCATAAAAAACTATTACGAGAGTTAAGTATTCCAGTAGTAATAGTAGGACAATATTTAAAAGGTTATTCATGTATATATAATGATGACTATAATGCAGCAAAAGATATAACTAAAGAATTAATAAAGGATAATAGAAAAAATCCTGGATATATAGGTGTAAACTTAGATGATGAATCAGCTGGTAGCGGAAGATATAATGGGTATATAGATGCGATAAAAGAGTATGGGATAGATATCAATAAAAATAATATGAAAATAGCAAAGTTTAATATGGAGGATGGTTACTTAAAAACAAAGGAACTTTTCTTAGAAAATCCAAATATAGACGCACTATTTTGTGCAACAGATAATATCGCTGTTGGAGCTATGCAATACTTAAAAGAATGTGGAAAGAAAATACCAGAAGATATTTCAATAGTTGGTTTTGGTCATACAAATATATCAAAGGTTGTAGAACCTAAATTAACAACAGTACATTTTCATTATAAAACTTCTGGAATAGAAGCTGCTAATATAATTATGAATATGATTGAAAATGGAGACAAAATTATTAGAGATATAAAAATGGGATATGAAATAATAGTTCAGGAATCAACAAATTAAAAATAAGCACTTAATCTGATAATGAGATTGGGTGCTTTTTTAATTTACAACTTATTACCTAGAGCAAGCGATGAAGCCATTGGCGCTATGAATGAAGTAAATTTATATATATAATTAGTGATAATACCTAGATAAAGGGGATATCAAAATAAAATATGGAATTGATTTCAGATTTTAATAAATTTATAAGTTAGTCATAAGAAGTTATATGATTAAAAAATGTGGAAAAAAATTAAAAAAACCTTTGCATAAATATAAATAGCGTGCTACAATGAACTTGAGAAATGTGAGAACGATATCATATATTACAAAAGGGGGATAAAAATATGGAAGAAAATAAACAAGAAAAATATTTACGCATTTCGAAAGAAATAGTGAATTACGTAGGTGGAGAGGATAATATTCAAGGCGTTGCACATTGTGCGACAAGATTACGTATAGTGCTAACTGATAATAATTTAGCCGACATTGAAAAATTAGAAAATATTGATTCAGTAAAAGGCGTGTTTATCGCTGGGAACCAATTGCAATTAATATTTGGAGCAGGTTTAGTAAATGAAGTTTATGAAGTATTCAGTCGTTATACACATACAGAAAATATGTCGCTTGGAGATATTAAAGCTCAAAGTGCTCAAAAACAAAATCCAATACAAACAGTAATCAAGTCTTTATCAGATGTTTTTATCGGTATTATGCCTGGGATATTAGCTGCAGCATTACTTATGGGGATTACTGGTGTTTTAGGCAAATGGGATGTTGTTGTAAATAATGAAACATTATATGCAATTAATAAATTAGCAAGTATAGCTGCTAATGGAATATTTAGTATTTTACCAATGGCTGTTTGCTATAGTGCTACTAAGAGATATGGTGGAAAACCAATCTTAGGTATGATTGTTGGAGCGATAATGCTTGATTCTTCTTTAGCAAATGCATATTCAGTTGGATCAGGAACTGTTGTTCCAGAAGTTATTAGGATTTTTGGCTTCCCAATTGAATTAGTAGGATTTCAAGGTGGAATTATAATCGCATTAATGATGGGATTTGTAGTTGCTAAATTAGATATTTTCTTTGATAAAAAAGTACCTGATTTTATTAAACTATTATTATCACCATTATGTACAGTATTTATTTCTACAGTATTATTATTCACAGTTGTTGGACCATTAGGTAGAGAGTTAGGTAATTTAATAACAGGAAGTTTAATTTGGATGACTGAAAATCTAGGTGCGTTAGGTTATATGATTTTTGCAGGTTTACAACAAATAGTAGTTATTACAGGTTTACATCATATTATAGGAGCTGTTGAAGCTCAGTTAATTGCTGATACAGGGAGAAACTTCTTAAATCCTTTAATGTCAGTTGCATTGATGGGGCAAGGTGGAGCTGTTTTAGGATATTTAATATTAAACTGGAATGATGTAAAAGCTAGAGAATTATGTATTCCTTCATTTGCATCAACTTTATTCGGAATAAGTGAACCAGCTATATTTGGTGTTAACTTACGTCATAAGTTCCCGCTAGTTGCTGGATGCTTAGGAGGAGCTATTGCAGGTGCCTATGTTTATTTTGCTGATTTAGCAGCATTAGGGTTTGGGACAAGTGCATTACCTGGTATAGCTATTACAGACCCTACTAATAATGGATATATAAATTATATAATAGCTCATATAATTGCTTTATCTACAGGTCTTGTGTTCTGTGTGATATTTGGTAAAGTTAAAGACAAAAAAACTACTAAAGTAGAAGATAGTGAATATGATGTTTCAGAAAAAGTAGGCAATATTGAAGTTACTTCTCCTGTAAAAGGAAGAGTTAAAAATATAGGTGAATCATCTGATGCTACATTTGCATCAAAATGTATGGGTGATGGAATTGCTGTAGATGTAATTGATGGGGAGATTGTCGCACCTTGTGATGGAAAGATAACTATTGTATTCCCAAGCAAGCATGCTATAGGAATGAAGCTGAAAGATGGTTCTAGTATACTTATTCACTGTGGTATTGATACTGTTAATATGGATGGTGATGGATTTGAAACATTTGTTGATGCTGACCAAGAGGTTAAAAAAGGAGATTTATTATTAAAATTTGATATAGATTTAGTAAAAGAAAAAGGATATTCTACGGAAACAATGATGTCATTTGAATTAGCTGACAAACGTACTTTACAAATGCAATACACTGGTCAAACTCAAGGAAAAGATGTTGTTGCAGTAGTTAAATAGGAGGTGGGGATCTCTAATGATGACAAAAGAAGATTACTTAAATGAATATAAGACTCATAAAAGTATGCGAGATAATGTTAAAAGGGATGATTATCGATTACAATATCATTTGATGCCTCCAACAGGCTTTTTAAATGATCCAAATGGGTTATTTCAAAAAGATGGTGTCTACCATATTTATTTTCAATATACACCTTTTACAGCTGGATGGGGAACAAAGCTTTGGGGACATTATACAAGCAAAGATATGATTAATTTTAATCAAGAAGAACCATTTTTATATCCAGATATTTCTCTTGATAGGGATGGTGTTTATAGCGGTTCTGCCTTTGTAGAAGATGAAACAATTCACTATTTTTATACTGGAAATGTGAAGTTGACTGATAGAGAAGATTATGATTATATTAATTCTGGTCGTGAACAAAATACAATTCATATGACAAGTAAGGATGGATATAAGATTAGTGAAAAGGAATTAATTCTTTCTAATGATGACTATCCAATAGATATGTCCAAGCATGTTAGAGATCCAAAGATATTTAAAAAGAATAACTATTATTATATGGTTTTAGGTGGTAGAACATCAGATAATCAAGGATGTGTGTTATTATATAAGAGTAAAGACTTAATTAATTTTGAGTATTATAATCGTATAGAAGTTGATGATTTCGGATATATGTGGGAATGTCCAGATTTATTTGAATTAGATGGAGAATTATTTTTAGTAGTATGCCCACAAGGAATATCTCAACGAGGTTATGATTATGCTAATGTTTATCAAACTGGATACTTTAAAGTTGATTATGATTTTGACAATAATACTTACAAAATAAGTGAATTTAAAGAGTTAGATAGAGGATTTGATATTTATGCTCCACAAAGTTTTTTAGATGAGAAAAATAGACGTATACAATACGCATGGATGGGAATACCTGATGCAGAATATAACAATCAACCAACTGTTGATTATTGTTGGCAACATGCTTTGACTATGCCTAGAGTTTTATCTTATAAAAACAATCAGATTTATCAACAACCACTAGATGAAATGAAAAATTTAAGATTAGAAAAAATAGTATCCAACTGTAAAAATATTAAACAAAAGGATACAGTTGTTTATGAAATGCAAGTTGATTTTGATAAGTCTCAAGATTTTGTTTTACAAATAAGAGACGACGTTCAATTATCATATTTAAATCATGTTCTTTCATTAAGTCTGAAGCAAAGTGGATATGGACGCTCAATTAGAGCAGTTGAATTAAATGAAGTTAATAGCTTGACTATATATAGTGATACATCAAGTTTAGAAATATTTATTAATGATGGACAAGAAGTATTTACAACTCGTCTTTATGGAAAATTATCTAATCAAAATATAGAATTCTTAACAGAAAATAAAGGTGAAGTATTCTTCTATCCGTTAAAAGGATATACAATTATTAAAAATGATTAATCAAAAGAGATTGTCACATAATAATATTGTGTCAATCTCTTTTAGCTTTTGATATACAAATTGATAGAAGAGGTGAAAATTTAATGAAAAAATTAATTTCAATAGGAGAGGCATTAATTGATTTTATACCTACAGAGTCAGGTAAAAAAATCAAACAAGTAGATGGTTTTAAACCAGCAGTAGGTGGAGCACCAGCTAATGTATGTGCTGCTTTTACAAAATTAGGCGGAGAGTCAAAAATGATAACACAATTAGGTGAAGATCCTTTTGGAGATAAAATAATAGATGAATTTAGAAAATATAATATAGGTTGTGAATATGTATCAAGAACATCAGAAGCTAATACGAGTTTAGCTTTTGTAGCTTTAGATGAAAATAAAAACAGAGAATTTTCTTTTTATAGAAAACCTGGTGCAGATATGCTACTTGAAGCAGATACTATAAAACAAGAATGGTTTGAAAATATATTTGCACTTCATTTTTGCTCTATTTCAATAGGCGATTTCCCTATGAAACAAGCACATGATAGAGCTATTGAATATACATTAAATAACAATGGAATAGTAAGTTTTGATTTAAATGTAAGACTTCCATTATGGAAAGCCCCAGAAAGATTAAGAGAAGCTATATTAGAAATGATACCAAAAGCACATATTTTAAAAATTTCTGATGAAGAATTAGAATTTGTGACTGGAGGAACAAATATAGAGCATGAATTAGATAAATTATTTGTAGGTAATGTCAAATTAATCATATTTACAAAAGGTAAAGATGGAGCAGAGGCATACACAAAATTTGCAAAAGCATCAATACCTGGAATAAAAACACAAGTAGAAGATACTACTGGAGCAGGAGACGGATTTATAGGCTCGTTTTTATATCAATTAGATAAAAATAGTGTAGATGTAGATAAATTAAAGTTATTAAACAAAGAGGATTTAGAAAGATATTTAGATTTTTCAAATAGATACTGTGCTATAAGTGTAACAAAAAAAGGGGCTATGGATTCTTATCCTACATTAGATGAATTTTTAGAAATTATATAAAAAATATATACAGGTTAAAAAGGTATGTAACTTAAATTTTAATAATATCAAATTATATGAAATTCCATATGAACTAATGTTTATATGGAATTTTTATATAGATATAAAAATAGTAATACATCAAAAGTTGGATATACTATAAATATTAAAAAATTAGGAATTAATAGTTAATAAACGTTATATAAACTAATACAAAAATATTAGGAGTATACAATATGAAAATTAGACTAGGCTATGTTGCAATATCAAATGCATTAGGAAAAAAAGTAACAAGCTCCAGCAATGTTACTTATAAAACATATAGTAAAATAACATCAGAAGAAAAGAAAATAGAAAAATTAAAATCTATAACACATTCAAATTTTGAGGGTCTGGAAAAAATCCTTAGATACAATATAGAAAATGATATACATTTTTATAGACTTACATCAGCACTAATACCATTAACTACACATCCAGATGTTCAAAACTGGGGATATAGAAAACTATTTAAAAAGGACTTTGAATATATAGGCAAATTGATAAAGAAAAATAATATGAGGGTAGATACACATCCAGATCAATTTAATGTAATTAATAGTGCAAATGATGAAGTTGTAAAAAACACTATAAAGAACTTATCAAGACAGGTAGAGTGGTTTGAAGATATGGATTATCCAATAGGAAAAATGGTTATTCATGTAGGTGGTGCAACAGGGGGGAAAGAATCAGCACTTAGTCGTTTTGTTGATAATTTTAAAACATTTCCACATGATATACAAACTAGGCTTATTATTGAAAATGATGATAAGATATATACAGCACATGAAACACTTACTTTATGTAAACAATTAGATATACCTATGGTATTAGATGTCCATCATCACAATTGTAATAATGAAGGTGAAAATATATATGATATGCTAGGAGAGATTTTTGGTACATGGAATAAACAACAACTTCCGCCAAAAATCCATTTTTCTTCGCCGAGGGATGGAGAGCTAGATAGAAAACATGCAGACTATATAGATGCATCTTCATTTATAGATTTTATAGAAAATAGCAGAATAGTTAATACAGATTTTGATGTGATGTTAGAATGTAAAGAAAAAGACATTGCTCTTTTTAAACTTGTAGATGATATAAAGAAGCTTAGACCAGAATATACTTGGATAGATAAGACTACTTTAGAAATTTAATATTTAATATAAAGTATTTAATATAATTAAAAGGCAAAGTAACGTAATAAAATACATTTACTTTGCCTTTTTTATTAAACTATATTAAACATTAAACAAATTGGATATTGCAATGTTGAAGTCTTCTTATAAACGAGTATCCCAAGCTCCACAGAATGCATCTACAGAACTTACACCTTTAAATTCAGATTTACCCATTATTTTTTCTATAACTAAATCTAAAGTTGCATCATTATCAGAATATGCATTTATATAAGTTGGTACCATAGGTATATCTATTAAGTGGAATGGATTGAACACAGATACACAAACTGTTGGTAACTCTGTTACATACCATGGAATATCTGGACCCATAGGCATTGCCCAAGTTATACGTCTAACATTGCTTTGAGAGAATCCAGCAACGTGAACAAATAACATTACAGCATCAAATTGATCAACAAATTCTTTTATTGAAGTTGCTGCTAATAATTGTTTACCGTTTAATCCAGCATCTGGATCAAATAAAGTAACCTCAAATCCTTGAGCTTCTAATTTAGCTTTTACTCTTTGATTTAATCTATCAGATTCAACTTTGTTTGGAGCAAAACCAGCTTGCTCTACAGTATAAAGCATGATTCTCTTATGAGTTTGTGGAGTTAATGGTAATTGATTTTTAGTATTTTTAACTAAAGTTATAGCTTGGTCAGCTATGTCTTTAGCAACTTGTTTATGTTCTTCACAACCGATAATAGAAAGATTTTCTTCAGCAGGAACTAAAGTACCTTCAGCTTTTTTAGTATGTAATTTTAACATTGCTTTGAATGCTAATACACGAGTAACAGCTTCATTTAATCTTTCTTCAGTTAATACACCATTAGCTAAACCTTCCTTTATAGCTTCAACGTCTTCATCTTTATCTCTGTAGTACAGTATCATATCGCATCCAGCAGCTATAGTATAAGGCATTATTTCAGCTCTTCTCATAGCAGATGTTAAACCAACCATATGAGTTGCATCAGTTATAACTAATCCGTTAAATCCTAATTCATCTCTTAATAAATCTTGTAATAATTCTGGAGCTATAGTAGCAGGCATTATTTCATTATCTTTTATTCCTGGTCTTAATTTTCTAGACATTTCAGGAAGTCTTATATGCCCTATCATTACTGATTCAACACCAGCATCGATCATACCTCTGTAAACTTTACCGAAGTTTTCTTCCCATTCTTCAACAGACATATCGTTGTTAGTAGTTACTATATGTTGATCTCTTTCATCAAGTCCATCACCAGGGAAGTGTTTCATACAGCTAGCTAAACCAGCATCTTTAGCACCTCTTAGGTATTCTTTAGACATATCTAAAACTTGTTGAGCTTCACTTGAGAAACATCTACTTGAAACAACACAGTTTCTCCAGTTTTTGTTTATATCAACTATGGGAGCAAAAGTCCAGTTACAACCTATAGCTGCAGCTTCTTTACAGCCATAGTAACCTAATTTATATGCATTTTCTTTATCTTGAGTAGCACCTATTGTTACATGGTGTCCGAAGTGAGTCCCCCCACCAACACCACCATCTCCACCAGCTTCTATATTAGCAGCTATTAGAGCAGGTATTTTGCTGTTTTCTTGAATAACTCTATTTTGTTTATGTAAATCAGCTGGAGACATATTGTTATATCTGAATCCACCCATACCATATTTTTGTATTCTTTCAACAACTTCTTCTTCTGTATTATTCCATAACATATCAACAAAAACTTGTCCTATTTTTTCGTCTAATGTTAAGTTTGCTAAAGTATTTTCTACCCATTTGATATCTTCATCAGATAAATAAAATGGTTTTGCTTTTAAATTAATTCCCATATTTATATCCCTTTCATTGTCTAATCATTGTATGTTAATTTTTAAAGGAATACCTATTCCCCTCTATAATTATATCAATCTAAAAAAATATATTATAGGATATTTATGAATAGTTTTAGCACAAATATTACTTGTTTCTTAAAAGTTGATTCATATATAATTGTTATATTAATTTAAGACAAATTTGAGTATTTAAGGGATTGTTTTAAGGGGAGAAAAATATATGCTTTATGACAGAATAAGTTTAATATCAGAAATGTTAGATGCAACGCTAAATTTAAGATGTTTTTATATAAAAGGACTTGATAAGGAACTATCTTTTTTAAAAGAATCAGTATTACCTATATTTATGAATAACACAAAAGAGATAGATAAGTTTAGAGACATGTTAATTCATATGGTAGAAGAACATGTATATATTGTAGATAATTTTACTTTTGGCAACTATATAATTATATGCTTAGATAAATTAAATGAGGGTTATTTGTTTATAGGACCATATCTATCAGAATATAGATATGAAGATTTATTAAGGGATATAGATGAAATTGGATTATCTCATAATAATATAACATCTATACATAGGTATTATAATTCTTTACCGTTTATAAGCAAAAGTAAGGTGACATCTATAATATCAGTAATAAAAAATAATATTTATGATAAGAACGTTGATCTTAAGTTCATATATAAAAGAAAGTTAAAAAAGCAAGATTTTAAAGATGTTAATAGTCATAGAATTACAACTACTATGTTGGATTATAGGTTTATTGAAGAGAGTATTCGTTTGGATAAAAAACTTATACATTGTGTAAGCTCAGGTAGTAAAGTTAATTCTGTAAAAGTTTTAGATAAAATTTTCGATTTATATTTTATAGATGAAGAAGCTTATAATATTAGAAAATATCAAAATAAACTTATCTATTATAATACACTATTGCTAGACCTTTTAATCGAAAAGGATTTTGGAAACTTATATGCAACTGGATTATTCCAAAGATACATGGATAAGATAGAAGGTGCTAGATTTATTAGAGATATTAAGAATATTTTTTATGACATGATAATGGATTATTGTTTTGCTATTAGCGAATTTAGTGTAAAACATTATTCTGTACTAGTTGGTAAAGCTATAAACTATATAAATTCAAATTTAGAAAATAACTTATCTGTAAGTGAAATAGCTAATCAACTATATGTATCACCAACATATTTATCTAGAGCATTTAAGAAAGAAACAGGTTTTTCAATAATAGAGTACATAAATAAATTAAAAATAAAGCATGCTACATTTCTACTTAGAGACACAGCTTTACCTATACAAGATATAGGAAGAATTATAGGAATAAATGACGTAAATTATTTTTCAAGATTATTTAAAAGATATATGAGCCAAACACCAACACAATATAGGAAGATTTTTAATTGAGTTTTATATTATATAGTAGCAAATTCTTATATTAAGTCTTATGGATTATTTAAAATTCATAGGGCTTATTTATTTTTAGGAATATATAAACCGTTACAAAAATATAAATGTACGGGGTGATAATAATGAGAAAATGGAAGTACATAATAATTTCTATAGCTATTATAGTAACGAGTTTATTAATAGTTAAAGTAAAAAATGCATCAGCAGATGTTATGGAGTATATGCCTGTGTCTAATAAAATAGTAGTGTTGGATGCTGGACATGGTGGGATTGATCCAGGGGCTATGAATAAAGATAAAACTATTTTAGAGAAAGACATAAATCTAGAAATCACAAAGAAGCTTAGGGATTTAATTGAAGCTAGTGGTGGTACAGTTATTATGACGAGAGATAAAGATGTTAGTCTATATGAAGAGGAGGGAAATAAGACAACCAGACAGAAATATAACGAAAACTTGAGAAACAGAAAGAAAATAATAGACGAATCAGATGCAGATATATTTGTATCTATACATTTAAATGCATTCGAACAATCTAAATATTATGGTGCACAAACTTTTTATCCAAAGGGGAACGATGATGGAAAAGAATTAGCACAATTTGTTCAAGATGAATTGAAACGAGTTGTAGATGAAGATAATGATAGAAAAATTAAACCTAGAGATGATATATATCTGTTAAAGAATGCAAAGATGCCGTCAATTTTAATAGAATGTGGTTTCCTATCTAATGAAAAGGAAAGCCAATTATTAGCTGATTCAAAATATCAAGATAAAATAGCATGGGCTATATATGTAGGGATTCAAAAGTACTTAACTGGCATTGCAGAGAATAATTAAATATACATATAAAAAATAAGAGACACTACTTTTAATAGAAAGTGTTTCTTATTTTTGTTTATTTTAGAAATAAAAAATCATTTTGAAAATATATTTAGATTTTTAGTGGTATTTGAATAAAAAATAAATTAATACGTAAAATATTACTTAGAATTTATATAAAAACAAATGAAAATAATTATGAAATTATATTAAAAATGTAAAAATATAAAATAATATATGAAAAAATAATTTATTCATATATTATTTAAGGTGTGATTGTTAAGTTAGATAAAAATTGTTTTGTTCGTGTGTTACAGAACAAATATATAGTTTAAAATAATATAGTTAGTTTAAATAAAAAAAGAAAATAAAATTTCAAAAAAAGTATTGACGGTTAAAAAAATAGGTGATAAAGTATTACTTGTCTTTGAGAAACAAGACAAAACGCAAGAAGCTGAAAAGCGAAAGCGAAAAAAACTTCTAAAAAAAGTTGTTGACAAAGAAAAAAAGCTTTGATACAATAAAGAAGTTGATTTAAGAACTTTGAAAATTAAACAGTAGGTTAATTATAAACTTTAATTCACACGAATTAAAACCAACAACAAACCAAGCCAGATATTCAGATAATGATTAGTCTGAGCGGGAAACTTCATTAAGAAGTAAACTTTATTTTGAGAGTTTGATCCTGGCTCAGGATGAACGCTGGCGGCGTGCCTAACACATGCAAG
>OHAC01000035.1_pt1 | contig 136707 bp, 117 predicted proteins | sample 1577051 | NCBI WGS metagenome assembly OHAC01 (sample SAMEA3541499, study PRJEB24748) | human gut metagenome | biome: human gut; feature: human-associated habitat; material: faeces | place: China | collected 2012 | reverse complement strand
GTGGCTTCTGACTCTATTGTTAAAGTACCATTGCAAACTGTACATGAACCAGAGAGTATTTGGAATTCCAATGCTGACAACAAACAAGACAGCCTATCAACGAGAGACTTTTCATCCTATGGCTTTGTGGAAGACAAGGAGTCGTTGAATGTTTTTTCTGTAAATTTTGAAAAAAGTTATTGTTTTGCTTAGTTTTTTGCTTGGCTCAACTGTATATACAGTATATGGACTATAAAACAGGGAATAGGCTATGAGTAAATATCTGATAAGTTTGATTTTGCTTTCGGTGATAAATATGGGCGTTTCTGCCCAACGTATCACTCGACAATATAATAATGTGTCATTTTCTGCGGCATTAAAGGATTTGAATGCCAAACAGGATAAGTATGTCATCAACTTTGTGTATGACGAGTTGGAGGATTTCAAGGTGACAAAGAACATCAAAAATGAAAGTGTTCCAGATGCCATCATGAACTTGATAGGTTTTTACCCTATCAAGATGAAACAAGTGGATAATATTATCATTGTAGAATGTATTCAAAAGACTTCTAACAGAATGATGGGACGCATTGTAGACACTCACCATCAACCAGTCGATTTCGCCAATGTCGCTTTGCTCAATGTTAGTGATTCCAGTTTAATCACGGGTGGTGTGACAAATGAGAATGGTCAGTTCGTAATTCCTTGCGAGGTGAAAAAGGCAATTGTGAAAGTGAGTTGTGTGGGCTACAAAACTTATTGTAATGCATATCGTACCGGTGAGGTTGGTGCCATAACCTTGGAGGATGCAACAATTAATCTGCAAAAAGTTATGATTAAAGGTCATCGCAAATACATATCAAGAGAAAACGGTAAACTTACGCTTGACGTTCAAAATTCCAATTTGAAAAATATTGGCAAGGCAACAGATGTTATCAAATATATTCCTGGGATGCTCTATACAAATGGAAAGTATGAGGTGTTTGGTAAGGGTGAGCCTGTCATCTATATAGATGGAAGAAAGCAGACTAATACTTCAGGGTTGTCACTCCTTTCTTCTACCAACGTGAAGTCTGTACAGCTCATAACAAACCCTGGAGCAGAATACGATGCAGAAACAAGGAGTGTCATAAACATCACTACCGTACACCATTCCTTGGATGGACTTTCTGGTATTGTGGGTGCGGAAATCTCCAAACATAAGAATTTATCTAACAACGAGGAGGTCAACCTCAACATCCACAAGGGAGCTTTGGATGTATTCCTCGCATATCAATATGACAATACGAGAAGTGACATCAGATATGATGTTAACCAGTTCAATTACGAGCAAGATACATTTCATGAGATTTCTGCTTCTGAATATTCCGACCGCTCTCGCTCTCATGACTATAATGTTGGTATGAATTATGCCATAAACAAGAATCACACTATCGGCGGAAGATATTTGGGAAGCATCTCCAACTACAAGATGCTCGACTCTCCTTTCGACTATATGCAGACGTACAAGAATGATGAACTGCTGACATCTACAGACAACAAGACTGAAGAATCTGAAAAGGAAAGGTTTCACAATGTCAATCTGTATTATATCGGCAAACTAACAGACAACCTACAGCTTTTCTTTAACACAATATGGCAGAAATGTTAATGGAATTTTACATAACTCTGCAAGGTGATTTTTGGTGGTGTAGGAAAAATGTAGTACCTTTGCACCTGTAATCAAGAACATTATTAATCACTAAAAAAACTAGAAAATTATGAAGAAAGAAACTTGGAAACAGATTTTTCAGATTGTACTCACAATCTTGACGGCGCTCGGCACTACCCTCGGAGTAACATCATGCATGGGGGCGTAACAGTTCATTATTAGTTACTCCCCCGCCCTTCTTCTTCCAGAAACGCTTACTGAAACTAAATTTCAACCACTAAAAAAAGCATGTGACTATCATTATCCACTTAGTAATAATTCAAGTTTCGCAAGTTCAGAAGTTAAATGAGTTAAAGAATTATAAACATTTATTCATATCAGCCGACATCGGATTTTATTCACTAACTTTGCATCAGATATATACATTAGAATTCTTTACAAACAATAAAATGGAGAATAAAATAACGACAATGGAGCAGGGAATGCAGCGACGCACCGAACTGCTCCTGGGAAAGGATAATCTTGAGAAAATTCAGAAGGCAAGAGTGCTCATCTTCGGTATCGGAGGAGTAGGATCATGGTGCGCTGAAGGACTCCTGAGAAGCGGCGTGAGAAACATCACAATCGTAGACAGCGACAGGGTATGCGTAACCAACTGCAACCGCCAGCTGATGGCTACAAGCCGAACCTTAGGCGAAGTGAAGGTAGAGGCGCTGCGCAACCGACTGCTCGAAATCAACCCCGATGCTAACATCACAGCCTATCAGAAAATATATCAGGCAGAAACTGCCGATGAATTCCACATGGAGCAATACGACTTCATCATCGATGCCATCGACTCGCTCAAGGATAAGGCTGACCTCATTCTGCGTGCCACTGCCCTGCCTAAGGAAATCACCTTTATATCTTCTATGGGAGCTGCCCTGCGCACCGACCCCTTCAAGGTAAGAAAATCTGAATTCTGGAAGGTGGATGGAGACCCACTGGCAAGAGCACTGCGAAAGAAATTCAAGAAGAACAAAACCTTCCCACGACGAAAATTCAAGTGCGTATACAGTGAAGAAAAACCGATGCAGAACCAGGGGGTGAACAAAGCCTGCGGCACGGGCGGATGCCTATGCCCGAAAGCCAAACTGATTAGCGGAGAGAGGGGTACCGATACTGCCGTATATGATGCTCCGGGCGACCAGCAACTGGTAGAACACGAATGGTGCTCTACTAAGGCACAGATCAACGGTTCGCTCTGTCACATCACCGCAACCTTCGGAATGGCTATCGCAGGAATGGTCATCAACCACATCATTGAATAACTGTTTTCTTTACAACAGTCACTTGAAAAGAAACTTACAAAACATACGCAAAAGGCGAGGCGCTTTCACAAGCTCCCCGCCTTTATTAATTATTCAAGTTTCGCAAGGTTCAGAAGTTTCTCGGGAGTAGTCTTATCGGCATTCGCCTCTATTCGTCTCTTCATATCGCCAAAGAATAAAGGTTAAATCCGATAAATCTTGTTAAACAAATTCTATCTTACCTCTTATGTTTATACCTTTGCACGCAAATTTATAAGCACAAAGGACATTTTCATGTCCCAAAAAGGATAATATTTAATTTAAATAAGAGAAGAAAAATGAAAGAAAAAGCAGAAAGTTCAGTAGCCTGCAATCATCACAGAGTAGGCTTCCTGGGATTGCTCGTTACATTAGGCATTGTATTCGGAGACATCGGAACATCACCTCTCTATGTGATGAAGGCTATCCTGCATACGGGCGAAAGCATCAGCGAGAGCACCATCCTGGGCGCACTGTCATGCATCATCTGGACACTCACCCTCCAGACCACCATCAAATATGTATGCGTGGCGCTGCGTGCCGACAACAATGGCGAGGGAGGCATCCTCGCCCTCTATGCCTTGCTGCGCCGACTCAAGAGCAAGTGGATTTACCTACTGGCCATCATTGGCGCAAGCACCCTGCTGGCAGACGGAATCATCACCCCTGCCATCACCGTGACCACAGCCATCGAAGGACTCGAAAGCATCAGTCCCAACCTGCCAGTCATCCCCATCACCCTGGGCATCATCACCATCATCTTCTTCGTGCAGCGGTTTGGCACAGAGAGTATTGGCAAATCGTTTGGCGTATTTATGCTGCTATGGTTCCTGCTGCTGGGCGTGGTGGGAGCTTTCAGCATCACGTCTTACCCATTGATACTGAAGGCTTTCAACCCCTATTATGCTGCCATGCTGCTGGCAAAATCGCCTGAATGGTTTCTGATTCTGGGTGCCGTATTTCTCTGTACTACCGGTGCCGAGGCTCTCTATTCCGACCTGGGACATTGCGGCAGGAAGAACATCGCCATCAGCTGGGGCTTCGTAAAGACCATGCTCATTCTCAACTATCTGGGACAGGGAGCATGGGTGCTGAATCATGCAGATACGGCACTGGCAGTGAATCCGTTCTTTGCCATCATGCCGCAGAGCATGCTGTTCTTCGCCATCATCATGGCCACGGGTGCGGCAATCGTTGCGAGCCAGGCACTCATCAGCGGAACCTTCTCCATATTGAGCGAAGCCATGAACCTGCACTTCTGGCCGCGCATGCGAATCAAGCATCCTACCCATGTTAAGGGGCAGCTCTATATTCCGATGATCAACCTCGCCATGTACATCGGCGTGGTTCTCATCATCCTGCTCTTCCGCGACTCCTCGCACATGGAGGCAGCCTACGGACTCGCCATCACCATCACCATGCTGATGACTACCCTGCTGCTCGGTTTCTACCTGCACAGCAAGGGAGTGGCACGGATTTTCACGATGCTGTTTATGGGCGCATACTGCATCATCGAAGCCATCTTCCTGACTGCCAATCTGTCAAAGTTTCTTGCAGGTGGATGGTGTACGATGCTCATTGGAGGAATCCTGTTCCTGATGATGTACGTGTGGGTGAAAGCCATGAAGATACGACGCCATTATATCAGCACCAAACCGCTGGATGATTATTATCAGATTATCTCCGACATCAAGGCCGACGAGAGCATCCCTAAGTATGCTTCCAACCTGGTTTATGTGAACCACGCCAACAAGGAAGGTGCCGTAGATGACAAGTTGCTCTACTCCATCATCAACAAGCAGCCGAAACGTGCTGACCATTACTGGCTTATCAACATGGAGTTTGTTGACACTCCTGACACGCTGGAGTACAACTGCGAGACCCTGATTCCCGACACCCTCTACAGCGTAACCATGCACATTGGTTTCCGCATAGAGCCTAGGGTGAGTCTCTATCTGCGACAAGTAGTGGAAGATCTGGTAGCAGACGGAAAGGTAGATTTGCAAAGCACCTATCCTTCGCTGCGCAAATACGGAATTCCGGGCGATTTCCGATTCATCATCATTCACCGCGTATATTACCCGGAGAGTTCAGATAATCGCCAACAGAACCTGCTGATGAGTATCTACGCTCTTATCAGCAAGATAGGTATTGACGAGCCTAAGGCATTGGGCCTCGACACTTCCATGGTAGTGGTAGAAAGAGTGCCGCTCATCATCAACCATCCGGCCATGAAGGACAAGGTCATTAAGGTTATTAAGGATTCTGAAACATCACAAAGCAGACAATAAGCAAAAAGGCGAGGCGCTTTCACAAGCTCCCCGCCTTTAACCTATTAGCTAGAAGATTATAGCTAACAACTAACACAAAACCTTATAACTATTTTCAAATCTTAATCGTTATTTGAACCTATGAACGAACATGTTTTTTTTAATTAGAGGATAGTCTTAACAGCCTCCAGCATGCCCTTCTCCTGAATAAGGTCAAGATCCTTCTTAACCAACTCGGTAAGACCAGGAACAGTCTTGTTCAAATCCTCGTGCCAGATATAGTCGAAGCCCAATACGCCCTCAGCTACCTTCTGGGTATCGCCGGTAGCCCAAAGCTCGGTGAGCTTGTCCATAATCTTCTGGTCATCGTTTGGCTGGATAGGAGCACCATCCTCGCGAACACCACCCTTATAGTAAGTGATGATAGCAGCGAGACCGAATACCAAACCCTGTGGCAACTCGCCCTTACGCTCAAGATAAATCTTGACACCAGGCAGGTCGCGAGTCTCAAACTTAGGGAATGAGTTGAGCATGATGCTGGTTACCTGATGATCTACGAATGGATTCTCGAAACGCTCCAATACGTCAGAAGCGAACTTCTGCAGCTCATCCATAGGGAGGTTCAGCGTCTGCATCAACTCCTCAAACTGTACCTTGTGGATGTACTTGCCCAATACCGGGTGCTCGCAGGCATCGCGAACAATGTTTACACCGCTGAGGTATGTAACAGGGCTCAATACGGTGTGAGGACCATTCAGCAGGGTAACCTTACGCTCGTGGTATGGCTTCTCATTATCTGTGATAAGCACGTGGAGACCTGCCTTATGAGCTGGGAACTCCTCCTGCATCTGCTCTACTGTCATATTTTCTGCCTTCTCGATAACCCAGAGGTGGAAGCTTTCTGCCTTAACCACGAGGTTGTCCTTGTAGCAAACCTTCTGCTGAATCTCCTTGATGGTATCGCGTGGGAAACCAGGAACGATGCGGTCTACCAATGTAGCGCAAACGTAGCAGTGGTTGGTGAACCACTCCTTGAACCCCTCGTAATCAGCACCCATATCGCCCTTCCAGAGCTCGATATACTGATAGATGCACTCCTTGAGGTGGTGACCGTTGAGGAAGATCAGCTCACATGGCATCAGGATCATACCCTTGGTTGGGTCGCCCTCGAAGAACTTGTAGCGGTGGAACAAGAGCTGAACCAACTTGCCTGGATAAGAAGCTGCAGGAGCATCTGTAAACTTGCAAGAGTCATCGAATGCGATACCAGCCTCTGTAGTGTTAGAGATGATGAAACGCATCTCTGGCTGCTCAGCCAAAGCCATGAAAGCCTGGTTCTGAGAATATGGATTCAGTGCACGGCTGATAACGTCGATACGCTCCAATGTATTGATAGCCTGGCCGTTCTCCTTACCCTGAAGGTTTACGTGATAGAGGCAGTCCTGACCGTTCAGCCAGTCAACCATACCACCAGCCAATGGCTGAACTACAACGACAGAACCGTTGAAGTCGGTCTTCTTGTTCATATTCCATACAATCCAATCTACGAATGCACGGAGGAAGTTACCTTCACCAAACTGAATGATTTTCTCTGGAGCGACGCTCTTAGGAGCAGTGCGCTTGTTTAATGCTTTTAGCTCTTTCATGATTTGTTTATTTTGTTTTTATTATTTTACTTTCCGTTTTAAATTCCAATCTATTCATCAGATTGTTTTTTTCTGAGTGCAAAGGTAGTAAATATTTCGTTTGATTGTTCCAAAAACAGCGAAAAACTTCACGCAAACCTTTACGCTCCACTCCGGTTCTATACCTTAATTATATATAGAACTGCGCAGGCACGAAATAAAGAAGTAGGGATTTTCCCCCACCCCTTTAGGGGAAATCCCGACCGTGGAAGCAAAAAACATCGTATCTTTGCACCAGAAAAAAGAAACATGAAGTATAACAATTTAAAGATATACGATTATGAAACGAATAATAATAGCTCTGGTAGCCATGTTCATGATGACATTCACTACCGCTTCTGCAATGAGTTATGAGCAGGCAAGACAGCAGGCTCTCTTCCTGACAGACAAGATGGCTTACGAGCTCAATCTTACGGAAGACCAGTATGAGGCAGCTTACGAGGTGAACCTCGACTACCTGATGAGTGTAGATACATACGATGACCTGTATGGTGCTTACTGGCGCCAGCGCAATATGGATTTGAGCTATATCCTGCTCGACTGGCAGTATAGAACATATCTCAATGCCACCTACTTCTACCGTCCGCTCTACTGGAATGCGGGCTACTGGCACTTCGGCATCTACGCCCGCTATCCTCGCCGCGACTATTTCTACTTCGGTCGCCCTCACTTCTACGTTTCTTACCGTGGAGGTCATAGCTGGAGAGTAAACGGAAACAGAAGCTGGTATCACGGAAGAAGATTTGGCGGCCCTCACCCTGGTGGACATCCTAGAGTAGGTATGAGAGACGGATTCAACCGTGGTGATTACGGCAGAGGAAGATCTTTCGGAAATCTGAACCGCGAGAACCGACCTCAGATGAACCCAAACCGTGGTTTCGGTAATGCAAGCCGCCCTAACAACAACGCTGGCTTCGGAAACAGCAGCCGCCCTCAGAACGGAGGCTTCGGAAATAACAACGGAGGTTTCGGCAACAGCAGCAACCGGGGCTTCGGCAATAGCAACAGCCGCCCTAACCGCGGTTTCGGCAGCAGCAACAGCAGCACCAGCAACAACCGTGGTTTCGGAAACAGCAGCCGTGGTTTCGGAAACAGCAGCTTCGGAAGCGGAAGAAGTAATATCTTCGGGGGCAACCGCAGCAGCATGAGCCGTTCATTCAGCAGCGGGTCTGGCAACCGTGGCGGCGGATTCACCCCTCGCTCTTCTACACCAAGCAAGAACAATGGCGGTGGAAGCTTCGGACACAGAAGATAAGAAAAGAGAAAGAGTTAAAATTTCAAGTTTATAAAGACAGAGAGTTAAGAAAATCAAGACCTCAAGTAAGAGAGTAAGAAAATCAAGACCTCAAGCAAGAGAGTAAGAAAAATCAAGTACAAAAAATGGGAATTTGCATCGGTTCATACCATTCGCAAATTCCCATTATTATTTTATCAACTTTCAGTAAAAGTTTTACTCCAATCCGAAGAGCGATTTCAAACCGCCATCTACGCCCGAGAATCCCATGAAGGCGAGGCTGAGGAGCGCTGCAGTTACCATGACGATAGCTACGCCCTGCATGCCCTTAGGAATACGGACCAAAGCCTGCTGCTCGCGAATGCCGGCAAAGACAATAAGAGCCAGGGCAAAACCGAGAGCGGTAGAGAAGGCGTAAACCACGCTCTCAAGCAGATTGTAATCCTTCTGGATAACCAGGATGGCTACACCCAGCACGGCACAGTTGGTAGTAATCAAAGGCAGGAAGATACCGAGTGCCTGATAAAGTGCAGGAGAAACCTTCTTCAGGATAATCTCTACCATCTGAACCAAGGCTGCAATCACGAGGATGAATGCCAGGGTCTGGAGATATTGCAATCCGAACGGATCGAGTACATACTTCTGAACACACCAGGTAATGATGGTTGCCAGGGTCAAGACAAAAGCGATGGCACCACCCATACCGATGGCTGTATCAACTTTCTTCGATACGCCCAGGAATGGACAGATACCGAGAAACTGCGACAAGACGATGTTGTTGACGAATATCGCAGAGATAAATATCAATAAATATTCCATAATTTCTATTTTATTTCATTGATTTGAAGCGATGCCTACGCTTACTTCTTTACCTTATTAAATATAGCAATAATATATCCCAAGGTGAGGAAAGCTCCAGGAGGCAGGATGAACATCAGAATATTGGTAGTCTCCGGCAACAGAGTGATACCGAATACACTACCTGCACCGAGTATCTCGCGGGCACTACCCAGGATGGTCAAACCGAGGGTGAAACCCAAACCGCAACCAATGCCATCGAAGAGACTGGCAATAGGCGAATTCTTGGCAGCAAAGCTCTCTGCTCTACCCAGGATGATACAGTTTACTACAATCAGCGGAATATAAATACCCAGCGCCTGATTGATGCTGTCGGGAGCATAAGCGCTCATCAACATCTGAAGGATGGTTACGAAGGCTGCAATCACTACGATGAAAACAGGGATGCGAACCATATCCGGGGTAATCTTCTTGATACAGGAAATAACAAAGTTGGTACAAATCAGCACCGCCATGGTAGCCAATCCCATAGAGAGACCGTTGATGGCGCTGGTTGTTGTAGCCAAAGTAGGACACATACCGAGAAGCAACACGAAGGTTGGATTCTCCTTGATGAGTCCGTTCATCAAAATCTTAACATTACTCATATCGGTTTATCCTTTCTTTTCGTTATGTTCAACTTTAGATGCACCACTCTCTGCATCTGCTTTCTGAGATGCACCGCTCTCGCCGTCAACATCCTTCTTGGCATAAACGGCATAAGCCTGATTGATAGCCTTGAGGAAGGCGCGGCTGGTAATGGTAGAAGCGGTAATGGCGTCTACTGCATTGCCACTCTTATCGTCCTTAGATACGTGGAGGTCGCCATCCTTTGGAGTCTTACCGATGATGCAACCCTTTCCGTCTTTCTGGAACCAGGTAGTAGCCTTGGCACCCAGACCCGGAGTCTCTGAAGCCTGAAGCACGGTATAACCCATAATCTTGCCCTCGGTATCGAAGCCTACGAGCACCTTCAGATCGCCACCGAAACCACCGGTAGTACTCTCTACGGCAGCACCCAGCTGCTTGCCGCTCTTGTCTGAGCACTTGTGGATAGTGAAAGAGAATTCCTTACCGCCAAACTCCTGCTTTACCTCTTCCGGTTCAGCCACCTGGAGATCTTCTGTGCCCATCACGCTCTTGATGCCGGCAGCCAGACTCTGTGCAGCCTTCTCGGCGATAGGACCAGATGTAAGATGATTGATATATGCAAGAACAGCACCTACGATGAGCGCTACGCCCACCAGCACAAGCACCATGTTCTTCAATGATGATTCTAATTTCTGCATGTCTCTGTCCTCCTTATTTCTTAGCTGGCTTCTCACCGAAGCGCTTTGGTTTAACGTATGTGTTAATAAGAGGTGTGAACGCATTCATGATAAGAATGGCGAACGACATACCTTCCGGATAGCTACCCCAGTTACGGATGATGACGGTCAGCAGACCGATGCATACACCGTAGATAAGCATGCCCTTGTGGGTCATCGGAGAGGTTACATAATCAGTAGCCATAAAGATGGCACCGAGCATCAGACCACCGCTGAAGATGACAGCCAGAGGATTGGCATAAACAGGATTAGCCAAATGCATCAAACCGCTGAAAACGAATACGGTAGCGATGATGCTGACTGGAATATGCCAGGTAATGACCTTCTTCCAGAGCATGTAAGCCAAACCGAGCAAGAGGGCGAATGCACAAACCTCACCGGTAGTACCGGCACCGAAGGTATCACCAGTGGCACCGAAGAGCAGACTCAGCGCATCAGGCAACTGGTTGAGAACTGAAGCATCGCCCGTCTTGATGGCGGTCTTCATGATAGCCAGCGGAGTAGCACCCGTTGTAGCATCAGTATAGCTGAGCATCTGTCCGGCAACAGGCCATGAAGTCATCTGGGCAGGGAAGCTGACGAGCAGGAAGCAACGGCCTACCAAAGCGGGATTGAAAGGGTTGTTACCCAGACCGCCGAAGCTCATCTTACCTACACCGATGGCAAACAGGGCACCGATGATGATGATCCAGAGAGGAAGGTTACTTGGCAAGTTCATGCCGAGCAAGAGACCGGTAATGATGGCAGAACCATCGAGCAAGCTGGTCTCCTCCTTCAGGAGATATTTTGTAATTGCCCACTCAAAAAAGACGCAGGCTGCCACAGAGGTGAGCAGTACAACTGCTGAACCCAAGCCGAAGAAATAGAAAGAAGCGAGGATGGCAGGCACGAGAGCGATAATCACTCCGTACATGTTCTTCTCTACGCTCTCATTTCCATGAGCGTGTGGCGATAATGAAACGATTAATTTACTCATTTTTTCTTTTAAATTCTTTCTTAAATGAAATTCATTCTTGACATGAACGCTTACTTCTTGGCGTTGCGAGCTCTGATAATGCCCATTACCGCACCCTTACCATTGATAATATTATCGAGGATAGGACGATGTGAAGGACAGGTGAACTGGCATGAACCACAAGCGATGCAGGATGTTACCTCCTCTGCCTCCAGGCGCTCATAATCCTTCACTACGCTCAGGGTAGCGAGCAAGTATGGCTCCAGGCCCATTGGACAGGCATCCACACACTTGGCACAGCGGATACATGGCTGAGCCTTCTTGCGATGAGCATCAGCATCGGTCAATACGGTGATGGAGTTGGTACCCTTGGTTACCGGTACATCAAGGCTGATCACAGCCTTACCCATCATCGGACCACCAGCCAATACCTTGTTGTCACCCTCTGGCAAACCGCCGCAATTCTCTATCATCTGAGAGAATGGAGTTCCCATACGCACGAGGAAGTTGCCTGGATTCTTCACCTGCTTACCGGTAACGGTAGTATAGCGCTCGAAGAGAGGTTTGTTCTTCATAACTGCCTGATAAACAGCAAAGGCGGTACCTACATTCTGAACAATTGCTCCAACGTTGACAGGGATGGCTGGAGGAGCAGGAACCTGACGGCGGATAACCGCATCTACCAACTGCTTTTCACCACCCTGAGGATACTTCTTGGCAAGAGGAACAATCTCAATACGAGAATCATTGGCTGTCTTTTCCTCGAAGAGTTTGATGGCAGCAGGTTTGTTATCCTCGATACCGATGTAGCCCTTCTCTACCTTAGCCGCCTTCATCAGAAGGTTCAAACCAACAAGAATCTCATCGGCATGCTCCATCATCAGACGATAGTCGGCTGTAATGTAAGGCTCGCACTCTACACCATTGATGATGACACACTCAGCCTTGGCTCCTGGAGGAGGACAAAGCTTGATGAAGGTAGGAAAACCGGCACCACCCATACCAGTGACACCAGCCACCTTGATACGGTTTACGATTTCCTCTGGAGTAAGCTCAGTATGAGCCTCAAGCGTCTCGAGTTTATCAGAGCGGTCGATGCTCTCCTCCCACTCATCGCCTTCTACATTAATAATGATGCAAGGCTTGCGATAACCGGTAGCATCAATAGATGTATCTACCTTGAACACGGTTCCTGAAACGGAACTGTAAATAGGAGCACTCACAAAACCACCCGCCTCAGCGATGAGTGTACCCACCTTCACCTTGTCGCCCTTGGCAACTACAGGCTTGGCAGGAGCACCGATGTGCTGACCAAGTGGGAAAATAGCCTGCTTAGGGAGAGGAGCTACCTGAGTAGCCATCTCGGCAGTAATCTTATTCTCTTCTGGGTGAACTCCACCAATTCTAAAAGTTCTCAAATTCATGATTTAATCCTCCTTCTTTTCTTCTGAAACCTCAGCCTTAGGAGCAGCTACTGGAGCCTCTGCCTTAGGTGCAGCCTCTACAGCTGGCTTTGCCTTCTTAACTGGGAAATTTACTTTTACGAGAGCACCTGTTGGGCATTCGTCAACACACTTGGTACACATGCGGCACTTATTGAAGTCAACATAAGCCACATTGTTCTCTATCGTAATAGCATCAAACTTGCAGACTTTCTGACACTTACCGCATCCGATGCAAGCTACGCTACAAGCCTTCTTGGCAACAGCGCCCTTGTCGTGGTTTACGCACTGAACGTAAACTCTACGGCCCTTAGGACCCTTCTTGCGGAGCTCGATGATATGACGTGGACAAGCGTTGGCGCAAGCACCACAACCCGTACACTTCTCTTCATCAACCTCAGGAATGCCAGTTTCAGGATTGATAGAGATTGCGCCAAACTGGCAGGCAGCCACGCAATCGCCACAACCCAGACAGCCGAACCCGCAGCCTGTTTCGCCAGCGCCACATGAATTCATAGCTGCACAAGTGTGCAAACCATCATACTCGGCAATGCGAGGACGATTCTCGCAAGTACCATTACAACGTACCACAGCCACCTTTGGCTCGGTATTGGCTACTGCCATACCTAAAAGGTCGGCTACCTTGCCCATCACGTCAGCTCCACCTACCGGACACATCAGTCCATCGATAGAACCGGCATCAGCACCCTTCACCAGAGCTGCAGCCATACCGGAACATCCGGCAAAACCGCAACCACCACAGTTGGCACCTGGCAGAATCTCTCCTACCTGGCCCAAGCGAGGGTCTTCTTCGACGGCAAACTTCTTAGATACTCCGAAGAGAACCAGCGCTGCAATCAACGCGATTGCTCCGAGAACCAAGACAGCAATCAAAATAAAATTCATAATTTTTTGTGTTTTGTTTTGTTATTTTCTTTGTTTTAAAATAAAGGGCTCATCGCTGAAGCCACAGGAGCACATCGCGCGCCCTATGTTTCTATAGAGAAGCTCAGTTTGTTTTTAAGTTTGTTTCTGAATAAGTAGAGCACCACGTAGTATGGAATAAGAATGCCCAATGCCGAGAGTGCTGCGGCTCCCTCTGAGTGAGTAGCTTTCAGTACACCCACCAAAGCGATCACCATCAGCATCAGCGGCAAGAGATAGCCATAGAAACTGGCTCTGAAGCCTACTGCCGAATCAGCAGTCACCACCACGCTATCGCCTTTGTGGTAGAGAGACGCCTCAGAGGTAGAAACCTCAATCATCTTCTCTTTCGATTCAGATGCAGTACAATGAGCAGCCACCTTGCAAGCGCTGCAGGCTGACGACTGTACGATGCGAATGTACACACAACCTTCTTCTACGCTTTCTACGATGCCAGAATGTTTTATCTTGTTATTCATTTGTAATGTTGACATTGCATTTTTGCAATTCAAGTGCAAAGATACTACATTATTTAGAAATGGCAAACAAAATCGAAAAGAAAATATAAAAAAAGAAGCGTAAACGTTATCTATACCCTGGAATCAGGCAGTTTGAGAACAAATTAAAAGCAAAAATGCTTTTTTTTAGCAACTTCTTTTGGTGATATCAATTTTTTATGTATCTTTGCATTGATTATTAAAGAATTGATATGGAAACATTAGAGCAAACAATCATGCAAGTAGAGCGCTTTATCAGAAAAGTGGCTCAAAAGTTCCCTGCGCCAGAATCTGACGACGAGACTTCTCAAATGACCGACATCCACGTAAGGGTTTCGCAAGACAGTGGCGAACTTCTGGCCTTTGACGACGATGACAACGAGATTACCCGCTGCGTCGTTGAGCAATGGATAGAAAACAAGGATGAAGACTTCTACGACGAGGTAGCAAAGCTGCTTCGCGATGTATTGCGCAAACAGGCTGATATCATAGATCATCTCGGCATTCTCAAGCCATACAGCTTTGTGCTCGAAGATGACGATAAAGAGCATATTGGCGAGCTCTATCTTGCTGACGATGATACAATCATCGTAGGTGGTGACTTGATGGAGAATCTGGACAACGATCTGGACAACTTCCTGAATGACCTGCTGAAAGAATAAAAAAATACAGGATGAAAGGACTACCCGCTCCCCCATCCCAACAAAATAAAAAACCGTTGCACTCTCTCCTATCGAGTACAACGGTTTTTCTGTTTTTAACGGTCTTTCCGTTTATATCATCTAACCAATCTAAAAAGAAATTTTCTTTTTCTTACCTTTACTTTCGTTTCCTACACGGTCGAGAGCAGTTACTACATACACATATTTCTTGCCACTCACATAAGGGATGCGATAGAAATTATCATAAGTTACTGCCTGGAGTGCAGAAACATCATTGAGATTTACCTTAGCTCCTTTCTCAAAACGGTAGATAGCAAAACGGTTCACCTGATCGCCCCACTTTTTCTTGCTAGCCTTAGGAGCCTTCCATACCAGCAGCGGACCTTTCTCGGTCCACATCAGCTTGACACCCTTTACCCCCTTTGGCGCCTTATTATCAAGGAAAGGCATAGAGGGTGGCAATGCTGGATACTTCCAATAATTGTTGCGGAGTGTATGTCCGATATTACCTACATTATCGGCAGCAGTCTGCGCATACCAGAGCACAGTGCCCTTCACATTGCGCATCTGCTGATGCAAGCGGTGCTTGGCAGGCAACTGATGACTGCGCGGATTGACTGGGTCAGCAAACTTGGCTGTACGCTCTATATCTTCACCTATATATAATGGGCGGTTGCCAGCATGCTTATTCCACCAGGTTATGAGCGTTTTGTAATCGGCAGCACGATTGCCTATCTCCCAATAAATCTGAGGCACACAATAGTCTATCCAACCATTATTCACCCAAAGCAATACATCTGCATAAAGATCATCATAATTCTGGAGGCCGAAGGTTTCTGAACCATTAGGATCGGTACGCTTGTTGCGGTAGATGCCGAATGGAGAAACACCAAACTTGACCCAAGGCTTAACGGCATGAATGGATTCGCTGAGCTGCTTTACAAACCGGCTCACATTATCACGGCGCCAATCACCTATGTTTCGCATGCCGCGCGACTGCTGGCGGAAGAGCTGCTGATCAGGAATCTGACGTCCGGCCTCTGGATATGGATAGAAATAATCATCAATATGGAATCCATCAACATCATATCGGCTTACAATGTCCACAGCCACCTCGCAAATATAGTCGGCTGCAGCCTGCAACCCAGGGTTCAACAGCGTCAGCTTGCCATACTGAAAACAGAGATCAGGACGCCTCTTCACGATATTCTTCGGCGAAACCTGCTCATAAGAAGTTACGCTATGCTTGGCACGATATGGATTAATCCAGGCATGAAGCTCCATGCCACGATTATGACACTGCTCTATCATCCACTGCAACGGATCCCAATAAGGAGAAGGAGCCTTTCCCTGCACCCCCGTAAGAAACTTGCTCCAAGGCTCTAAATCACTCTTATACAAAGCATCACACTCGGCACGAACCTGAAAGATTATCGCATTCACGCCATCCTTCTGCAGTTCATCAAGCTGTCTGGTAAGCATCGCCTGGATCTGCTGCGTACTCTTGCCCAGATACTGTCCGTTAACACACTGTATCCAGGCCCCACGAAACTCTCGTTTGTTCTGAGCCATCATTGTTGCCGACGACATCAGCATCATTGCAACAACGAGCATCAAAATCGCTTTCAGTCTTTTCATCTGTTATCTGTTATTTATCAATTTCATTTTTTCCTTTTCATTCTACAGTTTGTTCTTCATCCCTCAGCTTCGGGAGTGAAATATGGTATCTTACAGCCAGCAATCGGATGGCGCAAACCACACAGAAAGCTACAATTACCGTAATATAGAGGCTCACACCCAGATAGCTCAATCCCCAATAAGCCAAACCACCGGCGACACAAGCCATCGCATAAATCTCCTTTCGGAAGATGACCGGCTCTTCATTAAGAAGCACATCGCGGATAACACCACCTGCAGCACCCGTGATACAGCCCATGATGATGGCTACCCAAAAAGAGAAACCACATTCGAGCGACTTCTGGATGCCCGCAATATTGAAAAGCGCCAAGCCCAAGGTATCAAACAGAAACCAGGTATTGTCAAGACGCTTAAGATAGCGGTGGCAAGCAATCACTACCAACTGTGCAAACAGCGTACAAATCAGGTAGATAGGGCTCAACATCCAAAACGGCCGCACACCAAGCATCACATCTCGTATGGTTCCACCACCTATGGCTACAGCCACACCACAAACAAAACCGCCCAGCCAATCATAGTGCTTACTTGCTGCCAGACGAATGCCCGAAAGGGCAAAAGCAAATGTTCCGATGAATTCTATCACGCTATGAAGCGTGAGCACGAATTCAGGATCGCCATGTATCATCATTTTCTCGTATCAGTTAGTTGCTCTAAATATCAATTTCTAATTATTCTTTCTAATCACTAATTCTTGAATCTTTCTCCCCAGCAGGTAACCATCCAGTTGTAGAGGCGCTCCTCGGAAGGCGAATGCTGCGCATGCCAGAAGCGGGCATCCTTCAGTTCGTCTGGCAGATACTGCTGCTCAGTGAAATGTCCAGGATAATCGTGAGGATACTTATATCCGTCATGATAACCCAAATCTTTCATCAGTTTGGTAGGAGCATTGCGGATGTGCAGCGGAACAGGCAGATTACCCGTTTGCCGTACAGTAGCCAGCGCATCATTAATGCCCAGATAAGCACTGTTGCTCTTCGGACTCGTGGCAAGATAAACCACAGCCTCAGCAAGGGCGATACGCGCTTCGGGCCACCCTATCTTCATCACCGTATCAAAGGCAGCATTGGCAAGCAGGAGTGCATTCGGATTGGCAAGTCCCACATCCTCAGAGGCACTGATTACAACCCTACGGGCTATAAACTGCGGGTCTTCTCCTCCTTCTATCATCCTCGCCATCCAATAAAGCGCAGCATCGGGATCGCTTCCACGGATACTCTTGATAAAGGCTGAGATAATATCATAATGCATCTCACCCTGTTTATCGTAAGCCAGCGGATTCTGCTGCAACTGCTCTTCTACCATCTTGTCGGTAATCACAATCTCTGAAGATCCGGCTGATTCCACCACCAGTTCCAGGATATTGAGCAGTTTTCGGGCATCTCCACCACTATATCGCAGCAGCGCGCCCGTCTCTTCCAACTTAATATTCTTTTCTCTGAGTTCTACATCCTGCGTAATGGCACGATGCAGAAGTCCTTCAAGATCAGCCTTTTCGAGCGGTTTGAGCACATAGAGCTGACATCTGGACAACAGCGGCCGAATCACCTCGAATGAAGGATTCTCGGTGGTAGCACCTATCAGCGTAACAATACCCTTCTCTACCGCACCCAAAAGCGAATCCTGCTGACTCTTGGAGAAACGGTGAATCTCATCAATAAACAATATAGGAGAAGCCGAATTAAAGAATCTACCACTCTTTGCTCTTTCTATCACCTCGCGGACATCCTTTACGCCACTGGTCACCGCAGAGAGGGTGAAGAACGGCACCTTGATGGTTTGTGCCACGATTTGAGCAAGGGTAGTCTTGCCCACTCCAGGGGGTCCCCAGAGGATAAAAGAGGATATGCGCCCTGCGTCAATCATCTTGCGCAGCACGGCCCCCTCACCTACCAAATGCTGCTGTCCTACATAGTCAGCAAGCGTGTGAGGTCTCATTCTTTCAGCTAACGGTTCACTCATAGTACGTGCAAAGGTAATGAAAAAAATCGAATTCCAAATAAAAAAGTGACCAAAAACACAAAAAAACAGCAAGAAAATTTGGATATATAAAAAGAAGTACTTACTTTTGCACACACAAACATAATTGAAGATGAATAAAGATAAAATATTAACACTGAAGAATGTTACTAAAAGTAGCATTTGGGAATTGCAGGAGAACGATGTGTTCCGTCTTTGGGAAGCAGTAGAAAAGGATGCTGACCTCAAGGATTTCCAGAACAAGTATATCGCAGTTATCCGCAGCGCATTCGAAATGGAACCAGTGACGGTAGACCGTCCTGAAGTGATTGACAAGCTGATGGCACGCGGCTTCAAGATTGGCACTTTCCGCATCAACGACAAGAAGGAAAAGTATGCCATCAAAAAGCGCCCTATCATGCGCGTTACTGACCTTACTTACGAAAATGTAAGTCACATCACCGCCAATAAGCTCATCGAACTCTTGGAGCGCAACTTTGGTGGTGGCTGGGAGAGTCTGCCTCAGAGCATCCAGGACATCATCGAAAGTAATTTCGACATCAGCACAACTACTCTTCCTGCTGACCGCCTGAAAAAGCCAGGAGGTCTGTACGAGAAAAAGCTCGCTGATGACTACGAAGTGCTCGTGGTACCAAAAGGTTCTTGGGTAGAAGCTATCTTTGCCAAGGAGAAGCCAAAGGTAGAAAAGGTTCGCATGAGATTCGATGATGAGAATGATTTGAAACGCAACGACGACCTGCTCGACCCAGACGAGGATGAAGACGAGGATGCACCAGAAATCGAGGATCACTACAACGATCCAGATGAGGATGACGATGCATTCGATGACGACAAGCTTACTGAGGAAAGCTACCGTACTACCTTCGAAGACCCGGAGAACCTCGGTCTTGATGATGCAGAAGATGTAGCCGACGATGATTATTAATTCAGTTTATACATTATTATAATATAAAGAGAAATGAACGCATTAATTGGATTTGTTGCATTAATCGCTGTAGGCCTCGTAGGTTGGGCGATTGCAGAATTTAAGTACAAGGCTTTCACTTTCACCCGTTCAGAAAAGGACATCGAGGAAGAGAAAGAGCTTGAAGAGCAGAAACGCGCAGAGGGTTTCAAGGAGATGAACATCCGCGACATCATGCGCAAAAACTCAACCAATGGTTATAACGCCGTAGGTTAGTATTATGTTAATTTACCTATGCTTATGATACAGTATATCATCATAGCAATCATATTGGCGGCATGCATCACGTATGCCGCCATTTGTATCTACCGCTCCATCAAACAAGCACGAGAGTGTAAAAACTATCAATGTTCAGGTTGCCCATTCGTTGAGAAATGCCAAAAGAATAAAAAGAAAGAGGCTACTCAGCGGAAAGAACAAGAGCAGTTCTCATAAAAAAACTGCTAAAACTACTTTTACTGTCATGCAGCGAGGAAACCAGACAAAAATTAAAGCATTTCAGAACCCGTTCATTATGAGCAAGATACAAAGAAAGTGATTGTTTTAATTAAAAAAGTTGCATAAAAATTTGGTAGAACCAATAAAAAGTAGTACCTTTGCACTCGCAAATCAGAAATGATTGTTCTACACAAGGTGTCTTAACCGAGCGGTTAGGTAACGGTCTGCAAAACCGTGTAGAGCGGTTCGACTCCGCTAGACACCTCATAAAAAGGAAGTTCTTCAATAAGGACTTCCTTTTTTCATATCTACTTTCTCCCATTTTCATTCCTCATTTCTAGGTATTCATCAAAACCCCCATTTTTAGGTATTGCACAATTATAAAAATCTTCGTACCTTTGCAACCGTAAATGATAAACATCAGAACTGAGGTTATCCTACGAGTAGGAATTGCCCCTTGCCAAAAGCAATTCTGGTGAACGTTTGAAACTTTTAGATAATTGAGACAAAGATGGAAATTAAAATCTTGTTCGCTAATAGAAATAATTCATAATGTTTTTGTATAATATGAAAAGGGGTGCTTGTGAAAGTACCCCTTTTATGTATAGGTTTACTACATGGCGATGCATTTTGTTCTATGTCACGACGCACAGACTTCTACATCGCCATGTAATTTCAAAGATATCGGGAGTTTTAAAAAAGCCTGTTACTATTTGATTTTAGCACCAAATGACTTGACAAACTTAATCTTCTTGCCTTTTGCGATGATTGGCTTTTTCCATTCACCACCCAAAATACGGATAACAGCCTTCTTGCCTACAGGAACCGCATCTACAGCCTTCTGCAAATCCATGAAATTGCCTCGACCTTCTGCAGAGACTACATAATCATAATGGCAGACATGAGACTTCAGCGCTGGCACCTGCTCTGCTACTGCATCAGCAAGCGCACCGGCAACCACACGTGCACCATATACATTATAATGGGTATTATCTTTCTTACCCTTAGGAACCTGCGGATTCTCGCCAGGCATAAACCACATATGTAATTTGCGGCTTCCCTCAATACCCATGCCCGTTTCTATATCGTGGGTAATCTTGGTAGCATCAACAAACGGAACATTCAACTGCTTTGCTACATTGCGGGGAGCTATCACATAAGCTCCGTGGGTGTCGATAAGCGTATCACTATTAATCTGTTCCTTTCCATCATATACTTTATTGCGAAGCTTCTCGTCATCATCATTCTTCAATTCTGCAGAATAATAGCAGCGACGAACCACCGCATTGAATAATACAGGAATGCCACCCTTGGCACGGGTCTCATTTACATATCTGGCAAGGTTTGCATCAAAAGTAGATCCCGGATCAGTATGACGGTCAGGCATTGACTTCTCATCGTTATGCCCAAACTGGATAAACACATAATCACCTGGCTTTATACTATCCAAAACCTTTTTCCATCTTCCTTCATTGATAAAGCTCAAAGAAGAACGACCATTAACAGCATGATTATCAACAATCACCTTGTCATCAAAAAAGCCTTGCAATACCATCCCCCATCCTCGCTCCGGATTATTTCTAAAACCGCCTTTCTCGGCAGCGGTAGAATCACCTATTACAAAAATCGTTGTTGTCTTTGTGCTGGATGTCATCAGCAACGCCAGTATGAATACACATAAAATAGCTTTTATTTTTTTCATTTGTCTGTAGTTTTTAGAATTTACTAAAATTATAGTTAGGCATACACGCTAACACATAAAAAGCTCTCGCCCTGCCGCACTGCATATTCACATATACAAGCACGAGAGGACGAGAAAGAGAGTATTATTTATTTACTTTGGCTATCAATTCCTCGGCAGTAACCAAGGTTTGTTCGCCAGTTTCCATATTCTTAAGCGTAACCTTGCCCTGAGCCATCTCATTCTCACCTGCAAGCACAACAAACGGAATGTTCTTGGCATTGGCATAGCTCATCTGCTTCTTCATCTTCGCCTTATCAGGGAAGATTTCGGTACGGATACCGGCTGCACGAGCTGCACTTACTATAGGCAGGCAGTAAGCTGTCTCCTTTTCACCGAAGTTGATAAACAGTACCTGAGTAGCATTTACTGCCTCTTTCGGATAAAGGTCGAGCGCACCTAACACATCATAAATACGGTCAGCACCAAAACTGATACCAACACCGCTCAAACCTGGCAAACCGAAAATGCCGGTAAGGTTGTCGTAACGACCACCACCTGTAATACTTCCCATTGGAGTATCAAGCGCCTTCACCTCGAAGATTGCACCCGTATAATAGTTCAAGCCACGAGCCAGGGTGAGATCCAGTTCTATCTCGTTGTTCAAGCCAAGAGTCTTCAAGGTATCGAGGATAAACTTGGTTTCCTCTACACCCTTCAAACCAACTTCTGAACCTTCGAGAACCTTCGCTATCACTTCAAGTTTCTCATCATTAGTTCCTGACAATGAGATGATTGGCTGCAACTTCTCAATGGCATCTTCAGAAATGCCGTCATTGCGCAACTCTTCGTTTACATTGTCAAGTCCGATTTTATCAAGCTTATCGATGGCCACTGTGATATCTACAATTTTCTCAGCCTCGCCGATAACCTCTGCAATACCGGTAAGAATCTTGCGGTTATTAATCTTGATGCATACACGAACACCAAACTTGGTGAACACGGTATCAACAATCTGCATCAACTCGACCTCGTTCAGGAGAGAATCAGAGCCAACCACATCAGCATCACACTGATAGAACTCACGGTAACGTCCCTTCTGAGGGCGGTCTGCACGCCATACTGGCTGAATCTGGTAACGTTTGAAAGGCATCTGCAACTCCTCGCGGTGCTGCACTACGTAACGTGCGAAAGGAACGGTCAAGTCATAACGAAGACCCTTCTCACAAAGTTTCGCTGCTAATTTGAGTGATCCGAGAGAATGAATATCCTCATCGCTCACCTTATTCATATAGTCGCCTGAATTCAATATCTTAAAAAGCAGTTTATCACCCTCTTCACCATACTTGCCCATCAAAGTCTGAAGGGTTTCCATGGCAGGAGTTTCAATCTGCTGGAATCCATAAAGAGCATACACTTCCTTGATGGTGTTGAAGATGTAGTTGCGTTTCGCCATCTCAACAGGACCAAAATCTCTCGTGCCCTTTGGTATACTTGGTTTCTGAGCCATTTATTAATGTTTAATATGAATGTTAAATGTTTAATGTCTAGCGCCATGTAAACCACTCAAAGTAAACATTAAACACTAAACATTAAACACTATATAATTTACTTGCGTACAATAGTCTGAGCACGGTCTGGACCGATAGAAATGATACCGATCTTAGTCTCAAGGAACTCTTCTACGAAAGCAATATAATCCTTGAACTCCTGTGGGAACTGATCTTCAGATGTGAACTTAGTCATATCTGTCTTCCAGCCCTTGAACTCCTTGTAAACAGGTTCTACATCATCGATTTCGTATGGGAAATCTGTTGTAACAGAACCATCCTTCAACTTATATGCCACGCATGCCTTGATGGTATCGAAGCCATCGAGCACGTCGCTCTTCATCATGATAAGCTCGGTAACACCATTCACCATGACAGAATACTTGAGCTGTACAAGGTCGCACCAGCCACAACGACGCTCACGACCGGTAACAGCACCATACTCATGACCGAGGTCACGAATCTTGGCACCCGTCTCATCGAAAAGCTCTGTAGGGAATGGACCTGCACCAACACGTGTACAGTAAGCCTTCATGATACCATAAACATTGCCGATGCGGTTAGGGCCGATACCCAGACCTATGCAGGCACCTGCACAGATAGTATTAGAAGAAGTAACGAATGGATAAGAACCGAAATCAACATCGAGCATAGTACCCTGAGCACCCTCGCAGAGGATATCCTTGCCAGAACGGAGCACCTTATTGATTTCTACCTCGCTATCGATAAGTTTGAACTGCTTCAAGTATTCGATGCCCTCCATCCAGGTCTTCTCAACCTCTGTAATATCGAAGTCGGTATAACCGAGACTTGCGATGGTTTTGAGATGAGCAGCCTTGTGAGCAGCATACTTCTCCTCGAAATTGTCAAGGATATCGCCTACGCGAAGACCGGTACGGCTAACCTTGTCAGTATAAGTAGGACCGATACCCTTACCAGTAGTACCTACCTTGTTCTTTCCCTTAGAAGCCTCGATAGCAGCATCGAGTACACGGTGAGTAGGCATGATGAGATGTGCCTTCTTAGAGATGTAAAGACGGCTCTTCAAATCATGACCGCTCTTCTCAAGATCCTTAGCCTCACCCATAAAGAGGTCTGGAGCCAAAACCACACCATTGCCGATGATGTTCACCTTACCACCCTGGAAAATACCAGAAGGGATAGAGCGAAGCACATACTTCTCGCCCTCAAACTCCAATGTATGTCCAGCATTAGGACCACCCTGGAAACGAGCAATGACATCATACTTAGGGGTCAACACGTCAACCACCTTACCTTTACCTTCATCGCCCCACTGCAAACCCAGCAGGACATCTACTTTACCTGTGTTCATTTTTTATCTTTTTATCTTGATACTTATTCTTTTTTGCGTTTGCGAGTCATCTTGCTTTGACAGCCGCTGCATACGCCATAGATGTAAAGAGCATAAGCATCTTTACGAAAGCGCTGCATCCTGATATCCTTCACAGCAGCCGTAACCTGCGGTGCTACAATTTCTGTTACCTTGCCACAAATCGTGCAAACCTGATGCACATGATTGTCCTCGCTATAACTGGCCTCATACTTGGTGCCGTCTGCCAGACTGTGCTTTACCACAAGCCTCAGTTCCAGGAACAGATGCAATGTGTTATAAAGCGTAGCCCTGCTAACGCGAAAATTCTTTTTCAGTAGCTCTCTGCCCAAATCTTCTATCGAGAAATGCTCTCCCATAGAATAAATGGTGTCGAGGATAGTGGAACGCTCCGGAGTGCGCCGGTGATGATTGCTCTCCATATAATTGTCCAAAACCTCATGAGCTTTTGCTAAAATTTCTTCACTCATAATCCTTGTTAGTTACATAAAACGCACAAAGATACTCATTATCTACGACATAGAACAATATTTAATTTTAAAAAATCTAAATTTGCCTCAATTCCTCATAGATACGCTGAACCGGAAGCCCCATCACATTAAAATAACTCCCCTTCAACCCCGTACAACCTATGTAGCCAATCCATTCCTGAATACCATAGGCGCCAGCTTTGTCAAACGGCTGATAATGATTTATATAATAACTGATTTCATCATCAGAAAGCGGTTTGAACGTCACTTCTGTTGTTACTGAAAAGGAACGCTGCTTATGCTGGGTAGTAAGACAAACACCTGTAACTACATGATGCGTCTTTCCGCTCAACATCTTCAGCATTCGTCTGGCATCTTCAGCATCACGAGGCTTCCCGAGAATGATTCCCTTTCCTTCCTGGTCATTCTGTTCGCCAGCTGTTGGCGCAATCACAACCGTATCTGCTGTAAGAATCAAAGTTTCTGACTCGACCAACTCTCCGACACTATTATTTCCGTTCAAAAGCGGACGGTAAGCCTCAGCCTTTTTCTTGCAGATGAATTCTGCAACCTGATAAGCATCGAGGTCAGCAGGATAACTTTCATCAATACCACTAATCACCTTCACCTCAAAAGGAATATCCAAACCTGCCAGAAGTTCCTTGCGGCGAGGCGAATTACTCGCCAAAATAATCTTATAATTCATCTATTTTAAACCTTATTACTTTGAACTTTATGATTAAAATTCAGTTGCAAACTTTCTACTATAAACTATCAACTTTCAACTATTAACTAAATTCTACCAGCCAAACGCCTTAGCATCTGAAAGCCATAAACCCTTGGCTCTCAGTACCTGTTCTACGACATCACGTCCCACACCTTCACCTCCGTTACAAGCCGAGATATAAGTAGAAATTTCTTTAATATCGGAGCATGCATCTGCTGGGCAACATGGACATCCGCAACGACGCATAATCTCATAATCAGGAATATCATCACCTACATATATTATTTCCTCATCTGTAATTGAATATTTCTGCTTGAACTCCTCATAAGTCTTTATCTTTACAGAACACCCCATGAAGATATCCTCTAAACCAAGATTTTCATAGCGTACCTGTATGGCATGAGAATTACCGCCTGTCAGAATTACGATACGAACACCTTTCTTCTGAGCCAGCTGAATGGCATAGCCATCTTTGATATTAACAGTACGCAAAGGTTCGCCGGCACTGGAAAGCGTGATGGTCTGTCTTGACAGTACTCCATCAACATCAAAGATGATTGCTTTTATTTTATTTAAATCGTAATTAATCATAATTGTTTCTGTTTTTATAACTTAAATTCCTAACTGCAAACTTAACCGACAACCGTTTTATCTCTTGAAGTTGAATATGCTTTTGCTCATCATTTCATAAATCTGCTGTAGTTCTGGCTGTTTTTCAAGAAGTTGCATTTGTTTCTCCATTACGTTCCGATCATCACGAATAGCCGGTCCTGTCTGCACTTCAGCTGCCGAATGCGAAGAAGCCTTGTCCATAGTTTCCATAACCAGAGGACGGAGAACACTGCCAGGAATGTGATGATTTTCGAGAATCTGCTGACCTATAGCTACGCAATGATTCGCAAAATTACAAGCAAAAACAGCTGACAGGTGCAGATACTTACGATTATCAGAATCCAATTCATAGACACTACGAGAAATCTGTTCTGCCAACCTCTTCAGGAAAGAAGTTTCAAAAGCACCACATCCCTCAATGAAAATAGGAATATTTTCGAATGCAACCTTTTTATCTTTCGTAAATGTCTGCATCGGATAAAATACGCCATAATGACGGGCATAATCTTTGAAAACATCCATCGGCATGGAACCAGCTGTATGAACAAACATCTTATCTTCTCTTCCTTTGCACAGTTCAGGAATAAGCATTTCAAGCGCATCATCCTTCACAGAAACTATGTACAAATCTGCATCACAGACCACCTTACTCATCTCATTGACAGGCTCACAATTCACCTTCTCAGCCAATAGAGAGGCCGACTCCCAAGTTCTACTGAAAACTTGTACAATCTGATGTTCTGATTGCGATATTTCGAGCGCAAGATTGGTAGCAAGATTACCTGCCCCAATAAACACTATTTTCATACGTAATTTTGTTTAAAGTTCTACTTTTTATGCAAAAATACTAAAAAATAACGATAGAGAAGCCCTTTTTCTTGCTTTTTTATGATAAATTTATTATTTTTGCCTTCGTGAGAAAATATGAAGTAGAAATATATGGTAAACTGGAAGAAATGCCGCATTTATTGGAAGGCGACTTTTTTCATAGCTTGGAGCTTTTTCAGATTCTTGAAAAAACACCCGGCATAACCCCTTTTATGGCTGTCGCCACACAGGAGAACAAGGTGGTAGGACAAATGCTCGTCATCCTCTATCACCGCAAATCTTTATTTCCACCTTATTTATATACGCACGCGCACGCGTATGGAGAGGGATTTTATGCACCCGATGCTGAACAGAATGCTATTTTCCCATTGTTACTCCGCAGCCTAACTATCCACTTACACAAACGACTCTGCTTTTACATCGAGTTCTCCCGAATGAGCAAAAAGATGCTGGGTTACCGGGAATTCAGAAAATTGGGCTATGTACCTATTGCCTGGCAAGAGATACATAACTCCCTACACAGCAAACTTCCCCAAGAGCGACTCTCAGACAAACAAATTGCTATGATTGAAAAAATGAAAAAAAAGGGAATAAGTTGTAGAGAGGCAACTTCACCCGAAGACATCCATCGTTATCACCAGTTGCTCAAAAATTATTATCGGCTGAAACTTCGCCGTTTTGTTCCTGACGAAACATTCTTTCAGAAACTGAGTACAAGTAGTAATGCCAGAAACGTCATCATCACCTATAAGGACAAAGTGATTGGCGGCTATACCTGCATCTACAACCAAGGCAATGCCTTTCTTTGGTTTTCTGCATTCAAGAGAAAGACTTACATCCATCTGCATCCGGACACAATGACCATCTGGCAAGCACTCTCTGATGCACAGGAGCAGGATGCCCAACACCTCCACTTTATGGACGCAGGACTTCCGCTTAAGAATAATCTCTACCGTGAATTCATTCTCGGTTTCGGAGGCAAACCTGTTACCAAGTTTCGCTGGTTCCGCTTCTATCCAAAAGTTATAAACCTGCTCCTCCACTGGCTATACAAGGATTAAGGAAAAGAGGTTCCGTGAGCCTATATAAAGCATCTCCGAAACCTCTTTCTCTTTTTTAAGCGTAATTACACATACGCTCAAAAAGTACATTTTGCATATTAAAGCCAACGCCTCTACTCTTTCAAAGCACGGTCAAGCTGCTCCAAGCCGCGCTCTGTACAGAATCCACGAATCAGGCACAAAATATAATTGTCGTATATCTCCTGCATCGAATGAACACGATAGAGCTGATGATGCATGATTTCCTCCATCATTACATGTCCTATGTCCATAACAACATTGAAGTCTACATCCTTACGGAAAAGCCCCTCCTTGACACCAGCCTCAAAGAAACACACACTCTCCTCCCGTTCATGAGCATGATTTTCCTGGAAGAATTTCACTACACGAGGCATCTTATGAACCTCCTCATAAAAAAGAACGCCCACCATCCCATTACGCTCCATCTGCAATTTATAGACATAGCTGATAATATCTATCACATTCTTCGCTTGGGTCTTGGCGAAATTTTCTAACTTCGAACGATTTTCTTCTAGCTGACGCATCATACCTGCAAGCAACAATTCTTCTTTGTCACCGAAAATCTCGTACACAGTTCTTTTAGATACATGAAGTCCCTGTGAGATTTCATCCATCTTGACAGCTTTTACCCCACGCTTATAGAATTCAGGCATCGCATAAGAGATGATTCTGTCTTTCAGTTCTTGTCTATATTGATTGATTTCTGCCATTTTACTTGTTTGAAGACTATTTTTGTGCAAAGATACAAAAAAAATCAAAAAACCATTCTTTTTTACTAAGTTTTTTTGTACCTTTGCACAAACTTTTAAATTTCGTGCGCAAAATCCACGAATATGAAAGAAGAATAAACTTTAAACCAATATATTGTTATGGTAAAAATTACAAAAGAGGCGGCTTTAAGTTATCACGAGACTGGTCGTCCTGGCAAGATTGAGGTTAAGCCAACAAAACCTTATCACACACAAACGGATCTGAGCCTTGCTTATTCTCCTGGCGTGGCATTCCCATGTCTTGAGATCCAGCAGAACCCAGACGATGCATACAAGTATACTGACAAGGGTAACCTGGTTGCTGTTATCAGTAATGGTACAGCAGTGCTCGGACTTGGCGATATCGGTGCCATGAGCGGAAAGCCTGTGATGGAAGGTAAGGGATTGCTTTTCAAGATTTACGGTGGTGTGGATGTCTTCGATATTGAAATCGATGAAAAAGACCCAGAAAAGTTCTGTGAAACCGTAGAAAAAATCGCTCCTACATTCGGTGGAATCAACTTGGAGGACATCAAGGCACCTCAGTGTTTCTACATCGAGGAGCGCCTGAAAAGAACGCTCGATATCCCTGTAATGCACGATGACCAGCATGGTACTGCCATCATCTCTGCTGCAGGCTTGAAGAACGCTCTTGAGGTAGCAGGAAAGAACATTGCCGATGTAAAGATTGTCGTAAATGGTGCTGGTGCAGCTGCTATCAGCTGTACAAAACTCTACGTAGCACTCGGTGCACAGGTAAAGAACATCGTTATGCTCGACTCTAAGGGTGTCATTACCAGCGACCGCGACAATCTGACAGAGCAGAAAAAGCTCTTTGCAACAGACCGCCGCGATGTCCATACACTCGAAGAGGCTGTGAAAGGCGCCGATGTATTCGTAGGACTCAGCAAGGGTAACGTGCTCTCCAAGGATATGATTCGCTCTATGGCAGACAACCCTATCGTTTTCGCTCTTGCCAATCCAGTACCTGAGATCAGCTACGAGGACGCTATGGACAGCCGCCCTGACGTATTGATGTCAACTGGCCGTTCAGATTATCCTAACCAGATTAACAATGTAATCGGTTTCCCATACATCTTCCGTGGTGCACTCGATGTTCACGCCCGTGCTATCAACGAAGAAATGAAGATGGCTGCTGTTCATGCAATTGCCGATTTGGCTAAGCAGCCGGTTCCTGATGTAGTAAACGATGTTTACCACGTTAACGACCTTACATTCGGTCCTAAATACTTCATTCCGAAACCTGTAGATCCACGTTTGATTACAGAAGTTTCTGCTGCCGTAGCTAAGGCTGCAATGGAAAGTGGTGTGGCTCGCACCCCTATCACAGACTGGGAGAAGTACAAACAGGATTTGCGCCAGCTGCTTGGTCAGGAGACCAAACTGACCCGCAAGCTCCACGATACAGCGCGCCTTCACCCACAGCGTGTAGTATTCGCCGAAGGTGGCAACCCAACTATGCTGAAGGCTGCAGTTCAGGCAAAGCAAGAGGGTATCTGCCAGCCAATCCTGTTGGGTAACCCTGACCGTCTGAACCGTGTAGCTAGCCGTTTGAAGCTTGACCTTTCAGATATTGAGATTGTAGATATGCGTGCCGATAACGAACAGGGCCGCCGTGCTAAGTTTGCCAAGCATCTGGCAGAGAAGCGTTCTCGCGAGGGCTACAGCTTCGAGGAAGCTTATGATAAAATGTACGAGCGCAACTACTTCGGTATGTCAATGGTAGAACAGGGTGATGCTGACGCATTCATCACTGGTCTTTACACAAAGTACAGCAATACTATTAAGGTGGCAAAAGATGTAATTGGAATCCGTGAGCCATACAAGACTTTCGGTACCATGCATATCCTTAACACCCAGAAGGGTATTTATTATATCGCCGATACGCTCATCAACCGCCACCCAGACGAAGATGTGCTGATAGATGTTGCCAAGCTGTCTGCAGGTACAGTGAAGTTCTTCAACGAAGAGCCGGTTATGGCCATGCTAAGCTACTCTAACTTCGGTACAGACAATATTGGCTCACCTGTTAAGGTAAAGAAAGCCGTTGCTGAGATGCAGAAGGAGTTCCCAGAACTCGCTATCGATGGTGAGATGCAGGTAAACTATGCACTCAACAAGGATCTGCGCGATGAGAAGTACCCATTCTCCCGCCTCAAGGGCAAAGACGTCAACACTTTGGTGTTCCCTAACTTGAGTAGCGCCAATGGTGCATACAAACTTCTCCAGGGTTTGAATCCTGAAGCTGAGATTATCGGCCCTATCCAGATGGGATTGAACAAGCCTATCCACTTCACTGACTCAGAAAGCAGTGTACAGGATATCGTAAACATCACAGCAGTAGCTGTCATTGATGCTTACGTAGAGAAAATCAAGAAGCAGAAGTAATCACTTCTTTTTCCTGATTCAAACAAACAGAATCAGATAATAGTATTTTCCATAAACAGGTTGGCACTTTTGCGCCAACCTGTTTTTATTTTCTCTACTTCACTACCCGTCTCGAAAGTTCGTCTCTTTATACTTTTGAAGATATCTAAACAAAAACAGAAAATCAACAGAATTGCAATCGATTACGCAGCCTCCCTTATTAAAATAAGTTAATTAATGCCTTTGTGCGCCCACACAATAGAATCACAACAAAAATAATCAAATAAATATTTGGTGATTTGAAAAATATCGTGTACCTTTGCAACCAGTTATCCTGAAAACAATCTTTTTACCTTAATGGAAACTAATACCTATTGAAGATTTGGAGCGGTAGCCTGTGAAGGTCATCGCTTTTTTCTTTTTATACACCTCCTCCATCAAATAGCATATAGCATATATTGTTCCCAAGAAGAAAGTATACAATTAAAAGGTAATATCACTTGAGTCGGAAGACTTGCTGACTGCAGTCAGCAGACCTGCCGACTATAGTGAGCAGACCTGCTGACTAGGCTCAGCAGAGCTGCTGACAACAGTCATAACTTTAACGAAGGCATCTTCTTGAACCAGAGAAGTCGTATCCTTGAACCTAAGGAGACATCTCCTTGAACCAGAGAAGACATATCATTGAGCCAGAGGAGACATATCATTGAACCTAAGGAAGTACATCATTGAACCTAAGGAAGTATATTATTGAACCCAATAAAGAACATGATACTATTCACGATTCCCTTATCTGGTAGCAAATAATCGGTATTCTTATAAAAAACAGGCTTTTCTGTTAAATCTTTCTAAAAAGCAATCTTTATTTCCCCAACATTTTGTTCATATCAAAGATAATTTGTAATTTTGCACCCCGAATGCTCATGGATTGGGCAAATGTTACAGAAAAGTTTAGTTCGAAGGGGCTCAAAGAAGATCCGGCACAATGCAGGACGCCTCCCGAAGAAACCCGTTTATATAATTAATTTAATGTACGCAATTGTAGAAATTAACGGTCAGCAGTTCAAGGCTGAGGAGGGCAAGAAGCTCTTCGTACATCACATCAAGGATGTTGAGGCAGGTCAGACTGTTGAGTTCGACAAGGTTTTGCTCGTTGACAAAGACGGCTCAATCACTGTCGGTGCACCAGCTGTAGAGGGTGCAAAAGTAGTAGTAGAAGTAGTGAACCCACTCGTAAAGGGTGACAAGGTAATCGTCTTCAAGATGAAGCGCCGCAAGGACTATCGCAAGAAGAACGGTCATCGTGCTCAGTTCACTGAAGTATCAATCAAATCTGTAATCGCTTAAAATTAGGAGGAATTAGAAAATGGCACATAAGAAAGGTGTTGGTAGTTCTAAGAACGGCCGTGAATCAGCTTCACAAAGATTAGGCGTTAAGATCTGGGGTGGTCAGAGCATCATCGCAGGTAACATCATCGTTCGCCAGCGTGGTAACAAGCACTTCCCAGGTGAGAACGTAGCTCAGGGTAAGGATGATACATTGTATGCTTTGGCAGATGGTATCGTTTACTTCCACAAGGGCCGCAAGGACAAGAGTACAGTTTCTGTTCTCTCTCCAGAGGTTTACGCTGAGAAGACCAAAAAAGCTGACGCTTAATTTTTAAAGTTTTAGAAAAAACTATTCCAAACAAACAACATAGAAGCCTGCTCATACCTAGAGCAGGCTTTCTTCGTTTATATAAGTTTTTAGGCACGGATTACACCCCCTCTAAGCTCCTTAACCCTGTAAAACCACAAAAAAACTTTAATTCTACCCTTCCCTGTAAAAAAGTCAGCATTTTTTTACGCTATCACAAATATTTTTTGTACTTTTGCCTACAAATAGTAAATTATTTAATTAAAAGACATTTTATGCTTACACTTAAACTTATCAGTGAGGAAACTGAACGTGTAGTTAAGGGTCTCGAAAAGAAGCATTTTCCAAATGCTCGTGAGGCCGTAGAGAAAGTTTTGGAGTACGACAAGATTCGTCGTGAAGCTCAGCAGAAGTTGGATAACAACAAGCAGCAGGCTAACCAGTTTGCTAAGCAGATTGGTGCCCTTATGAAGGAAGGTAAGAAAGAGGAAGCTGAGAGCGCAAAGGCTCAGGTAGCTATGCTCAAGGCAGACGCCAAGGCTCTTGAAGAGATCATGGAGAAAGCACAGAACGATATGACAAACCAGTTGCTCGAAATTCCTAACATCCCTTGCGAGCAGGTTCCTGAAGGTAAGGACGCAGCCGACAACGTTGTTGTGAAAGAAGGCGGCGAAAAGCCAAACCTCGGCGAGGATGCTCTCTGCCATTGGGATCTCTTGAAGAAGTATAATCTTGTAGACTTCGACCTCGGCGTTAAGATTACTGGCGCAGGTTTCCCTGTATATATCGGCAAGATGGCTCGTTTCCAGCGTGCGCTTGAGGCATTCTTCCTCGATGAGGCTCGCAAGAGCGGATATCTGGAGATTCAGCCTCCTTACGTAGTAAACGAGGACTCAGGTCGTGGTACCGGTCAGTTGCCAGACAAGGAAGGTCAGATGTATCATGCTAATCTGGATAATCTCTTCCTCATCCCTACTGCTGAGGTTCCTGTAACCAACATCTTCCGCGATGTTATTCTCGATGAGAAAGATCTCCCTATCAAGCGTTGTGCTTACTCAGCTTGTTTCCGTCGTGAAGCAGGTAGCTATGGTAAGGACGTTCGCGGTTTGAACCGCCTGCACCAGTTCGACAAGGTAGAGATTGTCCGCATCGATAAGCCAGGTCACTCTTACGAGAGTTTGAACGAGATGCTCGACCATGTTGAAGGTCTTTTGAAGAAGTTGGAATTGCCATATCATATTCTCCGTCTCTGCGGTGGTGATATGAGCTTCACCTCTTCTATCTGCTACGACTTCGAGACATGGAGTGCTGCACAGGGTCGCTGGCTGGAAGTTTCATCAGTATCTAACTTCGAGAGCTACCAGGCTAACCGTCTCCACTGCCGCTATCGCCATACAGATGACAAGAAGATTGAACTTTGCCACACATTGAATGGTTCAGCTCTTGCTTTGCCACGTATCGTAGCAACCATCTTGGAGAACAATCAGACCCCAGAAGGAATCCGCGTACCTAAGGTATTGGTTCCATACTGCGGTTTCGAGATGCTTGATGACAAAAATTTCGATTAATTTGAAGTATCGGTAAGACTTTCTGTTTTCTCGATTATACAAAACATTCGAAAAACAAAAATAACATATATTGTACGAGGATAACTTCGACTGCCACAAAGGTAGCCGATGTTATCCTTTTGCATTTTATGTACCATGAAGCAAACTCTAATCAGCTAACCAGAAATATTAAGATATCAGCATTAAGAAATTTAATAGCCCATGAACAAGATTATCAAGAAAGTACAATACTCAGAGAAAGTATTCCGCTTCGATGTAGAAGCACCACTTATTGCCAAGAGCCGAAAGGCAGGTAACTTTGTTATCATCCGTGTAGACAACAACAGCGAGCGTATGCCGCTGACCATCGCTGATGCTGACATTGAGAAAGGAACCATCACGCTGGTTGTGCAGAAGGTAGGTCTTTCATCTACCAAACTCTGCGCCCTAAATGAAGGTGATGAGATTCACGATGTGGTGGGACCACTTGGAAATCCTACACATATCGAGAACTTCGGAACAGTCATTTGTGCCGGAGGTGGTGTAGGCGTAGCTCCTATGCTCCCTATCATCAAGGCACTGAAAGCCGCAGGAAACAGAGTCCTTTCCGTAATTGCGGGTAGGAACAAAGACCTCGTGATTATGGAAGATGAAGTGCGTGCATCTAGCGATGAGCTCATCATCATGACCGATGACGGAAGTTACGGCGAGAAGGGTGTTGTAACCGTAGGAATCGAGAAGTTTATCAATCAGGAACATATCGATAAGGTTTTCGCCATCGGTCCTCCTATCATGATGAAGTTCTGCTGTCTCCTGACCCAGAAATATAATCTTTCCACAGACGTTTCGCTCAATACCATCATGGTGGATGGAACCGGTATGTGCGGTGCCTGCCGCTTAACCATCGGTGGAAAGACCAAGTTTGTCTGCATCGACGGTCCTGAGTTTGACGGCGCCCAGGTAGACTGGGACGAGATGTTCAAGCGCATGGGCACTTTCAAGGATGTTGAACGCAAAGAGATGGAACACTTCGAAGAGCACCTTGCAACTGTAGACGCAGGAAAGAAGAAAGAAACTACGGATGTAATCATGGACGTAGAACCTACAGATGCGAGCATCGAAGAGTTGACCGACCGTAACGCTGAGTGGCGCAAGGAGTTACGCGCTTCGATGAAAGCAAAAGAACGTACAGCTATAGAGCGCGTAAAGATGCCAGAACTTGACCCTCTTTATCGTGCCACAACCCGTACGGAAGAGGTAAATATCGGTTTAACCAAGGAAATGGCTTTGACCGAAGCCAAGCGCTGTCTCGACTGTCCTAAGCCTACCTGTATGGAAGGTTGTCCGGTAAGTATCAACATTCCTTCCTTCATCAAGAATATTGAGCGAGGCCAGTTCCTTGCCGCAGCCAAGGTTTTAAAGAACACCTCTGCCCTACCAGCCGTTTGCGGACGAGTTTGTCCACAGGAAAAGCAATGTGAAAGCAAGTGTGTACATCTCAAGATGAACGAGCCTGCTGTAGCTATCGGCTACCTGGAGCGTTTTGCTGCCGATTACGAACGCCAGAGTGGAAACATCTCTGTACCAAAGTGCGATGAACCTAATGGCATCAAGATAGCCGTAGTTGGTTCAGGACCTTCCGGATTGAGTTTTGCAGGCGATATGGCAAAGAAGGGATTCGACGTTACCGTCTTTGAAGCATTACACGAGATTGGCGGTGTATTGAAATATGGTATTCCTGAATTCCGTTTGCCTAATGCTATCGTAGATGTAGAGATTGAGAATCTTCAGAAGATGGGCGTAAAGTTTATTACAGACTGCATCGTAGGCAAGACCATTTCCGTAAAAGATCTGGAAGAACAAGGATTCAAGGGAATCTTCGTTGGTTCAGGTGCGGGTCTGCCAAACTTCATGAATATTCCTGGAGAGAATGCCTTGAACATCATGTCTTCTAACGAATATCTTACCCGTGTAAACCTGATGGATGCAGCCAATCCTCATAGCGACACCCCTATCAACTTGGGTAAGAAGGTGGTTGTTGTAGGCGGCGGAAATACAGCTATGGACAGTTGCCGTACTGCAAAACGACTCGGAGCAGACGTAACCTTGGTATATCGCCGTTCGGAGGCTGAAATGCCTGCCCGACTCGAAGAGGTGAAGCATGCCAAGGAAGAAGGAATCAACTTCTTTACATTGCACAATCCTAAAGAATATGAGGCAGACGATAAGGGCGCAGTAAAGGCTGTAGTTCTCGATGTGATGAAGCTTGGCGAACCTGATGCCAGCGGCCGTCGTCGTCCAGAAGCTACAGGCGAGACCATCACGCTGGAGTGCGACCAGGTAATTGTTGCCGTAGGAGTAAGTCCTAATCCACTCGTTCCACAGAGTATCGAAGGACTGGAACTCGGCCGGAAGAACACCATTGCCGTAAACGACCAGATGCAGAGTTCCATCGAAGAAATCTACGCTGGCGGCGATATCGTACGAGGAGGAGCCACAGTAATTCTTGCCATGGGAGACGGCAGAAAGGCCGCTCTCAATATGAGCGAAAAATTATTGAATAAGAAATAAGAAAATGGGAAACAATAAAGGGCAGCCATGCATCACGCAGACTGCCCTTTCCTTTTCTCGTATGTAATGTTATAAAATGAAATGTAGTTCGTACATATATTTATTAATAATTGGACTCAAACACTATTTCAGATTAATACGAAGTCCGAACTGGAGATTAAAATTCCACTTCTTATCTTTAAACGTATTTTCTATTTCGCTGCCATTATCAAAATAATATTTTGCACCTGGCTCAATATAGAAGCCCACTTGTGGTGTAACATCATACTGTGCACCAAGCGAAGCCTTACCCGAGAACTGAACGCCATCACGTTTCACGTCCTCTTTATGACCAGAAACCTTTGTATCATTCTTTACGTTGAAATCGGCTTCTCCACCCGCCATTACGTACGCATGAAAGCCTCCCGTGCTCCAAACCTCATAGTTTAAACCAAGTGGAACACCCACATAATGCAAAACCTGATGTGTATCAAATTCTGAAACACCATAAGATTTGAAATCAGATGCAACACGCGTATAAACGACACCGGTACTCAAAGACAAGCGAGGCGCAAGTCCGATACCAACCTGAGCACCTATAGCCAAAGGAGCATGATGTTTCGCTTCAACATATTTCGGTATTGCATATCTTAAAGGAGAAGCAGCAGCCAGGAAAACACCATGATCAGCAAAGCCGCCACCAGCAAGAGGATCTGAAGACGCATACATGCCGTTTGACATTCCATCACTGCCAGAGCCCAGACTTACATTCTCTGCATACAGGTTCATGGTCCAGTTCTGTTCATACTTGTCCTTATAACTGCGTTCAAAAGGACCATCCTGCGCCCTGCCTGCATAAAGCTTCTGCCCACCATCTTCTTCCAACGGCTTGGTTGCATGATTAGAAGAAACGGCCATCTGTCTTTCAGAATCCTCATTTTGCTTTTGCAAAACAGATAATTCCTGACCATTTACCTCTGCATTAACAGACTGTTCTGGCATTTCTACCTCTGCTGCAAGCATTATTTCATGATTATCAGCAACTGTTCTATCCAAAGAAGATACCGAAGATTTACTATGGTTCAATTGACGCCCCGATGAGCGGCGATTCGTCTGATGTACAGATTCATTGTTTTCAGCAAGCAAGATAGCATTTTTACTTCCTGCCGATTGTGCTTCTGCACGGACAGCAGAAGAAGTCCTGCTTGAACCTGATGCTGTAGAGAAAGAACTCTGAACAGCTAAGTTAGTCTGTCCCGGTTCATCATCATGCAGATAAACATAACTGCCTCCTACTCCCAATAAAGCAATAGCTGCAGCTACTGACCATCTTTTCAAGACAACATAACGAGCCTGTGGTCTCTTTTTTACATCAGTTTCCTCATCACCAACCTTTTTAGACTGAGCAAGCGATTGTTCTATCTCAGCCCACATGTCGTGGCTGACAGGCTCTTGGTAGTCTGCCAACTGATCTCGAAGTTTATTTGTCCAATCGTTACTCATTACTTTTCTCGTTTATATGATTCAACTCTTTATTATCACTACAATCTGCCTGGCTCAGATAATCTTTCACCTTTTTGCCCAACAGCTTTTTCGCCCGCAAATATTGTGAAGCAGAACTGCTTTCTTTGATGCCTAACAGCTGTGCAATTTCTTTATGGCTTTTCTGTTCAAAAACAAACATGTTAAGAACCAGTCTGTACCCATCAGGCAATTCTCCTATCATTCTTGTCAGTTCAGCAGGCGGAACTCTTTCTACTTCTGGCTCTTCATCCTCAATATCATCGGGAACTTCGTCCACGATAGTGAAGCGCTTTTGCTGCCTTACAAAGTTGACCGCTTCATTTGTCACTATCCGCAAGAGCCAAGCCTGAAGAGCGCCCTCACCCCGATATTCAAACTTTGAAATGCCGGAAAAGACTTTTATAAAACTATCTTGCACTACATCCTCAGCATCATCGCGCATAGGGACATACCTCAGCGCTACGGCCATGGCATACCCCACATAGCGTTCATACAATCTGTGCATTGCTGCCCGACTGCCGCTATTGATGTCGTCTAAGAGTTTCTTTTCCGATTCCAATTTCAAATCCTTTTTAAAGATTAAACGATATAAAGAGAAAACCTTGCATCAAAAATGAACTTTTTTTTGATGCAAGGCACTTTTTTTTTATATTTCTATATTATTCTATAGAGAACACTTTACCTTCCTGAGTAAGATAACTTTCCGCAAACACCTCTTTAGCTTCATTCAACAATACCTCTTCATTATTATATCTTGCACTATAATGTCCCAGAAGAAGTTTGCCTACACCCGCATTTCTCGCTATAGTTGCAGCCTGTCGAGCCGTACTGTGATAATAGAGTTTAGCCCTGTCCCCATTCTCTGAAGTATAAGTACTCTCATGATAAAGCACCGTAACCCCCTTTACCTTTTCTGCCAACCCCGGAACAAACCGGGTATCACTGCAATAAGCATAACTGCGGGGAGTAGCGGCAGGCATTACCAATCTGGCATTAGGTATTACATCCCCCTCCTTCGTTGTCCAATCAGCTCCATTCTTGATGTTATTAATCTGGCTTACAGGAATCTCGTAATAATCTATCATATCACGACGGATATGAGGCAATGTCGGTTTCTCTCTGAAAATGTAACCACAACAAGGCACACGATGCTGCAGAGGAACGGTTTCTACGGTTACAGAATGATCTTCATATACTACTTGCGACTTCTCGGTATCTACAGGAACAAATTCAATTTCATATTCCATTCCCTGCATGAAGAAATCAATCTGACGCTTAAATAAATCTCCGTAACTTTCTGGCGCATACACTTTTAACTTAGCCGTTCTACCCAGCATACCTAAGGTAGAAAGAAGCCCCAGCAAGCCAAAGCAATGGTCACCATGAAGATGCGAAATAAAGATAGCATTTATCTTAGCAAAGTGAACATGAGTGCGACGGAACTGCATCTGGGCACCCTCTCCACAATCCATCATAAAGCATTTGCCACGCATCTCAATAATCTGGGCCGAGGCACTATGCTGAAGGGTGGGCAAAGCACTGCCACACCCCAATATATGTACTTTAAATGGTTCCAAAACTAAATCATAAATTACAGGTTCAACATGATGACCTTACTCTTGGCGCTTGAAAACAAAGATACCCTGAGTATTCTCCAACATAAGACTGTCAGAACCCAATTTGTCAATAGCGAAAGTATCCTTATTCAGCAAGAGTTTACCATTGAGTATCTTCCAGCTAGTCCAAGGATTAGTTTCAGCCTTCACATTGTTCTTCACCTCTCCACCTTCCAAGATATCAAAATTCTTATCCAGAGAAGTCCATTTACCCAAGAGGGATGTCAGATTGATAATCTTCTGGGCCATCATCTCTCCATCCTCTGCCTTATAACCGATAAGAGCAATACGGTCGCCAGCCAGCAATCCTCCCTGAACAACATCAGGATTCTCATCGTCAATAAACACCGAAAGGGTGTCACCACCATCAGAAATCAGCTCCAGGTTATGCATAGAGGTTCCCTCACCGCATACACCATAGATGGTAGAATCGTTCATTGCATCCTCTACCTCTACCGAATCTGTTGCACTGATAACAGGAACATTATTTTTGTTCTTACAACTGTTGGCTGCGAAAAGCGCCACCAAAGCTATTGTTACATAAACTAATTTCTTCATAACACTTTAGTTTTTATTATTATATTGATGAGTCGATAAGATTATCTGATTCACCGTTATTTATCATCCTTTTTCTCCTGAAGTTTTGCTTCATCCCATAGTTTATCCATTTCTTCTAAGCTCATATCTTTCAAGTTTTTGCCTTGCTTTAAGCTATGATCTTCTACGTAGTTGAAACGGCGGATAAACTTCTGGTTGGTTTTCTCCAGCGCATTATCCGGATTGAGTTTATAGAGACGTGCTGCATTGATTACTGAGAAGATGAAATCGCCCAATTCCCGGGTAGAATTCTCTTTGTCGCCTTTAGCCAGTTCCACCTTGAGTTCTTCCAGTTCCTCCTGCACTTTGTCCCACACATCTTCTTTTTCTTTCCAGTCGAAGCCTACATTTCTAGCCTTGTCCTGAATGCGATAAGCCTTGATAAGAGACGGAAGAGAATGAGGGACACCGCTCAACACCCGCTCATTTCCATCCTTCTCCTGCTGCTTAATCTGTTCCCAGGTTTTCTCAACAGAAGTAGCAGTTTTCGGCTTGCTGGCGCCAAGAGCCAAAGTTTCTTCCGAACTGGCAGTTCCAGCCTTCCCGGTTTCTGCTTCTTCAGACTCTCTATATACCACTTGTCCCTCATCGTTGATATACATATCAGGATTCGAAACCGTCCAATTTCCTTCCTCCTTCCAGTTGATGAAAGGATGGCGGAACATCAATTTATCTGCCTCCTGATTGCAAACATCGCAAATATCGAACTCGCCGTCTTCTCTGCCGATGATGCTATAGAACATCACGTGCTCCAACACATCGCCCAACTCCTTCTTGATATCCTTGTAATCGCGCTTCATCAAGGCGTCACAAAGCTCGAAAGTCTCCTCGATCGTATTCGGACGAAGACTCTCGAATGTCTGCTTTTTATCCCATGGACACTGCAGGCGCAAACGGTCCTGCACATCCAGCAAGCGGCTGAACGCCGCCAGTTTTTCTTCTTTCGTATGTCCTTTTCCTGTATCACTAACCATCGTTTTGTGCAAAAATTAATAATTTTGATGCAAAGATAGTATTTTTCGCCCAAAAATTAGTATCTTTGCACCGTTTTTTAAAGAAAAAGAAAGAAAAAGAATAAAAATTAGATATAAACAATGGAATTAGCAAGTAAATACGATCCACAAGCAGTGGAAAGTAAATGGTATCAGTACTGGCTCGACAACAAGCTTTTCAGCTCTAAGCCAGATGGTCGTGAACCTTATACAGTGGTTATCCCTCCACCAAACGTAACAGGTGTGCTCCACATGGGACACATGCTCAACAATACTATCCAGGATATTCTCGTTCGCCGTGCTCGCATGGAGGGCAAGAACGCATGTTGGGTACCAGGTACCGACCATGCCAGTATCGCTACCGAGGCAAAGGTTGTAAACCGCCTCGCTCAACAGGGCATTAAGAAGACCGACCTTACCCGCGAGGAGTTTCTCAAGCACGCTTGGGACTGGACTCACGAGCATGGTGGCATCATCCTCAAACAGCTCCGCAAACTCGGTGCCAGCTGCGATTGGGACCGCACAGCATTCACCATGGACGAGACCCGCTCTCGTGCCGTCATCCACGTATTCTGCGACCTTTACCAGAAGGGACTCATCTATCGTGGCGTGCGCATGGTTAACTGGGACCCTAAGGCTCAGACTGCGCTCTCTGACGAGGAGGTTATCTACAAGGACGAGCACTCTAAGCTCTACCACTTAAAGTATTATGTAGTAGAGCAGGACTGCCAGCAGGTGGATGAGGAGAACGTGATGCACAAGGACGAGAAGGGATACTATGCAGTAGTAGCAACCACCCGTCCTGAGACCATCATGGGCGACTCTGCCATGTGTATCAACCCAGAGGATAAGAAGAATACCTGGCTGAAGGGTAAGCACGTTATCGTGCCTCTCGTAAACCGCGAGATTCCAGTCATCGAGGATACATACGTAGATATCGAGTTCGGTACTGGTTGCTTGAAGGTAACTCCAGCTCACGATATCAACGACCACGCACTCGGTTTGAAGCACGGTTTGGAAACCATCGACATCTTCAACGACAATGGTACTATCAGCGAGGCAGCAGGTCTCTATGTAGGTATGGACCGCATGGACGTGCGCAAGCAGATTTCCATCGACCTTCAGAACGCCGGTCTGATGGAGAAGATTGAGGACTATAATAATAAGGTGGGCTTCTCTGAGCGTACCAATGTGCCTATCGAGCCAAAGCTCTCTACACAGTGGTTCCTCAAGATGCAGCACTTTGCCGACATCGCCCTTCCTCCAGTAATGGACGATGATATAGAGTTCTATCCTAAGAAGTACAAGAACACCTATCGCCACTGGTTGGAGAACATCAAGGACTGGTGTATCAGCCGTCAGCTCTGGTGGGGTCACCGCATCCCTGCCTACTACTTCGACAATGCCGGCAAGAAGGATTTCGTGGTAGCTGAGACTGCAGAGGAGGCTCTGAAACTCGCTCAGGAGAAGAATGCCAACATCAAGGCTGAGGATCTTGAGCAGGAGAGCGACTGCCTCGACACCTGGTTCTCTTCATGGTTGTGGCCTATCTCTCTGTTTGATGGTATCGAGCATCCTGACAATGAGGAGATCAACTACTACTACCCTACTTCCGACCTCGTAACTGGTCCGGATATCATCTTCTTCTGGGTAGCACGTATGATCATGGCTGGCTACGAGTATCGTGGCAAGATGCCATTCAAGCACGTATATTTCACAGGTATCGTTCGCGATAAGCTCGGCCGCAAGATGAGCAAGAGTCTCGGTAACTCACCAGACCCATTGGTTCTGATTGACAAGTTTGGTGCCGATGGTGTTCGTATGGGTATGATGCTTAGTGCTCCAGCGGGCAACGACATCCTCTTCGACGAGAGCCTTTGCGAGCAGGGACGTAACTTCAACAATAAGATTTGGAATGCCTTCCGCCTCGTGAAGGGTTGGGAGACTGCAGATATCGAGCAGCCTAAGAGTGCAGAAATCGCCGTGAAGTGGTTTGATGCCAAGCTCAAGGAGGTGAACGAAGAGATGCAGAAGCAGTTTAAGGACTACCGTATCTCTGAGGCATTGATGACTGTATATAAGCTGTTCTGGGATGAGTTCTCATCTTGGTATCTGGAGATGGTGAAGCCAGCTTACGGTCAACCTATCGACCAGAAGAGTTACGATGCTACCCTCCGTTTCTTCGATGCCCTCCTGAAGATGCTGCATCCATTCATGCCATTCATCACCGAGGAGTTGTGGCAGCACATCTACGACCGCAAGGATGGCGAGAGCATCATGCGCGAGAAGCTGGATATTCCTGCACCTACAGCCGAGGAGCAGAAGTTGGCAGCAGATATCGAGGCTGTGAAGCAGATTATCGCCGGTGTTCGTACCGTTCGCAACCAGAAGAACATTGCCCAGAAGGAGCAGTTGTCTCTGCAGGTAGTAGGCAAGAACGATTTCGAGGCTTACAACGACGTAACTCTGAAGATGGCGAACCTCGACAAGATTGAGGTCATCGCTGAGAAGAGTGCCGATGCATCAAGCTTCATGGTAGGTACCGACGAGTTTGCCGTACCATTGGGCGACCTCATCGACGTAGCTGCCGAGATTGAGAAGGCAGAGGCTCAGCTCAAGCACTTGGAAGGCTTCCTGATGGGCGTACGCAAGAAGCTCAGCAACGAGAACTTCGTAGCTCACGCACCTGAGAAGGTAGTAGCCCTGGAGCGCAAGAAGGAGAGCGACTCTGTAGAGAAGATTGCTGCCCTCAAGGCAACCATCGAGGAGCTCAAGAAGAAATAATAGTATTATATTTAATGTTGAATGTTGAGTGTAGAATGTTGAATTAGTCAAGCTGATTCGTTAGCAAGATTGCAACTCAACATTCAACATTCAACATTCAACATTCAACATTTTTAATTATGATCAAGAAGCTTTTCACCTTATTTATATGTATGCTATCTCTAGCAGCAACTTTCACCAGTTGTGGCGATGAAGCTATTGATGTAGAAAGCGTCAATAAGCAGACTATCTTCGTCTTCTATCCTTGGACGGGTGGAACCAACACTTCCGGTCTCACAAGTTTTTTGGAAAACAACGTTGACAGTATCTGCGAAGGTATTGTTGCCAAGAAAGGCTTGAACAATTCGCGTGTAATGGTCTTCATAAGCCAGAATTACAGGAAGAGTTATCTTATAGATCTTCAATATGACGGCAATACGAAAACCGTCATCCGCGACACGTTGAAGACATACGATGAAGCCACATATACTACAGCTGAAGGATTTGCAGAAATTCTGAATGAGGTGAAACGCCGTGCTGAAGCCTTGAACTATTCGCTCATCATCGGAGCTCATGGCTGCGGATGGACCTACAAGAGCGATTGGGTTAACTATCCTTATATGGCAAGACCTAATGCCGGTTTTGCTCAGAAAGGAAGCACCAGCTACCCTACCGCTACCGGTAATTTCTGCGGAATACAGTATGGTCCCGATCCCAACAATCCTATCACCCGTTTCTTCGGAAGCGTAAGTTTAGAAGAAAACGCTCTCGACGTTCCTACCCTGGCCGAAGGAATCAAACTCAGCGGCACCAAGATGCAATACATTCTCTTCGATGCATGCTATATGGGCAATGTAGAGACTGCATACGAACTGAAAGATGTTACCAATTTCATGATCAGTTCAAGTAGCGAAGTAATGGGAGCCGGCTATCCATACAAAACCATATGGAGTTACCTCAACAGTTCAGCACCCAACTACTCAGGATTAGTCAACGGAACTGTCAATTTCTACAAGAATAGTAGCGTTCCATTCTGCAACATGGCGGCCATCGACTGCAGACAGATGGATAATCTAGCCCAAGTGATGAAGGAAATCAATAGCAAATATACCCTCTCATCATCCGTTCCGCTCGATTCCATACAGCCTCTGGATGGTTTCTCTCCCAACCTCTTCTACGACATGAGCGTATACGTAGATAGTCTTGTTCCAAGCGGCTCTCTGAAAGACAAATTTAATTCACAGATGAAACTCACAATCAAAGCTGCTGCTCATACCGAACAGGCTTATACAGGGTTAATGAGTTATAGAGGTACAACCTTTAAAGTGAAAAATTATTGCGGTCTTTCTATCTCCGACCCTAGCCAGCACAGCGTAGCTATCAAGGGCAGAGAGAAAACCGGTTGGTGGAAAGCTACACACTAATAAGCAATGAAGAGTGAAAGAAACTCCTTATTGGCTTTTAAGAAAAATATTATATAAAAGAATACATGATGGAATATTTTATCATTGAGAATAACGGACAGCAAGCGGGTCCATTCAGCCTGGAGCAACTCGTCCAGAAGGCTATCACACCCGAAACCCTTGTTTGGGCACAAGGCATGAAAGACTGGACTCCTGCTTGGAAAATAGCAGAACTGAAGACTGTTCTTGAAACAGTAGAAGCAATCAAAGCTAATACAGCCAACAAAGAAAATGCAGAAGGAACATCAGCAGATGCAGCCGGCAACAACGGGACAGAAGCAGCAAACTTTCAGGCTGCAAACCAGCAGGGTTTCCAGCAGGCACAGCAGGAAGCTTACCAGCAAGGCTTTCAGCACGGCGCAGCAATGAACCAGGGCTACAGCCAGGAACCGGAAAAGAAAAAATCGAGCAAGACCCTCTGGAAAATCATCTTAGGGCTTATCGTACTTCTCTTCCTGGTTTTCGCCATAACCAATCCAGGACCTGATGCCCACAAAGAAAAGGTAAAGACTGAGGCAGCCAAGGCTATCGACAAGGCTACAGAAACCAGTGATAACAACTTCTTCACCCAAAGCATCCGTTCCATTGCCAAGATGATGGCAGGAAGCGCTATTGATGAAGTGATGAACCAGCTCTTCGAATACCACAACTATATCGTATGCTCTAAAGGAACCGTTGAGTTTAATGGCAAGCAGCACACCGTAAGTTTCGGAATCCTTGGCAGCGTTTACACGATGAATGCTGATGATATGGTGAAGGCGCTGGAAGGTGCCGACAATCTGCAGATAGAAGAAACCACCAGTTCATCAACCGATGAAACCCCTTCTGTAAGCGATAATAACAGCGATGGTTCAGAAGAAGACGGACTGGGCGCTTCCGTTCAGAAGAAACTGGAAGACAAGGCAAACCAGGCCATGGATAAGGCTGCCGACAAGGTAAGCAAGAAACTAGAAGAGAAAATCAACCAGAAACTCGATGAAGCAACCGATTCTTCAACCGTAGAAAAGATTCTCGACAAGATTCTGGAACTGATCTAGCATCAGAAATCCGAAGAAACATAAGAAATATGACACATTTCTCAATATGACAGCATGGCGGCTTGACGTATATCAAGCCGCCATTGCTGTTTAGTTGACGTGTATCAAAAAAAGCCCCTTTTTCATCATTTTGTCATGTCTTTGTGACAGATATTCAAGAAAAAGGCATTACCTTTGCACCAGAAAACAGTGAGATTGTAATAAGGATAATGTAAAACAGGAGACCTCACATGGAGGCTCCACAAAGAAAGAAAGGAAACAAATTATGATGACGACAGTAATGATTCTTGCAGTTGTGGCAGCAATGATTGTCAAAGCTGTAAATGTAAACAACAACATGGAGATGGGCAAGTAAAATTGACCACCGTTCATGAATAAAAGGAAAAAGGAAATGGCAGAAATGCCAAGTATTAATTTTTTAAAAAAGGATAACGATTATGAAAACAATGTATGCAAACATCAAGAAGGCCTTGAAGGCTATTCTTGCAGATTACATGACCGCAATGGAAATGTATGGTGAGGCTTTGAACAGAAGCCGTGGTTGTGCTTGCGCATAAGGGTTCCAATCCCTTCATGCTGCGGCATAAACTAGATTGAAAGCAAAAAGTAATTACGTTTAAATAAAGAAAAAGCGTGTAAGTTACCATACTTACACGCTTTTTTTGTATCTTTGCAACCGGTTAGTAAAAATTTTAAAAAGAAGAAACGATGAACTCACAAGATATAATCAGCAGGCTGGAATCGAAAGGCATCCGTCCAACCGCCAACCGCATACTCGTAATGAAGGCCCTGATGGGCGAACAGAACCCACAGAGTCTGAGTAATCTGGAACGAAAGATGGTTTCGATGGACAAGTCGAGCATCTTCCGTACCCTTACCCTCTTTCTGGAACATGATGTGGTACATGCCTTCGAAGATGGGCGAGGCGTACTCTGCTACGAACTCTGCGAAGAAAAAGGGGCTTGCGATCATCACGACGGGCATATTCATTTCTACTGCGAATCTTGCCAGCGTTCCTTCTGTATGGAGGATATCCATATTCCAAGTTTCGAGCTGCCCGAAGGCTTTTATCCCCACTCTATTTCCTTTGTCATCAAAGGCGAATGCCCGGATTGCAGAAAGAAACACCAGTAAAGCGAAAGGTGCATTCTGCGTTAATTTTGCATAAATATTTTTGCATTTCCATCGTTTTTCCGATATTATCATTACTTTTGCAAGCGATTATCACGGGGTGCTGAAAGATTCGGCTGAGATGATACCCATTGAACCTGATGCAGGTAATGCTGTCGCAGGGATATTTGATAGCGCTTTATTCTTTCTCTTAAGGCTTTCATCTGGAAGTTCACCGTGTTTGATTACATATTATCTTATCATCGCTTTCGGGCGATAGAAAAGCGTAAACAAACGGATTATTCATCATATAAAACGAACAGAATATGAAAGTAACTATCAACAACAAAGAGACCGAGACACAGGCTAAAACCATTAGGGAGTTAGCTCAGGAACTCGATTTGCCAGCTACAGGAGTTGCTGTAGCTATCAGTAACGAAATGGTGCCTCGTGATGAATGGGAAAACACAATCATCGCCGAAGGAGCAGACATCGTTATCGTAAAAGCGTTCTGCGGAGGATAACAGTCCCAGAATACTGCGGAAAAGAATCATCCAAAAGTACTTTTCCTACAGAAATGAAAACAAAAATAACAACTCTATAATAAAACAATGGAAAAATTAGTAATCGCAGGCAGAGAGTTTAACTCACGCCTCTTCTTGGGCACAGGAAAGTTTAACAACAATGCCCTCATGGCTGAAGCCATCAAAGCATCAGAAACAGAAATGGTTACTGTTGCTATGAAACGTATCGAACTCGAAGACAAGCAGGACGATCTGCTCTCTCATATTGTGCAGAACCCAAATATCCAACTCCTTCCTAACACCAGTGGCGTGCGCAACGCCGAGGAGGCTGTCTTCGCAGCACAGATGGCTCGCGAGGCTTTCGGAACCAACTGGCTCAAACTCGAAATCCACCCAGACCCTCGCTATCTTCTTCCAGACTCTATCGAGACGCTGAAGGCTACCGAGAAACTGGTAAAACTCGGTTTCGTGGTATTGCCATATTGTCAGGCAGACCCTACCCTCTGCAAGCACCTCGAAGAGGCTGGTGCTGCTACCGTGATGCCACTTGCTGCACCTATCGGTACCAACAAGGGTTTGAGAATGAAGGACTTCCTGCAGATCATCATCGAGCAGGCTACTGTTCCTGTAGTAGTAGATGCAGGTATCGGTGCACCTAGCCACGCTGCCGAAGCTATGGAGATGGGTGCCAGCGCTTGCCTGGTCAACACAGCCATCGCCGTTGCCGGTGATCCTGTAGAGATGGCTAAGGCATTCAAGGAAGCTGTAGTATGCGGTCGCCGTGCTTACGAGGCAGGTCTCGGAGCCATCAGCGATTGTGCTGAGGCAAGTTCTCCTCTCACCGCATTCCTCAACGATTAATTATAATATAGATAATAAAAGGCATGAAGGATGAAGGCAAAGAAGCAGAACGCTCTTTTTACCTTTTTACCCTTTTACCTTTTTACCTTTAAAAACATTATGCCAAACGATAAGAAAGCTTACGCCCAGAGAGAAAAGGCGTATATGCAGGGAAAACTCTTCCCACAGATCAAGGTTGGAATGACCAAGGTTAACCTCACTCCTACTGTTGTGAAGGATGAGCGCGGCATTCCTCATACAGAGCCAAACGCTCCGGTTTATATCTACGATACCAGCGGTCCTTACAGCGACCCTAACTATCAGGTAGATTTGAAGAAGGGCTTGCCAAGAATGCGCGAGCAGTGGATTCTCGACCGCAACGATACCGAACAGCTCAAGGAAGTTACCAGCGAGTATGGCAAGCAGCGCCTTGCTGACCATAGCCTCGACCACCTCCGCTTCGAGCACATCCAGTTGCCTCGCCGTGCACAGGCTGGCAAGCACATCACACAGATGGCTTATGCCAAGGCTGGCATCATCACTCCAGAGATGGAGTATGTGGCTATCCGCGAGAACATGAACTGCCAGGAGTTGGGCATCGATACCCATATCACCCCTGAATATGTGCGTGATGAGATTGCACGCGGACGTGCCGTTCTTCCTGCCAACATCAACCACCCGGAGAGCGAACCGATGATCATCGGCCGCAACTTCCTCGTGAAGATCAATACCAACATCGGTAACTCTGCCACTACCTCCAGCATCGAGGAAGAGGTAGATAAGGCTGTATGGTCTTGCAAGTGGGGAGGCGATACATTGATGGACCTCTCTACCGGCGACAACATCCACGAAACCCGTGAATGGATTGTACGCAACTGCCCTGTACCAGTAGGAACCGTGCCTATCTACCAGGCTTTGGAGAAGGTAAACGGCAAGGTAGAGGATTTAAACTGGGAGGTATTCCGTGATACCCTCATAGAGCAGTGCGAGCAGGGTGTTGACTACTTCACCATCCATGCCGGCATCCGTCGCCACAACGTGCATCTCGCTGATAGCCGGCTCTGCGGAATCGTGAGCCGTGGCGGTAGTATCATGAGCAAGTGGTGTCTCTACCACGACCAGGAGAGCTTCCTCTACGAGCACTTCGACGATATCTGCGACATCGTGGCACAGTATGACGTTGCCCTTTCCTTGGGAGATGGTCTGCGCCCAGGCTGTATAGCCGATGCCAACGATGCAGCCCAGTTTGCCGAGTTGGATACCATGGGCGAGCTTGTTACCCGTGCCTGGGACAAGAACGTGCAGGCATTCATCGAGGGTCCTGGTCACGTGCCATTGCAGAAGATCAAGGAGAACATGGAGCGTCAGCTCGACCACTGTCACGAGGCACCATTCTACACCCTCGGCCCATTGGTTACCGATATCGCTCCAGGTTACGACCACATCACTTCAGCCATCGGTGGCGCCCAGATAGCATGGCTCGGCACTGCCATGCTCTGCTATGTAACACCAAAGGAGCACCTCGCCTTGCCTAACAAGGAGGATGTGCGCACAGGTGTGGTAACCTATAAGATTGCCGCTCATGCAGCCGACTTGGCAAAGGGTCATCCAGGTGCAACCATCCGCGACAACGCCCTCTCCAAGGCACGTTTCGAGTTCCGCTGGAGAGACCAGTTCCACCTCTCCCTCGACCCAGAGCTCGCCTTGAAGTATTTCGAGGAGGCAGGTCATACAGACGGTGAATACTGCACCATGTGTGGTCCAAACTTCTGTGCAGCCAAGTTGACACACGATTTGAGAAAGTTTAAAAAGTAAGAAAATGTTTTCAGACGAATTAAAGAATATCAGTTGGGAGGAGACCACGGAGCGCATTGCTCGAATGACCGATAATGACGTGCGCCGTGCCCTTGCCAAGGACCATTGCGATGTGAACGACTTCATGGCGCTGATTTCACCGGCAGCCGAGCCATACCTGGAGGTAATGGCGCGTCTTTCCCGCAAATATACCGAGGAGCGCTTCGGCAAGACCATGTCGATGTTCATTCCTCTCTACATCACCAATTCATGCTCAAACTCTTGCGTGTATTGCGGTTTCCATCGTGAGAATCCGATGGCCCGCACCATCCTCACCCCAGAGCAGATTGAGAACGAGTATAAAGCCATCAAGCAGCTGGCTCCATTCGAGAACATCCTTCTCGTTACGGGCGAGAACCCAGCCAAGGCTGGCACCCCTTATCTTGCCAAGGCAATCGACATCGCCAAGAAGTACTTCTCTAACGTGAAGATTGAGGTGATGCCGCTCTCTACAGAGGATTACAAGACCCTCGCCGACCATGGTATGAACGGCGTCATCTGTTTCCAGGAGACCTACAATCACGAGCACTACAAGCTCTACCACCCACGTGGCATGAAGAGCAAGTTTGAGTGGCGCTGCGATGGTTTCGACCGCATGGGTATGGCAGGCGTCCATTCCATCGGTATGGGTGTGCTCATCGGCTTGGAGAAGGAATGGCGCACGGATGTAGTGATGATGGCTCATCACCTGCGCTACCTGCAGAAGCATTACTGGAAGACCAAGTACAGCGTGAACTTCCCTCGTATGCGCCCTGCACAGAACGAAGGTTTCCAGCCAAACTGCTTCATGACCGACAAGCAGTTGGCACAGGCTACTTTCGCCATGCGTATCTTCGACCACGATGTAGATATCTCCTATTCTACCCGTGAGCCAGCCTACATCCGTGACAACATGGCAACACTGGGTGTCACCACCATGTCGGCAGAATCAAAGGTAAATCCTGGTGGTTACCATACCTATCCTCAGGCATTGGAGCAGTTCACCGTAAGCGATGAGCGTACCGCCAAGGTAATCAATGCGAGATTGAAGGAATTGGGCAGAGAGCCTGTCTGGAAGGATTGGGATGCCTCATTCGATTTCTTCGGAAAACTGAAAGAAGAGAAAGTTGGATAAAAAAATCCTCGTCCGGTTTCAAATATCGGACGAGGATTTTTAATTTTAAGGCTGCCTTTTGTCTCAGAAGGCTTTATTCTAAGCCGTCACCACTGTCGGTATTACCTTCAGATGAAGAACTTCCACCAGTCTGACTGTTGTCTCCGGTAGTTGTATTGCCACCAGCGACGTTACTACCAGAACCACTGCCTGAACTTGCAACAAAAACATTGCTTGCTCTTCTCACACTAGCCGAAGTGTTAAGGTTGGCATTGCTCAATGTACCAGTAGCACGGGCTCTGAGCTTCACTCCGGCAATATTGTTTACCGCAGTAAACTCAGCCTCGGTCTTGGCTCCCTCCTTGTTACGGATACCCACGCTGAAGATGGCAAGGTTGTCTATCTTCACATTTTTACCAGCCAGGAGCTGCTCCTTGATACACTTCACCATGGCAGTCATCATGCCCAGGCACATCGCCTCGGTGAATCCGGTATTGTGCTCCTCCATGTGCTTGGCAAGTTCAGCCAAATCCATCGTCTCTTCCACCAATGGGAAAGCATACCACTTAAGATAAGCAAGACTCTTCTTGTTCTTGTTCTGCTTCAAAACATACTTAATCATACCTTTCAGAATTTTGAGTTAATTACTGCCGATTCCGCATCTCCATATTCCTTCAGAAGGTATAGGATCCATCACCCCATCGGGTAGAGAGTTTCATCGAGTAAACCCCTTTGGTTTACTCAGCAAAGATACAAAATTCCATCAAGTCATTCATACGATACCATACGTTGCGTGAGATAGCATACTTTATCAGGATTTTCTTATGGTTCACCTAGATAATCGATGATGAGAGCTACCTCTCGGGGTGTAAAAAACTTTGCCGTCTTACGATAGCCGAGCTTCTGAAGTCCGTCAACAAGTTGCGGAATGCGATACACCCAAGCCATCAGATGGTTTACTGCCGTATGAGCCGAATTGGCTGTTGGAAAATAGAGCCAGGCAAGCTCTGATTTTCCATAGGCTCTTACTTTAAAATTTGTCATCATATTTACATTTTAAATTTGCATTTTAATTATTTTTCTAACCCTTATACTTACGCCCTCTAAAGATGATACTTACGGAGCGTAAACCTTATGTTTAGAAGGGGCAGACATCTGGAGGAGGTGGCAGCAGAAATTCGGGTTTCTGCTGAGCCTCACCCAACAGGATATCGGCAATATCGGTATTCGCCTCAAACTGCTCCATGAAGTCCACCACCCTATAATCCCGGCATCCGCTCTTAGCCATCTGCTCCTTCCACTTGTCATACTCTCCGCTATCGGGATAAACCACGAGTCTTCGATGCTGCAAGGGTATCAGCTTATCGGTCTGCAGATTTCCACATCCGCCCGTTGCCAGCCACAGGAACTGCGGATAGCGGCAGGCACAGATAAGCGATGTTTTCTCACTCTCCACGATGCATACCGTCTTATCGGGATAGCGGGGAAGCAGATGCTGTCCAAAAAGCACCTTTTCGGTATTCTGAAGTTGCGGTCCGACATGAGAACGTTCGCAGATGGAACGCATGGTGTTGGCCCATCCCTGTACCCGATGACCGTCATTGCGATAGGCCATCAGCTTGGCATCATGCACCCGCTGCTGTTCGTCTATCTGCCAGAACACCACTGCCCTGCCATAGTTCACCCCCTGCACAACGACGTCTCGGGCAGTACCTCCCACACAATAATCGGCTAGCACCTGCCGGGCATCACCACCGATGTTCAAGCCTTCAAGCCACATACTGAAAGCACTCGGTCTCAGCATCGCCTTCTGTACCCATTCGGGGCTGAAGAACTCGGTCTGTCGCCTATCCTGAGGTTGCACAAGCAATCTGTTCTTACGGGAAAGCATCTCTCTGTTTCGGGCTTCATCTGCCCACTGATGCCTGTTTCCCAATCCCAACAAGGGTTTACCATTTACGTATTCCGTCTGGTAATCTTTCTTGCAGCTAAACTCCGGATGATCGTGGAAATATTGACGCGGTGGATAATGATAGCCGCACGATGCCGTATGATTGCATTTACCACATTCATCAGCCACATATTTGCCCGTCTCCAGATCCACATACCGGGTAAAGCACTTCTTGCGTCCACATTGAGGACAGACATAGCGGTTGGAACCACCGGAACGATAACGCTCCAAAACAAATCTGTTTTCTGTATCATTATACATACTATACTGAAATTTAAATATAAAAAAAATGTATCAGAGTGTATCATTTCCGAATCGACACAAAACAATCATTAACCTATTGATATTCAGAAGGTTATTATGTATCAAAGATGATACATTCCCTTTGTATCAGATACAGTAGCCGTATCACTCATGACACAGTCTAACTATATCTATATCAATTAATTAAGTATCATTTTGTATCAAAAATCGGAATGATACATCCCTGATACAAATATTTACTTCTTGTAAGGCTTATTTGCCTTTTCTGTTCAAGTTATTGCTCTTGGCAACATGCATAACCTTGCTCGGACTGGTACCCAGTTTGTCAGCAATTTCCCGATAAGAAGAACCGTTAGGCTGCTTGAGTTCACGAATGATATCGCGCTCCAGCTCTGCCTTCTCATCTCTTGATCTTGGCAGATGTGCCCGTTCCTCATCATAGCCTCCATATTCGAAATGGAGCCATCCGTCAGAACTGGTCAACGTAAGTTCCTGCACGTTCTTGAAATCAAGTTCGATTGGGAGAGAACGATACTTCAGTTGGATGAAGTAGCGCATATCCTTGTCCTTTCTCGATTTGTTGAAACCAATTACGTTATCGGCAAGGTTACTGAGAAGCTTACTACCAGCCAGGTCGTCGATTGTAAGCGGATCGCCCTGCTTGCGCTTAGGTGTATGGGCAAGGATGAGCATGGTACAGTTGTGAGTCATACGCATAGCTACCAGTTGCTGCATGGTTTTTCCAGCTTCAGCTGACTCCTTAGAATTGATACAGAGATTGGTAAAGTTATCTATGATTATCACCTCTATATTCAGTTCCAGTGCCATTCGCTCAATCTCAGAAAGAATCATGCTCTGGTCGGTAACATCGTGCATCTTGGTATAATCGATGCTAGCGTGGTAGAGTGTATCAGGACTATCCTTGTTGGGATATCTCAGAGCCAATTGTAGCTGCGAAAGCTCAAAGTTGACATAAAGTACCCGCTTTCCCTGTTCAGCCAACTCAATAGCTATCTGAATGGCGAGGACTGTTTTACCCACACCCGGGCCGCTAAAGAGAATCGTAGTCTCATGCTCCACCAGAATATGGGGGATAAGTTCCTTCGGAGGTTTCATTTTCCGACCTTTCTTCAGGTCCTCATTTAAAGTGGACACATTGAAAAAGCTATCCCTGCCCTGTTGCTGAGCACCCCCTGGAGCAAGAGCCTGAGCCTGTTTCTGTGAATCTGTCTGCAGCTGAGCAGACTGAGCTACGACTTCATCCAATTTCTGTTTAGAATCTTTATTAATCATACCGTTCTCCTTTCTTGATATAATCAACAGATTCATTACTTGCCATCATCTCCTGCACGTGCTTGCGATAAGCCGTAGCCGGAGGGGCGTTGCTGTGGAGTAAATACTCATTGAGGATTTCTCCGATAGATAATACCTTTTGCATATTATATTTTGGTATTAATCCTTCCGTCTATGAAGCAATTTGCATTCAGATAGTCCAAGTCCTCTAGCTTCCTAGTCAGGATGCTTGTCTGCCTGCTGGACTTAAGTGAATACAACGAACGATATCCAATAAGCCCTAGAGATTTTCATTTTATCAACTCCATCTGTCTTCAGTTTATTGAATACAAAAAAGCCGATGAGAACTAAATCTCGCCGGCAAAATTACAACAGGCCTTGGTAAGGTTGCAAGCACCTTACCAAAACCTTACCAAAAATTTAAAATAAATTAAACTTTAATAGTAGATTTCCTATAACTTCCATACGCCCAGAACTGGCAGCAACTTCTAGTCCTGGGCAGCGTTCTAGATCTTTTCAACATAATAATAATGCGCCCTATAATTATAGGACGCATTACTAATTGTATATAGGCTCAGCTTTTTTAGCTTTCAGCCTGCTCTTCAACTACTTTAAAGAGTTAAAAAACTCAGTCTTTATTTTTTGCTCTATCATGACAAGCCTTATAAAAGGTTTCTGCTTTATCTTCCAACTCCACGAAAGTATTAAAATAGGTATTTTCTGTAGCTTTAACGCATTTATTTAAAAGAGAAGAATAATTTTTGCCGTTCAATTGGTCGGAGTGAAAAGCTTCACTCATCAGATCCATTACATCACCCTGATTAACTTTGCCACCATCTTTTTTCTCAAAATAATTAGCATCACACATTGCTTTTATAACTTTCATGAAACCAGACAAACGTCCTCCCTTAATACATATATCAGAAGTTTTATCTGATTGTGTTTTGCTTTTCTGCTCTACTTGATTTGCTGAATCCGCAAAACTATCCTGTATATCTGCATCTGGCTCTATAAAACCAGGCACTTGAATATTTTTCTTCGATAAAGCCTCATTAACCTCATATTCTATTGCCTTTATAAGTTCGTAACCTTTATCAGCCAAACTATAATAATCATAACTATAAGTTACCATTTTATCTCGGCGCAAAAGAGAAATTCTTTTAAAAAAGCTGGAATCATCCTTAATTTCTTTGGAAAAAGCATTAGAACCATTATTTTTTAAATCGAGAAGAATTTCGTAGTCGCATTTTCTTATGTTTCTTGCATAAAGAGCATGATTAAGGATTGCCTTTTCTAGTTCTGTTAAAGCATCCAATACAGCACATCCGGCCATATTAATCTTGGAAGAAATGACTTTTCCTCCTTCCTCAAAAGCAGCATATATCAAATTTTTCTGTTTGAGCAATTGTACTGCAATACAGAACTGAGCATCAGTTAATCCTTTTGGAGCTTTATCATGTTGCTCACCATCTGACAATGTTCGCAAAACGCGAAATTCATCAATATTTATACTCATAATTAAAACTATTTTAAATTTTCTTCAAAGTTACTACTTTTTCTTGATAACAAAAAAGAAAATAACATTTTTTAAGTCATAGAAAAGAACAAAACTCTACACTTTTAAAGAATTTATTGGACTTTTTATGGGTCCTGGAGAAGATAATAAAATGCGGAAGAGATTGAAAAACGCTTTTCTCGAAAACTTTTTCAGAGAAACTTACAATAATCTCAATTATTCTTTGTACCTTTGCCAACGGATTTGGCGGAAGCCTTTTCCAAGACATCGTTGATAAAAAAAGCATTCGCTATTATTTCGCGTTTAGCCAAGAGCGTCGGAAACTCATTTGGAATAACAAGCACGGAAATAATATGTGATAGGTGGCTCGTATATATACGTTTCGTATGAAGCCCCTTATCTACCAAGTAAAGCAATGCAAACACGCTATAGGCGTGATGCATTCTTATGGTAGATCTGGGGCTCCATCCGACGCCGCCCCGTGCTAAACGCGATAAGAGGCATCACGCCCCTTTTTTGCGTCTTAGCGGATTGATAGTTGTTTGCAGATGTCTTGTCTTATAACTATCAATCAAAAGTATATGGCAAACAAAAATCTGAATGCCGCTAAGGTGGCGAAGAAGGATGAGTTCTATACTCAACTTTCTGATATTGAGCGAGAATTGCAGCACTATTGGCAGCACTTCCGTGGAAAGGTGGTACTCTGCAATTGTGATGATCCCTACGAAAGCAATTTCTTTAAGTATTTTGCTCTTCGTTTCAACCAGTTGGGTTTGAAGAAACTTATCTGTACCTGTTATAATGGTTCTCCTGTAACGGGTAATGAACTCATGCTCCATTTTGAAGGCTTTGGTGATGAAGAACCAAAAAAAATTGCTTACAAGGTGGAGATTACGGAAGTAAAAGATGAAAACGGAGATGGGGCTGTTGACCTGTCGGATGTCCGTTATCTTTTGGAGAACGACAAGAACGTGATGTCTATATTGAAGACTGGTGACTTCCGTTCAAACGAATGCATAGAACTCCTGAAAGAAGCAGATATCGTAGTTACAAATCCTCCATTCTCTTTGTTCCGAGAGTATATTGGGCAGTTAATGGAATATGACAAGAAGTTCTTGATAGTAGGACATCAAAATGCTATAAAATATAAAGAGGTGTTTCCGCTAATTAAAGAAAATAAAGTTTGGTTAGGCTATGGATTTAAGGGGGCAGCTGCTCATTTTTATTCCCCATATGACGATGTTGCTAAATCGGGCAACCATAAAGAAAAAATGATCCGTGTATCTGGCGTCAATTGGTTTACTAACATGGAAATTGCCAAACGTCATGAAACTATGGATTTAGTCTGTTCTTACTCGTCAGAAGACTATCCATCATATAGTAATTATGATGCAATTGATATAAACAAGACAGGAGACATTCCTAGAGATTATGATGGCTTAATGGGAGTTCCTGTTACATTTATGGACAAGTATAATCCTGAGCAATTCGAAATCATAGGTAATGCTTGTGATACGGATTGGTGTCGAGAAGCAGGTATAAAAACTATGGGACAGGAAACAATAGACAAACTAAGAGCACAAGGAAATAAAGCGCATGTTACTGCAAATATGAATTCGCTTTATATTGAGAAAAATGGTAAAATCATATTACCATATGCTAGAATCATTATCCGTAACAAACATCCACAAATATTATGATGACAATTAAACAACTGGAAGTAACCGTTGGCGAGATAACCAAAGGTTACATCAACAATGAAGAACAAGGAGTACGTGGCTATAATGGTCTTTTGGATATACGTCCACCTTATCAGCGAGAGTTCATCTACAACGAAGCTGAACAACGTGCCGTCATCAACACCGTGCTTAATGAATATCCGCTCAATGTAATGTACTGGGTGAAGAGAAGTGATGATGCAGAATGTCCTTATGAGGTAATGGACGGACAGCAACGCACTCTTTCGCTTTGTGAGTACGTAGCTGGATTGTTTGCTTTAGATTTTAAGAATTTCTTTAATCAAACAGCTGATATTCAGAAGAAGATTCTCGACTATAAGCTGACTGTATATGTTTGCGAAGGCAAGGAGTCAGAAAAGCTGGAATGGTTCAAGACCATCAATATAGCTGGTAAGCCATTGAATGAGCAGGAAATCCGCAATGCAGTATATGCAGGTCCTTTTGTTAGTGATGCAAAACATCATTTCTCCAAAAGCAAATGCGGAGCTTATAAGCTAGGTAAGGATTTGGTAAATGGTTCACCTATCCGCCAAGACTTTTTCAAAAAGGCTTTAGAGTGGATGGCTGATCATGAAACTCGCAATGGAAAGCCACAAAGTGCCGTTGGTTATATGGCTGTTCATCAACACGACAAGAATGCCATTCCTCTTTGGACTTATTTTCAAAACGTACTGAATTGGGCTATATCTACTTTCAATATGAAGAAATTCAAAATCATCATGAAGGGAGTGGATTGGGCTTTGTTTTATGACAAGTATCATGAACAGCCATTGGATATCAAGGCATTGGAGGCAAGAATCTCAGATCTTATCGGTGATGATGAGATTCAGAAGCCGAATGGAATTATTCCTTATGTGTTAACTGGCGATGAGCGTTATCTGGACCTTCGTACTTTCAAGGATAAGGTAAAGAAGGCAATATGGGAAAAACAGAACCATAAATGTGCCATCTGTGGCAAAGAGTTTGACTTTGAATTAATGGAGGGCGACCACATCAAGCCTTGGCGAGAAGGCGGAAGAACCGACATCAAAAATTGCCAAATGCTTTGCCGACAGTGCAATCGTAGTAAGGGAAGCAAATAAAAACAAACGTAACCACTCTGTCATCTTTTTATCTGATTATCTGACGATTTATCAATATGGCAGAATGGTTACTTTTATCCATATCTAATAACTATTATCTATAGTCAATATCATAACGTACCATTAATAGAGAAAGGAAACAAGAAATTGATTTCTAATCTCTCAAGCACCCTACCGGCACAACATATACACCATCCTGTGGACGCTGGTAGGCATATTTACCTACACCAGTCAGCACCATTTTGAAAGATGGAGACTTCATCTTATCGGTATCGATTTTACTTTCCAAGGTCACCAGGTTTCTTGCGCCCTCCTCTATGAGCTTGTCGCCACCCAGCTTCACCTCTATCAACCCATACTTGCCATTACGAAGATGAACCACCGCATCAAAAATAATATATTTTATTGAATATCAAGCAAATAAAATGGTTAAACTTTGTTGCTTTTCTATTCTATTGTGGCAGTTGGCGCATTTTCATTGTGGCAGTTGGCGCTTTTTCGCTGTGGCAGTTGGCGCATTTTCGTTGTGGCAGTTGGCGAATATTTCCTATAATTGTCAGTATTTGCACAATACAACGATTGATGGCGCAAAATTACAAAATCGCCTCTATCGTATAATGGTAATCATTATTACAAAAAAACTCCGAAGAACCAAATTTGATTCTTCGGAGTTTTTTGTACACCCTTAGGGATTCGAACCCTAGACCCACTGATTAAGAGTCAGTTGCTCTACCAACTGAGCTAAGGGTGCCTCTGCTAAAAGCTTTGTTTTCAAAAGCGATTGCAAAGGTAATACATTTTTCTGAAACCACCAAACTTTTATGGATATTTTTTGAAAAAAACTTTCATTTTATCCATCATGGTTGGTTGATGAAAGCATTATTCCTTCAGCCAACCACCTATCAGACTGATGATTTCCTGTCTTGTAGGCTCAGGAAACGACAAGATGCGAGTTTTGTGCGAACCGCCATGACACATATAAACATGCAGGTTCTTCTTGTTCTTGGTGAAAGGCAAGCCATAAATGCCCGAAGCTCCCCAAGGATCGATATCGCCATAAATATAAACCATCTTCGGATCATTCTTGGTCAGGAACTCTACCGTATGATTATAGAGTGCTGGCGAGAACTTCACGTTTTCTGCTCCCTTTGGTACCATCAGTTTCTTCAGATAGCCTTTAGCTGTCTTGATACTGAGATATTTCTTGAATGGTTTGGTATAATAGCCGTAATAACCCAACTCCCGGGCTGCCTGCACATCAAACGAGGCTGTGGCATTATAATTGGTGAAATACTCCGGCTCACACATGTTGATCCAGTAATCAAACACCGTCTTGTCATCTGCCTCTCTTGCTGGAATCTTGTTGATGTCTTCTCCCCACTGCCAGAAAGCAAAGGCGTATTCGAATACAGAGTAATCAAAAATCTCTGCCAGCGGAGCATTGAATACATATTTCTTATCGTTGCAATATTTCTCGAACATTGGCAGCAACGCAGCCTTTCGCTTGAAGAGGAGCAACTGGAAATCGAGCACCTTCTGTCGGTTTTCCTTGGTTGATACCTGATATTGCAGGAACTTCTCATGTCGTCCATCCTCCACACCCTTGTTGAGCGGAGCTACGTATGGCACAGAAATATCTACATCATCAGGGAAGTAAGAACGGTAGAACATCGTAGTCTGTCCGCCCTTGCTGATGCCGGTAGCAATCCATTTTCCCTTGTACATCGCATGCAGGGTCTGGTTTACATGATGCAGGTCATAGAGCGAATTTTCAACGGTAAGATAATCCCAGTTGCAAGGACTAGGCATCGACTTGTCGAAATAACGATACTCTACGGTAATGATATTCGTATCGAAGAGTTTGGAAAGTTCCTCGATATATCCTTCGCGCAGCGCATAGTTGGCATTATATCCTTCTGTCACGAGCACGGTAGGACGGTCGAATCCTCTATGGCAGAGCACTACCCTCTGTTCGAAATAGCCCTTGGATGCATCCTTGGCATCGAGCTGCTGCTTGATAAAGAACACATACTTTTCCGGGAAATGCGTACTTTTCAGCGTTTCCACGTTACTTACTCCAGGCAAAGCAGCCAGTTGCTTACCAGCCACGCCCAGTTCTGCCGCCAGCATCTGCAAAGGCAGGATGAAGAGCAGCAGCAATTTCAAAAATCTCAGTTTCATCTTATTCTCTCTTTTTATTTATTATATTCTAAAATTCAAGATTGCGAAATACATTCTATATGTTTTCTAAACCTCTGCAAAGGTAATGATTTATTCTTGTTCGGCAAAGGGAAACCCCACCTTATTTATTATATGGGCAGCAATTAAGGAAATCAGAACAAGAATCCTGCATTGATATAGAATCCTACATTCTTACCCAAGCTAGAATAATTAGCCTGAATGCTTACCGGACCCAATACGAAATCATAGGATGCCCGCAAGGCTCCTCCCCACAAATCATCACCGATGAGAATATGGGAAAACTTGCGGGCTTCCTTGCCATACTCTCCCAAGGCAGTAAGGTAGAACTTTCCTTTCACCCGATAGCGGAAACCGAGCTGACCAGTCACCACATTGCGCTCCAGCAGATGAACATGCTGCGCACTCTCCCATGCCACCTGCCAAGGCAGATAGTAACCATCAGCTGCTCCACCTGCATAATTCTGATAAATGGCAGGTACGGAACTGCCAAACAAGAAGCGGCTCTTGAGCTTAGGAAGCAGATAGAATCTGGAATTGAGACGTACGGCACATTCTCCTTGAAAAGCGGCCTCGCCAAAAGGATTACCATCAGCATAATGTATTCCGTCATCCGTATGCAGAATGCCCTGAACCTGAATGCGGCTGCCACGGGTCGGGAAATAACGGCGGTCGTAAGTATCCATCACAACAGATGCAAAGTAGTTCAGAAAATGGTCTGACGAACGTGTCTGGATGCTTCCGTCGCGTTCGAACATATCAGAATGATAATGATAATAATCAAACTGCACTCCCGATTTCAATCTGAAATTACCGATATCACGGGTATAGAATCCAGCGAAAGAATGCGAAAGGAACTCTAGGGCATCCAACTTATGCTTGTCCGCATAAAGGTCGAAATCATAATGAGCCATACGATAGGAAATGCCTATTTTCGCTCCGAAAAGGTTACCGTAGGCATATTTCATTTCCAGATAGGGATTACGGGAAATGCGTCCTGTAAAGGCATAGTGATGACGGGTAGAAAACTGCTGGTTATTGGATATCTGAGCAATGACGCTCGCCAAATCCTGCGTATCAAAACGTGCACCTACACTGATTCTTCTCGATTCGTTGGGTTCCAGCATGAATACCAGGTCATAAGGTTCCTCGTTAGACTGTCTGTATTCTACACGCGAAAAGATATTCAGTCCCCTGAGCATAGCAAGTGTGCCATCTATCTCCTCAGGACTGACTTCCGAATTCTCCCGTAAAGCAATTTTCTTTCTAATCCACTTTTCCTCCTCTCCGCTGATGCCTTCTATCCGGATGCTTCCTATATGATAAGCTTCCGTCTGAGAAGGTTTCTGCAGTTTGAGACGTTTATCCTGTAATGTATCATCAGAAGCAACAGAATCACAAGCATCAGCATAGATATACTTTCTCAGAGTCATCAGTTCATCCCATTTCTGGCGGGCAGCCTGTTCTCCCCGCTGTATCATGGTATCAATGGCTTCAGATTGGAAACTGGCTGCCGAATAACCTTTCAGAGAAGGATTGATATAAAGATCGGCTTCAGCCATATTCTTCCTATATTTGTTTTGCCCCATCATACTTATGAGCTGTTCAACAACAGAAGAAGCCGATTTCAGCTCTTCCTTCTTCTTCCAACCGGTACTCAAATCTACACAGATAATCACATCCGCTCCCATTTCCTTTGCCACATCAACCGGCAGATTGTTCAAGGTGCCGCCATCCACCAGCATCTTCCCTTTCCATTCTACCGGAGCGAACACGCCCGGTATCGACATGCTGGCACGCATCGCCAATGGCAGCGAGCCCGATGAAAACACCACCTCCTTGCCTTCTACCAGATCTACCGCCACGCAACGGAAAGGAATAGGTAGGTTGGAGAAATCATCCACCTGATGATACCCCACGGTAAGTTTCGAGAAAAGATTCAGGATGTTCTGCCCCTTCACATAACCGGTAGGCAACGAAACCTTCCTCTCTTTGGAAAGAGGAATATGAACGATATATTTCTCCCTTTCTTCTTTAGAAAGAAAAGTCTCCGATTCACGTTTCACCTGGTCGCTCAAAAGGAAAAGCCAGTTCTGGTTACGGTAGAGGCTGTCGATATCCGCAGCATCGTAGCCGATGGCATAGAGTCCGCCCACGATGGCACCGATACTGGTTCCGGCAATATAATCTACAGGAATATCTGCCTCTTCCAGCACCTTGAGCACACCTACTTCAGCCGCGCCCTTGGCACCACCTCCACCCAAAACGAGCCCCACCTTCTTGCGTGGCTGCTGGGCTTGCAGAGGAGTATATGCAAAGAAGCAGCAGAATAAAACCAAAAAACATAATATCTTATCTCGATGTACCATCATATTGCTCCTTTTTAAAATGAATAACTGGCACGGCAAATACTCTTCACTCTTCACTCTTCACCAACCCCTCCGGAATACCGATAAACAGGGCGGTTGGCGGAGGTGAAGAGTTCTCAGAAGCTCTTCACCCACTCTTCACCACTCTTCACCTAAATACTTTTTCAAGAATCCGACAGAAAAGAGAAGAATGATATTTCTTTTCCTCCATATTTCTTTCGCTTATATAGTTCTAATGATAATCCTTTCTTTCTATCCTGCTGGCTCGCAGGTTCAGCTTACTAGGGTCTTGGCGCATATACCAGAGATCCACAATTCGTACAAGATTTGAATCTTCATCATAGAAATAGATAATCTTGAAGTTCTTCATGATGATGGCGCCACGATACTTTTGCCATTTCTGCAATTCAGGAACAAAAGGATAGCCGGTCGGCATAATTTCAAAACGATGCCTAATCTTCTCATACTCAGCATTCCAATTCTTCACCGTTTTCCTTCCAAATTCAGAAAGTGCATATGCCACACACTTTTGAAATTCTGCAAGAAAAAGCCTTTCAACTTTTATTTCTACTATTTCCATCCCGGTATTGCCTTTCGCATCTGCTCTTCAAATTCATCTATGGAAATCCAACGGTCTGGATCATCCAAGTATTTCTCAACCTCTGCGCAATGCTCCATCACCTGCTCCAGCGAGCGCCCCATAGGATAGGAATCGGTATCGTAAGCCTCATCCCATGAGGCTGATGATGCAGATGATGCTGCCGAACAATAAGCAGGCGATGGCTCGCAGACCTTATCCCCTGCTACCTTAGATTCATCGATATGATATTTCTTTTCCTCCATATTTCTTTCGCTTTTAAATTCTACATTGCTTATTGGTGCAAAAGTACGAAGAAAGATTGGTATTCGCAAGAAAAACTTATAGAAAATGGCAGAGAACGCTGAAATTTAAAGGATTATGCGGATAAACATGGATAAAAAACGACCAAGTATTAATTTTTCTTCTTAAAATCTTTGGAGTATTAGCAAATATCTGTATCTTTGCACATGAAATATTTAAAATTAACAATTATGGCAACACAAGTGAAGCGCATGAACGAGCGGATGCAGCAAGAATTAGATAAACTTTGGGAATCTGGCGAACTGAGCGATGAAAAAATGCAGAAACTGCAGTCAGAACATTTGCGCACGGCTTATAAATAATGCTTAAATAGACTAGACTTTTTATTTATGCGGAATGCCCAACAGATTGAGCATCCCGCATATTCGTACCAGTTCTATTCTTCCTCTCCTGATAATCTAAACTCTATTTCGTAATTCTTGATAAAGTTAGTTTCTTCAGCACTCAAACCATAAAGAGGACAAATCAAATCGTCTATCTTATCAATGATTGCCTTCGACTTACCTATCTTATATTCCTTATAAGAATCCACCTTATAAGTAGAGTCTCCCGAGGTTAGGCGCTTATTGGCATTCGCCTCTATATCGGCAAGATACTCCTTGTAAAGTTCATCCAACTTTTCTATCGTTTCATTTGATAATGGAGGAATCGGTGTATTCTCAATTTCATTACTCTTCCAATCCAAGTTGTTTGAATATATCTGATAGAACCAGAAAGAAAGATTACTACTTAGAATACATCCTAAAGCATTGGCATATTTCTCATCCAAAACTATTGGTTTCTCTTTAGAAGAGCCAGTAGAATAATTAGTTACTACCTTAAAATATCGTCCACCCGAAGTTCTATAATAGATATCAGATCCCAATTTCCTCTCATAAAGTTTCAACTTATCGCAACTAGACAACTTCTTCAATATGTCCTTTTCCATCTCCAAGCTAATCTTAGGGATACGACCGAATAGCATCAATTCTTTGACTTCCACAAACTGCAGATGTTCTACCAACATCTGCAAATTGAAGTTCTTTCCTTTGCGATACATCTTGGTGGCATAGATGCCACTACAAGGCTTTCCTGTTTTGCGGAATGCCAAGATTGAAGTATTGACCATCGCATTCTTGAAAACCGGCTGTGGACGAACAGCGTATGAAGAGATATAAATATCATCACATTTGCTCTTCAGTATATTGTGAACACCCGACAGAGAGTCACTGGAAGTCAGAGAGATAGGCACAATCATCGTCATGCAGCCATTTATCCTCATGATGTTATATGCCAACTCAATAAACATGGTGTAGGTATCCATAGACCCTTTCTGGACTGTCAGACTCTTATTATTCTTGTCCTTTAGCGTCTGGGTTGTCTGATATAACGATTTCAAAACTTTCTTCTGAACAACATCCAGTTTAGCGCCATAAGGTGGATTTCCTATCACAATATCGAATCCACCATTTCCCTCTGCACGTTTGAAAACATCATTAAACCATGTGTGCCATAAGAAGAAACAATTGTTTGCAGCAATATCTAGATCGAAGAGTTTATCTCTCAAGGCTGGATTGTTCGATTCGATAAGTCCCTCAACTGCACCCGAAATTTTACCACGCAACCTGATACGTTCCTCGTGATTGTTGGTTTCAAAATATTGGTCCAACCATTTTTTGATGAAAGTAGGATTGGTAGTTTTTTCTCTGAAAGTGATGGTATCTCCAACCTCGCCCACAATGCCACGCAAATCTACACCCTCATACCATTCAAACAAAGAGTTACCCTGCATAATCTTGAAATCCAAGTTAGGCAAAGTATGCGGGGTTTCCTCATCAACAACCAACGTGAGCCAAAAGCGGAGGCGAGCAATATCAACAGCACCTCGCTCATAATCTACTCCATAAATATTCTTCTGGATAATATGGCGCTTAATATCGGCAGCATTACTGAAATTCTCGATGGCACCACGACAAAGAAACAGTTCTTTCAATAAGCCCATAGGAAATGCACCCGAACCGATGGCCGGATCACATATCTTTACATCTTTCAAACGTTCATCAATGAATTGTGCAAAGTCAGACATACTTCCACCCAACAACTCCGCATCATAATTTCTCACGAAATCAGCCACCAGTTGTTTCTTTGCCTCATCATCAATATCAGTAACAAGATACGCCACCAGCGACTGACGGCACATATAACGTACAATTTCCTTCGGGGTATAATAAGCGCCCTTATCCTTATTGTCCTCCAAGAGATTCTCGAAGATACGTCCCAACATCTCCGGGTCTACACCCACCTGAGCATCATCTGGATCATTCTCATCTATCGTAAAATTATATTGATGCAAGAACTCTAGTAAATTTTCAAAATACTCACTCGGAAACTTAGTGGCAATCTCATCAAGTGCATCCCGTTCAAAAAGTCCACCATTAAGATAAGGCACCTTTACCTTACTTCCTTCAGGCAATGCCACATGCGTATCAAAGAGATCATCCTCTGCAGTGCGGTCAGTATCCAGACCATCTGCAAACAAAGGTTCCAGAACTTCATCCAAAAAATTCTCCTTCTGTTTCTCAGAAGAATACTCAAATAGATGAAGCATGAATTCTACATCTCCTTCACCCCAATTTTTATCCTTAGGTACACCCATCCAGCCTTTCTTCTGCAAGAAATGAAGGAACACAATGCGTCCCATCATCTTCTTTACATAATCGCGCACATACTTATCGTTCCGCCCAAAGGCCGCATACATCTGCTCGTGAGGTTCGTGTATTTTCTTCTCCTTCCATTTACCACCACTCTTCACAAATCGCTTACCCGTAACATACTGTACAAACTGCTCGTAGAACTCCTTGTACTTGCCAAAGAATTCATCAGAAAGAGCCTCAACATCGAAGGCTTCCTCGATATCTTGCAATTCGATTTCTCCCTCTTTGTCCATCAGTTTCTGAAAATTATCAGCCACGGTACGACACGACTGCTTAGGGCCCAACATAAAGGTAAAACGTTTCTTGTCGGTTAACTCATCATTACGTGCCTTACTGCAGAAAGTGAATCGCCAATCCCAATTATCAGCATCCTCATAATGAAAAATCATGAAGGCACTGGAATATGTGGGCATAATACGACGAATCAACTGCTGAATACCCACCCTGTTCCGATTCATCAGTACATGACTAGACACGGTTATGTCGAAGATATTGATAGGATTGAAATCCACCAATATCGTCCCGACACAAACCACAGAAGAGATACCCGTACTATCGGCTAAAGGTTTCATTTCAGGGCGCTCATCGAATACCGACTGGTCGTAGAGGTCTGAAAAGTTCTCTTCCCCAAAAATAGGGAATACGATGTTTTCAAGGAAGGAATCCCTACCTTGATATTTTTGTTGGAAATATTCTTTTAAATCAACCATATTACTCATCATTTATAGGTTCATTTATTTACTTTTGTTGTTACTCTATGGCAATGTCAGTTATTTACTCAATGCCATATACACTTCTGCCTTTCCATTACGAACCTGCACTCGTTCAACAATCTTTTGAATCTCGCGTTCCAAGATATCATCTATTTCATCCTGTTTCAACTCGAAAAGCGAAGGCCCCGAATTCCGGTTCTTATCCAATGCTATCACCTTATTAATAATATCGATATTTCCATTGCTAATGAAATTGAATGCATTGGCAAGTATCTTGCGAGAAGACTTCGACAACGTTAGTTCATTCTTCATCCGAGTGATAATTTCCTTGGCTAGTGTTGCCTTCTCTGAATTACGTACATGTAGATTCACATGATTCAGCGCTCTATTCACCTCCAATTCAGCAGCAGCCTTTCTCTTATCCCAGTCATCAGGAAGCTGACACGTCTGCACATCAGGATTGGTTCTAAACTCACAATACATATCGATGCCAGACAACAACTGGGCTTTTCCGTCTTTATCCACCTTGACGAACATACCAGACAGTCTTTTGTTCCTTACCAAGAAATAGCTATTACCTTCGCCGGTAGGAATAGCAAGTTCAAGTCCACTCTCCTTTGCAACAATCTGTTCGAAACGAAGAGGATTGGCAGCCTTATATTCCTTCAGCTCGCTGATATATTTCTCCATAGGAGATTCCTCTCCATTCACCTGGATATTGAGATCGTAATGCATCACTTCCTCATCAGATGTAAACACCTGACTGTCCTCGCCAAAGAGTGTATGGAAAGACTGGAGCTTGGTATAGGCTTTCTGCACCAACTGTATCTGAGCATCGCCCTGTGCACTCGGCATGAAATTATATACATACACCGTATCTGCAGTGGAACCGATACGATTTACACGTCCAATACGCTGCATCAGTCGGGTTGCATTCCAAGGTGCATCATAGTTCAAGATGCAATTGGCACGATGTAGGTTAATACCCTCTGCAAGAACCTCGGTAGCAATAATTACCTGATAATCATCTTTCCAAGTTCCCTTGTAATTTGCATCAAAATTTTCTTGAATGGTCTGCTCCAAATCATCTCTATTAGAAGCCTTAACTGTAAGCACCCGAAGAGAAGGATTTGTTGTTTCCACTGCCAGTTTGATATTATCTACCGTATCTATCGCCTCACTGAAGATAACCAGTTTCTGAGCTGGATTACGCTGTTTGTCAAAGAGTACCCCAGTCAGACACTTTTTGAAAGCTTCCAACTTCGGGTCATAACTATAAGCATTCCAACGCTTACACAGGAATTCTATAATAGTCAAGTCCTTACGCAGACACTCGATATATTTCTCATTGAAGGAATCACGAGTCAACTCTCGATTTCGTTTTTTATCGTTTTTGCCATTCTCGTCCAAACGCTTGATCTTCTTTCTCAAGTCATCCACACATTCAGCAAATGTGCAGAGTCTTTTTTCACGAGCCAACTTTTTCTCTCTGTCCAATTCTGCATTAACGTTGATATCCGGACAGATAAAGATAGTATTTGCCTCCCACATTTCAATCATATTCTGGGTATATTGACGAAGATTGGCAAGTGAAGTTTTGAAAGCAGAAAAACTGCTCTCAATACGCTTCACAAGATTGGTTTGCATGATTTTAGCCAACTGGCGAGAATATCTGTCGGGATCTATATTACCACCCTTATAAAGAGCCTTGATATCAGAATCCAACAAGAACTCGATGGCACGATACCGATAATATCCCAATCCCTTACCTTGCATAAACTCCACCTTGATAGTAGGCGCAATACAGTTCATCGTCTCGGCAAACAATTTTGCTAAACCATCCTCCATCTTATATTTCAGCATGTGCGGACCGCTTATCTTTGGAAATTTCAGACTACCGCCATAATACCTCCTAATATCAGTACGAGTTCTGCGAACAAGAATATCCTCCAGAATATGATCACGAATATCCTGCGACAGTGCCTTCAATTCATCTCTTCGCAAAGCCTTTTCCTCTGCGGTTAATTCTCTCACTTCTCCATCTTCATCTTTTGGCGCAGCAATCAACTCAGCATATTTCTTGTTAATGGCTGAGAAATACCCTTCCAAGTTTCCGCCCCTTGCCTTTTTCAAGGTACTGTCTGTGTGATTACGTTCGAAAAGATAAATCTGATTCTGTAAATCTGCAGGTCGGTTGTTCTGTGGAGTAGCTGAAAGTAATCCAATATAAGGATAAAAACCTGTGGCAGATCCGATATCGCCAATCAACTTGTTTAGAGATTGATACATGGCAGTTTGACTATTACGAAACCTATGACTCTCGTCGATAAGAATCATACCATAGTTTTTGAACTCCAAAGCTGAATCGAATTCTCCCGAATCTGCAGCATCATCTTCCACATCGGCAATATTACCTATGCTTCCCGTTGTTACGAAGTCTACCAGGGGCATCATTTTATTGTCCTTACCCTGATCAAACTCGTCTAAAGTTTCAAGCCATGCAGAACGAATGGCTGGAGGCGTTATCACTAATACTTTTCGCTCACGCCCATCATCATCCGGCATGGTAAGGAAATGCTTAATAACTAATGCACCAACTATAGTCTTACCTAATCCCACGACATCGGCAAGCATAAAACCGCCATGTTCTCGCATGATGGAAAAGCACTGTTTTACGGCTTGAATCTGATAATCCAACGGATCGTATCGCTCAGGCAAATAACTCTCAATCAACTGCTGCTGATTGAGATCTACAATATCACCAAACTTATAGTTGAGTAACTTGACGTAAAGTTCATAAGGAGTAAGTGGAGCATCTTCTGAGGCTCTCAGAGTAGTTTCTTTCTCCTCAGCTTTTTTATCTATTGGAGAACCATGCAAAACTTCTTCCAAGAAATACTGATTCCATGATTCTGATAGTTTCCATTTCTCATCAAACCAAAATACATGTCCCTTGGAATGAGAATATTCATTAGGTACAAGAGAAACCTTACCATTATCCCATTCCAGATAGTTCAGTTCAGAATTCCCCTGCAATCCTTTTTGGGTAAAGTTACTGCTGCCGATGATTCCCTTGGCAAAGTTCTCGCCTAAGAAAATATAGCACTTGGAATGAAAGAACTGCACATTTCCTTCATCATCTTTCTGATAGATGCGAATCTGCAACTTACTCTCAGTCTCATCATTCTTGCAATATTCTCTAATCATACGCACCACGCTTACATATTCTTCCTTCACCTCCAGTTCGTGAATATCCCGCTTGATGTAATCCTGAGGAAATTTGGCATCCTTATAAAGTGGATTTTTCAATTGGTTCACTCTTGCCACAGGGTCTGCTCCGATAAGCAATTGCACTTTCGTACCTTCCTTGTGTAAGAACTGTTCTAGAGTTTTGAGTACAAGCGAAGTACCGGGAATATCCCAATAACCTGTGGCAATTTTTATAGTACGACAAGCAGGATGTGCTGTCAATACACTGATAGCATTGACCATATTAAGAGCATCGTTAGAATTGTCGAGCAACAGACTATTGTCGATTTGATATAATTGTGAGTCCATAGGCAGCACGAAAAGTATCTAAGTCTCCATTGACTCCCCCAGAATGGAAAACAAAAAGCTGTTTTGTTTCTAAGATAAAAGAAATGGCGCAGGGAATCTACCGCTTACATCATCCTTGCCTATTGAGGTCGTAGGAAGAACCCTTTGTGTCAAGGATAAGAAGCCAATAGATACACCTACGCCAAATGGGTATATATATAAAGCACAGAGCATACCCTTCTTGACAAAAGGGTACACTCGTGCAAGTGTATATACACACAGCGGAGGCGTCTATCGTCATCATCCATCTGAACACAAGTTGAAGTTTCCTACGTTTCAATAGGTCAGAAGGAAAACGCTGATAAACGTCTTTCTCGTTATGTTAGGCCAAGCATGAGATTAGCGCAAGCAACGCATTTGCCTACAATCTGCATGAATGACAAATGCAAAGGTAATGAAAAGAATCGAAATGACAAAGAAAAACTGAAAAATATCTTCCAATATTTGGTTAATCTGCTTTTTTTTAGTACTTTTGTGCCATAAATAACAACACGTGACTCTATCCTCACCATATATAAAAAGAGGTATAGTTTCATCTAAAACATAGAGAATATGACAAAGCTCGAAAAACTATATGCAAGTATCAAAGGTCTTCAAGATCTTGGCTTGCCGCTAAACCAGGAAACCTTGAAGGCTGCTGATGAATTGGAAGAGCAACTCATCAAGGAAGAAATTCTCCCTGCCATGTCGCAAGACATTGAACCTTTACTATCCAAGATACAGCGTGAACTGGTGCTCGTAGTAGAGTACAAGCCTGGCTCCCCTATCAGCGTGGCATTGAGTCGTAAGACCAATATCTCGGAAATCATCAATGCAAAGAAACTGGAGATTGACCCAGAAGTCTCTCATCGCGAAGGCATCCATCGCACACAGAAAATAGAACAAAAAGCGCCAAGAACAGGCATCTTAGTGCATACGCCCAACGGCACTACTATTCATGAGAAAGATGCAGCTTCTACTTTTACAGAAGCTATCAAGCAAGCTGGTATTCTCAATGTTCGCTCTCTTGGTTTAAAATATTGCGGTGTAAACATCGTCTCAACAACTAAGGACAAGAAATACGGAAAATCCCAACGTGAGGTTACTCCAGGACTATATGTCTTAACACATAGCAACACAAAAGATAAGAAGAAAATGCTTGATAAGATTTCTGTTGCCCTTAACCTAGGTTGGAAAATTGAAATCATATAAAAAGAGTCCATCTTTTTGTAATTTCAGCAATTCTCCTTGAAAAGTAATAAAAATAAGCTAGACTTGGATTAAGCAACACCTAGGAGAAAAGGAATACAAAACCTGTACGCAAAGGGTGCAGGGCCCTACGTGCCCGTTCCCTGGCCCAATTCATCAAAGACAACCCAGGGCTTAAAGAATTACGCATCTCCATGAAAGGATACGTAGATCAAGAATGGATGGAAAATATCCCTCTCATAGCCATTGGCACATATTTCGAGAGATAAAATTAAAAAGAGAAGAAGCAAACACGGAAATACTCTTCACTCTTCACCAACCCCTCCGAAACACCGATAAACAGGGCGGTTGGAAGAGGTGAAGAGTTCTCTGAAACTCTTCACCCACTCTTCACCACTCTTCACCTGAATACCTTTTCAAGAAACCTACTGAAAAGAATACAGTTGGCTACCTCCATCATAAATAAAACGCCCCGCCATTTTACGAATTGACAAGAATACTGCAAAAATCAGAGATAACAAAAAGATTCGCCACCTTTTTTATATTATCCCCCATTTTTCTTGCAAAATCAAAATATTCATCGTATCTTTGCAAATAGAATTTGTAGTAAGGCGAATAGCTCGCAAAAAGCTATCCTGAAAACATAGGAGATTAGATTATGACAGAAATGAACGATAGAAAATTGCCTGTAGGCATCCAGTCTTTTGCAGAAATAAGAAGAGAAGGATATCTGTATGTTGACAAGACTGATATAATCTGGAGACTTGCCAACAGGGGAAAAAAGTATAATTACCTGAGCCGCCCACGCCGCTTCGGCAAGTCCATTCTCGTGGATACACTCCAGGCTTACTTCGAGGGGAAAAAGGAACTCTTCGAAGGATTGAAGGTGATGAAACTGGAGAAAGAATGGACCTGCTATCCCGTCATTCGACTCGACATGAGTTGCGGAGGTGCTGCACCAGAAGAACTCAACTCCTATCTCGACGATGCCTTCTATAAATACGAACAGAAGTATGAAGTAGCCGTACGCCCGGAGGCTTCCCTTGCCGTCCGCTTCCAGAACATCATCGAAACGATGTTTCAAAAGACCGGAAAACAGGCGGTTATCCTCATCGATGAGTATGATTCTCCATTGCAGCATTCCTGGAAGACTCCAGAGCATGATGCCTGTACAGCCATCTATAAATCCGTGTTTGCTGTTCTGAAAAAAGAGGACGAGCACGAGCGGTTCATCTTCATCACAGGCATCACCAAGTTCACTCAAATTTCTCTCTTCTCCGTGCTCAACAACCTGAGCAACATCAGTTTTGATGCACCCTACGCCACTATCTGCGGTATTTCAAAGCAGGAAGCTGCCGAAAACTTCATACCTGAGATTGAGGCAATGGGAGAAGAAAATGGATGGACTCCAGAGGAGACTCTGAAGCAGCTCACGGCGTTTTACGACGGATATCATTTCTGCCGCAAAAATATGGTGGATATTTTCAATCCGTTCAGCCTCATCAATGCCCTGGATGATAGGGAATTGAGAAATTACTGGGCTTCATCAGGGGCCACTTCCCTATTGCCAAAGTTCGTGGATGACATGGAGATGAAGATGGAATATTTTGACCATTGCTTCATCGAGCGCGATACCCTGGAAACATCGGATGTAGTGAATGGCGGAGCCGAGCTCTTCCTCTATCAGTCGGGTTATCTCACCATCAAGGGTTACGACGATGGCGTTTACATCCTAGGCTTCCCTAACTTTGAAGTTCGCAAGGCATTATACCGGGTAGTGGTTCCTGCCTTGACCATGAAGTCGAATTCGGAAGTGGTTTCTGCGCAGAGCTTCCTCAGAAAAATGATGCAGGACGGCAATACCGCTGAAGCCAAGAAGGCATTAAAGGCTCTTATCGCCGATGTTCCATACAGCAACAAGAAGATGGCAAGTATGAATATGGAGGAACGTTACCGACTGATAATGAGTACGATATTCAGAGCCTTGGGCTTTAGGGTGGAAGTAGAAAGGATGCTGGCCACTGGCAGGATTGATATGATTGTAGAGGTTCCATCCTTCATCTACGTCCTGGAGCTGAAGCTATCGAACAATGGCGGCATTTCTGCTGCCGAGAGCCAGATAAAGGAAAAGAGCTACACAGAACCATTCAAGGCAGACAAACGCAAAGTTATCGCCCTGGCAGTGGAACTCGATGAAAAGGGCAAGGGATTGATAGATTGGAAAGAAGTGGATGAGTCTTTGTAATCAAGATAAAGCTCTTCACCCTACCCCAGATAAACAGGGAGGTTGACGGAGGTGAAGAGTGGTGAAGAGTGGGTGAAGAGTTGCTGATGACTCTTCACCTCCCGAAATGCCGATAAACACAGGGGATTTGGGAAGAAAGGTGAAGAGTGAAGAGATTTTTGCAGAATGCTAAACATAAATCATATTAATAGGATTGGGAAATCTGGTTTCCCCGTCTGAGATGACTGTCTTATAGGAACAGCTGACTGTTCCCTATTCCGCCAGTAGGCTGTTCGCCCCAAACAGCCTACTGGCCATACGCAAACAGCACACTTATCTTTCGGAGATAAATATCAGAACATCGGAGATTTATCTGCCAAAAACAACCATCTCAAAACAAAAACGAAATGAAACTTCCCTGAAATTTGGAGGGTTAAAAAAAATATATTACCTTTGCACCCGCAAAAAAAATAAGATTATGAACGGATTGTATACTATATTATTATTGGTGCTGAGCAACATCTTCATGACGCTGGCTTGGTACGGACACCTCAAGTTGCAACAAACGGGCGTGAGCAGCAACTGGCCTCTTATCGGTGTCATCGCCTTCAGTTGGGCCATCGCCTTCTTCGAATATTGCTGTCAGGTACCAGCCAACCGCATCGGTTTCGTGGATAATGGCGGACCGTTTAATCTGGTCCAGCTCAAGGTGATACAGGAATGCGTATCGCTTATCGTCTTCGCCATCATCGCCAATATCCTCTTTCAGGGACAGGGATTGCACTGGAATCATTTCGCAGCCTTCTGCTGTCTGATTGCAGCCGTTTATTTCGTATTCATGAAATAGCCGGATAAGGAGTTAACTCAATATAACTCCTTATCCGGCTACCTTTTTAGTTTTACACCTGCCCTACACCAGCTTATAGATTTCGCTCGGTGTCTTGCGCTTCAATACTTCCAGTTGGAAGTCCTTGCCGGCTATGATGCCTTTGCTGCGCAGGATCTGCTCCACGGTTTTGCGTGCCAGCTCAGGATGGTTGTTCTCCTCACTGAGATGACAGAGCCAGACGTGATGAAGCTCCGGTGTAGCATAATTGGCAAGCGCCTCGCCACAATCGTCGTTGCTCAGATGACCGTTATCTCCCAGAATGCGATCCTTCAGATACTGGGGATAATGGCCCTGCTGGAGCATCTCTACACTATGGTTCGCCTCGAGCACAAGATAGTTGGCACGGCCGATAAAGTCGTGCATCTCTTCGGTAATATGGCCCACATCGGTGATGAGGCAGAAGTTCACACCTTCGCACTCCACGAAATAGCCAACATTGTCGGTACTGTCATGGGGTACGCCGAACGGAGTAATCTTAAACTCGCCCAGTGTGAAAGTTACGTTCTTCTCTATCACACGAGCATGGTTAGGCTCTATCTTCTTTCGAACACAATAGTTGCGCTCGATGCCTTGATGTACTTTACGGGTCGTATATACCGGTAGATGATAGTCAGTACTCAGACTCCCCACCGACTTTACATGGTCGGCGTGGTCATGGGTGATGAGGACGTGATGCACATCCTCGAAGCGAAGTCCATAGTTATGGAAATGCTTCTTCAATATTCTTATTCCTACTCCTACGTCTATCAGTATCGAATCCGTATCAGTGTAAAGATAATAGCAATTGCCACTACTTCCACTGCCAAAGGATATAAATTTCAGCATTTTAATTGTTATTTTCCATGCAAAGTTAGCAAAAAAGATTCTTATTACAAAGTTTTTTACTATCTTTGTGCCGAAATATCGCAAAAAAATAGAATTTTTAAGATTTGAGAATCATGATAAAGAAGTCGATGATAGGTTTATGCATAGCTGTGGCATGCATGACCGCAAGTATATTCAGCCTTTCGGGATGTGAACCTCACGAAGGCAGCGAGGACCAGCTGAAGGCTGATGTTGATTCGTTTGCCAACTATTATTTCAACTGGCATTTCCCGAAAGCCGTGAAGTATTGCACCCAGGAATCGGAGCGCTGGCTGCGCTATGCTGCAAGTAATGTGAACGAGACCGACGTGGAACAGCTGCGCCAGAAACCGGAGGATGCCAGCATAGAGATTACGGATATTGATTTCGGTGACAATGAAACAAGTGCCACCGTTACCCTTACGGTTCATAATTTTCTGCAGATGGACAGCATCGGGCAGGATCCGCAGCTCATAGAACAGGCCGATTTCCAACTGCCGATGTGTATGGAAAAGGGGCAATGGAAGATTAAGTTGGATAAATTGCCTTGAAAAAAGCAAGGAGTTTCTGAGGGGCATCATAATCAAAAAGATGCCCTACAGAAACTCCTGGTTATTAACTATAAACTGTTAACTATAAACTGTTAGCTGCATTTAGAACGGCAAACCTACTGCGAAATGGAAGGCGAAATCGCGGTCTAGTTTCGGGTGGATAATCGCCCAATGCTCTTCCTTCGTTCCGTAGGCTGGATTGATTGCCTTCATACCCATATCCAGACGGAGGATGAAGTAATCGAAATTCAACCTGAGACCTAAGCCATAGGCTACAGCTATCTGTTTGTAGAATTCATCTATCTTGAACTGGCCGCCAGGCTGATCCTCATAATTGCGAAGTGTCCAGATATTACCGGCATCGATAAACGCTGCACCCTCAAACTTCCAGAAGAGCGAAGTGCGGTATTCTGCATTCAAGTCGAGCTTCACATCACCCGTCTGGTTGATGAAATCTATTCTGCCGTCAGTTCCCTTAAACTTGCCCGGACCTAATTCTCTTACGCCCCAACCTCTTACCGAGTTGGCACCACCCGAGAAATAACGCTTTTCGAAAGGCAACACCGTACTGTTGCCGTAAGGATAAGCCACACCGATACCCGCATGCAGCGCCAGAGCATTGCGCTTATCAAACTGCATCAGATGGGTATAATCTACATCAAACTTGGCATATTGGGCATAAGCTATATTAAATAATGTACGCTGCCCCTGGCTGTTCACCTTGAAACCGAAAGCCTTGGAAACACCACTCAGCAGATTGCCCGAACTCTCTACATTCACTCGCACAGCATCTACCCCATCGCTATAACTCAAACCGAAACCCATCTTCATGATAAACAGGTCTTCGTAATTGTAGCGGAGGATAGCATTTCTGTTTTCTGCATTATCGAGATAGTCTCTCTTGAATGTCTCGGATATCCATGGCATATACACATAGTTGAGATCGAGCAGGTCGAAACGCCAGGCCAGGTGATGGCGTGGCTCTGTCCAGCGATAACGCCAGGCTGTAGAGAATACGCGGCGATGAAACTCCGGACGGTTCTGAAGATTCCAACTTGCCGACAACTCGCTGTTTGCCGTCTGTCTTCTTCTGAAATTTCTTGAAAGGAAAGGCGCCACGAAACGAGGGAAAACCAGTTTGCCTTCAACCGAATATTCAGTATAGTTCTGATCCTGATACCCCTCCAGACCGGTAATAGCCTCGTAGGCTCCACGAAGTTCTATGCTCAGCTGCTCACTACCTCTGAAGAGATTTCGGTTGGTATAAGTGAGCGATGCAGCAGCTCCCAAGTCGCCCGCCGTATTGGTTCCTTCCGGCTGGAAGGCGATGGTAGAAGGCTTGTTGGTACTGATCTGGATATTGCAATCCATCTGCCGGCTGATGCTATTCCTCCCCATTCCGTTCTCCGTAACCTGGTTGCTGTCAGGAACTTCAGAGAAACTGATATTGGTATACTTCACCGCCTGCAGACGGGCGAAGTTGTTATAGGTGCGCTGCAAGGCAGCGGCGCTGTAGGGACGGCCTTCGCTGAGAGCAGTGGCATTGAGCAAAACCTGATGGCGCAGATGGATTCGGTCGCTGTCATTACTCAGATAGTTGATGTTTCTGATTTCATATCGGGGATGATCAACCTCAGGAGCATTACTGTTTGCCTTATACTTCATCAGGTGGAGCGTCAGGGCGATATCCTTCTGTCCCGCAATCGTATCGGCAGAAAACTGGATAAAATCTTTATGAAAGCGGAAATAGCCATCATTGGTCAGAAGGCTGGAGATACGCCTGCGCTCATTATCCAATGTTTCTACCGTAAATCTCATTCCCGGCTTAATCTGCTGATTATCGGGGTTATCGAGATGCAGAAGTTGCTGGATATGTTCATCTTCCACTTCATATTTCACCTTACCTATCACAAAAGGTTCTCCGGGATGCAACAGATAGGTAACATCCAGTTTCTTTCCTTTCTTGGTGGTATAGAGCGACACCCCGGCATGCATGAAGCCCTGGTTCTGCATGGCGGTAAGCAGATCCTGACAGGAGAGCCGCGCCTGCAAAGTATCGTAGATGACAGGCTTCTTGCTGAAAGGATTCTTGAAGAGCGAGAAGAGTTTCGGCTTCTCTTTCTGGCGCACATACTGCTTGAGCGCCCCGGCATTATACCCTGCCGAGTCGCTCTTCACTTCCACCTTATTTAATATATACTCCCCTTCCGGCACCATTTTGCTTGAAGAACAAGATACTATGAGCAGCGGCAAGGCAAGTAATGAAATCGTTTCTTTTTTCAAAATATCTATCGTTTTTGATATGCAAAGATAATGCAAAACAAATTAAATACAAAATATTTAGCACTTTTTATTTTGAAATGTCTATATTTTATGTTACCTTTGCACACATATAGACAAAAAATAAATGATTAGCAAGAATAAAATAAAGTATATACGTTCGCTCGAACTGAAGAAGAACAGAAATAAAGAAGGAAAGTTCGTGGCAGAAGGTTTCAAGGTGGTAGACGATCTGCTTGCTCTGCAACCTGCCGACCTGATTGTGGCTACCGGCGAATGGCTCTGGGACAAACACTTCGGGGCTGAAACCGAAGTGATAGAGGTTACTGATGAAGAACTGAAGAAGGTGAGTTTCCTGCAACATCCGCAACAGGTGCTTGCCGTATTCAGACAGGCAACATCAGGAGATTACTCTATTAATAGCAGCGAACTGAGTCTGGCGCTTGACGGCGTTCAGGACCCGGGCAATCTGGGCACCATCATCCGCATCGCCGACTGGTTTGGCATCACCCATATCTACTGTAGTCAGGATACTGCCGACGTATACAATCCGAAGGTGGTGCAAGCCACGATGGGCAGCATAGCAAGAGTGAAGGTAGAATACGGCGACCTGCTGGGACTGGTAGAATCACTTCCTGCCGATGTTCCCGTTTACGGAACCCTGCTCGATGGCGACAACATCTATCAGCAAAAGCTCGAAAACCGTGGACTTATCGTGATGGGAAACGAAGGAAAAGGTATTTCGCCTGCTCTGGCAAAGAAGGTGAATCACAAGCTGCTCATCCCTAACTTTCCGGAAGGTAGAGCTACAGCCGACAGTCTGAATGTGGCTATCGCTACCGCCATTACCTGCTCTGAATTCAGAAGAAACTTTTAAAGGTAAAAGGGTAAAAAAGTAAAAAGGTAAAAGCGATAATTAGAAATTAAAACAAGATAGTTATGGAAGTAAATGAATTATTTAAGCACCGAAGTATAACTTCCTGCATGAGAGCATCATACGATACCATAACAAGTGACTTCAGATCACTCGTAAAACAGACATGGACTACCCATGTTCCATTTGCAGTATTGCTGGCTATCGTACTCTATTTCCTCCTCCCCAACAAACCGCTTCACGATTGGGGAGCCGTGAATCCGATGGCTTCGTTCATTCTGCAAACCATCATTTACGGGGCCACTATCGTAATGGCTATCGTATCATTCTGGCATCTTCTGCCAAGAAAGCAACTGTGTCCTAAGGGCGAAAAGCGCAAGATAGGAAAATCCCTCCTCCGCATTCTCCGCCACTTCGGAGGTTTCTTTCTGACCAGTTTTCTCGGCATGATTATCGTAGGCATCGCTACCTTTATCGCAGCCCTGCCTTCCATCATCCTCATCATCGCACAGTTCTATTCACAGCTCGGTGCACTTGATGGCGACCCGCTCGGTGTGCCGGGTTATTTCACCCCACTCCTCTTCCTGGTGTTCACCATCACCTTCCTGCTCATCATCTATGCCCTGAGCTGGCTCGGCATTTCACTTGCCTATCAATTCGGCTCTTACAAGGTGCAAGACGAAGAGAAACAGAGAATGAAGGAAAGCCAGAAAATGGCAACTACAGAGATAGAAAAATATTAATCGTATTAACATAATATATAAGAGACATGAAACAGACAAGATTACTCTTCATCGACCGCGATGGAACTCTGATTCAGGAACCAGAGGACGAACAGATTGACAGCTTCGAGAAGCTGGTATTCACCAAGGGCGTGTTCCGCAATCTCGCCTTCATTGCCCAGCACACCGACTACGAGCTGGTAATGGTGAGCAACCAGGACGGCTTGGGTACCGACTCCTTTCCGGAAGATACCTTCTGGCCAGTCCACAACTTCATCATCCAGACCCTGGAGAGCGAGGGCATCCACTTCGCCAAGCAGCACATCGACCGCCACTTCCCGGAGGATAACTCACCGATGAGAAAGCCGGGCACGGGCATGCTGACCGAATACATCGACAATCCTGCCTACGATATGGCAAACAGTTATGTAATCGGCGACCGTGAAACCGATGCCCAGCTTGCCGAAAACCTGGGTTGCAAGAGTCTGATTCTCGGAAAAGATGGCATGGACTGGGACAAGATAGCCGAGATTCTCTTTGCCGGCGACCGCATCGCAGAGGTGAAGCGCACCACCAAGGAAACGGATATCTACATCAAGGTAAATCTCGATGGTTCAGGAAAATGCGACATTTCTACCGGTCTCGGTTTCTTCGACCACATGCTGGAACAGATAGGCAAGCACGGCATGATGGACCTCACCATCCATACCAAGGGCGACCTCTATGTGGATGAACATCATACCATTGAGGATACGGGTATTGCACTGGGCGAATGCTTGCTGCAGGCTTTAGGTGACAAGCGCGGAATAGAAAGATACGGCTACAGTTTGCCGATGGATGATTGTCTCTGTCAGGTAGCATTGGATTTCGGTGGCCGACCATGGCTAATCTGGGATGCCGAATTCCACAGAGAGAAGGTAGGTGAAATGCCAACCGAAATGTTCAAGCATTTCTTCAAGAGTCTGAGTGATGCGGCAAAGATGAACCTCAATGTCAAGGCTGAAGGCGAAAATGAGCATCACAAGATAGAAGGCATTTTCAAGGCGCTTGCCCGTTCGCTGAAAATGGCGGTGAAGAGAGACATCTATCACTTCGAGCTTCCTAGCTCTAAAGGAATGCTGTAAGGAGTTTATAGTTAAGAGTTTATAGTTTATAGATGACTGGTGCTATAAACTATAAACTCTTAACTATAAACTATTATTAGAACTTTGTCATGAACTCCACAACAATCTTATCCTTTTCTGAAACTTTAGCTATACCACCTTTACGATAGAAATATTTCTCGTAGTTGATACGGATATCCGAGATGAATGGCTTGGCAAGGCTCAGGGTTACACCGCCAGTAACACGATGGCGCTTGTAATCATTGATTTTCAAGGCACCGAGTTCGGTATCAGAACCGCCATATCGGGTACCATCACTGTGGTCGCTCATGAAATCATATCGTGCCAAAGGCGAAACCTTCCTGATGATGCTCTTAGGATTAGCCACCGGAATATCATAGCATACGAAACCATCAAATGCATGAACATCGTGGAAGGCATTCTTGCTGTAATGTTTGTAAAGATACTCAGCCTCAGCAATGAAACCGCCCTTGTGGAAGGTGATACCGCCATCATACATCGTTACCGTAACATCAGATGGCTTGATCTTCTGGGTACTCAACACCAGGTTCACATTCGGGAAGAGGAACTGAGCCTTGGCTGAATAGTTAACGCCCTTGGTCCAGTAATCCTTCTGGTTGGTCAAGCCCGAACCGTTGAAGATACCGGCATTCACCACGATAGGGAAACCTACATTCCAGGTGTATCCGATTTCAGCACCCACGTCGCGCACGTTGCCCACCTGCTTGGCGATGAACGAGCGGTTGGCGAAGTACTGCTGATGAGGAGAACGGTGAGCATCAATAGTGAATGGCACACGCTCCTGACCGATGGTAAGCTGCAGTGTCTTCCAAGGCTTGATGCGGGTATAAGCGTCGAGCATCTTAATCTTACCCTCATCACAGAGATCAATCTCAGCCTTATAACTAACCTCCTTTGTTACATTTCCTGCTACATTGATACGAGCCGTACGCACCTCAAATCGTCCCTCCCCCTCTTCGGTCTGGTACTCATACTTAGAGCGGATGGTTCCACCAATCGTCATGGTCTTGACGAAATCAGGCACATCGTTTCCAAGAGAACTCTTTTCTGAGTTTTGGGCATTCATTCCCATCGACACCATAGCGAGTGCCATCAACAGATACGTTTTCTTCTTCATTTTTACCTTATTATATATATACCTTAATTGATTGTTACCAACAAGAAAGCAATCCCGCTATGAATCGAAATCCTACAAGATGCCTTTCTATTTCTTTTCGGCTGCAAAGATAAGGATAAAATGTTTCTTTCACAAAACATAAGTGTTACAAATGTGTTACATTGCCTGTTTACAAAGCGTGTAATATGATTGTAACGCCCGTAATATCGTTGTAATATCATCGTCACAAACATGTAACCATCTTTTCGCTCTAGTTTAAAAATATCGCCGTACCTTTGCAACCGAAAAGAAATACAATTAACATATATGATTTATGAAGGAAAATAAAAAAGCGATTTTGGATATTCTTAAGAAGAAATCCAAGAAAGACGGTAAGTTTGAAAACTTGGTTCTCAACCTCGCCTTACAGAAGATTGACAGCGATAACTTTGAGTTTGACGGCGAGGCAGTCTATACCGCCGACAAGAAGCGCTTGGTTTACTACATGAACCATGATGCCAGTTTTACGATTCCTGAGGGAGTAGAGATTATCGGAGAGATGGCTTTCCGTGGCAAGAAACAACTGTCTCATGTCATCATCCCTAGTACGGTGAAGGAGATTGAACATGATGCATTCTATGATTGTGATGAATTGGATAACATTTATGTACCTGCCAGCGTGAAAGCTATCAGAGCATACGCTTTCGCTGAATGCGACAAACTGAAGAAGATTACTTTCGCAGGAACTCCAGAAAAGTTGAGCCGTCATACTTTCGATGACTGCGACCAGTTGCACGATATCATGGTTCCTGCCGGCAGCAGCAAGTTTTTCCGTAAAGAGCTTCACTTCATCGACGGAGATACTGATTTCCTCGTATTGGAAGTACCAGGCAAAGATCCTAAAGAACCGTCTAAGAACAAGAAGGATGAGAAAGTTTCTGAAAAGAAAGCTAACGCAGAGAAGAAAGAAAAGACTTCTGAAAAGAAAGCTAACTTAGAGAAGAAGGAAAAGACTTCTGAAAAGAAGACAGTAGAAGAAAATGCAGAAAAGAAAGAAACTTCTGAAAAGAAGAATAACAAGGCCAAGAAAGAGTCTGCAAAAACAAAGTAACTCAATAATTAGCAAATAGTTATGACCAAAGAAGAATTACTCAAAAAAGCATACGTAGAACGCGATATCAGTTGGATGTACTTCAACCATCGCATTCTGCAGGAGGCAGAGAAAGAGTATGTGCCATTGTTGGAGCGCCTCTCTTTTCTCGGTATTTACTCCAATAATCTTGACGAGTTCTTCCGTGTTCGCGTAGCATCACTCAACCGCATGCTCGACCAGAAGCTCGACAAGGATACCGAACAGCAAATTAAGAAATCACTTAAAACAATAAATAAACTCAATGAATCTTATTCGAAAGAATACACTGAGGCGGTGGATACGGTTTTCCGAGAGCTTGAAGTACACAAGGTTCGCCTGCTCACCGAAGATCAGCTCAACGACGAGCAGAAGGAATTCCTTACGCAGTTCTTCTACGACAAGCTCAATGGTTCTGTCAACCCTATCTGGCTCAACGAGATAGACGACCTCTCTACCCTGGAGGACAACCGCATCTACCTCGCCGTAGAAAAGGCTGAGGATGACAAGAAGAAATATGCCGTAGTAAAGGTACCGGATAGAGTCTATGGACGCTGGGTGAAGGTACCCGCAAGCAATGGTTTCGACAACATCATGTATCTCGATGATGTAATCAGATACTGTCTGTCTCTGGTATTCCTCGGTTTCAAGAAGAGCACCTATCGTGCCTTCAGTTTCAAGTTTACCAAGGATGCCGAAATGGAGATGGACAATGATGCCGACTTCGGAACCATGGAGAAGATTGCACTGGGTGTAAACAGCCGTAAGAAGGGTGAAGCCGTGCGCGTTATCTACGACCAGGAGATGCCGAAGGAACTTCAGAAGAAACTGCGTGAGCGGTTGAACACCAAAGAACTGGATGCTTCTCTGGCTGGCGGAAGATACCAGAACCACAAGGATCTGATGTCGTTCCCAGATTGCGGACACAAGGAACTGAAGTACGAGAAGTGGGCTCCTATCATGAAGCCGGAGTTCCTTTCCAACGAGAGCATCCTCGACCAGATTCGTGAGAAAGACCGCTTCATCCACGTACCCTACCATAGCTTCAACGGCTACATCCGTGTGCTCCGAGAGGCTGCTACCAAGCCAGAGGTAAAGGCAATCAAGACCACCCTCTATCGTCTGGCAAAGGATTCAAAGGTAGTAAAGGCGCTCATCACCGCTGCCCGCAACGGCAAGAAGGTAACAGCCGTAGTAGAACTTCTGGCACGTTTCGACGAGGAGAGCAACATCAAGTGGAGCAAGCGCATGCAGGAAGAAGGCGTAAACGTAATCTTCGGTGTAGAAGGACTGAAGATTCACTCCAAACTGCTCTATATCGAATCAAAGAAGGGCAACATCGCCTGCGTGGGAACCGGAAACTTCCACGAAGGCAATGCCAAGATCTATACCGACTATCTGATGATGACAGCCCGTCCTAAGCTGGTAAACGAGGTGGCTAAGGTATTCGATTTCATCGACCGTCCATTCTCACCATTCCGCTTCAACGAGCTCCTCGTATCTCCAAACTCCATGAAGAGCCGCATCCTGCGCATGCTCGACACCGAAATCAAGAATGCCAACGAGGGCAAGGAGGCTTGGGTGAAGATGAAAATCAACCACATCACCGATACCGATATGGTTAGCAAACTCTATCAGGCTTCAAAGGCAGGCGTGAAGATAGACATCGTGATCCGCGGCAACTGTTCGCTGGTGCCAGGCATCGCCAAGCTCAGCGACAACATCCGCTGCGTGGGCATCATCGACCGCTATCTGGAGCACAGCCGCATCCTCATCTTTGCCAACGGAGGCAAGCCAAGATACTTCATCGGTTCTGCCGACTGGATGCCTAGAAACCTCATCAACCGCATCGAGGTTCTCACCCCGGTATATGACGAGGATATGCAGGCAGACCTGCTCCGTACCATCTCTTATGGTATGAGAGATACGATGAACGGCCGAGTGGTAGATGGCAAGGGCGGCAACGAGTTTGTGGAAGGCGAACCATTCCGCAGTCAGGAAGAACTTTATAAAGCATATAAATAATGATGAATTTAGCATCCATTGATATCGGCTCCAACGGAGCCCGACTCCTCATCAAGCGCTTCGATCCCGAGGCAATCCGAGAGGAAGACCGCATCAAGAAACTCATGTTCATCCGCATCCCATTGCGATTGGGCAAGGATGTTTTCACCCTGGGAAAGGTTTCCAAGGAGCGTGAGAAGATGATGCTCCACATGATGAAGGGCTTCAAGCAATTCATGAAACTCAATGACGTAGAGGCATTTCGTGCCTGTGCCACTTCAGCCATGCGCGATGCCGAGAACGGCAAGAAGGTGCTCAAGAAGATAGAGAAGCAAACCGGCATCAAGCTCGAAATCATCAAGGGTCAGGAGGAGGCACAGCTCCTCTACAATAACCTGGTAGAGAAAACAGACTCCAACGAGGGCAGCTTTGCCTACATCGATGTGGGCGGTGGTTCCACAGAGGTGAGCATCATCCACGACGGTGTGCTCGCCGAGAGCTATTCCTACAACATGGGTACCCTGAGAATGCTGAGCGGCAAGGTGACTGCCGATACCGAAAAGCTCTTCAAGGAGAACCTGACGAGATATGCCGAGCAATACGGCGACATCAAGATTATCGGTTCGGGTGGCAACATCAACAAGTTGAACAAGTTGGCACGCCACAGCAAGCAGGACGCCAAGAACCTGACGCTTGCCGAGCTGAAGCGCCTCTACTCGATGATGCAGCCCCTGAGCATCGAGGAGCGCGAGATTTCCTTCTCTCTGAAGGAAGACCGTGCCGATGTCATCATTCCTGCCGCCGAGATCTTCCTCAAGGCATGCGAATACCTGAAGTGTGAAAACATCATGGTGCCCAACATCTCGCTCGCCGACTCCATCGTGGATGGACTCTACGAGAAGATGATGGCAAAAACAGAGGAATAAATCACTTCATCCACAAATAAAATAAAAGATATGTCAATATCTCAAATTTTTATGCTATCTTTGCACAGAAATGTGCGAAGGTAGCATTTTTTTGTTTACCTTTCGCCTCTTCTTGCATCATACACATAAAAAGAAAGAAATGAAGAAACTAGAAGATATAACCTATCGCCACGAGCTGATAGAACGCTACCTCGATGCTGATACCAGCGTGGAGGAAGAACTGGACAGAAAAGAAGAAGCTGATGGACAGCTGCAAATGAAAGAGATGTCCCTTGCAACTTCTAAGAAGCACGAAACAAGATGGGTACGCCTCTCTGCGATACTTCTCGCTACGGCAATGCTGGCAGGACTCATCTTCCTGCTCTTCCCTATCAAGGATTATTTCTCATCCTCTTCTGAACAACAACCTGGCCTTGCCAACCTGGTTCCTACAGAGCAGGTGGTTCGCTCGCAGCCATCTTCAGAAGATGAAGACGGGAACCTGAATGCGTACGAAAAGATGGAACGTGCCGACTCCCTCTTCCTGGCTGCAACCCAGGATATCGTGACTCCACAGGAAATGAAGTCAAGCAAGATTGCCCTTGCCAAAAGAAAGAATATCGCAGAAAGAAGCGAGAAACATGCAGAGAAGACTGCAGAAAATACAGCAGAGACCTCTTCTAAAGCAGAAAGAAGCATTCATGAAGATTTCAATCAGATTTATGAAGTAGCCTCTGCCGCCCTGCCTTCTGCCGAGCAGCTGACCATCAACCGCCAAGGCAATAACATCGTTATCTCAACCCTGGACAACGACGGCAACATGCAGCATTACGCCATCAATATCGCAGAAACGCAAGATGGTAGCTATCAGCTACTTCCTTTGGCACAGTTAAACGAATGATAAAACATTTCACGCTGAATTATAAACATTTCACGCTTATGAAAAAGTATATTTTCACCATTGCATTTGCCCTGCTGGGCATAACCAGCAGTATGGCATCCAAGGCAGATACCCTGCGTATCTACAGCATCGACGGCGAGCGCATTCCAAACTTCACCGGCAAGGAACTCATTGGTAAAACCATCAAAAATTACCAGGTAAACACCAACGTCCTGCCGGCACCCAAAAGAGATGTGATAGAGATTCATATCATCACCACTACCACACCTCCTGTCGCCAAGCCAGCCCCTCACTATCTGATCAAGGGCAGAGAGCAGGAACTGACTGAAGAGGAATTCAACAAGATTTCTCCCAGCAAGATCAAAGCCATCGATGTTTTGAAAGAGGGCAGCAAAGCCATTCAGGCAGGAGGCCTGAAAGAGGATGGCAGAAGCTACATCATCGTTACTCTGAAGAAATAACGATTATCCCACACCCAGCAGTTCTACTTCGAAAATCAGGGTAGAACCGCCTGGGATGCCCGGCTGCGAGAACTTGCCGTAGCCCATCTCGGCAGGGATATAAAGTTCCCACTGGTCGCCCACATGCATCTGCTGCATAGCCACAATCCAGCCATCAATCAGGTCGCTCAATCGCATGGCGAACGGCGTACCGCCACGGCTGGAATCAAACTTCTTGCCGTTGATAGTCCAACCGGTGTAATGGGCCGTCACGATGCTGCGTCGGCTAGGCTGTGCACCCTTCGGGTCGCCCTGCTTCAACACCTTATAATATATACCACGAGGCAGCGCCATAACGCCCTCCTCCTTTGCCTTTTCCTCCAGCCAACGCTTGTTGGCCTCAACATATTCTCTTTTTGCCATAAATCTATTTGATACTTGATATACTATGATTTTTGCGCAAAGTTACAAAAATCTATCGTATCTGCAAAAGAAAAAGGGGAACTTTTCTTCTTTTATCAAAGAAAAGCAGTACCTTTGCACCCTAATCATCAAAAAATACGATATGCCACAGACACTACATATTGCAATTATTGGTGGGGGTGCCGCAGGATTCTTTGCGGCGATAGAGGCCAAGCGCAACTTCCCTCACGCCGACATTACTATATTCGAGAAGAATTCGAAGGTGCTAGCCAAGGTGGAAATCACGGGAGGAGGAAGATGTAATCTTACCAATTCCTTTGAGGAGATTTCCGACCTGAAACAGGCGTACCCCCGAGGACATAAACTGATGAAGCGACTCTTCAAGAGATTCGACTACCAGCATGCCTACAACTGGTTTGAGGAGAACGGCGTGCCACTGGTTACGCAGGAAGACCAATGCGTGTTTCCGCAATCGCAGGATTCGCACAGCATCATCGACTGTCTGGTGAATACCGCCAAGCGACTGGGGGTGAAGATTCAATGCAACCACCAGCTCACCGCCATCACCGAACTGGAGGATGAGCGCCTGCTCCTGGATTTCAAGGTTTCAAAAGGAAAGGGAAATCTATCGGGGGCATCTTCTGCCTCTCATCCCGTTTCCGAAATCAGGCAGATGGCCTTCCACCGGGTAGCCATCACCACTGGCGGTCATCCGAAGATGGAGAGCTTCAAGCATCTCTCAGACCTGGGACATGCGATAGAGCTGCCTATCCCATCGCTCTTCACCTTCAACATCGCCGACAAGGCTTTCAAGAACCTGATGGGCACGGTGGTAGAACCTGTGTATACCAGCATTCCGGGCACCAAGCTGAAGGCAGAGGGTCCGCTCCTCATCACCCATTGGGGCATGAGCGGTCCTGCCGTGCTGAAGCTCTCATCCCATGCTGCCCGCTATCTGCACGAGAACAATTATCAGATTAAGATTTCCGTAAACTGGGTACATGAGAGCAACCGCTCGCTGGTGGAAGAGAACATCCAGGGCATCATCATCGCCAACCCGCAGAAGCAGCTGGCTAGCATCCGCCCTTACAATCTCCCATCCCGCCTCTGGCTCTTCCTGATTCAGAAGATGGGGTATGCGCCCGAGAAGAAATGGAGCGAAATGGGAAAGAAGGGTTGCAACCTGCTGATAGAAACCCTCACCAACGACCTCTATCAGGTGAACGGCAAGGGAGCCTTCAAGGAGGAGTTTGTTACCTGCGGCGGCATCAGCCTCAGCAACATCGACCTGCATACCCTGGAGAGCAAGGTGTGCCCTCACCTCTTCTTTGCCGGAGAAGTGCTCGACATCGATGCCATCACCGGCGGCTTCAATCTGCAGGCAGCCTGGACCACGGGGTATGTGGTGGGACAACATATAGGAGAATAGCCTATTCCTCTTTAGAAACAAAATCTTTCACGATGCGGGTGTATTCCTCGTGATGGTCGCGATATGCCATGGCATGAACGGATCCTTTAGCGATGAAGATGGCTTTACGGCCCTTCGTCTTTGCCTCATAAAGCGGATGAAGCATGGCGTAGGGCACGAAGGCATCCTTATCGCCATGGATAAAGAGCATCGGTTTGGTGCTCTTGCGAACCTGCTCTATCTGCTGCGCCTCGGCAAAAGACCAGCCGTAGCGATACTGGCAAAGAGCGGAAGTGGTATTCATCAGCGGGAAGGCAGGCAAGCCAAACTGGTCTTTGAGCTGAGCGGCAAACTCATCCCAGACGCAGGTGTAGCCGCAGTCCTCCACAAAGCACTTCACGTAATCGGGAGTCTTCTCTCCCGATACTGCCATCGTGGTTGCCGCACCCATCGAAATGCCGTGAATCACCTGACGGGTATTCTTCACTTTAAAAATCTCATTGGCGATTTCCGACCATCTGATGACATCCCATCTATCCTTCCATCCCATCTGGATATGGTCGCCCTCGCTCTCTCCGTGTCCGTACAGATCTGGCAGGAGCACATTATACCCCATATCGTGATTATAGAGATAGGCGATGTGCAGCATTCCCTCGGAGCGCACCTGATAGCCATGTACCACCACGGCAGTCTTTTCCGTAGTCTTCGGTGCATAGAGATAGATGGCATGGGCCTTGTAGCCCGATGGCATCGTGACAAAGGTATCCTTCACACAATGGTGCTGATACACGGAGTCCATCCAGCCAACCATCCAGGGGCACTCGTTCTTCATTCTGTTCTTCCAATGCTCAGCCGTCATTCTCTCCTCCTTCGGATAGTTGAGCGAATAATTGAGCATATAGTTGCTGGCACCATACAGTCCCAGCACCACAAGCACCACCAAGCCCAGAGCCGAAGCAATGCCTATCTTTCTCATCGTTTTCTGTTTCATCTTCATTCTTTTTGCTATTAAAAATATCTATTATAGAGTTTCCGCTGCAAAATTAAGGAAAAAGATGGAAATGGCAAAGAAACGGAGGAAAAAATCCTGTTAAATTGAAGCTATAATCTGCTCTTTTCTGCATTACCAGCACCCGTACCCTTATACTTGCTCTTGGTGGCATTGAAGTTATAAGTTACCGTCAGAGCAAAAGAACGAGAATTCATCTTGCACTTCTTGAACATAGACATACATGTAGCAAACGACTTCTGATTATCGTTCAGACCATGGAAGAGATCGTTTGCCTCCAACTGAATGCTAAGACTTTTCTTTAGCAACATCTTCTTGACAGAAAGATTCAAAGCACTGACACTACCCACTTCTGAGAAGCCAGAACTATGAGATGAAGATATGAAATAATCTACATTAGCCGACCAATCGTGACTCAAGGAAAACCAGTTGTTCAACCGAACAGAGAATTGAGGCTTGCGGAGATTACCATGATAACCATACTTCTCACCATTCACAAACTGTTGTTCAAAATCCAACTCCCACATCGGATGCCAAAAACCAAACACAGGAGTTGCCACTAAAGATAAGTCCATTAACTGTAAATAATCTATATTATAGGGCTTACTAAGCAGAATATCTGAGGTTGCATCATATAGCATTTCAAGAGTGGTGATGGCATGTTTGTTATAACCATAATTGGCAGAAAATCCTAACCAACCATACTGAACATCCCATCCTAAATTATATATATTGGTAGGAAGCAAGGAAGGATTGCCACCCTCATAAATATAACGGTTGTCATATCTGGTAAAACCGGAAAGGACATCATAAGAAGGACGCTGAGTTTTCATCGATGCACTCCACTCCATCTGAAGTTTCCCCTTCTGATAACCAAGAGAGAATGTAGGGAACACATTATCGTATGTCCTATTCATCTCCCGTTCAGAGCAGTCATGACTTACATGCTCATATCTTGCTCCAGCCTGTAAGCCAATATGATTGCCTATAGCCAGATCGATATTGGCAAATGCTGCAAAGTTTTGCTCTTCTATCCTACTGTCAGAAGTGGCGATATACTCCTGTTCGTTCTGATAGAAATTATGAACATGACTATTGGTATATTCTGTTCCAACATTGAGATTTACTTTTTCAGAAAGAGGATAACCCAATTCCAACTTACCAGCCAACATACGGCGTTTGTTTCTTGTTATACTGTTCACATCACGTGAGCCAAGTTCCTCACTCATTTCTACGGCATCTTGATAAGTCTTATCAGAAGACCAAAGAGCGGTAGCGTTCAGATTCACACTCATCTTGCCCAGTTTTCCCTCATAGTAGGCATCCGCCTCATGAACAGGACCTTGAATCGTACTACTTTCATCGTCATCATACTTCACTTTGCCTGCATGCTTCCCATCTTCCTTCACCTCATAGTCTGACTGCAGATTGAAATATTCATAGGTATTATTATAGACACTATAGAAGACACCAAATGAATTGTTATCATCTATCTGGTAGTTCATTCCCCATTTTCCGTATGGATTATGGGAACGCAACGTTCCTGAATAGGGCATCGCCAAGTTTACCTGATGCTGATTACCCATAATCGTGGTCTCCGTAGTTTGAGAAAGATGACGATAGGTGTCATTCCATGCCAAGAGCGAGAAGATATCCAAGCCACCCATGCGATAATTGAGATTTAAATTCTCTATCCAATTATTCTTTTCGACAAAGGAATACTTGGAATAGAGACTGCCACTCAAACCCATTCCCTGTTTTTTGATGGTATGTATGCGAATAACAGACCCCACCTCGGCACTATATTGTGCACCAGGATTGGTAATGACATCCACACTTTTCACCTCCTTAGAAGAGAGATGCTGCAATTCCTTGGTATCGGTAACTTTTCTGCCATTGATATAAATCTCAGGAGTACCTTTTCCGAATACGCTACAACCTCCATCAGCGTTCACTCTTACACGAGGAATCTGTTTCAATAAGTCGGAAACCATACCTACATCGCTCAACAATGTACCCTGAACCTGGGTCTGGAATCCACCATGGGTCAACTTGGTACGAGGGCGAACCGCCTTCACAATCACCTTCTGCAGGTTCATCGTTGCCTCCTTCAGAGTAATTGAACCAATCTTACCTGTATTATATGTATTGCTTGTCGTAATATAGCCCACGCAACTTACTCTTACTATCACCTTTCTGGCTCCGCAGGGAATCACGAACTGGCCGTTCTCATTCGTCACACCGCCATTAATCAATGAAGAGTCACGAACATTCAGCAGGGCTACATTGGCGAAATCTACAGGGCGATGATGCGTATCCACAATGCGACCTATCATCTTGGTGGGAGTCTTCTGCGTACACTCCACAAAGATGTTTTCGCCATCTATCGTCATCTTCATCGGATAGAAACCCATAATCTGGCGGATGGCATCCGGAGCTGTTCGCTTCACGATACTTGTGGTAACCGTGAAATCTTCCAGTTCATCATACATAAAGTTGATACGATAATCCTTGGTGCTCTTGGCAAGGATGGTGAGCGCTTCTGACATAGAAGTGTTGCGGAAGCTGCGGGTGATGCGTTGGGCATAGATGGTCTGAAGAGAAAGGCTCATCAAACCTGCCAGCAGCATGATATATCTTAATCTTTTCATCTTATTCCACGATTAAAGTTTGACCTTCATGACGAATATTCACTTTCTCGAAATGATTCATCAGTTCGATGATATCATCCAGACTCATGTTCTTCTCCAGTTGCAGGAAGAAACGGATATGGCGAGCCGACTCGTTCTGATAAGTTACCTGGAGATGGAAATGCCCGGCAATAGGAGTAAGGATATTCTGAAGTTCAGCGTTTTCGTAAACCAATGGGAGCTGGGCAAGACTTGCAGAATCTGTCTTTTCTTCTATGTTGGATTTCTGAGGAGCAGAAACCTGCTGGATAGAATCCTTTCGGGATGCCACGAGTTCGGTATTGTGCTTATCTGATGCCTGATGAGAACGGGTTACCAGATGAATGGCAGCAAAGGTGATACCGGAGACGACAAGGACGGCAGCAACGGCAGCCACCTTTCTCATCGGGCTCCAGAGAGGAAACGACTTGGCGGTTTGCTGGGTTTCAGCATTCTGACTCATCTCTTCTTTCTGCTGCTTTTCTTCTTTCAGTTTCATCTCATCTTTCAGTTTCTCCCATTCTGCATCAATCGATGGCATCTTCATCCCTTCCTTCGACTTGGCGAAATCCAGAGACTGTCGGGTCTCTATCAGCTGCTGATAGAGTTCGTTCACTTCCTCATCGCCCAGAAGTTCATCCTTCTGGGTTTCGGGATACTTTTCGGGATGCTCCAGGAGATCGAGGAGCATATCCCATTTCTGAGAATCCATCTTCTGAGGATCTATGTCAGATAATTCATGTTTCATTTTCTTTCCTTTCTTCATTTTAGGGTTATTATTTTCCTTTCAACTTTTCTCTGAGCGTTCGCAAACCTTTCACGATATGCTTGTTCACTGCCGAGACACTGATGCCCAGCTCCTCCGCCGTATCCTTATACGACATTCCTTCCCGATAGCACAATCGGATGACGGAAGCAGTCTGGTCGGTCAGGTCGTGGTCGATGCAATCCACGGCAGCCTGCCATCGCTCTTCCAGACGAGAAGGTTCTTCCCCCGTCAATTTCTCTTCCGAGAGAGGGAGAAGCCGTTTCAGTCTTTCATCTCTCTTCTTTCTGGCTATAAGATTGATGCAGGCATTCTTCACGCTCCGCATCAGGTAAGCCCGGTCTGGAACCAGCTGTTTATCCCACAATCTGGAGAACACGTCACTCACAACATCCCTCGCCTCCTCATTATCATGGAGCAAGGCAAAGGCGAAGCGATACATCTGCTCGTAATGGTCGTGGAACAGCCGTTCCATCCGCTGTTCATTTTCTTCTGTCATCACGTCATTTTCTTCTTGTTTCTACTCTTATATACAAGCTTTTCTGAAATCAATTACCCCTAAAATGAAGAAATCTTCTACTTTCTTTGGAAAAGCAATGCAAAGATAATCCTAATTTCATCATAAGACTAATAAATAATAGTTAAAAAACATATCTTCTCTTCATTTTTAAGTTAATTTATAAACAACTTAAAGAAGATTGTATTATCTTTGCAACGAAATAACTTAAAAGTTAAGCTTATGGAACAGAAGTACAACATAGAGCTTATAGAAGAGTATGAAGATATAAACTTCTATAGTATTCATCTTGAAGGAGAAGAACTCTCTGAATTTGAAAATTTCTTTGAGAAATTTCCAGAAGGATGTTCTTACGATGAAGAAATAGATGTCGTCATTTCATGGTTGGACAAAATCTCCGAACGAGGAGCTTTGGAACGTTATTTCCGTCCGGAAGGCCACTATGGAGATGGTGTTGGAGTTATCCCAATAGATATTGGTAACAAGATTCGACTCTACTGTATCAGATTATCTAATAAAATTCTGATTTTCGGAAACGGAGGAGTCAAAGATGCTAAAAGTTGGCAACAAAGTACAACACTAGCTCCCTATGTAAAACTCTTGATAGATACAAGTCGTTTCATTCAATCGAGAATCAAAGATGGAACAATTGTATTAGTTGACAAAGAAATAATTGGAAATTTAAACTTTACAAGAAATGAGAAGAAGTAAGATTTTAGAAGAACGCCGCAAACATGTTGATCCTGAGATTCGCCGGTCTGTAGATTTGTCTTTCCAAATCGTAGATAGGATACATGACATTCTGGTTTCTAAAGGGATGAAGCAGAAAGACCTAGCCCTTCTACTCGGAAAACGGGAAGCGGAAATAAGCAAGTGGATGCGGGGAACACATAATTTTACAATAGACACTCTTGTATCTATTGAGGATGCTCTCCAAGCTCCGATATTAAATGTCGTCCATCAGGATTTAGAAATATGTGTATAAAATTTTAATCGGTCAAGCAAAGAGCAAAACAATAAGGTTTTGTCTTCGCTTGACCGATTGTCATATATTCATTGTTTATTAAGAGAGTTTCTTCCTAACAAGAACTACAAGCGACTCTTTTCTTCATTGCCGGCTCCTGTGCCTTTGTACTTGCTGTTAACAGAGTTGAAACGATAGCTTATAGTTAGCTTAACAGCTTGCGAATCGCTATAGTTCCATTTATCGAGCAACATACTTGTACCATAGGTAAACATAGAGTTACGGGCTGTACGAAAGACATCCGTTGCCTGAAATTGAAAAGTCCATTGTTTAAACTTCTTTGTTATTCCCAAATTCAACTGAAAACTCGGCTTCAGGGTTGCTATCGTATTATCACCAGAAGTATGCCCTATCATATCAGCCGTCAGTATATAACCTTTTGAAATAGAGAAAGAATTAAACCAATTGGTCATCAACAACGGATTGTTCAACTTAAGCATTTGCCCATAATGAACCATTTCAAAATTCTGTCCCATCAATACCAAAGACAAGCGAGGAGACCAAATCCCTATACTTGGCGACAATGATAGAACTGCCGTATATGTATTCATGTGGGAACGATTGACATTCGTTAGAATGTTGAGCGGTTTACCTTCACCCGGCTGCAAATCTATCGTATTCACTATGAAGTCATTGATATGTTGAAAACTGAAATTTAAATATACCCATTTGTATAATCCTGCGAAGGTTATGTCATGGATAATTTCAGGCTTCAGAAGAGGATTTCCCTTTTCATAAGTGAAGACGTCATCATATTGCATATTGCTGCTCAATTCCTGATAAGACGGACGACGAGTCTTCATCGTATAATCCAACGAGAAATTGGCTTTGCCTATCGGAAATGATAAACTTGCATTCGGAAACAATTTATCATACCAACGACTTTGTCCATCAATCCAGATTCCTTTCTCATAATAATCAGAAACGGTATGTTCATACCTCAGACCTGCTTCTAAATCAATTTTTCCCAATGGAAGATAATAGGTCAAGAATCCAGCCAACTTATTTTCCCTGATATGGTCATCTGTAGAAGCTATTATCTGTTCCACATTGTTGTAAGTTTCCTTGCGGTCTGTATAGATAAACTCACCACCACCTTCTAGCTTTCCTTTCCCAACAGGATAAGACAGCGCCAATTTAGAAGCAGCCATTACATTGTCCGCCTTGTTTGTGCTGTTAACATTGCTTTCACCAGAAGCACTACTCTGCTCCTTAATATTCTGCACAGCCTTGTTCTGGCTAACAACCAAGTCATTATCAAAAACGACATTCCATTTTCCGAATTCTCCCCGATAATAAGCATTCACATAATGAGCAGGAGGCGTCTTGCGATTCCATTTCATATCATAAGATATGGATTCCAACTCTGTCCCATTCTTCATTACACGTTGATATGTAGGCCATGAAGCAGTACTATTGGGTAAAAAGTTTACATTATAAGTAGCACCTATGGAATGTTTCTCATTGAAGACATAATTGAAACCTATCTTTGTGGCAATTTGGGCTTTGCTTTTGGGGAATATCCCGATGTCGCTATGCATTTGCCACATTTCTCCATCTTTAATGACAGTCTTTTTATCTATCTGATGCTGATACCTTTGCGTCAAATCATGATAAAGACTTCCAAATATATCCAGTCCTCCTCTACGCCAGTTTAAATTACCGCCCTCAGACAAAGATGTAAAATGTCCCTGCCGAGCCATAGAAGTAAACCCACCGCTCAGTCCATCACCTTGTTTCTTATTCGTTCTAATCACAATGACAGCCTTTACCGTAGCATCATATTTTGCTCCAGGATTGTTGTTGAGAGTTACGGAGGCGATGTCTTTGGAACTTATTCTATCCAGTTCCCCCTCATCCGTCAACTTCCTTCCATTCACATATACCAATGCTTCACCCTTGCCATAAACACGATATTTTCCATCACTGCCATAAACACTCGGCACTTGCGCCATAACATCGTTGGCAGTACCAGCTTCGCTCAAAGGTGTTCCTTTCACCTGAGTAACAAGTCCTTCATTCGTCATCTCAAAGGTTTTACGATGTCCTTTCACAACCACCTTCTGCAGGTTCATTGTTGCCTCTTTCAGAGTTATTGTCCCTATCTTACCTATATTAAAGGTATTGCTTGCCGTAATATAGCCCACACAACTTACTCTTACTATTGCCTTTCTGGCTTCGCAGGGAATCACGAACTGGCCATTCTCATTCGTCACGCCACCATTTATCAATGAAGAATCACGAACATTCAGCAGGGCTACATTGGCGAAATCTACAGGGCGTTTCTTATTGTCGATGATGCGGCCTATCATCTTGGTGGGAATCTTCTGCGTACACTCTACCATGATATTATCCTCCACCTGCGTCATCCTGATGGGATAGAATCCAATCAGTTGCATGATGGCATCGGGAACACTCTGGTTTCGGATGCTCTTGGTTACCCTGAAATCTTCCAGTTCATCATACACAAAGTTGATGGTGTACTTATGCTGGCGGGCGTTCAAATCCTTCAACGCCGCAGAGAACGACACATTATTATATTGTCGGGTAATGCGCTGGGCATAAGACTGCTGAACCCAAAGCAACAGGAAGAGAAGCAGAAGCTCTCTGATAAGCTTGCCGCTAACGGGCATTGGTTTCCAAAAATCTCTCATAAATATATCCTCCTATCTTATTTCACCATCAATGTTCCGTCAATATACTCTATCTGTATGCGGTCGAAAGCATTCAAAATCTCCAGGTTCTGCTCCAAAGTCTTCGTCTTGTTCCAGTTGAAGAAGAGACGGATGTGCTGGGCACCGGCATCCACATACTCCACCTTGACATGATAGAAACCGGATAACTGAGCCAGGATGGTTCCCAATTCAGCATCATCAAACACCACCGGCTTCATATCAAGCGAATCCTTGTTCTCTGCTGTTGCAGCACGAAGACTGTCATTCGTCAGCGCCTGGGTTGTTGCCAACTGTTCTGTCGCAGCCTTGTTATCCGCAGTCTGATCAGAAGCCGAGAACCCCAACCAGCCATTGTGAATCGCAGCCAAGGCTACACCCGAAAGGAAGATGATGCCAACGATGGATGCGGCAATCTTCATCCGGTAGCGATAAGCGTCCTTGGATTTGCCGGCATCTATTGCCATCTTATCCTCGTGATGTGCCTGAACAAACTCCTTCCAAGCCTCATCCACATCCACTTTCTTCGGATTGGCTTTCTTGCCAGCCATTCTCGCCATCGCCAGTTCATGGAAGAACTCCTTCACTTCCTCATCGTCAAGCAGGCGCTCCACCTGCTCGTCGGTATATTTCTCGGGATGCTCCTGCATATCAAAGAGCATCATCCGCTTTTCGTCTTTACTCATGTTTGTCATTGTCTTGCTCATTTAAATTGTTCCTTAATCCAGTCCATCGCCTTCGAGAGATGGTTGAATACCGTCACCTTGCTCACTCCCACTTCATCAGCCACCTCCTGATAAGATTTCTCCTGAAGATAGCGCAGACGGAAAATGAGTTGCCGGATAGGCGGTTCCAGGTCTTCGATGAGAAGCATCAGCCGGTCGAGCCGTTCGTCGGTCTCTTCCGAGAGAATCACGTCGGCATCATCCAGCAGCAGCTTCGCCACCCTTTCCTTCACGCTCTTATGAGCTATCAGGTTGAGACAGCGATTGCGTACGCTCCGCATCAGATAACCTTCCTCACTCTCAGGCACCAGAACCACATCATCGGCAAGAATCTGGGCGAATACTTCACTCACCACATCCTTGCTCTCGTCATCATCCGAAAGAATGCATCTGGCCAGATTGTACATCTTCGCGTAATGCTGACGGAATAACTGTTCTATGTCCTTTTTTCTGTTCATATACTATCTATACAGTTGAGCCAAGCGAAAAACTAAGCAAAACATCAACTTTTTTGTTTTTTCCTTTAAATCCAAATCGAAATAACCAAGAATCTCCCCGGATTTGAATGCAAAAGTACACAATCTATCGGAGATAGAAGACAAATGGTAAGGATAAATCGATTTTCAGTTGATTTATTTGTTCATTCCAACATTTTTTAGTACTTTTGCCCACCAAATTACGAACAAGTAAATAAGATTGGTATAAAAATAGGTATTACCAAGATAAAATAAAGAATAGATTAGATAAAGGAGAATAAGATTATGTCAACGATTATTTATCCATCACCGATATTCGGTCCGGTAAACTCTCGCCGTCTGGGAGTTTCACTGGGCATCAACCTCATGCCATCTGATGGCAAGGTCTGCTCATTCGACTGCGTTTATTGCGAATGCGGATTCAACGCCGACTTCCGTCCTAAGAAGAAGCGCCCTACCCGCGAGGAGGTAAGAGAAGGATTGGAGAAAGTTCTGAAAGAGCGCCACGACAACAACCAGCCTCTGGACGACATCACCTTCGCAGGAAACGGTGAACCAACGGGACACCCAGACTTCAAGGGAATCGTGGAAGATACGATGGAACTCTGCAAGAAATATTTCCCTGAAGCACAAGTATCCGTACTCAGCAACGCCACCTATATATATAAGGAGGAAGTGAGAGAGGCGCTGATGCTCGTGGATAACAACATCCTGAAACTGGATACCGTGGATATGGATTACATCAAGAAGCTGGACCGCCCTCAGCAGCCTAACTACGATGTGAAGGATGTAATCAAATATCTGAAGATGTTTAAGGGGCACGTCATCATCCAGACCATGTTCCTGAGAGGTGACGGTTTGGACAATACCAGCGAGCATTTCGTAGCTCCTTGGCTGGAGGCAGTGAAAGACATCCAGCCTCAGCAGGTAATGGTTTATACCATCGCCCGTGAAACACCAGACAAGTTGCTGGAAAAGGCACCAAAGGAAGTACTCGATGCCATCAAGGACCGTGTAGAGGCACTGGGCATCAAGTGTACAGCCAGCTATTAAGAGATAATCAGGATAAGAAAGAAAAGCAAGTAGAAAAAAGAAAGAATGAAAGCGAAAAGTAATATCCTTATTATCAGCGACATGTGTGGCTACGGAAAGGTATCTGCCGCAGTTCAGATGCCTATCCTCTCTTATATGGGACTCGACGTGTTCAATCTGCCAACCATGCTCATCAGCAACACCTTCCCATACGGCAAGTATGCCATTCTGGAATGCACTTCGTATATCGAGGAAGCCTTGCAGAAGTGGAACGAACTGGGCATTCACTTCGATGCCATTACCACGGGTTTCATGGCTTCGGAGCGTCAGGCAAAGCTGGTGGCACGCTATTGCAGGGAACAGGCTGCGCTGGGCACCGACATCTATGTGGATCCCGTGATGGGCGATTACGGCAAGCTCTATGGTGGAGCCAGTGAGAGTACCGTGAGATGCATGAAGGAGATGCTGAGCGTATCACATCTCTGTTTTCCCAACTATACCGAGGCTTGCCTGCTGACGGATTCGGAATACAAGGAAGAGGGAATCTCGGAGAAGGAAGCCTATGAACTGATAGATAAACTGAGAGCCATCGGTTCCCACTCCGTGCTCATCACCTCATGCATCGTAGAGGGGCAGCATGCCGTGGTAGGTTTCAATCATCTTACAGAAGAGTATTTCCTCCTGCCCTACGAAGAAATCCCCGTTCAGTTCCCGGGCACCGGCGACATCTTCTCCAGCATCATCGTGGGCAGACTGAAGGATGGCGATCATCTCCGCCATGCCACCCGCATCGCCATGGATACCCTGCGCAACTGGATAGACATCAACAAGGATGACAAGGACAAGAACCGAGGAATTCCGATAGAAAGGCATCTGGGGGACTTGTAGATTGCCATTTAGCAAACACAGAAGCAAGGGAATACCAATTAAGTTATAATGGAAAAGAAAGAAACAAATACACTCAGTATATTTCAGCGCCCGGTATGGGTAAGCCTGTTCGCCCTTACGGCTGCTATCTCGTGGGGATGGGCTTACCCATTGATAAAAATGGGAATGGAGGAATATCAGATTACAGCAGACATGACCGGAAGCAAGATGCTTTTTGCCGGCATCCGCTTCTTCATCTCCGGCATCATCATCCTTGCCATCGCCAGAAGCTCGCATCGTAAATTCGGATTCAAGAAGAATGCTGTCCAGAAGGAGAATCATGATGTTCAGAAGAATGGAAGCTTCAGTTTCCTGACGAATACAAATGTCTGGTTCCTTCTCCTCTATGCACTCCTCAACACCACCCTTCATTATGCCTTCTTCTATTTTGGACTCTCGCATAATGCAGGAGCACGTTCGGCGATACTCAATTCGATGAGCGTCTTCACGGTGGTTATCCTTGCCTGCATCTTCTTCAAGAGTGACAGGATGACGTGGCGAAAGGCTTTAGGCTGCATCATCGGATTCCTGGGCATCCTTGCCCTGAACCTTGGCGGAAAGGAAAGCGGAAGTTTCACATTCCTGGGCGATGGTATGATTATCCTCAATGCCCTGTGTGGAGCCAGTGCTTCCCTGCTGACCCGAGGATTGAGCAAGAGGGTGGATGTTTTCGTAGGAACCGGTTATTCGCTGAGCATCGGTGGAGCCTTGCTGGTGATTCCTGCATTGTTAATGGGTGGCTATCTGCCAGTCATCAGCCTCTGGGGCATCACCATCCTTCTGCTGCTCATTGCCATCTCAACCATCAGTTTCGCTCTCTACAACAAATTATTGAGCTGCAATCCCGTAGGAAAGGTAGCGATATACAATTCGCTCATCCCCGTAGTAGGAGCCATCACCTCCTGCCTCTGTCTTGGCGAAACCTTCTACTGGAAGTATCTGATAGCAGGCGCATTGGCTACTGCCGGAATTTATATCATCAATAAAGGGAAGAAATAAATTTCGGCTGTTGCCCATGCAACCCATATAGAAAGCAAAGCCAACTATTTCAAGATACCCGTTTCGCGCTCCTCATTGTTGATATTCCGCTGTATCTTACGGTATTCCTTTCCCCGATTGATATTCCAGGTAACACCGATACGGAGCAAATTACCTCCCGAATTGTCATAACCACGAACCTGCTTACGGAGCAAGGCATTGACGATTTCTGCTGAATAGGATTTCGGATGAGCCATAAACGGATTATGCATATAGAGCGTAAAATCGAAATCACCTATATGATAACTGGCTGAGGCTGCCAATGAAGGAGGATTATGTCCGATTTTCTCTCCCTCCATAAAGTTCCAACCGTTATCAGCATACAGCATCACAGTCCATTTTCCCCAATACCCCTGTAATGTTCCACTATAATTATAAGCGGTATAACAATGACTGTACTCATCGCCCTTATTGAAAAAACGATCAATACCTGCGTTCACAGATAATATAAGGTGGTCGGGGATAATGTCAAACCGGGTATCATTCGTAAGATACAACATATTACAATGGGGCTGATTCGCCTGGGTATAAAGAAACTGATCATTTTCCGTGCGGGTGTATTTCGCCAAATTACAATGACGATTGATGCGATAATTCAAGGTAAAATCAGTATTTATCCTTGGTTTACTGAAAGAGAATACTACCCAGTTCTCATATATACTGTTAGGCTTAAGCGAAGGATTACCCACAGTCCATTCCATACTGTTCTTTCGAATACGGGTATCCGAAATCATAGCTATCTGCGAAATATGCTGTGATAATTCACTTCCCAAGCGAATCTGAAACGAAGATGTCAAGCAATAAGCCAATGTGAGTTTCGGACGACAAAGCCAAAAACTAAAATCCTCATCTCCCTGTCGATAAGTCTGATTACTCAACCCGAAGCCAGCTACATAAGTTAAACGGGATGTTCCTTCCTTGAATTGCCCCAAACTTCCCTTGATTTGTGCAAAACCATAAATACCCAATGAACGGATACCATTCTCGCTAACCACATCACCCAAATACTGATTATCCATATATTTCCAGTTCAAGTTGGTTCCTGCAGAAAAAGTAAAGGGTTTCAACCGGTTTTCATAGATAGCCTCGGCTATGAGCGAATAGGTCTTTCCATCTACCTGATATTGATAGGGTTCGCCCTCACCTTCATAATAGGCTCCTTTGGTGTGGATATAAGTGCCCAAAACATCTGCCGACAAAGACTGATGCTTGCCCAACTGATGATAGAAATACAAATCGAGAGCAGGAGTAAAATCCCTACCCTTGCTGGTTCTGTAAACAGGATACGCAGGCTTTCCAGATTCAGAAAACCACATCTCATTCGATGTATAAGGCTGATTGCTGAAATCCGTGGTAAGCGTTGTCTGGAATACATATAAGGCAGAATCAGCCAGATTATACTTCAACTGCAATGTATTATCATAATTTCGAGTTGCCCCATGCATGATTTTTCGAGATATCTGATACTCAGAACCATCATGTAGAAGATATTGAGCATCCTCATTATATTCGGATGCCTTATTATCCACATAAGCCTGCTGATATAAAATATTCAATTGGCTCTTGCCCTTGCTGACGGATGCATAGACATCGTTCGAACCGAGCTTGGTAGTTAGCGCATTAGTCAGGTTGAAGCCCAAACTGCCACCCGATGAAGCCCTGCGGGTATGAATATCTATCACGTATGCAATATTCTTTCCATATCTTACGCCAGGACTGTCGATATAATCTACACTCATAATAGAAGCTACATCCAGCATCTGCACGTCATGCATATTGGCGAGAATGCCATTGATACGAATCTGCACTTCTCCTTTATTATCGGTAGCAGAAATGGAACGGCCAGCCTCATCAACCCTGATATGAGGCAAAGCCAACTTTCCTAAAAGCGAAAAGCCAGAAAAAGAACGCTGCTTCTGAATATCGCTTGGGAATATCAACTTGCCATCTTCCTTGTTGACTACTCGTGCCGCCTTCACAACAACCTCTTGCAAGGCTATAGAATCATTCGATACCTTCTGGATCTCCTGGGCACGTATTTCTACACAAGAGATCAATGCCCACAGCATCACCATAGCTGTTAACAATTTACTTTTCTTCATTGTCATCATATACTTTTCTAAAACTTGTTTTCTGCTGCAAAGGTATCAAAAAGAGAAGACCGAAGCGAAAAATATGGCTGACATGAGTCTGACATTTATCAATTAACGAATATTATATCTAGTTTTATACCATCTTTCATAGAATTTCTGTACTTTTGCATTTGAATCTTTAAACAGTATATCATTTAAACAGAATAGATAATATGAAACTGAAAGCATATCATTCCATCCTCATCTTCGCCATCCTTGTGATGTCTGCGGCATTCTCCAGCGTAAGCAACTACCGCAAGGCACAGTATGCCATTGTACAAGATATGAACAAAGCTTTGGCTCTGACTCTTCAGGAAAATAAATACCAATGGATTACGCCTGATACCATCCAGAGCTACCGCTCACATCTCAGCATCGACCTGCTGAAGTCGACCAGTAATCTCTGCTATGTGATAGAAGACAGAAGAAGAGACAAGAACAATTCCCAGCTGGTAAATAGCGCCAACCTGCTCAGCAGCAAAGAGATGCTTCTCAACGAGCATTCTATCCAAAGTTATGCTAACTGTTCAATGGCAGATGTTTTGAGTATGAGCAACCAGCGGACATCTTTGACGCTTACCCTCATGGCTATGATTTGGGCAATTGCATCGCTATACTATCATCGCAGAAAACAACCCTGGAATCATGAGGCCGATATATTCGGCACCATATGCTATTCTCAAGACGAGGATTCCTTCTACAATCAGGAAAGCGGACAAGCCATCAAGTTTACTCCGATGCAGCACCAGCTGATGCAACTCTTCTTCGACAATACGCATCATCAACTCTCCAAACAGGAGATTTGCGATGCTCTTTGGCCCAAGAAACCGGATGCCAGTGAAACGCTCTATACCTTGATTCGCCGTATCAAACCGGTGATTGAGCAGAATAGCAACCTCATGATTGAATCGGAAAGAGGCAAGTCTTACCGACTGATAATCAGATAAGTTCAGAAATGTCAGCCAAATGTCATACTTGTTATTTGGCTTTTTCCCATCTTCTTCATACCTTTGCAGCTAAAATACAAAAGGAGCAAAGACATGAAGAAGATTTTTTTGATAGCAGTTGTCTTGCTGATGATGATAAACTTCATCATCAACTATCATCATGAGGTTACGAAAGAGCTGCATACACCTATGTCGGATTTCAAGACCAAGGTAGAGATGGCGCCCATGAAGGAATACAATGATCCGGACTTCGGCTACGTTGTCAAATATCCCTGCTTCTTCCAGCAGGAGGATACTTCGGTATCGGGATACCAGGGCTATGCCCGCTTCTCATTCACTAATCATGCCAACATCATCCTGGAGAGTTACGTTACCCCCAACTATAGCAACACCCTCCAGGCTTGTGCCGATTCTCTAGCCCAGAAGCTTCATTCGGAGCGGACGATGCAGGCATCGAATAAAGCATTCATCCTCTCCGGTCCTGTCTATGAAAACGGAGTAAGAGTAGATGGCTACAGTCATTACGATAAATTCATCAAGAGTGGCAGAATACTCTTCGTTTATTCCCTCACCTATCCCGACAGTTACAAGCCAGCCATGCCCCGACTGTTCAAACTCATAGACGACTGGAAGGTTTTAGGGGCATATTAATCTGCCTTGAAGATATCCTCACGAGCCTCTTGGAATTGTATAAAAACTGCTTTCTAAGAAGATAAAACACTTGATTATTTGCATATATCAAATAATAATTGTACATTTGCGGTGGAAATATAAACATCGAAGATTATGTCAATATTCAGTCGCCTCTTTGAAAGGAAAAACAATCTCACCGTAAGTTCTGACATCAAGAAGAAAGATGCCAGAAGCAGGAACATTGCCTTCGTGGATACCGAAGTGGGACTGAAAGACCATAAAATACACGACATCGGAGCATTGCGTTATGACGGAGCCACCTTTCACCAAGCATCGCAGACGGCACTGAACAAGTTTCTGCAAGAAGGAAAGGTTGACTATATCTGCGGTCATAACCTCATTCATCACGATGCCCGCTATCTCCAACTCAACGGCATACTGATAGATACCCTCTATCTCTCCCCCCTTCTCTTCCCCAAGCGCCCTTACCATCATCTGGTAAAGGACGACAAACTGATGAGCGAGCAGATGAATAATCCAGTCAATGACTGCGAGAAAGCCAAGGAACTGTTGATGGATGAAATCGCTGCATGGAATCAATTATCAGAAAGGAAGAGGAAAATCTTCACCTTGCTGCTACAGCATGAAGAGGAATTCAGAGGATTCCTAATGTATGTGGGAGCCATCGAAAAGGATGATGCAATGATAGGCGTTTCAGAATTCATTCTTTCTGAATACAAGAATCATATTTGCGCCCATGCCGACATTCCGGCACTTGCAGCCCAGTCGCCTTGTGGCTTGGCATACGCCTTGGCTCTCATAGACACAGACGATTACCAATCTGTTACCCCAGGTTGGGTACTCTTCCATTATCCCGAAGTAGAACATATCATCTATATGCTCTGCCATACCCAATGCACCGATGGCTGCGAGTATTGCAACCGCATGCTCGACATTCATCACAACCTGAAACAACTCTTCGGCTATGATGCCTTCCGTACCTATGACGGCGAACCGCTGCAGGAACAGGCATCGCAGGCAGCAGTGGATGGTAAGTCATTATTGGCGATATTTCCTACGGGTGGCGGCAAGTCGCTCACCTTCCAGTTGCCAGCCTTGATGGATGGCAGAACCATTCATGGACTCACCGTGGTTATCTCGCCTCTGCAATCATTGATGAAAGACCAGGTAGATAACCTCGCAGACCGCGGCTTCACCGATGCCGTAACCATCAACGGTCTCCTCGACCCTATCTCCCGCTCCCTAGCCATCGAACGAGTACAGAGCGGAGATGCCACCTTATTATATATAGCACCAGAGATGTTGCGCTCCAAAACCATCGAGCGCATCCTGATGGCTCGGCATGTGGTGAGATTCGTCATTGATGAAGCTCACTGCTTCTCTGCATGGGGACAAGACTTCCGTGTGGATTACCTATACATCGGCAAATTTATCAAGGAATATCAGGAACGCAAGTTTGGCAAGGATGCAATGGCCCGCAACCATGGTCAAACCCTGATACCCGTATCTTGCTTCACCGCCACTGCAAAACAGAAGGTGGTGCAGGATATCTGCGACTATTTCAAGCATTGGCTGGGCACCGACCTTCAGCTCTTCGCCTCATCAGCCTCACGTACCAACCTGCACTATTCCGTTATTCACGTAGATAGTGACGGCAACAAATACAATCTTCTGCGCTCGCTGGTAGAGCAGGCAGATTGCCCTACCATCATCTACGTATCCCGCACCAAGCGAACCCGGGAACTCGCCCAGAAACTGACACGTGACGGCATATCCGCCCTGCCCTATAATGGCAAGATGGATGCCGATGAGAAGATACACAATCAGGATGCCTTCATGAGCGATAAGGTTAGAATCATCGTTGCCACCTCCGCCTTCGGCATGGGAGTAGATAAGAGCGATGTGGGTCTGGTTATCCACTACGACATCTCCGACTCTCTGGAGAACTATGTACAGGAAGCAGGACGTGCAGGAAGAGATCCACACCTCAATGCCAAATGCTATGTACTCTATAGTGACGAGGACTTGGACAAGCACTTCATCCTGCTCAACCAAACCAAGCTGAGCATCAGCGAGATACAACAGGTATGGAAAGCTATTAAGGATTTTACCAAGCAGCGCCCACATGTAAGTTGTTCGGCACTGGAGATAGCCCGCCAAGCCGGTTGGGATGACTCGGTATCCGACATAGAAACCCGTGTTCGCACCGCCCTATCTGCTCTAGAACAGAGCGGATACATAGAGCGTGGCAACAACATTCCGCACGTCTATGCCACAGGTATCACCGTCAAGAACATGGACGAGGCAAGACTGCGCCTCACCGAATCACCCCTGTTCTCGGAAGATGAGATGCAGAATGCCATCCGCATCATCAAGTCGCTCATCACCCAGAAGCATATAGCCAAGGCACAGGATAGCGAGGCTGAATCCCGCATCGATTACCTCGCCGACATCCTAGGACTCAGCAAACGAGACGTCATCTCCTCCGTTGACCGAATGCGCCAGGAAGGCATCCTTGCCGATACCCGTGACATCTCTGCCTATCTGCAAGACATCAGCGACAAGCAACGCAAGCCTCAGCAGATGCTGGAGAACTTCGCCAAACTGGAAAGATACATTCTGGAACATATCCCGGATGAATCGCTGCACATCACATACAAGCAACTCAATGACAATGCCGTACACGACGGCATCAACACTTCAACCGAAAAGAAAATCCGCACACTGCTATACTTCCTGGCAGTGAAGAGATATGCGCACAAGAAGGAAGACGGCGTCCGCAATCTTATCGTGACAAGAGACAAGGATATAGAGACCATCATCAAGCGATTCGAAAGACGAATTGAGGTTTGCCGATTCATCATCGAAAGACTATACAGCCTGGCTGAAGAAAACAGTAAAACTATAACAGAAGAGAGCAACAACAGCTCTTCTGAAGAAAAGAATCCTTCCGAAGAAAAAGGTTTAGGAAAAGCCTCTGGCTCTAGAGAGAATTCAAAAGAGAAGCCTCTCCAATTCTCGGTAGTTGAACTTCTGAACGATCTGAAATCCAGCAACCAGTCACTCTTCTCCGACTTCTCTTCCCTACAGTTGGAAGACGTGGAGGAAGCCTTGCTCTATCTCTCCAAGATAGGAGCCATGAAGCTGGAAGGAGGATTCCTGGTGCTTTACAATGCGATGGCAATTAAACGCATCAAGGAACCTCGCCTCCACTATAAGCAGGAGGATTACCGCATGCTCAATGAATTCTACAAGCAGAAGATTCAACAGATTCACATCGTGGGCGAATATGCCAACCTGATGGTAAGGGATTACGATGCCGCCCTGCAATATGTGCAGGATTACTTCCAGATGGACTACCATCGCTTCATCTCAAAGTACTTCAAGGGCAACCGGGAGACTGAGATAGAGCGCAACGTAACACCTTCAAAGTATAAGAAACTCTTCGGAATGCTCTCCAAGAGACAGAAGGAAATCATCGACGACCATGAGTCTCGCTGCATCGTAGTCGCTGCCGGTCCTGGCAGCGGCAAGACACGTGTGCTCGTACATAAGCTTGCCTCTCTCCTGCTGTTGGAAGATGTAAAGCACGAACAACTTCTGATGCTTACTTTCTCTCGTGCAGCCGCTACCGAATTCAAGCAGCGACTGATGCAACTCATCGGCAATGCCGCCCATTTCGTAGAGATCAAGACCTTCCATTCCTACTGCTTCGACCTGCTGGGCAGGGTTGGCAATCTGGATGAGGCTGGAGATGTGGTTAAGCAAGCCGCCGAAATGATCAACAATGGAGAAGTGGAGCCCAATCGCATCAGCAAGACCGTGCTCGTGATCGATGAGGCGCAAGACATGAGCAAGGATGACTATGCCCTTGTCTCTGCTCTGATGAAAGCCAACGAAGAGATGAGGGTGATTGCCGTAGGAGATGATGACCAGAACATCTATGAGTTTAGAGGTTCCAACTCGCGGTATCTCTATGAATTGACCCAGACAAAACACAGCCGTTTCATCGAGATGACCGAGAATTACCGCAGCCTTCGCCATATCGTGGATGCTGCCAACGACTTCGCCCGCAACATCCGCCAGCGAATCAAATCTACCCCTATCATCTCCATGAGTCAAGAAGATGGAAAGGTAAGAATCGTGAAGCATCCATACGAGATTCAGGAGAAAAAGGTTTATATGTATCAGCCTATCCTAGAAGATGTTACGCGATTACTAAGAAGTAACGCTTCAAAAGAAGCCGATGCATCTTCCCGCAAGAAGAACGAAACCATCAGCATCCTTACGCAGACCAATGAGGAGGCTGTCATCATGCTGGCTCTTCTTCACAGTCATGGCATCAAGGCCAAGCTGGTGCAATCAATGGACGGCTTGCGCTTCTGGAATCTCGCAGAGGTAAGATACTTCTTGAAGAAGATAGACCAAGGCATCAAGGAAACGAAATCCCCTATCATCCCTGATGATATTTGGGAAGCAGCCAAGCAGCAGACATTCAAAAAGTATGCTACCAGCCAGGCATTGCCATATCTGCGCCGCAGCCTACAGATATTTGAGCAGACCAATCGTGCCAAGTACTACAGCGACCTGAGGGAGTTCGTGTTCGAATCATCAGTAGAAGACTTCTGTGACATCTCGAAATCAGACATCGTGGTCAGCACCATCCACAAGGCAAAAGGTCATGAGTTCGACCATGTACTGATGCTCATTACCCATCCCGAGCATCCTACAGACGACATACTGCGCCGATACTATGTAGGTATGACCCGTGCCAAGCGTACACTAACCATCCACACCAACGGCAATCTCTTCGACAGCCTGAAAAGTGCCCAGCATCTCTATGATGCCCAAGCCTACGGTGAGCCGAACGAAATAGTGCTTCAGCTCTCACACAAGGATGTAAACCTGGGCTTCTCCATGCCTCACAAGGATGCTATCCTTTGCCTGAGAAGCGGTATGCCGCTAACCTACCACGACCATTGCCTCTGTCTCCCATCAACAGGCAGAGACATAGCCCAGCTCTCCATCAAGATGAAAGAGAAACTAGGCAAATGGGAGTTGAAAGGCTACAAGGTAACCGATGCCCGAATCCGCTTCATCGTGGCATGGAAGTCAAAGGATGCACCTAGGGATGAGAAGGAATCCGCCATCGTACTCGCTGATTTGGTGATGGAAAAATAAGGTAAATTCATCAAAAATCTATCACCAAACGCTATTTATCCTCTCTTTTTATACACAAAAGTGTAATTCTTAAACCACACTCTTGAGAAATACACTTTTGTGTCAAAGGCTTTTTCCTATAAAGCTATACTTTTGCAGCAGAAAATAAAAAAATCAAGCAAAACTGTAGCAATATGAAGGAAAAAGTAATTTTTACCACAGCGTTGTGCCTCTCGGCTATGACTCCGATGATGGCGCAGAATATCACCGGCAAGGTGATGAATACCAAGGGAGAGCCTTTGGCGTTTGCCAATGTAGTATTATTGAATAGAACAGACTCGGCTTTCGTCAAGGGCGCAGTGAGTGGAGAAGATGGCAGCTTTGTCATCGACTCTTCCTGCAACGGCGGAATCATCAAGGTGACATCTGTAGGCTATAAGACAATCTGCAAGGATTGCGAGGGCGAGAACATAGGCATCATCAAGATGGAAGAAGACAGCAAGATGCTCGGCGAAGTAGTCGTGAAGTCATCCCTGCCTAAGACTATCCTGAAGAATGGCGGAATGACGACAACCGTTGTCGGATCCGTACTTGAGAAGGCAGGTACCATGGAGAACCTGCTCGACCGCATCCCTAACGTTTCTGCCCAAAATGGCAGCATCAAGGTCTTCGGACGCGGTGAGCCTGTTATCTATATCAATGGACGACAGATGAGAGACAAGAGCGAGCTGGACCGTTTGCATTCCGACAACATCAAGTCGGTGGAAGTCATCACTAACCCTGGTGCCCGTTACGCTGCCAGCACCAAGGCGGTCATCCGTATCACAACGAAGAAGATACAAGGCGAGGGCTTCGGGTTTGACGCTACAACAGAAGGATCGTACGACGAGAAAAAGAACATTGGAGGATATGGCAGGCTGAATATGAACTATCGCAAGAATGGATTAGAGTTAGGCGCATACGCCTTTGGAGCAAGACAATACCAGCCAGACAATAAAGACTTTCAGCAGAAGACTTATCTTGACAAGACTTGGAACCAGAAAAGTGAGATAAGACAAGTAGGTATTATCGAAGCCATGAACTTTCGCTTGGATGCCAGCTACCAGTTGGATGCCAACAACTCTATAGGTGCCAACTTTGGTTTTCTTAGAAATCCTAAGCAAACATGGAACGGCGATATGAGTTCTTCTATATTGCAAGACGAAGAATTGTCTGAAAATTCTGATAGTCATGCTAATTTCTTTTGGCAGAAGAATAATCTTTCAAGCAATATTTACTATGTAGGAAAGATTGGTAAACTCAGCATCGATTTCAATACAGATTGGCTATGGTCGAAGGAATACCAGAACGATGTTACCAAAGAGCAATATCAGGAAGTGGGGATGAATGCACAAAGCCAAACGGCTCATAGCTTGACTAACAAGGACTATCATCTGCTCGCTTCCAAACTGGTGCTTTCTTACCCATTATCAGGAGGTAATTTGTCTTTGGGTGGTGAATATTCCAATACCCATCGTACCTCAAAGTATCAAGTGGTGCCAACTAACTTGGTATCGGATAACGACAGCCGTATTACAGAAAGTATGACATCTTCATTCTTGACCTATTCAAGAGATTTCGGTAATCTGAGTTTGGAGGCAGGTATGAGATACGAGTACATCGACTTCAATTACTATGAATATGGCAAGTATGTGCCTGGGCAAAGCAAGTCGTATGGCAATTGGTTCCCATCGCTTAGCTTATCGATGCCTGTAGGCAAGGTACAGATGCAATTGAGCTATGCAGCCGACATTAATCGTCCTTCCTATCATAATTTGCGCAGTGGCATTCAGTATGACAACCGATACACGTATGAAACGGGAAATCCATTTCTGGTATCTCAGATAAGTAGAAATCTCAACTACGAGTTGGCTTACAAATGGTTGACATTCGACATGATCTACAGTCATACTTCACATCCAATTATGCCAACAGTGGAGACTTATAAGGATAATCCTGCAATAGGCTTGATGAAGCCTGTGAATGGGAATTCGTATAATGACGTAGCTGCATCTATTAATTTGCGTCCATCGTTTGGCATCTGGTACCCTTCGCTTACAGCATCCATTGACAAGCAATGGTTTGACATGGAGACACACGATGGGAAATCGCTCAACAAGCCAATGGCTTCATTCCGTTTTGACAATACCCTCAACACCAAGCTGGGAATGTTTACGTGGATGATGTCGTATATTACAAAAGGCCATGAGGAGAACCAGTATCTGTACAAGCCAATGTTTTGCACGAATGTTTCCGCATATAAGGCTTTCTTGAAAGACCATTTGTCGTTTCAGCTCTTCATCTATGATTTGTTCGGGACAAACGATAGCCACATGATTGCTCATTTTGGCAAAATAAAGGAAATGGTGTATGATGGATTGTCAACAAGCAAAGTGTCGCTTACTGTACGGTATAAGTTCAACACTACAAGAAGCAAATATAAGGGTACGGGTGCTGGAGAAGGCCAGAAGAACAGAATGTAATCTGTCTGCAGCATCCGGTAATGGTGTAATGACAATAAATCTCTCTATAAATGAACAATCCAATAAAATTGTTGATTAGTGGCGCAGACATGGGAAGCTTGATAGCTTCCTGTGTCTTGCGCCATGACTTCCATGAAAGCCCTCGGCAGGAAGATAGATTTCATATCTATCGCATAGAAAAGGATACGCTGACGATGGAAGATGTGGATGCATGCGACTTGTCGGGCATCCGGTATGCGGTGAATGCAACCTTGCATGACAACGAAGCCTCCTTCGCTTTCGATGAGAAATGCAAGGAGCAGGGCATCACCATTATCCATGCCGTCAATCTTGGCAAGGCTGCCTTTCTCGCTGTAGAGAAACCGAAAGGCTATCCATTCAGCGAAGTAGTGAAAAAAGAAACGGATGATTTCCGGTGCTCATTAGGCAAGTATATCTCGCAGTACGGTATGTTCTGGCAGATGCCTGTGCCTTGGATAGATGAAGCCAGCAGGCATTATTCTGAGGAGTCTTTCCCGCAACTGGGCATCGGGGCATATATTGCCGCCGGCTATTGTGCCAACATTCTCGCAAACCTTGCGGAAGGCAAGGAGGTGAAATACTTCCCCAAGTTCTATCTCTCGCCATTGTTGGAAGAGGTATGATTCTTATATCATCTGATAGTTCGTGGCATGAAACAGCGCTTCGGCAATGTTCTTCACGCCTATCTTGGCGAAAAGGTTGCGCTTGCATGCCTTTATCGTATCCACCGACTTGCATAGTCGGTCGGCAATATCATTCATCGTGTAACCTTGGGCAGACAATCTCAAAACATCTCTCTCAGTCTCGCTCAAGGTTATGCCTTCTTTCTTTTCCCACTTGTGGCGCAATGCGGAATATTCAAAATAGCTACGCTCACCATTCTTCTGCATGATGATGTGTCCCGGTTCATCGGTTGCTGCCAATGATACGGTGCAGAGGGCAAGCCAGATTCTTCCATCATCAGAAAGAAGTATCGGAGTGAGGTGATGATGAATCAATCGGCTATGCCTGCCATTGGTAAGATGAAAGTCGTACGAGATGGTATAGTCCAGACGGTCGCCCACAGGCAATTCATTGAAAAGATCAAAACCTTTCTTGTTCACTTCGAGCAGCATCTGCAGGTCGGCATCCGGAACATGGTCTATATACATCTGATAGCCAGCCTCCATCAATTGCTCGGGTTCCAATCCGCAGAGATAAGCGAGGTTGTCTGATGCATAGATGAAGTCCTGATGAAAATAGTCGATGATATAGACACACTGGTAGGTGCTGCGGGCAAAGGCCTTTGCCGCATTCACCAATAATTCAATCTTATCGTAATCTTCTCTGTTGATATGATTCACCTCATTGGAATGGAGGAAGAAATCTTCTTTTTCTTTATTCATAAGCTATTCTGAATATTACTCTTTTAAACTGTTAATCTTGGCACAGACACTCTGCACATGGTCGAGTCCATATAACATTGAACGAGAATCTATTCCCATCCAAGAGAATAATGTCTGAATTTTCTGGTATTCATTAACGATGTAACTTGTATCTATTTCCGATGTATGAAGTCTGAAACAGATAGGTTCATGGTGCGCAATTCTGTTTCTCAAACTGTTCACCTTGTCAAGTTCATTGAATATATAGGTGTTATTGTATTGAATGGCAGCCGATGAACGGGGTTTGTTTGGGAATGCCCTTAACAGACATTGCCCTGTCGCACGATATTGTAGAGAGGAATACATATATTTCCATACTCCGAATTCCATTTCAGCTATCAGTTTAGAATGTGAGTATATGCCTTGTCTATCCAATCGGTTGTATGCTTTTTCTATTATTTTTCTTGTCTCGTTCATGCGACCGTTGGTGAATATTCCATTGATTTGAACAGAATCTTTCAGCCAATTCTCTCCCAAGGTCGTCAACAAAAGACCATCAATTGCATTACGCAATGCCACTTCAAAGCAGCTGACTATTGTAAACATTTCCTGCGACAGACGTAAGTTGTAGCGATACAAAGCCATAGCCTTGCGAGTGTCACCATTCGCAGCATCCTTATATCTCTGCATTCGTTTGGCAGACAAGATTCGCTCAAATTCTAAATATTCCATAAAAAATCGTCCATTTACTTGGTTGTAACAAGAAAAAACACTATCTTTGTAGCGTTGATTCCCGGTAGCCTCTGATTCGTCAAGCTATCGGGTCTTGTTTTTATACGATTCTTGCCTACAAAAATACATCTTTTTTTGCAATTACGCTAATGACACATTATATAATTACAGAAAATTAACCGTAAAAAGTTATAAAATTGCAATATGATGAAGGGAGTTACAAATTTTACTGCACAACAACTGTTTTACACTCGCACAACACGTGTTGTGCGAGCGCATAACAGCTGATATGCAAGCGCACAACAGCTGTTGTGCGACTGACGGAAGTGACTTTCCCGGCAACATATACTTACTGTTCCAACAACTTATCCTACTTCTTCCGACAACTTATAAAGGCTTCTTACGATGCTTATTCCTATTGATAAGCAGTTCTAACCCACATCAATAGCACCGCTCATTCGTATCAATCAAACCGCTCATCCATATTAGTGCCATTTTTATTTGGTAGTTTAAGAATAAAAGATTACCTTTGTATCGCTAAACAGAAAGAAGAATACGATGGCTATTAAATATGAAATACATTATCTTCCCAATGCAGGAGGAAATGAAGAGACTCGCCGATTCGCCCATATCTTTGAGCAAACAGCTATGACTGACAAGGAGATGATCAGCCGAATCGCCAGACATAGCTGTCTGGGAGAAGGAGAAGTTTCGTCCGTACTCATGAAACTGCGTGATATCATAGAAGAAGACCTGCAGGATGGAAGACGTGTCAACATTCCGGAAATAGGTTATCTCTCGCTCTCGGTAGATCTGGATATGGATGAACTGAAGCCAGACAATAAAGTGAGAGCTGAATATGTAAGCGTAAGAGGCATCAAGTTTCGCCCCAATGCAGACCTGCTGAAACAGGTGAAATATAATACCCATTTCGAGAAATCACAATATACTTCCCGCTCCTACCCTTTCTCTGAAGATGCATTGAAGGAGAAAATAAGAGAGTATCTGAAGCATAACCGTTCCATTAACAGAAAAGTACTGGAAGCGGAATTTCATATCCGTAAACAGACAGCACTCAACTGGCTGAAGAAACTGGAAAAATCCGGATTTCTGATAAAAGAAGGTTCCCGGAATGCGCCAGTTTATTTCCTGGCTGAAGAATAGGAGCCCAGCGGATGATAGGTCTCATCATGATAGAACTCTCTAGATGACTGCAAGCCATAGCCTCCGCGACCATCTAGGCTTCATTACATTAAATCTACCCCCTAAAGATAAAGTAATATGCCAAATAAAGAAGAAAAGAGAATAACAGAGCAGAGCTCGCTCTACGAACATCTGGAAAAGATGAGCGTGGATGAACTCACCGCTCATATCAATGCAGAAAACAAGAAGGTGGCTCTGGCAATAGAACAAGCATTGCCTGCCATTAACCAACTGATTTCTGCTATCGAAGGGCAGCTGAAGAAGGGCGGAAGGCTCTTCTATGCCGGTTGCGGAACGGGCGGAAGACTGGCTACGCTTGATACCATCGAAGTGCAGAACACCTATGGCATCGACGGTTCGCAGATACAAGCCATCTTCCCCGGAGGCATCGGCTGCCTTACACAAACCAGAGAATCAAGAGAAGACGACCTGGAGAATGGCTGGCACCAGCTTTGCGATAAACATATCTCAAAGCAGGATTTCGTGCTGGGGTTCTCGGCAAGCGGCACTACTCCCTTCGTGCTTTCCATCCTGAAGCATTGCAAGGAGGCAGGTATTCCTACGGGTTGCATCGTCAACAATCCCCACGCTCCTATCGCCCAGGCTGCAGATTATCCTGTAGAGGTCATCACGGGGCCGGAATTCGTGACGGGAAGTACCCGCATGAAAGCCGGTTCTTCGCAGAAGATGATTCTGGATATGATCAGTACTTCCCTTCAGATAAGACAAGGACGGGTGGAAGGCAACAAGATGGTGAACGCCAAGCTTATCAATCATAAACTCATCGACCGCGCCTGCCGTATCTTCATGGAACGCAATCCGCAATATACGGACTACGAAGAAGTGAAACAGCTGATTCTGAAAGCAGGAAGCGTGAAGAAGGCGGAAGACTTGCTGAAGAGTAAAAGCGATTTAGATATTTAGATAAATTTAGACCAAACTTCACCTTATATAAATAGAACTATCAAGATTTCACCTTATATAATAGGACTATATGGCAAAGAAAGCAATTGTAATGGGTGCCACATCGGGCATCGGAATGGAAGTGGCAAAACTGCTTGCTGCAAAAGGATGGCAGGTAGGAATTGCCGGAAGAAGAATTGAAAGATTGCAGGCTCTGATTTCGCAGGGCGGCATTACCTGCTACCAGCAAATAGACGTGACTTCTCCCAATGCTCCTGCCCAACTTCTCGAACTCATCGATAAGTTGGGAGGCATGGACCTCTACTTCCATAGTTCCGGCATCGGCTGGCAGAATAATACGCTGGATATAGAAAAGGAGTTGAAGACTGTGGAAACCAACGGCTTAGGATTCACAAGAATGGTAGATACGGCATTCAACTGGTTTGCTACTCATCATCAGAACAATTCAAAAGCCCGCATTGCCTGCATCTCTTCCATTGCCGGAACCAAAGGTCTCGGTGCCGCCCCAGCCTACTCTGCCACCAAGCGATTCCAGAACCATTATCTGGAATGCCTGTCGCAGCAGGCACGGATGCGTCATCTCCCTATCGCCATCACAGATATCCGACCAGGCTTCGTAAAGACCGACCTTATCGCAGGCAGCAGCTATCCGCTGCAGCTCAAACCGGAAGATGTGGCGAAGCATATCGTGAATGCCATCGAAAGCGGAAAGGAAGTTAAGGTGATAGACTGGAGATATGATATTCTCGTCTTCCTCTGGCGACTCATTCCTAGATGGTTATGGACGAGATTGAAGATTACAACATAACAACTTTATTCCTTTCTGATGACAATCGTCTTGAACCAGTCTTTCAATACTCCCGCATATTGATCCTGCGAATCAGACAGCAGGATGACAACCTGGGAACCATCTTCCAACTTGGGTCCCAGACACATACCTTCGTAATTGGCAAAGGAACGCTTGGAAAGTGACAAGCCGGTTTTCCATTCCGCGAGCAATCTCTTCTTCAAGAAAGGAGTATCAGATGAAAACTTCTCTTTCAAAGCAAACTCCTCAGAATTCAAAGGATTAATCTGATAGAGTTTACACTTGCAGAAAGCCCCAATCTTAATCTTCGGGATAAAGGCCTCACGCTCCAGAACCAGAAGCTGACCATCGGGCAAGGCGCAAAGCTCACTCACCCCCATCACATAGATATCTGCTTTCTTATGGGTAGAAGGTTGATCCATCTGATAGGCATAGGCTGTCATGTAACGAGAGGCTTTCTTGCTACTCTCTTGCTCGCTACAGTCTTCCTTGCCATTATTTTCCTTGTTACGATTTTCCTTTATCTTTCCCCAATCATACCTCATCAAACGAAGCTGGTTGGCCAATCCGTTTTGAGGAGTAGCAGGCTGTCCGTCTTTGCGGAGCGTGCTCTCAGAAATCGTCCAGAGATACTGACGGACGGAATCAAAAGCCAGGGACTCAAAATTATAATTTGGATAAAAATCAGAAGAAGGCCATCTGCTCTCCCAAAGGTTCTGCTGATAGCTAATCTTGGGAGCATTAGCCGAAGTAGGCAGAACAGGATACTCCTTTAAACGGCAATATCCTTCGCTTGTTATCACCAAGGTAGAATCAGAAGCCTTCACGATGGCTTCGTGGTCAAAGCCTTTCTCCTGCCCCTGCCAAAACTTTCCGTCGTTCAGCGTTCCATCTGTTCTCTCGGTAAACCCAAGGTTCTCTACCTGTTCCAATTCACCGGTCTTGGGATTCACCTGAATCCGAAAGTTGAAGTACAGGGCACTATCCGACTTGTCGCTTACCACCGCATAGATATCATCATGCAGATGAGCAATACCACTGTAGTTGCCCGCAGTCACGGTTTTCGGAAAAGCTTTCTGAGGATTCTCTCTCACTACTTTCCAATCCTGTGCTCCAGCCAACAGACTGAATGCCAGGAAGATGGAAAGGATATTACAGCGCAGCATAAGTCAATACAAATTCCATGGTTAACTCGAAATCTACATGCGCCATCTTTCTGCTCTTGAGATTCTCCACATCACACGACCAATCTGCCATCGTATCAAACGGCTTCACCCGCATATCCTCAAACATCAGTTTTTCTTCAGAGAATAACTTGAAGACCGTTTCCTTGGCACACCAATGCACCAGCTTGGCATCCAGATCTTCCGCCTTCTCATCCTTTCGCAGGAATTTGGATGCGATGCGCTCTACCCTATCGCTGAAGTATTCGATATCCACCGCCACTTCCTGATTTTTGGAAAGGATAAGCGCAGCATAACCCTTGGTATGCGAAACGCTGATATGATAACCACGGAACAATGGCTTGCCAGCCTCATTGTGGGTAATGTCACCCGCATGAGAAAGCAAGCCCTTGGAAGCCCCGTTCATCTTGAGCATCTCATACATTAATGCACGAATGGCAAGAAACTCCAGTTTCCTGCCATCGTTCTTATATTTCTCTTCCAACTGAGAGCGGTAAGCCTGCAGATGAGGATACTGCCCGAACAACTGTTCTACAGTTTCATCCATCTGCCATAAACCAAGACTCACTCCCGGATAAACTTCTCGTATATTGACAACTGCCATATTTTTTATATTCTGATATTGATGAATACTGATGATTACTTAGAAGAATCCTCCACGTTATCTTTCAAAGGATGTACCGTCACCTTAATCTTGCTGATGCGACGCTCCTCTATCTGCATAACCTCGAAAGTATAGTTCTTATAATCTATCTTCTCGTGCATACTTGGGAAATCGCCTTTGATTTCCAAGAGCAGACCAGCCAGAGAATCAGCATCACCCTCAACCTCCTCGAACTCTTCGTCATCTACATTCAGGATTTTGCAGAAATCAGAAAGAAGCGTTTTACCTTCAAAAACAAAGGTATTGTAATTTAATTTCGAGTAGAACTTCTCCTCCTCATCGTATTCATCATTGATTTCACCTACAATTTCCTCCAGAATATCTTCGAGAGTAACAATACCCGATGTTCCTCCGAACTCATCTACCACAATGGCGATATGAACCTTGTTGTCCTGGAACTCGCGAAGCAGATCATCTATCTTCTTGGTTTCAGGAACAAAGTAAGGAGGACGAATCAGGCTCTGCCAACGGAAGTTGGAAGACTTCGTAAGATGAGGCAATAAGTCCTTGATATACAGTACACCACGAATATTATCTGTATTATCCTGATAAACAGGAATACGACTGTAATTATTCTCTTCAATACACTTTAATACTTCTGGATAGGTGCTGCGGATATCCAGGTCAACAATATTCTGTCGGCTGGTCATCACCTCCTTGGCTGTTTCATCGCCAAAGCGGATGATACCCTTTAGCATGCTCTGCTCGTCCTTGATATCATTCTTATCAGTCAGTTCCAGAGCCTGTTCCAAGTCATCAACACTCAGCACATGATTTTCCTTCTGTATAATCTTTTCTGCAAGAATTCCACTTTTCAGCAAGATAGTTTCTAAAGGCCAAAACAACTTTCTGGCAAATAGAATACCCCCTACGCACCGACGACAGAACTTCAGAGAATCCTGGCGGGCATACACTTTCGGCATAATCTCACCAAAAAGCAAAAGCAAGAAAGTAAGAATAACCGTAATAATCAGGAACTGAAGCCAATAAGCTTTAGGACCAAACTCTACGATTCCTGCGAATACATAATTAAGGAGCATGATGATTGTGACATTCACAAAATTATTGGTTATCAAAATGGTAGCCAACGTACGTTCAGAATCATCACGCAACATCTGTATTTTCTTATCGGCATCGGTCTTTTCATCCTCAAGTTCCGCAACATCAGTTGGTGATAAACTGAAAAAAGCAATTTCGGAACCACTGGCAAAAGCAGACATGCCTAACAATATAGCTGCAAGTACAGCAGCTACAATAACCCCGGCGGAAGGCTGCATCAGCATCACATCACCGAAGGCATCAGTTATGGTGGATATATCCAATTTCTGAGCTAAAAATTAATAATTATTGTTCTCTAGTAGCAGGGCGAGTACTCAACATCTCCATATTATCTACATAGATTTCTGTAATATATTGTCTTCTACCCTGCTTGTCATCATAGGAGCGGTAGCGGATTCTTCCTTCCACATAAAGGCGGTCACCCTTATGCACATACTTCTCTACTACCTTTGCAAGCCCACGATAAAAAACAAGATTGTGCCAATCTGTATGGTCTGGCACTTGGGTACCATTAGGCAAAGTATATCCTTTCTCTGTAGTTGCGAGAGAGACCTGAGCTACTGCCTGATCTGCTTCGAAATAATGAATGTCAGGATCTTTACCTACATTACCAATTAGCATAACCTTGTTCATGACACGAATCTTTTAAATTTCTGAATATTTTATTTCCACATTCCCAGATAGCGGAAATGGAAATTCTTACCTTTTGCAGATGGGAACTGGCTGCGTGAATCTACACAATCGCGCAGATAATCAACGATGCGATTGTAACAATCCAAACCTGATTCAGCTTTAACATCCGCAACGAAATGAGTATCACGGTACTCAAACTTTCCTGTAGCCGGTACCATCACAACACGCTTGAAATCAAGTGATCCTTCATACCAGCCTGGAGCCTCTTGAGCCAAACTGGCAACAACAGGATTCTCCATTCTCTCTGCAGGAGTTGGAGTACGCAATGCTTTCTTATCCTTAAAATCCTGCATAGTTTGCGCCGTAGTCTTTATCACAATAAAATAAACACGTGGGCGTACCTTATATCTTTTTGGATACGTCAAATCGCTAGCGGCATATTCACGAACATCTGCCTCTAGCTCCGCATCCATCTCAATCTCAGGAATACTCTTTAAAAAACCAATAGCATCATCAACACTAGTAACTAATGTCTCCTGATCAAAATATCTTAAATATAAATTCATAAATGGGTATGTTTCTCGAGTTCAAAAAAAAGAGCGGAAAACGGGACTCGGACCCGCGACCCCAACCTTGGCAAGGTTGTGCTCTACCAACTGAGCTATTTCCGCTTGTAAGATAACAATACCAGTGAAGAGGAGGAGACTCGAACTCCCACGACACAATTGTCACTACCCCCTCAAAGTAGCGCGTCTACCAATTCCGCCACCTCTCCAACACTAAGCTAATTTAAACATTGTGCCCAAGACAGGACTCGAACCTGCACGTTGTGAAACACACGCACCTGAAACGTGCGCGTCTACCAATTCCGCCACTTGGGCCCTAAACTTAAACCTATCTTGGTTTAATACAAAAATGATCGAGCGGAAAACGGGACTCGGACCCGCGACCCCAACCTTGGCAAGGTTGTGCTCTACCAACTGAGCTATTTCCGCTTGTAAGATAACAATACCAGTGAAGAGGAGGAGACTCGAACTCCCACGACACAATTGTCACTACCCCCTCAAAGTAGCGCGTCTACCAATTCCGCCACCTCTCCAAGTATATTGTCATCAATTATCTAACCAAGATAAAGCTTGATGTTGTTTTCAAAAAAAATGAGCGGAAAACGGGACTCGGACCCGCGACCCCAACCTTGGCAAGGTTGTGCTCTACCAACTGAGCTATTTCCGCAGTTTTTCCTATTACTTAGGAGCGTTCCTCTGAATGCGAGTGCAAAGGTACTACTTTTTTCTGAATTACCAAACTTTTCTTCGATTTTTTTGAAAAAAAATGTGCATTTTGCCCTTTTTAGTGAGCAAAACACACATTTTAAGCCTTATTTTGCCGATTTTTAAACTCATCCGGCAGAAAAATCGGGAAAATGGAAATTATACTAATCCATCCTACTGCGATAATCTTCGTAGCTGAAATCTCTTAGAGTTTCCAATTTTCCATCTAAATGTACGATTCCTATTGATGGATGAGTGATTCCATTAAAGGTATTTGTCTTTACCGTAGTGTAATGCAGCATATCTTCAAAAATAACATTCTCGCCTATTTGCAATTCATGGTCAAATTTCCAGAAGCCCATAAAATCTCCACTCAGACAACTGTTGCCACCTATTCTATATATATGTGCGCCCTCAGGAGCCTTCGTCGGATCATCAACCTCCAGGGTTTCTGCATTTCTGACAGCTGGCATATACGGCATCTCCAGACAGTCGGGCATATGACAGGTAAAACTGGCATTTATGATAGCTGTCCTGATACCTTTATCTTCAACCACATCTACTACTTGAGTTACAAGCGGCCCGGTCTGCCACCCAAAGGCACTACCAGGTTCCATGATAATTTTAAGATGAGGATAACGCTGATGAAATCCCTTTATTATATTAATAAGGTGTTCCACATCATAATCCTTCCTGGTCATCAGATGACCTCCACCGAAATTGATCCATTTCAGCTGCGGAAACCAAGGAGAGAATTTCTCTTCGATATGAGCTAACGTACGTTCAAAGACATCCGCCCCACTCTCGCAGTGACAATGACAATGGAATCCTTCTATATCTGAAGGCAAAGTTTGAGGCAATTTATCTGCCGATACACCGAATCGGGTTCCAGGTGCACACGGATTATACAGCAATGTTCCGACTTCAGAATATTCAGGATTTACTCTCAATCCCAGTCTGATGTCAGAATTTGCCCTACGAACCCGTTCATGATATCGCTCATATTGCGTAAGCGAGTTGAAAGTAAGATGACTTGAGCATTGAGCTATCTCATCAATCTCATAATCGGTATAAGCCGGCGAAAAAGTATGCGCCTTACTGCCGAATTCATGATACGCCAGTTTTGCCTCGCTAAGAGAGCTGGCCGTGGTCGAAGAAATATACTCTCTGAAAATCGGAAATGTCTTCCAAAGAGCATAAGCCTTAAAAGCTAGAATAATTTCCATATCGGCACGCTCAGCCACACTCTTGATGAGCGACAGATTGTGTCGCAAACGTTCTTCCTCTAAAACGTAAATTGGTCGATGAATCTCATTAAAATTTGCTAAATTTACTTGCATAACTTGATAAATATTAATTTTATGGTGCAAAGATAGCTTTTTATCCCGAATATAATTGCTAGTTTGCGTTTTTTTTAATACTTTTGCATCATAAAAATCATTTTGACGATGAAATTAGCGATAATGACCAAGTCCACATTCTTTGTGGAAGAAGATAAAATACTATCCTCGCTGTTCGACGAGGGCATGGACAACCTGCATCTTTTCAAGCCAGGTTCGTCACCAATGTATGCTGAGCGACTGCTCACGTTACTGCCTGAAGACTATCTTCGCAAGATTACTGTTCATGATCATTATTACCTCAAACAGGAGTATGATTTAGCAGGAATCCATATAGACGATCCGCTAGCATCGGTACCGGATGGATACAAAGGCAAGTTCAGTCGCACCTGCACAGATTTCTCGATGCTGAAAGAGATGAAGAAGAAATCAAACTATGTGTTTCTGAAAAACATCTTCGACTGTATTGAGTTTAAAGATGAAAGGTCTTCCTTCAATCTGCAGCAGCTTGAGAATGCAGCCAAGGCAGGACTCATAGACAAGAAGGTATACGCCTTGGGAGGCATGAGTCTGGAAAATCTCAAGATTGCCAAGGAACTCGGATTTGGAGGAGTAGTAATCTGTGGAGATCTCTGGAACCGTTTCGACATTCACAACGAGCGCGATTTCAAAGAGTTGATTCTTCACTTCGAGAAATTGAGAAAGGCTATCAGCTAATACTGAGGTTCCCGAAAAAAGATTCATCCCCCTACATGAAAATAGATAAAAATAACTATTAATACACATAAACACTAATAGAAATGAGTGACAAGAACTCTTTTTTGGTATTCTCTGGTACTAACTCGAGATACCTTGCAGAAAAAATCTGCGCTAGTTTAGGTTGCCCACTGGGTAATTTGGTTGTAACCAAGTTCTCTGATGGTGAATTTGGCGTATCTTTCGAGGAGTCTATCCGCGGACGCGATGTATTCCTCGTACAGAGCACATTCCCTAATTCAGACAACTTGATGGAGTTGCTCCTGATGATCGACGCAGCAAAGCGTGCTTCTGCCCGCAATATTATTGCTGTTGTTCCATACTTCGGATGGGCTCGTCAGGATCGTAAGGACAAACCACGTGTCAGCATCGGTGCTAAGTTGGTAGCCGACTTGCTCAGCGTTGCCGGTATCGACCGCCTCATCACCATGGATCTCCATGCCGACCAGATTCAGGGCTTCTTTGATGTTCCTGTAGATCACCTCTATGCATCTGGCGTTATTTTGCCATACCTGCAGAGCTTACGCCTCAAGGATATGGTCATTGCTTCTCCAGACGTTGGTGGTTCTAAGCGTGCCAACACTTATGCTAAGTACTTCGGCTGCCCTCTCGTGCTCTGCAACAAGACCCGTGCTCGCGCCAATGTAGTAGCAAGCATGCAGATCATCGGTGATGTAAAAGACAAGAATGTTGTCATCATTGATGATATGGTCGATACAGCCGGTACTATCACTAAGGCTGCCGACATCATGAAGCAGGCTGGTGCAAAGACTGTCCGTGCATGTGCATCTCACTGCGTGATGAGTGGTCCTGCATCTGAGCGTGTTCAGGATTCAGCTCTTGAGGAGATAGTATTCACTGATTCCATCCCTTACACCAAGCGTTGCGCAAAGGTTAAGCAGATTTCTATTGCAGATATGTTTGCAGAAACCATTCGCCGTGTTGAGGATAACGAGAGTATCTCTTCCCAGTATCTGGTATAAGGAAATATCATCATACAAGTTTACAAGGAGTCTTTCTTTTTAAAAAGGAAGACTCCTTTTTTATGATTCCATTCTTCCCCTGTTTCTAATCTACATTCACTTTTCACAATTCACTTTTCACAACTACAATAACACTGTTCATTGTTCGATTTCAAACAAAAAAATCCTGTATCCCCAAAAGAGATACAGGATTCATATATTTATAATGTGACAATGTCGCTATTATATTAGTTCAACCACTTCACGTAGCAGAAGTCCTGACGGTGTGGCAACTTATCATTCTTAGGATACATACGTACGCCTGTCTTGAATGAACCAGCATTGATTGGCTCAATCTCAGCCTCGAATGTAAAGTTGTTACCCTCGTGACCAACCATCTTGAATGGATAAACAGCATAAATCTGCTTGCCATCCTCTGGCTGCTCCTTCAATACAACAAGCTCCAAGCCAACAGCATCGTTCAAGCCCTGCTCATCGATAACATACTGAACCTTGATCTTCTGACCAGTTTCGGCAGCCATCAGCATGCAGTCGTCCTTAGATACAACATGGATACCATCCCAACGCTCAGCAACGCTCTCCTTCCAGAGTGCAATCTCCTTAGCAAGTGCATTGTCGTTAGCGCTCAACTTCTTGAAGCGTGCAGCCTGCTTATTGTAGAACTTATCATAGTAGTCATCCAACTGGCGCTTCATTGTATAGTGAGGAGCGATAGTAGCAATAGAGTTCTTTACTACCTGGATCCACTCCTTGCTGAAGCCTTCCTTATTCTTGTTGTAATACATAGGGATGATGTCGTTCTCCAAGAGGTTGTAGATAGTAGCAGCATCAAGCTGATCCTGGTAACCCTGGTTCTGGTATGTACGCTTCTCAGGAAGAGCCCAACCAGCACCCTCGCGGTAACCTTCTACCCACCAACCATCAAGTACAGAGAGGTTGACAACACCATTCATCTCAGCCTTCTCGCCAGATGTACCAGAAGCCTCCAATGGACGTGTAGGAGTATTCATCCAGATATCAACACCTGAAACCAGACGGCGAGCCAAAGTCATATCGTAGTCCTCCAAGAAGATAATCTTACCGAGGAACTCAGGACGCTGACTGATCTCGAAAATCTTCTTGATCAAGCCCTGACCTGCACCATCAGCTGGGTGAGCCTTACCAGAGAAGAAGAACAATACTGGGTGCTCAGGATCGTTAACGATCTTAGACAAGCGATCCAAGTCGGTGAAGAGCAGGTGAGCACGCTTGTATGTAGCGAAACGACGGCAGAAACCAATCATCAAAGCGTTAGGGTTGATACGCTCGAGCAAAGATACTACACGAGCAGGATCACCCTGGTTCTTCAACCATGTCTGGGTGAACTTCTCACGGATATAAGCTACGAGCTTCTTCTTCAATGCCATACGGGTATTCCAAATTTCTGCATCTGAAACATTGTAGATGGCATGCCAGATTTCCTCGTTGCTCTGGTCGTTCATGAAGTTCTTGTCGAAATATGTATCGTAGAGCTTACGCCACTCTGTTGCTGTCCAAGTTGGGAAGTGAACACCATTGGTTACATAACCTACGTGGTTTTCCTCTGGGAAGTAACCCTTCCAGATATTAGCGAACATCTGCTGGCTTACCCAACCGTGAAGCTTACTTACACCATTAACCTCCTGGCAAGTGTTGCATGCGAATGTAGAGAGGCAGAAACGCTCATTGTGATCATCTGCATTTTCACGACCCATACCGATGAACTCATCCCAAGAGATGCCAAGGCGCTGTGGATAGCCACCCATGTACTTGCCGAAGAGAGCCTCGTCGAAGTAGTCATGACCAGCTGGCACTGGAGTATGAACTGTATAGAGAGAAGAAGCGCGAACCAACTCGAGAGCCTGGTTGAAGTTCAAGCCATCCTCCTCGATGTAGTCGCAGAGACGCTGCAAGTTGCAGAGAGCTGCATGACCCTCATTGCAGTGATAGATATCCTTCTTGATACCCATCTTCTTCAATGCGAGCATACCACCGATACCGAGCAGGATCTCCTGCTTCAAACGGTTCTCCCAGTCACCACCGTAGAGAGAGTGAGTGATAGGACGGTCGAACTCAGAGTTCATATCATTATCTGTATCCAGGAGATACAACTTGATACGACCTACATTCATCTGCCATACGTATGCATGTACCTGATAGTTTGTGTAAGGCACATCAACTACCAATGGGTTACCATTCTCATCATATACTCGCTCGATAGGGAGAGAGTTGAAGTTCTGAGCGTCATAGTTAGCAATCTGCTGACCATCCATGCTCAAAGACTGCTTGAAGTAACCATATCTGTAGAGGAAACCAACAGCACACATATTCACGTTGCTGTCAGAAGCCTCCTTCAAGTAGTCACCAGCAAGCATACCAAGACCACCAGAGTAGATTTTAACCACCTGGTTAATACCATACTCCATGCAGAAGTAAGCAACTGAAGGGCGCTTAGCATTAGGCTTCACATCCATGTACGCACGGAACATCTTATAGACGTTTTTCACCTTAGCCATTGTCTCCTTATCCTTAACAATAGCCTCCTTGCGGTCGTAGCTCAAACGTTCCAAGAGCAATACAGGGTTAGCATTACACTTCTCGTACAAGTCTGGATCAAGACTCTTGAACAAGTCACGACCTTCATAATTCCATGCCCACCACATATTGTGAGCGATTTCATCCAAGCACTTCAACTCCTTAGGAAGGCTTGATTTAATGGTTGTCTCCTTCCATTGAGGAGCATTAGCATAGTCTGCCTTAATTTTCATTGTGTTTTATTTTTAAGATGTATATTTTCTATCTTGCAAACATAGTGATTCTTGCAGAATCCAAATATTTGTTTTATGGCTTACGCCATCAAGAGAGAGATTATTATTTCTTCATACGAACTTCAGCCTTGCGCAGGGCAAGGTCATAAGCATCATAGTAATACTCGATAAAGTGTTTCCACAATGCTTTTTCTGAAAGAATCTCAGCATTTTTACGACACTTGTTCACCTGTGTCTTGGTGAATCCCGAGTACTTAGCTACGGTATCCTTGATAGCATCAGCTACCTCAGAATAATTATAGTCGGTACGCTTGATAACCTTCACACCATCCTCTATCTCACTGTAACTTCCCTTCTCTGAGTTAGCCCAAAGACCGAAGCCAGCCAAATCGGTGGTGATACAAGGCACCTTGAACGCAACAGCCTCCAATGGAGTATATCCCCATGGCTCATAATAAGAAGGATAGATACAGAGGTCATTACCCAACACTACATCATAGTAGCTCTTGTTGATAATGCCATCATCGCCTGTCAAGTAGCAAGGTAAGAATATCAGTTTCACCTTATCTTCCTTATTATTATGCATGTTGAAGTACTTCAGCATACCCAATACATTATCATGACTCATATTATGCAACCAATGGGTAATCTCCGGAACCTCCAATGGCGTGTCAAACTTCTTACCGCTATTCAGACGATCCAACAGATCCTGACGAGGATCTCCTACCCAACCAGGTACGTCAATGAATGCCAATACATTCTTCTTCAAATTGTTGTCACGAAGCAAGCGGTTCATAGCCTCAATATAGACATCGATACCCTTGTTGCGGAACTCGTAGCGTCCGCTGGTAGAAACGATGAGCGTATCATCATCCAAATCTGTACCCATCAAAGCATTGGCAACATCGAGCAAACGCTTTCTTGCCTCCTTACGTTTCTTTGTAAAGGTACTTGCTTTAGGTACAAAACTATTGTCAAATCCGTTAGGCAAAACGAAATCTACCGGTTTATCGAGCAATTCCTTACACTCGTTGGCAGTAATATCACTCACCGTAGTGAAACAATCAACATACTTAGCAGTCTGCTTTTCTATAGAATGCTTGCTTTGCATATTGAGTTCCTGCGCCATCTGATCACCATTATAGGCAAAAAGATAATCGTAAAGAGGCTTATTATTACCGGCAATACTACGACCGATACTTGTAGCATGCGTGGTGAACACAGTAGCCACCTCAGGAAGATGCTTGTTCACATAGAGCACACCAAGTCCTGTCATCCATTCATTTCCATGATAAATAACTTTCTTGCCTTTTCCAACTACATGTTTGTAGAAACTCTCTACTACCAGAGCGGCAGCATAAGAGAACATCGATGCTTCGTCATAGTCACCATAAGCATGAAGACTATCAACCTGATAGTCCTGCCATAGTTGTCCATAAATCTGGTCTTTAACAGCATAGTAAGGATTGAAATCTACTAAAACAGCTACTGGCTCTCCCGGTATATTCCATCTACCTACTTTAACCTTTAAGCCCTCTTTCAGAGCTTCTGTTTTCCATTCCACATAAAGCGTATCATCTTGAGAGAAATAAGGATTCACCTTTTCTCCCCAGCAATCAGGACCAATGAAGATTAGTTGATCCTTTAACCTTTCCGTAAGAGTCTTAGCTCGTGTTGAAAGAACGGTGTAGATACCACCAACTTTATTACACACTTCCCAACTAGACTCAAATATGTAATCTGGAAATAATCTTTTCTTTTCCATATATAATTATCAATAAACACCGCAAAGATAAATAAATATTTGCAAAAAAACGAATTAATCTTATTAAAATCCTAAAAAAAATGCAGTTTTCTTGATTTAAATGAATAACTTTGTCGCAGTTAATTGAAAAAAGAGATGAAAAGAAAGATTTTAGCAACATTATTATGCCTAATTAGTATATCTAGTATGGCACAAACAGACAGCACCCTATTCAAGGGGAAGATTACAAACAAAGAGTATGATGTCTATATGAATATAGACTTCTACCATAAGAACCTCAAGGTTCCAGGACAGGAACTGTTCGGTGAAATGCCCGGATATTTCGGTGACAGACGTGATAGTCGCAAATGGCTGATTACAGATGCTGACATAGAAGGAAAGACCGCTCATCTATCCATTATCAATGATTACGGGAGCGAAGATCTTACTGCCGACCTCATAGCCTTGCCCGATGGCAGTTACGAGTTGCAGCAGAAAGAAGGAAGTAACCTGAAAATTGCCCGAAACCGGAAATGGGTGAAGATTCCTAAAAATCTGAAATTCACCAAGCAGTAGACAAAACACTCAGAATATCGCAGAAATACCCCTCGCTATTATGGTAAATAGCGAGGGGTTATTATATTATATAGCAAGGGTAATTATACTAAATAGCCAGTGTTATTAAACAGAAAAGCCCCGACTACTTTCGTAATCGAGGCTTCTGAAATTGAAAGGAGGCGGCTACCTACTCTCCCGCATTGCATTGCAGTACCATCGGCGCAAGTGAGCTTAACTTCTCTGTTCGGAATGGGAAGAGGTGGGACCTCACCGCAATAACCACCTGATAATGGGTTATGACGTATTTGCACACAAGCAAACGTATAAGTAATGTTGAATGTTGAATTACAACTTTCAGCACCATTCAGACTGTACATACAGTTGAAACTATGAACTTTCTAAAGAAAGTGTTCGGGCAATTAGTAATGCTCGGCTTTGACATCGCTGTCTTTACACCTGCATCCTATCAACGTCATCGTCTTTGACGACCCTCAATGGAGTTCTCATCTTGCGGCTGGCTTCGCACTTAGATGCTTTCAGCGCTTATCCAATCCAGACTCAGATACCCAGCGGTGCGCCTGGCGGCACAACTGGTAAACCGGAGGTCTGTCCATCACGGTCCTCTCGTACTAGTGACGGCACCACTCAAAACTCCCACGCCCACGATAGATAGAGACCGAACTGTCTCACGACGTTCTGAACCCAGCTCGCGTGCCACTTTAATGGGCGAACAGCCCAACCCTTGGGACCTTCTCCAGCCCCAGGATGTGACGAGCCGACATCGAGGTGCCAAACCACCCCGTCGATATGAGCTCTTGGGGGGGATCAGCCTGTTATCCCCGGAGTACCTTTTATCCTTTGAGCGACGGAGTTTCCATACACATCCGCCGGATCACTATGCCCCAGTTTCCTGCCTGCTCGGCATGTCTGCCTCCCAGTCAAGCGCCCTTATGCCATTGCACTCTTTGAGGTCGGTTACCAATCGACCCGAGGGCACCTTTGGAAGCCTCCGTTACGCTTTTGGAGGCGACCACCCCAGTCAAACTACCCACCAAGCAGTGTCCGCGTTATCACGCGTTAGACCTCAGACAGCCAAAGGGCCGTATTTCAAGGATGGCTCCACGAAAGCTGGCGCTCCCGCTTCAAAGCCTCCGGCCTATCCTACACATCGGATGACCAAGGTCAATGCTAAGCTGTAGTAAAGGTTCACGGGGTCTTTTCGTCCCATCGCGGGTAATCGGCATCTTCACCGATACTACAATTTCACTGAGCTCACGGTTGAGACAGCGTCCAGATCATTACACCATTCGTGCAGGTCGGAACTTACCCGACAAGGAATTTCGCTACCTTAGGACCGTTATAGTTACGGCCGCCGTTTACCGGGGCTTCAATTCAATGCTTCCTCTTGCGAGTGACATCTCCTCTTAACCTTCCGGCACCGGGCAGGTGTCAGGCTGTATACGTCATCTTTCGAGTTTGCACAGCCCTGTGTTTTTGTTAAACAGTTGCCTGGACCTATTCTCTGCGCCTCGCTCATCACGAGGACCCTTTATCCCGAAGTTACAGGGTCAATTTGCCTAGTTCCTTAACCATGAATCTCTCAACGCCTTAGTATGTTCTACCCGACCACGTGTGTCCGTTTGCGGTACGGGTGCCGCATGGGTTAAGCTTAGCGGATTTTCTCGGGAGTATGATTACCCACACTATCAGATTCCTCCGAGGAGGACTCCGTACTGTCAGGTTCAGCTCGGAGAGTGGATTTGCCTGCTCTCCTCAACACCTACACCCTTCAACGGGGACTTCCGTCGCCCCGCGGTGGTTTCACTGCTCCGTCTCCACGTCGCCCCATGCGGCAGTGACGGAATATTAACCGTCTCTGCCATCGCCATCGCCGTTCGGCTTAGACTTAGGACCCGACTGACCCCGGGCTGATTGGCATTGCCCGGGAAACCTTGGTCTTACAGCGGGAGGGAATCTAACCCTCCTTATCGTTACTTATTCCTACATTTGCTTTACTCACCGCTCCAGGATAACTTACGTACACCATTCGACGCTGTGAGTATGCTCCCCTACCGATACTTTTAAAATTGCTATCCCGCGCCTTCGGTGTCTGCCTTATACCCGATTATTATCCATGCCCGGACCCTCGACTAGTGAGCTGTTACGCACTCTTTGAATGAATGGCTGCTTCCAAGCCAACATCCTAGCTGTCATAGGGACCAGACTTCGTTAGACTAACTCAGGCAGAACTCCGGGACCTTAGACGGCGGTCTGGATTCTTCTCCTCTCGGGGACGGACCTTAGCACCCGCCCCCTTACTGCCGGACTGCAGACCGTGAGCATTCGGAGTTCGTCAGGACTCGATAGGCGGTGAAGCCCTCTTGTCCTATCGGTCGCTCTACCTCTCACGGTGACCATCCGACGCGGCACCTAAATGCCTTTCGGGGAGTACGAGCTATCTCCAAGTTTGATTGGCCTTTCACTCCTACACTCGGCTCATCCAGAAGCTTTTCAACGCTTATTGGTGCGGACCTCCATCCCGTGTTACCGGGACTTCATCCTGGCCAAGTGTAGATCACTTGGTTTCGCGTCTACCCCCACTGACTGTGCGCCCT